>MDSX01055630.1_pt1 | contig 176783 bp, 190 predicted proteins | sample 811141 | NCBI WGS metagenome assembly MDSX01 (sample SAMN05326642, study PRJNA326480) | marine metagenome | isolation source: seawater | place: Atlantic Ocean: South East | collected 2010 | reverse complement strand
TGCCTTGTAATAATGTTATATTTCCTTCTACAGCACCCATTTCTGTTTGTAAAGTTGATACATTGCCTTGTAATAATGTTATATTTCCTTCTACAGCATCCATTTCTGTTTGTAAAGTTGATACATTACCTTGTAATAATGTTATATTTCCTTCTACAGCATTCATTTCTCTTTGTAAAGTTGATATGTTTGAATTTATTGATTCTATATTTTCATTTAAAATATTATTATTGAAAAATGTTCCATCTGAAAATTTTATTGCTGATACATCTAGAATATAGTTATCATTAATATTAATATTACCCGAAACATTTACAAAATTACTATTTATATTACCATTGAACCATTGAGCTGTTATATTTTCAGTTAATGAAATATTATTACCTAGTAATTTATTTAAATGTAGATTTTTATTATAAATAGACCACCCATTTAAACATATATCAAAAAATAAGTCATATAAATTACCATCTATGTTTGCTTGTATTTCAGCTTGTTTTTCTATATTACCATCCGCATTAACAATAATTATATTATCAGCAACATTTAAAACTTCTGAATTAACAATTGTTTGAGTTCCATGAACATGTAAATTACCAAATACATCTAAATCTTTAGTTTTCAAACTATTATTAATAGAAATATCATATGTTATTATCGTATTTGATATTATTATATTTAATGTCAATGTATTTGTAGTAAAAATATTAGAATATAATTCATCTGTTGTTATTATATTACCATTTAGTATATTTGTATTTATTACATTTGATGTTAAATTTAAACACGTAATATTATCTGTTATAACATAATTACCTGTTACATTTCCTTGTAAATGTCCTATAAATAAAGGAGCACTTATTCCTTCTTCTGTTTTTAATGATAATGATGATATATTATTTGTATTTAAACTATCATAACTACTACCTAAAAATAATGTTCCTAAATTATAATAAATACTTTCGTTATCATGTGATTTAGATAATAAAGTAGAATATGCTCCAGAACCTTCAAAATCAGTTACCATTAATGAGTTTTTATATCCATTATCATCACCAAGTATACCTACATTTATACCTGCGGGTAATATATCGCCAACAGCTAGGGTAAGATTATTAAATTTAAATCCAAGATATATTGTTATTTCTTCTGTTGTTCCAGATTCAATTATTGAAGATGTAACATATTGTGATTTATTAGTGCCTGTTGCGTTAATTGGACCTAAATCAGCTTCACTTTGAATCATAGTATCACTTGAAGGATTGTTACCAATTCTTTTCCATAATTCAAAAGTAATAGCGGTATCAGCACTAAACGAAGCTTGATAAGCAACTCTAAATTGTATCCATAATTTACTTGTAGTTGAAGTTGGTTTTATTGTAATTTCATAATTATCAGGAGTTATTAAACTGCTTCTTGTATATGGTGCTGATAAAAGTGATGAATTTAATCCATAACCATATTTAAACTGAACATTGTTTATAACATTTGGATTACCCCATTTTAATTTATTATTATCATCTATTCCTAAAAACTCTCCACTAACACCTGAACGATTAGGTAATACTAAATTGTATCCATCATTGATTAAATCATCTGGATATGTAATAATAACATTACTAGTATCCATTCCAAATTTTAAATAATCTAATGTTACAGTATTTGCTGTCAATCGATTTAAATTTTTATATTCACCAATATTATATCTACGTTGTTTACTTAGTAATTCTGAACCAGACATAATAATATTATATTAGGTAAATTATTTTTTTTTATACATTTAACTTTAAAAATAAGTTAATACTATTTAAAAATATCCATTCATATAATATTATTATGAATCCTGTAGAAGAATTTTTATCTAATAATAAAAATGTTACTTATAGTTGTAAAACTATGTCTAAAAGACTAAATATGCGAGGAAAGGATGTTATTTATTATGTGTTATCATCATCTAAATTAAAGCGTGTTTCTCCTATTAAAGTTGGATGTGGAAAACATTCAATGTTGATTTTTAAATACGAAGATTAAATATTCATCATTTCATTCATTTTATCAATTTTCTCAATAGTTTTTTCTATGTTATTTTTCTCAAGACCATTGAATAAATAATCCGTATCTGGTTTAATTTCACATTTTTTAATTTCTCTATAAATAATATTTATTTTATTAACTATTATTTCTATTTTTTGTTTTTCTTGAATAATTGGAATACTTATATCAACTTTTTCAGTTAAAAGATTACATGCAAAATATAAAATATATTTTCGCCGTTTTTTACATCCTGAACTATATTTAATACAAAATAAATTTAATAGTGATTTTATTATTTTATTTATATTTTTATCTCTCTTTTCACTTTCACATAATATAGCATCCCATATCATCCAAATAATTTCCATTTGAAATTTATTATCAACACTAGCAAATAATCTTCTTTCACATTGACATTTTATTTTTTTACTTTTACATATATTTTCATATTCAATCAACCATTCTATCCAGTAACATGCTTTAATTATATCTTTTGAATCTTTGGATATATGATATGCAAATTCATTTATACATATTAATAATTCTCTAGGATCATCTTTTTTAAAGCTATTTTTAGCATAATCAACATTTGGCGCCTTAAGTTTTGTTGTTAACCTCGCTATATTAAATTCTTCTTTATCTTTTATATTTAAACTTTCAAAAGCATGTCGTTTTTTAGAAAAACATAACATAGACATTAATTCAGCAAATAATTTTCTTATTTTTTCATTATTTCTAAGTTTTAATATATTCTCGCTAAAACCATTATTTATTATTTCTCTAAAACTTTCTAACCGTAATTCTATATATAAAGGTAATCTAGGATTGCTTACATATATATATCTGCTTGTATATAATATTATTATTTCCCATATATCTTGATACAAACCAGAGCAAATTAATTCGGCAGACCAATAACATGCTGGTTCAATTTCTCCTTTTATTAATGATTCTAATAATATTTTTTTTACTTTACTTCTAGAATATTCTGAAAATGTAACTGATCTAAATTCTTCTATAGTTCGTTTATCATTAATTTCATCATTATTCATATTATAGATTTAATATAAAAAAAATAAATATTTAATACATATAAGAAGATGAATTTCAAATTTATAACTAAAAGTTCATTAATAGAAAAAATATTATTTGGATTAATATTAATATTAATTATTATATTTGTCAATAAATTACATTTAGTTAAAAGAGAGAATTTTATAGATAAAAGTGAAAAATTTATAAAATATTATGGAAATGATATTTATGACAATTTTTATGTTTCAATATATGACCAATTAATGCAAGATGATGTTAAAAATACATATGAAGTTGGAGAAATTATAAATAAAAAAGTTCCAACAAATATAATAAAAGTATTAGATATTGGTTGTGGAACCGGGCATCATGTTAATTTATTAAATAATAATAATAATATTAATTGTATTGGTATTGATATTTCTCAAGAAATGATTAATAAAGCAAAGCAAAATTATCCTCAACTTAATTTCAAATTAGCAAATGCTCTTGATAATATGGTATTTCAAGATAATGAATTTACTCATATATCTTGTTTAAATTATACAATATATTGTATAAAAGATAAAGAACAATTCTTTGAAAATTGTTTTAAATGGTTAATACCTGGTGGCATTTTAATACTTCATTTAGTTGATATTTATAATTTTAATCCTATATTACCATCTGTAGGTGTTGTTGAATTATTATCTTTACAATTGAAAAATAATAATAGATTAACACAAAGCAATATACACTTCAAAGATTTTGATTATACATCAGATTTTGATATTAATTGTGATAATTGCTCAGAAAAAAAAATAAATAAACCAAATGCTTTTTTTAGAGAGAAATTTATTTTTAACAATGATAATGTTAGAGTTAATGAACATCAATATTATATGAATAGTCAAAAAGCTATTATGTCAATTGCTAAAGATGTTGGTTTTATACAACAAGGCTATGCTGAAATGGACAATGTCAACTATAAAAATAATTATTTATATTGGTTATATAAACCAGAATAAATTCATAATTTATTTATATGAATTTATTCACTAATATTTTTACTAATATATTATATCAAATTTTAAATAAAATATATTATTGGTCTTTTTATATTATAAATACAAGTGGAGGATATCTAAGCTATTATATAACTTATTATAATAATAAGTATAATATATTTTACTATTTTATAATAATTACTATATTGTTGCTTTTTTGTATATTTATTTTTATAAAAATAAAATTGGGTTTTTGGAATAATATACCTATAAAGAATAAATATACAAAAGGTTATTTTATAAAACAAAAAAATAGTGTAATAAATAAAGAATTGCCTTTAATTGATAATTGGTGTGATTTTCTAAATATAAAAACCAATACTTTCTTCTCTCTAGATAAAAAAATTATTAATGAAGATATAATTCAAAAATATTATTTTGATATAACTCCCAATCGCTCATATATTTCTCTAGAATATTCAAAAGAAAAAGTATTTAATAATGAAACTAATATTTTTGAAAATAGTGATAAAATAAAAAACATTCTTATTAGTATACCACTTAATATTACTATTAATAATAATACATATAAATCTTATATTATTTCTGATGAAACTCATACATTAAGTATTAATTTTGATAAAACAAATTATAAATTATTTAAAACACATATATATAACATTAGTCATGAGAGAAAAATACATAATATATTTATATTTAAAACATACGGAAAAATAGATGTTTTACAAAATTTAATTACTATTTCTCTCTACAAATTCAAATTAAACAACAAGATAAAGGATAAAAATATTAAATTATTCTATAATTTTCTAGAAATTAATAAGCAAAATATAAATTTATTAATATCTTTTATTACTGAAAATAAAAATAGTATATCAGGTTTATTTATATTAAATTTACAAGATATATTACATTTGATAGAGAGAAAGGAATTATTAATATTTACATTATATTTCAATAATTCTATAAGAAGTTTATATATTTTCAAAAAAGAAAAAACAGATTATTATCTAATAAGTAGTTATAATATTTGTGAAAATAATATATTTTATTATGGATTTTTAAAATCGTTAGAAAATATACAAAAAAATATTAATAATAATAATATTGATATTTATATGTATGATCTTTATTATAATAATATTATAAGAACTTTTCTCTCTAAAAAAAATATTTTAAACTTTCATAATAATATACAATACTACATATATAATTATAATTTTGATACTATTGTTGATAATAATATTATTACATTTTTTTAATTATCTTATATATTTACCTACTTTTACAAAAGAATCTACTAAATATATGACAAAAATTCCTAAAAATACATATAATATTAATTCTTCTGTAACATAATTAGTTCTTGTTTCTCTCTGATCTTCTAATAAAAATAAAATATTATCTATTTTTTTTAATAATTCTTCATTAGAAACACTCATATATTGCTTATTGTAATTATTTTCACTATTTAAATAAGCATTATATTTTTCATAATATTGTTGTAAATTATTGGCTGGTAATTGTTGAAAATTTTCTTTATTCACTGGATTATCATTTTGTTGTTGGTTTTCTAATTCGTCTTCTTGTTGATTGTCTAATAATTCACTTTTTATCTTATCAAAAGTAAAATTTTCCTTTACTATTTTTTTTGGTTCTTGAATAGCTGGATGTGATGGTGGATTAAAATCTTCTAAGTCATCACTTTCGTTATTAGTTAGATTATTATTCATATTATTATCATTTAATAATTTTTGGATTCTTCTATTTCTCTCTCTATTTTTATTATCATTATTTTCATTATTATTTCTATTTTTAATAGTTCTATTTAATGATGATGATAATCTTTTATTATTTTCTTCTCTTATATTTTTATTTTCTTCTTCATCACTATTAAAAGGTGCTGCATTTAATAAATGAGGATTCATACTTATAAAAAAAAGAGATAATAATATTTTTTTAATATACTCAAAAAATATTATTAAATTATATAATGAAAATACCTAAACTATATTTCTTACTATTTTTAATTTTTATTGGTTTGATGTTCTATTGTTTATCTAAAACTCGTGAAAATTTACAAGTTGAATATATAGAATTATTAGATGGAATATTAAGTAAGACCGGACCTAGTCAAGAATATTATGGTAAAAAATATAATTGGTAATATTTTTATAATATTAATTTATATATGAAAAAATATACAAAATTATCTTATATTTTTACATTCTTTATATCTATTATTTTTTTAATATATCTATACTATTTTTATGAAACAAAAGAAGGATTTTCTATAAGTGATAATCAAATTATTTCATCTATAAAAGAAACTTTTAATAATATTTTTAATCCAATTAAAAGAACTTTTAGGATGCACTACAATAATTTATATGATAATATAGAACATAATATTAAAAAGTTTAATTATCATTATTAAATTTTAATAAATATTTATGTCTTCTTAATATATATCATGTTTGAATCTATTAATAAATATTTATATAATATTAATGAAAGTAAACTATTAGCAGCATTTGCTATGTTACTTCTTAATATAGGTTCTAAATATATTGAATTAAAAATTAGTGATTCTCAAGCTGAATATATGCGTAATGAAATTGGAAGAGAAATATTAATATTTGCTATGGTTTTTGTTGGAACTAAAGATATTATTCTTTCTATAATAGTAACTGCTGCTTTTATTGTTTTAGCAAATACAGTTTTTCACGAAGACAGTAAATATTGTATATTACCTGAAAAATACAAGAAAATTAAAAATTTAATTGATAAAAATAATGATAATATAATTAGTAATAATGAGGTAAATAAAGCATATGAAATATTAAATAAAGTTAGACAAAAAAATATTGAAAATATGACAGGTGAAAGTTTGATTTTTACAGATAAAAATATATTATTTAATTAATATTATTATATCAAGAATATATAATAATATGTCATCACCCACTGATATTACTAAAAAAAATAATTATATTGAAAATAGTATATTTAAATTTCAACCTGATATAATTTTAAAGGGAGATGTTTATGGCACTGATTATGATTATAAATATAATATAAATACTAATAAATCTAGTCAATATTCAGATTTTTGCGTAACAAGTATTGCTAAAATTGATATAGGTAAAATAAAAACTAGTTTTTCAGAATATTTAAAATATACCAATTATGATAAAGAATTATTAAATAAAGAATTAAGAAAAAAATATTTACTACAATTATTTACTAATAAATTCTTATTAAATAAAATTTTAAATGATAAAAACAATAGTATTTTAATTATAGAACCTACGATAGAAACAGCCTTTAAAAGTATTCAAGATAATGAAAAGAAAATTACTAAACAATATGAAATATTAAAACCCATCAATAATGATATTACTCGTTTGGAAACTCGAAAATCATCTCTCGAAAAAAAGAAACAACATGATGATTCTAAAAACAAGAATGAAGTAGAAACTCAACGAAAGAATTTATTAAAAGATTTAGATAAAGTTAAAAAAAACAAGGAGTCTTTATTAAAAACTCTTACTGAAAGTATTAGTATCCGTGAAACCATTAAAGATGATAAAAAAAAACGCAGTGAATTAGTTAAATTAAATACTAAAATAGAAACAACAAAACAAGCTATAAAAGAAGATGATACAACAATTATATCATTAGAAAAAAAAATTAAAACATTAGAAAGTAAAAGTGAAAAAGAAAAAAAAACTAGCGAATTAGATAATATAAATCGTTTATTACAAGAATATATTAAAAACAAAGATGATATTACAAAAATAATTAAAGAATTAGAATCTCAAAATGATTCTTTAAATAAAGCATTAAGAGAGAAAAATAGAGAAATATTACAGCATAATATTAAAATTCTTATTTCAGAAATTTTTCCACCAAATTCATTTTATTTTTTAAATTCCAATAAATTAAAAATTATTAATCAACCATCAAATGAAAATAATTTTAATATTAGAATTATACAACCAACTGAATTACCATCTATTAATATTAAAAAAATACAAAATGAATTTATAACTAAATATATTGCTGATAATATTTTTAAATTATATAGAGAGAATCTTATAATTAGTGGAAGTTCAAAAGTATCACCTAATTTTAAAATCACTAAAGAAATGGAAAATACAAAAGAGTATAGAGATTTAAAATCACAATTGAACAAAGAAGGTTTTGAAAAATTCAATAAAGATAGAAATAAAATTATTGACAAAGAAAAAGAAAAAATAATAGAAAAATATCAATTAACTATTAAACGAGAAAAAATAGATAAGATTAAAAAACTTACTGAAGAAAGAGAGAAAGAAACCGATCAAAATTTAAAAGAAGAAATAAATAGCAAAATAGAGCAATTACAAAAAGAAAAGGAAGAACCATCAATAAATTTCAAAGAAAAAGACAATCTTTTATTACCTATAATTGACTTAAAAAAAGGAACTAATATTAAAGTCTCAATAACATTAGAAGTAAGAATTACTTATGAAACTAAAACTGGTAAACAATTAATACAAAGAGTAAAAGATAATGTTAAATTTTCTTGTAAAAATAGAAGAAATAAAATCAAAGCTATGTTAAATAATGCCGCATCTAGAAAAATTTTCAAAATAGAAAAATCTGGAAGATATATTAGTAATTTCAAAACAAAAAAAGGAGGTAAAAAAATAAAAAAGAAAACTAAGAGAAAACCTTATAGAAAAAAATAAAAGGAAGAATTTTATATAATTTATAATAAAGTCTAATAATTATATACTTTATTATAATCTAATTTGTAATTGTAAGAATTGGTAGAGCATTCGATAGAAATTTTTCTTGTAATTCTTGTGGAATTTCATTAAAATCTATCAGTTTTTTGTTTATTTCATATAATTCTTTCGCATTTTCTTGCTCTAACTTATCTTGAAATAATTTTTCATCTTCATAGTATTTCAGGGCTGTTTTTATCCCACATTTTTTGAATATACTATTAATATTATCACTCTTATCTCCCATTACAATTTTACAAAATAAATCTTTTTTTGGATCTCCACTCCATTTCTTATTTTCTGCCAAATTTTTGTATTTTAAATCATAAATTTTTACATTACTATCGTGTAATTGTAAATAATCCATATCATTTGCTATAATATAAATATTAAATTCAGGTTTTTGCTTTAAATATTTTGTTGAAATAGCAATACAATCATCTGCTTCTAATGTTTCATGTGATATAATGGGTATTTTCATTGTTTCAACTAATTCTAAACCTAACTTGAAGAACGGACCACCCATAAATGTATCATCGTAGATTCTATTTTCTTTGTATTCTTTCATCTCAGAATCTTTCTTGATTAAATTATGACGCCATATTGTATTTCTTGGACAATCCTTTCCTACTATAAATTTGAAACCTTCTTTATGAATTTTTAATTTTTTTGGTATTTCATTTATTTTTTCTACAAATGTCTTTTTGAATTTTTCCACAAATTCTTCATTCTCAAATGGAATTGTTAGTTCTTCATCTGGTTTTGCTAATTTCCACCAAGAATGAAGAGCATAATACCTATAGAAGATGTAATAACTAATATCAATTAGAATAATATTCATAGGTTCTTAGTTATTGATATAAAAATAAAATAAATTTTATATCAATTTTTATTATATATTTAATTTTTCAAACATATTTGTTGCTATATGAATTAAATTTGAATTATTTAATAATTGTTTACATACACTATCAGAAATACCAAAAGAAAGTTCTATTTTACAAAAAAATTCTGCTAATTTTAAATTCTCCTTATATAAAACTTTGTTAACTTCATAAATAAAATTTGCGTCTAGATTTAATTTATCATTTACTAAATCATTTGTTAATGAAGAAATTTTCTCTATTGTATCTGTATTTGAAACAATTATTTTATCTTTATTTACAATTTTACTACAGTTATTTATTAATAATCTAGAACCTTCATCATAATTTTTATTTTTAAATATTTCATTAAAAAACTTATAAATATTTTCTTGCTCTTCTTTTGTAATTTCTCCAATAATTCCATAATCTATAATACCTAATCTTTTAGGATTATCTAAAAATATTATATTACCTGGGTGTAAATCACAATGAAATGTTCTATTAAATAATATAGATTTAAATGAAAAATTTACTAATTGTTCTAAATATTCATTTTTTTCTTGATCTTCAAGATTGTCTAATTTTCTACCATCTAGATAATCCATCACTATAATTTTGTTATTATTTTTTGTAAATTCTTCATATACATATGGTATTTCTATATAGTCAGTATTTTTATTATTTTTATAAAAAATTTTCATATTTTCTACTTCAAACATAAAATCTAATTGTTTTAATAATAATTCTTTATTGGAATAAAATATATCATCAATATAATAAAATTTAAATAATGAAAAATATTTTAATACTTTTATTATTTTTTCATATTCATTAAGAGCATCATAAATTTTATTTTTTATATTATTTTTAATTACTTTAACTACAACTGTTTTATCATTCATTTTTGCTTTATATACAATTCCAATTATTCCTGAATTTATTATCTCTAATGTATCTAAATCTATTTTTAATTCTTCATTTTTCTCTCCTACTTTATTTAATTCTTCATTTAATTCATCATATAATTCACTAATTTTATAGGGCACTTTATCTAAAAATTTTTTTAAATATTCACTTTGTTTTTCATTAAATATATTTGTATTACTTCCAATACCTTGAAAAATTTTAATATAAAAAATATTGTCTTTTGATAATGTTTCTACAAAATCTATCAGAAGTTTATTTTTATCAAAAGTAAATAAAAAATTATAAAATGCGCTTATTCCTCCTTTTAATAGCGAAAACACTAATTTACTCATTAATATTATTATAAGTTTTTTCTATAAATGTTTTAAAATTAATAAATATATTTTTCATTAAATTACCTATAATATTTTCCATATAACTAGGTAAATCTTCTTCTATAGTCATTTTAAATTCATATGAAACTTCATATACATTATTTTCCTTTTCTTCTATTTTTAAATAACCAAAATCATTTTTTATACAGTCAAAGCCTATTTGAGAATTATATGGAATACTATAATTTTTAATATAGAAATTATTCTTCTCTCTTAATAATAAGCTTTTAATATACATATATTTTTGAGATAATCCTAATTCTTTTCCAAATCGTTTAAATACATATAGTAAATCTGCTTCATTTTCAGAAATATTATTGATAATTTCAACTCTCTCTATTACATCTTTATTTATTGTGCCAATTAATTTAAATAAATTGGTATTTATTAATTTTGATATGTCTAAATTATTTTTATTTATTAATTCTAATTTTATAGAAAAGTGATTTGTATCTATTTTTTTCAAAATAATATTATCATTATTATCTTTATTCATTTTATTAATAAAAATAATATATTTAATATTTATTAACTTATTTTTGTTTTTTAAAATAATTATTTATGTATTAATATACCAAATCAAATACATTATTAAATTATATTATAATTTAATAAATGAAAAGATTATGGTTTGGTCAGTAACAACTAACATTTTTTTTATTTTCAATTCTTCATTCCATTTTTAAAAATTGGACATAAAAAAATGTCCATTTTTATTTTTCGATTTGAGAATTGTAAAAAAAAAGTGAAAAAATGACTTTACACCATAAAGCTCTTATTTATAATTTTGAATTTTAAAAAGTGTTACTGAACTTTTTATTTTTTATTTTTGAAAAAGATTTAGGAGTTTTTTATTGTAGTATAATATACTACAAAATGACTACAAATTACTACAATAAAAACGAAAATAAAATGAAGACAAAATATATTTGTGATAAATGTAACTTTAATACATGTAAAAAAACAGATTTTAATAGACATATAAACACTGTAAAACATTTGAAACTACATAATACTACAGAAATCGTCGAAAAAAACGACAAAATATATAAATGTAATTGTGGGAAAGTATATAAGCATCATTCTAGTTTATATAATCATAAAAAAACATGTAATGTAAATAGTAATATTAATAACAATATTAATAAAGAAAATATATTACTAGAAACTAATAATGAAAAAGATAATATAGATTATAAAATAATGTTTCTTGAATTAATTAATGAAAATCAAGAATTAAGAAAAACAATTACAGAAATGTTACCAAAAATAGGTAATAACAATAATAATACTAATATAAAACAGAAATTTAATATTAATGTATTTTTAAATGAAAAATGTAAAGATGCTTTATCAATAGATGAATTTATTGATAAAATAGAAGTATCTATGAAAAACTTATTAACAACTAAAGAAAAAGGACAAGTAAATGGTATTAGTAATATAATAATGGAAAATATGAATAAACTTTCTCTCTATGAAAGACCATTACATTGTACAGATAAGAAGAGAGAAACATTATATGTAAAAAATAATGTATGGGAAAAAGATGAAAATAAAACATATATTAATAAAGCATTAAAGAAGATAGAATCAAAACAATTAAAAAATTTGAATGTATGGTTAAAAGAGCACCCAAAGTATATGAATAATCCATTAGAACAAGAAGAATTTGCTAAGTTAATGAGTGAATGTGGAAAATCAATAGATGATGGAAAAGAGAAAATAATTAAAAAATTATGTGATAATGTTTATATAGAAAAAATAGACGAATAAGGTTTATAAAATAAATTAACATTTATGTATTTTATAAATTTATGGTCTCCTTCCAGCTAAATTACTATTTTTTGCATTTTTTAATCCGTGAAAAAATTTTCGAAAAATGGACAAAAAGTATGTCCAATTTTAAAATCTCGATTTGAGAATTGAAAAAAAAAACGAAAAATGACTTTACAGCATAATGCTATTATTTTAATTTTTGAAAAATGAAAAGTGTTACTGAGAGTTTTTTATACTTTTTTAAAAAATAATTTAGGAGAATTTTTATGTATCATTATATAAAGAATAATGATACAAAATAATCCGCTATTATTCGCAAAAAAATTTTATTGTGAAAAATGTAACTATTGTAGTAATAAAAAAAGCGATTATAATAAACATTTACAAAGCAAAAAACACAAAGATACAAATGATACATTAGATGATACAAAAAAAGTCGCATTTATTTGTAGTTGTGGTAAAATATATAAATATCATTCCGGTTTTTATAGACATAAAAAAACATGTAATTTTGAAGAAACTAGCACTATTATAAAAAATGAAAATAAAGATGAAATGAAAGAATTAGTATTCAAATTAATTCATGAGAATAATGAGATAAAAAATACTTTGTTAAAAGAAAATCAAGAATTAAGAAATCAAATAAGTGAAATGATTCCAAAACTTGGAAGTTATAATAATAATAAAATTAATAATAAAAATAAATTTAATATTAATGTATTTTTAAATGAAAAGTGTAAAGATGCTTTATCAATGGATGAATTTATTAGTAAAATAGAAATATCCATGAAAAACTTATTAACAACAAAGGAAAAAGGTCAAATACAAGGTATAAGTAATATAATAATAGAAAATATGAATAAACTATCATTATATGAACGGCCTTTACATTGCACAGATAAGAAACGCGAAACATTATATGTTAAAAATCAAGAATGGGAAAAAGATGAAAATAAAGAATTTATAAATAAAGCATTGAAAAGTGTAGAATCAAAACAATTAAAGAATTTGAATGTATGGTTAGAAGAACACCCAAATTATATGAACAATTCATCCGAACAAGAAGAATTTGCAAAATTGATGAGTGAATGTGGAAAATCAGTTGATGATAGTAGAGAGAAAATAATCAAAAAATTATGCGATAATGTCTATATAGAAAAAGATAATGAATAAAGTTTCTTAGTTTTTCTCTAATATAATTTTTTTATTAAAGAATATAGGTTTAACCTTTAAATTAAAAATAATTCTGTCATTTTCAATATCATAGGATGGAAATGAAAATTCAGATTTAAATTTCTTCATTATTTTTCTAAGATTCCAACTGAGATAAATAATTTCTTTATTATCATTATGTAAATATCTAGCAGTTCCATTTTCATTAATCATACCTTCAAGTTTAATGAAAGCCATATTTTTATTTATCATCCTAGTTTCTATGGTTTGTTTACCAATTAAAGGAACATTTACAGTTGTAGAATACGTTTCTCCGATTAATGGAAAGCAAACATTTCTATTAATAAGAGAGAATAAGACAACTAAAAAATTAATCATTATTGATTAATAATTAGATAATTATTTTTAATAGCATATTTGTAAAATATATATAATAAATATATATTAGAAATAATAATTATTGTAAAAGCATCAACATTATAATTTATTATTGGTAAACAAATAATATCATAAGATAATAAATGAGACCAATTTTTTTCACCTCTAAACTTTAATAAAATAGATAATATATAAATATAAAGATTTTTAATAATATTTTCATAATTATTTCTAATAACACTAATATTTTCATCTGTCCAAAATAAATTTTTACTACTTTTATATTTTAAAAATTTATTATTCATTGAAGAATATACATCAATATTATGGATAGCATATGAATTAGCCAATTTTTTAGCTCCTGATAAACTCAATAAGTAAGCGGCAGAACTACCGGAAAAATAATTAATATTGTTACTATTATTTTGTAAAATACCATCTGTATGTAGATTAATAATATCCCATTTTTTATTAATTTTATTAAAATTAGTAATAATTTTTTCAATATTATTATCTAAATTTAGATAGTCATATGGATATGTATCATCTTCTAAAATAAGTGAATATTGTATATTATTTTTAACAATAATCTTTGCTAATAAAATATGCGATAAAGCACATCCTAATATTTTTTTAGGTGTCAGTAATAAAGATATAGGATGAATAATGTTTCTATATTTTAAATGCTCATTTTGTCTAGCATCTACACCATAATAAATTTCATATTTAATATTATTTTCATGATATTTATTTTTAAAATTATTTATATTATTAGAATTTTTTAATGTAATAACAAATTTTGGAATCATTAAATTAATAAATAAAAAAAATTGAAGTAAAATACTTATAAAATAGAAGAGTATAAAGTATTCAATAAATCATTGTTTTAGTATTATGGCGATCGAAGTATTATATCCAATTCCAAAAAATTGTGTGGTGTGTAGAGAGAAATTCTATGTTGGTATGAAAATAAAAAAGACTTCAAATAATATTTCTAGATTTTATAATACAAATGAGAAAGAAAAAATAATATTATATTTAAATCAAAAATTTCCAAGTGAAATTACATTACATATTATAAAATTTTTGAAAGATATTATAATATGTAATTTTGGTCATGTTAATTGTTGTAATATAAAGAATAGGAATATTACATGGAATATAGTAAGTCAAAGAGATATGGTAATTCACAGTGTAATGTAAAATATAAAAATAAGTAAAAAAATTAAATATCTAAACTAATTGTGTTTCTTTCACTGCTTGTTTTTTTTCCTTTTTTATTACTTTTTGGCATTTTTGAAGAACTAAGTTCTTTTAAATCTTGAATACTAATTGTGCTAGATTCTTTAACATCGGGTTCTTCTTGTTGAATATTAATTTGTTTTGTTTTAATTCCAGATAGAATGTCAGAAATATCAGTTGGACCTTTCATTTCAGGACGTTTACTTTGTTGAGGTGGCATTGGAGGTTTACTTGAAGGGAAAGGAACATTTCTATCATTAATTGAAGCAAATTTTTGCTCAACATTTATACCTTCTTGGCTTCTAGCCATTGAAAGATCTGGTCTATTGGTGGGCATATCTACCCGTTTACTCTTAGGTGGTTGTTGAGTTTTCATTGGTGGTGGAGGAGGCATATTATTATTCATTTGAGGTGTTGACATATTTGACATATTTGGCATAGTTGACATATTAGAATTATTTCCAGGAACAAAGTTATTCATAAAACCACTAAAACCAGGTGATGTATTATTCATACTATTAACAGCTACTTGGCTAAACTGTTGCATAAGTTCAGGATTTTGTCTCATAATTTCATCCATTCCAGGAATAGCAGATTTGAACATTGTATTTGTCATATGAACCATAATAGCAGAACCACCTAATTGGAATAATAATTTTAATTCAGGAGCCATTTTAGCTTTAGATTTATATTTTTCATGTAATTCAGCAAAAATTTCATCATAATCATTAACATTTTCATTAACTTGTTCAGCCCAACCATCCATTTTTAAATCGAAAGGATCAAATTTATTGTTTAAAAATTCTAAACCAGTAATAGCAGCCATTAATATTTTGCCTTGAAATTTAATACTATTTGATTTTTCTTTTTCATTTATTAACATTTCATATTCTCCTTGCATTTCATTTAAAGGGTCTTCCATAGTATATTTTTTAGATAGATTAGCACCTTTTCTCTCAAGATCCTCTAATTTTTTAAGAATTTTGAATTTTTCTCTTAATAATTCTTCTTTTGTTAATTGAGGCTCTGGATTGGGAGTAGGAATATTGTTAAATTTTCCATAACCATCCCATGTTTTAGTATCTTTACCAGTTTCAGCTGTAGATGTTCCAAGATTAATTTCATTGTCTGTTTTTAAGTCTTCAAAAGTAACAGAAGGTGCTTTTTCACTAAAATTATCTAAATTAAGACTGTTAATAGCACTTGTAAAAAGACCAGATTTTCCACCAGATTCAACCGGTTTTGATTTAACATTAATATCATCTGTTAAAGTGTTTAATTCATTTTCTAATTCACTTAACTCTCCTAAACCAATATCAATTGATTGAGATTTTTGTCTTTTATCATTCATAAGTAGCTCTAATCCTCCACCATGATTAACAGATCCTTTATTATCTATTGTATGTAAATCTATAACAGTTTCACTCATTATAGCGAAATAAGAATATATAATTTTAAGTAATTCGCAATTAAATATATTAATTTTTAAATTAAAATATTTATAAAAGAATTATTGTGCCTTAATTATATTATTTGTAATTAGAAACCAATAACCTTGTAAAAAACAATCAGCTAAATCATCTTTCTTGTTACTAGCTATAAATGAAGTAATATAGTTTTCATCAATATTATATTTATTCAATAAATCTTTTGTATATTCAATACCTAATTTTTTTCTCTCATTATATGAAGTATTTTTTGATGATGAAAATAATTTTAATTTGTTAGCAGATGATATAAATTGTATATCAAATATATTTTTTAATATAAAATATTGCGATATCATTCCTTGAATAGATTTCATTCTTGTAGCAATAGGACTAATTTGATTTTCTATCAATACTTTATCTATATTATCAAAATTTATTTTATCTAAATTATTTTTAATGCTGATACCAATATCAATCAAATTAATATCATTGGCATTTGTATTTTTATTAATATATTCTAAATAATTATTATTTATATATTGTTGTATATTTTTAATAATATTTTCTTTATTTGGTGGTATGTCATGAGAAATATTATGTTCTTTTGCTAAATCAATTAAACTATTAATTTTCAGCCTATTATAATTATTAAATTCATTAGGTAAAATTTTGTAATCACTTTTACAAGAATGTAATTTACAGTAATAATTGGAATTTTTAAAAAATTTGGCAGGCTTATTACAAGGTTTATTAGGAGTTTTGGTATTATTACAATAATTACATAAATCAATATTTTCCTCACATAAGTTTATAACTTGCCAAAAGAGTATTTTAAAGATTTTATCATCAATATTTTCAATTATACATAATGCTAAATTTTTTATACCAATATCAATACTTAATAGTTTCATTATAATATAAATATTTATAATTTTATATGTTTTATAATTTTATATGTTTTATAATTTTATATAAAATTATTTATCAAGAGAAATATTTTTAAGATAATAAGAATTTCTAGAATTGACAATATCTACAGCAATATTGTAGATTTTTCCATAATTATTACAATCATCATTGTTTAAAGTATAAGTATTATTACCACCAGTTTCTTCAATATTAAATTGAATATTCATATCTACATTCTGAGAAAACTTATTAGTATAGTCAATAATATGATTAATTTGTTTTTGTGACATTTATAATAGTAAATATTTATTATTTTAATATATTTATTAAGTTAATAAATATAAAAGAAAAATTTAATTTTTGAAGAGTGTTGGGGCAATACTTTTATTTTGTAATTCTTCTCTCGATAAATAGACATTTTTTAGATCAGAATTTAAATAAGTTTCTGGTAAAAATTGATTTTGTATTGGAAATGTTGATTTTTCAATACATGTTTGTTGATTTAATTTTATAATAGCATCAGCGTTATTGGTTAAATAATTTCTGTAGCTCCAATTATTATTGATATTCGCATTATTTTGTAAATATAAATCCATATTAATTGGTTGTTCCCAAGTAGAAAAATTTCTTCCATCAGACATTAATGGTATATTACTCATAATATATTATTATGATAAATTATTTTTGTAATAATTGTATTAATTCATCTTTTTTATATTTTGTGTTATCAGTAGATTTTACTAAATTTTTTTTAACAGCTAACTCTCTTAATTCATTAACTTTCATTTTACTATAATTAATATTTTCAGTTAAATCATCATTATTAATTTCAATAACTTTTTTATCTTTGTCATTATCATTAACAACATCATCATCTACAACAATTTTTTCAATGTTATTTAATGAGATATCTTGAAGATTTTCTAGAGAGCTAATATCAGATGATGGAACAATATTATCTTCTTTAAGTTCTTCAATATCGCTAATACTTTGATTATCACTATCGCTATCACTATCACTATCACTTTCAATATCACTGCTTTGTTCTAAAAAATTAGAATTTTTTGAATCGATTGTTAATAATTTAATATTATCGTTATCTTCAACATGTTGTTCATTATTATTTTCATCATCATCTTCATCATCATCTTCATCATCATCTTCATCATCATCTTCATCATCAGATACATCTATCTTAGATTCAACCAATTGATTATCAGTATTTAAATTAGTTTCTAAATTAGATTGATGAGGTATATAATTATTCTGTAATTCTAAGTTATTTAATTTATAAATAAATGTTTGAATAATTTCTCCTTGTTTAACTAATGATTGTTCAAGTGAGTTAATACGTTGAACGCAATAATACATAATTAATCCAGATAATAGTAATGTAATTCCTAAAGAAATGATAAATCCACTACCTTCTAATCCAAATAAATTCATCTATACTTAAAATAAAACGAATATATTTTAAATAATATTTTAACGTAATTAAATATTAATCTTTTGTATTATATTTTCAGCATCTTTAATTACATTATCGGGATAATTCAATTCTTTTAATACATTAATACCGCCTTTATAATAAGAAATTCCATTAGATAATTTATATGTAAATTTATTATCAATAATATTCATTTTATTATTTAATATATTATTATGTGAATTAAGTTTTTCACATAATGTAGTAAAATGTGTTGTTAACATAAAATTACAATTTTTATAAGTAGTTAAATATTTTAAATATGAATAAGCACATGATATTGCTTCAGTGGGATTTGTTCCTGAATACAATTCATCAAATATACAAAAATGACGACCTTCATTTGATTCTATAGAATCAAGAATATATTTGCACCTTCTAACTTCTGATTGAAATAAACTATCTCTCTGTGAAGTATCAGGTATATTTATATAAGAATGTATATAATTATATGGATTAATTTGAGCCTTTTTATAAAAGCCACAGCAAAATTGTTGTGATAAAATAATATTGAATAAAGTAGATTTTAGAATGGTAGTTTTTCCTGAAGCATTAGGTCCAGTAATTATAATATTATTTTTTAAATCTATATTATTAGTAATATAATTAGAATCTATGCAACAATAATAAGAGTTATAAATTTTTGTTTCTTTATTATTAACAATTTTACAAAAGTTAATTTTTTTATCATTAATATTTTTCTGTATACATAAAATAGTGTCTTTAAATGAATGTAAATATAAGCAATATTTAATACTAGAAATATATTCTTGACATTTAAATAATTCATAGAAATATTTCATTTTATCTCCCATAGTATGTAGTTCAAATATATTAAAATTACTGAATTTAATACCATTTAAATTGTTGTAAAATAATGTTAAATAATTTTTAATTTCATTATTTTTATCTATAAAGCCCTGTAAACTAGATTTACAATATGAATTTACATTATCAATTAATTGAATATAGTATTTACAAAAATTTTTGAATGTGTCTAAGTAATTATTTATTTTACTGAAATTTTTGTAAAATTTTATACATGCTATAATATTTTGATATATATTGAAAAAATAAAATACTAAGGAAAAAGTAAGAAAAAATTTTCTATCCCAACCGACATTAGTAAAATCTTTAATAGCATTACCAAGAGGGTGGTTTTTCATTATAGTAAGTAATATTTCAACATAACTAGATATTGTTATATAATGACCTTTAAAAAGAATAATGAAAAAAGGAATAAACAATAGGATAATTGGAATTACAATAGTTATTAGTGGATTAAAAATATTATATAATGATAAACACTGTAAAAATAATGAGTTTCTATTTAAAAATTCAAATATAGGAAAAATTTCCAAGTATTGATATGTATTGATAAAATTTTTATCTTTATCTGTAGTATTATTAATTTCATTTATATCTTTATAAATATTTTGTATGTTATTAATATCATAATCATTGCTAGTATCAGAATAATTTTTTATAAAGTATTTCATATCATTCAAAAAGAATGAATTATTAGTATAATAGGTAGAGTATTTATCTAATAAATCATTATAGAATATATTATTATCTAAATCTGTAATATTGAAAAATTTTCTATATAAAAGATGATGATATGAATTAGATATTTCAAGATCATTTTTTACATTATCACTTAAAGTATATTTATCTTGTATGTAAAAGATTGGTAAATTAAAATCAATATAATTTAAAGTTATGTTTTTTGAATTATTATCTATAGTCATTAAATATAAATAATAATATTCTATTAATTTATTAACGTATTAACTTTCTTTATAATTTTGAGGTAATTCACTAATATTAGTGTTATAAAAATTTTCAATGTCTTTCATTAATCGATAATCTCTTCTAGTAACAAAATTAATAGCTGTTCCTTTTCTACCCCAACGTCCACTTCTACCAATTCTATGTAAATATGTATGAACTGATTTTGGAATATCAAAATTAATAACTGTGCTGACTTGTTGTATATCAATTCCTCTAGCTGTTACATTAGAAGAAATAAGAACTCTCTCTTTACCTTCTCTAAAATTATTATAATTAATATTTCTTTCTTCTTTTGTCATATTACTATGAATTTGACAAACAGGAAAACCATCAGAAACCATATAATTATATAATTCAGATACACGTTTTACGCTATTACAATAAATAATACATTGTGAAACGGAAAAAACAGAAAATAGATCCTTTAAAGATTCAAATTTTTGATTATCATCTTCTAAATTAATATAATATTGAATTATACCATCTAATGTTAACATTTCATTTTTGACTAAAATTTTAGTTGGATTACGTAGAAATTGATCGGTTAATGAATATAGTTCTCTTGGCAGTGTAGCACTAAAAAGAGTAACTTGTATATCATTAGATAAATATTTAAAAATATTGTAAATTTGATCTTTAAATCCATAAGATAACATTTCGTCTGCTTCATCAATAACCATTAATTTAATAGTTTTAGCATCAATATGATTATTTTTTAGTAAATCATGAAGACGTCCAGGACAAGCAATTAAAATATGTGGAGTTTCATTTTTAAGTAAGTCAATATCATTATATGTAGATGTTCCACCTACTAATAATTGCGTTTTTAAATTTTTAATATAGATACCAATTTTATCAACAACATTTTTAATTTGGATCGCTAGTTCTCTAGTAGGAGATAAAATAATAGCTTGTATATTATTATCTTCTTCATTGATAATTTCTAATGTTCCAATTGTAAAACAACCAGTTTTTCCAGTTCCAGATTGTGCTTGAGCAATTAAATCGTTTTTTGATATGAAAGGAAGAATCCCTTTTTTTTGGATTGGGCTAGGATTTTCAAAACCATAAGAATAAATTCCTCTAAGTAAAGAAGTTTTAATTTCTAATTCATCCCATGAATTAAATTCGTAATTTTTATTATCATTTTCAGTTTTATAATCATTTTTATTAGAATTAATACTCATAATAAATAATTGATATTAAATATTTAAGTGTATTAATAAAAATATATATAAAAATAATTGTATAAGAATTATAAATGGTTGAGATAAATAAATATAGAATTGAAGATTTTAATATAATATTAAAAAACATGATATTTGAAAGATTAGATGATGATGTTAAAAATACAATAGATAATTTATGTCAACAAGTTATTATAGATGATAAAGATAAAGATAAAAGTAATTATTATAGAAATAAAAAAAGTTATAATAATAATTTGCAATGGCAAAGTATTCGTAATTTTCAAAAAACTAAAATAGTAAAGAATGATGTAGACTTTGATATAAGAAATATACTAAATAAAATTACAGATAAAAATTATGATAGTCAAAAAGATGAATTAATTAATAGGATTGATAAGATAAATAAAGATGATAATTATGATAAAAATTTAAATAATATATATAATATTATAAAAGATATAATTAAAAATAATATTTACTTTTCAATCATTTATGCTAAGTTATGTAGAGATTTATTTCATGTGAATAAATTTTTTCTTGAAAAAGTGATTGAAGATGGCAAACAATTATCAAAAGATTTATTATTAATTGAGAATAATAAAGATAAGAATAATTATAATAATCTTTGTAATCATAATAAAAATAATGATCAGAAAAAAAGTATTTTATTATTCTTTTTAAATATATTTAAAAATGATAGAGACAATTTTAATATTCTAACAAATATATTAGATAAAATATTAGAAAAGTTTGAAAAAAATATTATCAAGATAGAAGAAAAAGAAAATAATGAAGATTTAACAGAATTATTATTTATAATAATGACAAATATTGATGAGTTAGATGATAAATATAAGAAAAAAATAATAGAAATAAGTAACTATAAAGTAAAAAATTATTCAGGTTTAAGTAATAAAATAATTTTTAAATTAATGGATATATTAGATAAATATAAGTAGAAAATATAAAAATACAGCAAGTAATAATATATATAATTTATGGATAATAATATATATTATAAAATAGAAGAATTTGATAATTACGATAATGATAATGATAATGATAATGATAATGATAATAATTATAGAAGTGATGATAATAACCAAGATAATAATATTAAAAATTTGATATATAAGGAAGAATATTTTATAGATGATAATGAATATATTGAATTACCCATAAAAAATATAAATTTAATATGTGATTATTATAAAATTAAAAGAGGAAAATTATCAAAAAAACAAAAAATAATGGAAATAATATTTTTTGAAAATAACATGAATAATATAGATACAGTTGAAAATAGAAAATTATTATGGGAATATGTAAAAATTATAAAAACAGATAAATTTCTTAAAAATTACATATTATTAGATATATAAAAATAAATTATATTAAAAAGTTTAAATATATATAATTTAAATGAGTGATAATAATTTCATAGATATAGATAATATAAGAAATAACATATCAATATATATATATACCTCTCCTTATGTTGTAAACATAGCTGAATATGTGTCAAAAAATTTAGAAAATTATAATATAAAAAATTATGTAATACCTTCATTGATAAGTGATGAACATTTTGAATTAATAAATCAAGATAATAATTGTTTCATATTTTTATTGGCATTTCAATCATTTTATAATTCACCAATCAAAAATAAGTTATTGAGAATGCGAAAAAATAAATATATTTTATATCAATTAGAACAAATAAACAATATAGATAAATATAAAAAAAATATAAATAACGAATTAGAAATTTTCATGAAAAATGCTTTATATGTTCTAGATTATAATATGAGTAATTATAATAATTTAAATAATGAAATAAATAAGATGTATGTTGGAGTTCCTATTATTAAAAATGAAAGTATTTTACCTGTAAAAGATATAGATATTTTATTTTATGGAAATGTAAATGAGTATAGAAGAAATATCTTAAAAAACTTATCAAAAGTTTATAATATAAAAATATTAGAAAAATCATTTGGTAGTGAATTCAGAGATAATATTATACGTAGCAAAATAATATTAAATATTCATTATTATAAATATGCATTATTAGAATTATGTAGAATACATGAAGCAATACCATATAAATGTAAAATAATCAGTGAAATATCTACAGATGATTTAAAATTATGTGAAGAATATGAAGACTTTTGTGTATTTGTTGATTTTAATAATATAGATGATGTAATTAATAAGATAAACCAAGAATTAGAAAATTATGATAGTATAAATTTTGATATAAATTTTGATAAGAAATTTAGTTTGTATAATAGTAATTTTGATAAATTTGTAAAAAAAATAAAATATTATAATTTATTTTCAAAAGATCTATTAAATATAAAAAATAGTGTTTTTAATTATGAATTATCTTTAATTGATAGTGATAATAATATAACGAATATAAGACAAAAAACAATTAAAAATGATAATATAGAAAAAAATACAAATATTAGTTTTAAAAATCAAAAACATTCATCATTATATTTGGATATTTTAAAAAAAGTAAATAAACATGCTATAGAAGATAATAATAAAAATTTTGTTATTCAGAAAAAAATTATAGATAATATTTCACATTTACATTGTTATAATTTATCTGATTTTGATCAAATATATGGTGAGTATTTAAAAAATATTATAAAGTATTTTAAACCTATAATAACATATTGTATAATATCAAAAGAAAATCATGGTTATACAAAAATAGATAATAATTATATACTTTTAAAAATTGAGAATAGGGGAATGGATATTGGTGGAAAATTATGTGTAGTAGATTATTTGGTAAAAAATAATATAGAATACAAATATATTTTATTTCTACATAGTAAATCTTCTTTTGTAAGAAGACAAAAATATTTTAGTTTTATAAATGATAAAAATTTGGAAGAAACACTTATCAAAATGAGTAAAAATTATGATGGTATTTTTCCAAATTTACTTATATATGGTGATTGGAAAACAAAAAATTGGTATATAAATAAAGCATATACTGAAGATTTGTTAGAATATTTAAATTGTAATTTGAATAGTAAAAAATTTATTGAAGGAAATTGTATGATTTTATCATATAGAATAATCAAAAAAATATTTGAAGAAAATTTATTTCTCTATGAATTATTAAATAAAAAAGATAGTTTTGATTTAAATTGGTTTTCATGGTATTATAAGAATACAGATTCTTCAATTATAAATAGTTATGAAAAATTTATAAAAAATAATTTATTTGGTAATGATTTACATCATAATTATAAGGATAATATTGGATATAAAAGTTATATCAATTTAGCTAAGTTAGATAATTTAGATGGATATAAATTAGCAGATGGAATGATAGAACATTGTTTTGAGAGAATATATTTAAATGTTATAGATAGTTTTCCAGATGGAAAATATCATATTATGAATTATAGTAATAATAATATAAAAGAAAAATAAAATTTAGATATAAGTATATAATAATTATATACTTATATAATTATGTGTGGAATAATAGGAGTGATATCAAATAATACAATAGAAATCATTAAAAAAGGATTAATACAGCTACAAAATAGAGGTTATGATTCAGTAGGTATATCTGTTATGGAAGATAAATTTAAAACTATAAAGTATGCTTCAAATCATAATGATTGTTTTGAAAATTTATTTAATAATATAAATAAAATAAATAATTGTAAAATAGGAATTGGTCATACAAGATGGGCTACACATGGTAAAAAAACTGATAATAATTCACATCCACATTTAAGTTTTAATAAGAATATAATATTAGCCCATAATGGTATTATTGAAAATTATAAAAGGATAAAGGAAATGTTATTAGCAAAAAATTATATATTTAATTCTGAAACAGATAGTGAAGTAATAGTTAATTTAATAGATTATTATTATAATGTGGAAAAAAAAGATTTTGAAGAAATATTAAAAAATTTAGAAGATGAGTTAGAAGGAACATGGGCGCTTGTGATTATGAATTTAGATTATAAAAATAAATTATTTTGCTGTAGACATGGAAGTCCATTATTAATAGGAATAAGTGATGATTGTGCTATTATTTCATCAGAAAAAGCTGCATTAAATAATTATGTAAATAATTATTTTATATTAAATTCAAATGATATTTGTATTATTGAGGATAAATCAAATAATATAGTAATAAATACAAGAAATAAATATATTTATAAAGAAAATAAAAATCATGCAAATTTATTATCACCAAAACCTTATAAATATTGGATAGAGAGAGAAATAAATGAACAATATGAATCATCTTTGCGAGCTATTAGTCTAGGTGGTAGATTATTAAATAATAGCGAAGTTATATTAGGAGGATTGGAAATAAATAAAAAATTTCTAAAGAGAGTAGAAAATCTAGTTATTATAGGTTGCGGAACATCTTTTCATTCAGGTATGTTAAGTAAATATTATTTTAATGATTTATGTAATTTTAACAGTGTATTTGTAATTGATGGAGGAGAATTTAATATAAATAATATATCAAAAAAAGGAATAACAGCTATTGTTTTACTTTCTCAGTCGGGAGAGACAAAAGATATTTATGATTGTTTAAAAATAGCACAAGAAAATAATATATTTACGATTGGAATTGTAAATACTGTTGATTCGATGATTGCGCGTGAAACAAATTGTGGATGTTATATAAATGCCGGTAGGGAAATGAGTGTTGCTTCAACAAAATCATTTACAAATCAAGTAATAGTTCTCTCAATGGTAGCAATATGGTTTTCACAAATACATAATATAAATGAAAATAAAAGAGAGAAATATATAAAATATTTAAGACAATTACCTTATGATATAAAAGAGATTTTAGAAAATGTTAAAATAGATGATAAAATTATTGATTTATTAGATAAAAAAAATATTTTTATTTTGGGAAAAGAAAAAGGTGAGGCTTTATCAAAAGAAGCTAGTTTAAAAATAAAAGAAATTTCATATATACATGCCGAGGGATATTCTAGTAGTGCTTTAAAACATGGACCATTTGCTTTATTAGAGAAAAATATGCCTGTTATATTATTATTATTAAAAAATAAATTTTATTCTAAAAATTATTTATGTTATGAAGAAATTATTTCACGTGAATCACCTGTATTAATTATAAATAATTATGACATTGAAAGATGTGATGATTATGAATATGTTATAAGTATACCATATAATGAAATATACAATGAATTATTAGCTATTATTCCATTGCAAATTATAGCATATAAATTATCATTAATAAATAATATAAATCCAGATAAACCAAGAAATTTAGCAAAATGTGTTACAACTGATTAAATTATAAAATTATAAAATTGTAAAAGTTATAAATATTTAACCATTTGTATTTCTTTTTTAGTGAAACCAGATTTTTGATAAAAATTACTATTTTTTTCACTACAATCTAATATTGTTTTATAACAATTCGCTTTTATACTAATATTTATTAATTCATCAATTAATTTTTTTCCTAATCCTTGTTTTCTATAATTATTATGAATAATAATATCTTCTATATGACCAACTGAACCCATATTATGTATAACTTTATTTTCTATTAATAATGTTCCTGTTCCAATAATTTTATTATTATCTTCAATTACAATAATAATATGATTATTAGATAGACTATTAACAAAAATTTTAAATTGTTCATAATTTATTTTTTCTTTTTCAACTATAGTTAATTGTTCTAATAATAACAAATAATCTTTATAGTAGTCACTACTCTTAATATGTCTAAAATCCATAATTATTTATTAAAATAAATATTAAATAATTAAAATAATAACTTAATTAAACAAAAATATATATAAATTTTATAATGGTAAAATCTATTTTAGATAATACAATAAATTATCCAGAAATAAAAAAATTAGATAAAGATGATTTAGAGTTTGATGCTACAGTATATGAAATTGAAATATTAGGAATAACAGAAGAAATAGCTTTAGGTCAAGCAAAATATAGTTTCATACAAAAGAATATTATATATTATCCAATATATTTAGTAGTAAAAGATAAGGTTGATTCTCAAATTGGTTTGTATGAAATATTAGCTGATAGAGAGCCTAATATATTAGATGAAGATGGCGATATAGACATTGAAAGATTAAATGAGCCATTATTTTATAATTATTTTATAGAAGATTTTATTGTAAAATCATCTAAGAAAAAATTATCAGATGAACAAAAGAAACGACAAAGTGAAGAAGAAACTCAAGAAGAAGGAAGTGAAGAAGATGGAGAGGATGAAGACGAAGAGGATGAAGACGAAGAGGATGAAGACGAAGAGGATGAAGACGAAGAGGATGAAAGTGATGAAGAAGAATATGATGAATGGATAAAACAATATATGAAAAGTAATTTTTATGAAATTCTAGATAATGAAGGGGGTGGGGATTGCTTATTTGCTAGTATAAGGGATGGATTAAAAACAATAGGACGTGATATAACAATAGGTGAAATGCGTAAAATATTAGCAGAGCAAGTAACAGAAGAATTGTTTTCAAATTGGAAATTATTATATGATGAAACAAAAACAAATTATGAAGAAATAAGAAAAACAATGAGAGAATTGAATAGTAGAAATAAGGAATTAAAAACACAATTATCTAGTATTAAAAATAGAAAAGAACAACAAGAAATAATAAAAGAGGCAAGAGAAAATACAGAAAAATTTAAAACAGAAAAAGACAATGAGGGGTTTGCTAAAGAAATGTTACAAGAATTTAATTTTATGGAAGGAGTAAATACAATTGAAGATTTAAGAAGAAAAATACAAACAAGTATTTTTTGGGGAGAAACATGGTCAATATCTACATTAGAACGTGAATTAAAATTAAAATTTATTTTATTTTCTGAACAATCATTTAAGATGGGAGATCAAGATAATGTATTAAATTGTGGACAACTTAATGATACAATATTACAAGATGCTGGTGTATTTAATCCCACACATTATATAATGTTAGCATATAGTGGTAATCATTATGAGTTAATAAAATATAATAAAAAAGGAGCATTTACTTATGATGAATTACCAGAAAAAGTTGTAAAATTAATAAAAGATAAATGCTTAGAAAGACAAGCCGGTCCTTATTATTTAATACCAGAATTTAGAGAATATGATATACAAGAAAAAATTGATTCAAAAAATGAAGGTGAAGAAGTAGATGAAGAAGTGATGGAAAAGTTAATTACTCCAGAAAAAGAATTATATAAAGAAGATGTAGTTTTTCAATATTATTCAAAATCAGCAGGAAATAAATTTCCAGGAGAGGGAGCAGGTGAAGTATTAAATAAAGAAAGAAAAAAGGAATTTATAGAACTTTCAAAAATACCAGATTGGAGAAGAAAATTATCTAATTTTTGGGAAAGTAATTTGAAATTAGATGGAAAAACATGGAAAACAGTTGAACATTATTATCAAGGAAACAAATTTAAAGAAAAACACCCAGAATTTTATGAAAAATTTACAATAGAATCTAGTAGTGATATTTCAAAAGATCCAGCATTAGCAAAAGCAGCAGGAGGTCCAACGGGTAAGTATGAAGGAAAGAAAGTAAGAGATGATAAAATAAAAATTGACCCTGGATTCTTTGATAAAAAAGATGAAGTGATGAGAGTGGTTCAAAAAGCAAAATATGAACAAAATAAAGAATTAGCAGATATACTTTTAAAAACAAAAGACGCAAAATTAATGCATTTCAAGAGAGGTTCCGAACCTGAACGTCAAGATGTTTTAATGAATATAAGATCAGAATTAATAACTTCTACAGATTAATTCGCAATCATCATATAAATTAAGAATAGTAAATTGTTTGATGTTTTCATAATCAGAATTATTGTTTTTTTTTGATACTATATAATATACTTCTTGCGAAGATTGAAAATTTTCGACATATTTTATAAGTTTTTTGTCAATTGTTTCATATATGTTAGCAATCCATAATGTTGGAGAAGATTTTATTTTATAAACTAAATAATATATAAGAGATAATGTCATAATTTATAATAAATATATATTATATATTATATAATATATATTTATTATATAATATATATGCTATTAAATAATGTTAGTAGTGATATAATTGAAAAAAACATGGATAAAATAAAGAATTGTAATATAGATTATTCAGATTTAAAAATGGACGAATTAAAAAATTACATTTATTTATTTTATAGAATAATATATAGTGGTAATAAATTTATAAATAAAAATTATAAACATATAGAAAAAAAAATAGAAGAAAACAAAATATTTGACAAAAATAATAAACCAATAATGTGGAATTCAAATTTTTTTCCAGATAATATTAAAAAATATATAGAAAATGAGTTATCGACAATGATAAATTATAAGATAGAAATAGGTTCAAGAACTTTTTCTCTCTACTTTTATATTTACAATGATGCAGAAATATTAAATAATATTGATAATTATGTGAAAAATGTTTTTATTTGGTTATATATTGGAAATGAGTATATAAATAAAAATTGCTCAAATTATACAAATATTTATATATATTTAACACCCTTTTTAAAAAAACTACCGAATAAAAGTAATAAAATATTAGACCATAATAATGTAAATACAGCATTTACAATGAGTGGTTGTAATGAAAAAGGAGAAATAATTATTTATAGAAAAGAAGAGTGGTTTAAAGTATTAATTCATGAATGTTTTCATAGTTTTGATTTTGATTTTTCATTATCAAACATAGAAAAAATAAAATATAAAATAAAAAAACAATTCAATGTTAAGAGTGATTTATTAATTTATGAAAGTTATTGTGAAGTATGGGCTAGAATAATAAATTGTTTGATAACAGCATTTAGTTGTTTAAATAATAAAAAAAATATAAAAAAATATATGGAATTAAGTAATATATTTTTACAAATTGAGAGAATATATTCATTACAACAATGTAATAATATTTTAAATTATATGAATCTTTCTTATAGGGATTTATTAATGAAAAGAAATAATAATTATAATGAAAATTCAAATGTTTTTTGTTATTATGTTATAGGTGCTATATTAATGAGTGATTATTATGAATTTATAAATTGGTGTTATAAAAATAATGAACATTTTATAAATTTTTCTAGAAAACCAGAAGTTTTAACATCTTATGGAAATTTAATTATAGATGTTGGTATAAAAGGTGAATTTTTTGATGGTTTAGAATGTGTAAAAATGATAAAAGGAAATGTGGCGCGAATGACATGTATAGAATTTTAATAAAATTGAATTAAAAAATATATAATTAATTAAAGCATAAATTATTAAATAATGGGTATTCGTTTGTTAAATAAATATATTAAAACAAATTGTAAGAATGGAGTAAACATGATAAAAATGGAGAATCTAAGAGGAAAATATATAGCAATTGATACATCGATTTATTTGTATAGATTTTTACAAGAAGAAGTATTACTGGAAAACTTCTATTTATTATTATCTCTATTAAAATTTTATAATATAACAGGGATTTTTGTATTTGATGGAAAACCACCTGAAGAAAAATATAAATTAATTGAAAAACGCAATAATGTAAAAGAAGAAGCGCGAGAAAAATATAGAGAACTAGAAATGAAGATCAATAAAATAAATGATAATGAATATGAAAGAGAAGAAAAAAATGACATACAAAATGAAATGGTTGAATTAAAGAAAAAATTTGTTAAATTAGAAAGATATCATATTGAAATTATAAAAAAATTAATAACAGCATTTGGTGAAAGTTATATTGATGCTGAAGGAGAAGCAGATCAATTATGTGCTAAATTAGTTATAAAAAAAATAGCATATGCTTGTCTAAGTGAAGATATGGATTTATTTCTCTATGGATGTCCAAGAGTTTTACGATATTTAAGTTTGTTAAATGAATCAATGGTATTATATAATTTATCAGAAATATTAAAAGAATTAGAAATATCATTAAATGATTTTAGACAAATATGTGTCCTCTCAGGAACTGATTATAATAATAATAATAATATTGGTATAGATTTATATAAAAGTGTAGAGTTTTATAAGAGTTACAAAAATGATGAAAAAAATAATAATATTGATTTTTATACATGGATAGATAATAATATGAATGGAATAGTAAATATTATTGAATTGTATCTAATTAATAATATGTTTCTATTAGATAACGTCAATTTAAAGCAGTATAAGATAAATAGAACTTTAATAGATAAAGATAATATAAAAGAAATTATGAAGCAGGATGGTTTTATATTTGTAAATTAAATACTAATTTAATAATCAATAATATAATATTATTAAAAAGTATATTATATTATACTATATTAATAGTATGGATGAAGAACGTTACGATAAATCATTAAAAAAGAGAAAAACAATAGTTGATGAGAAAAATTTTTTTATTCCAAATTATAGTGAATATGAAATATTAAAAAATAATAATTATAGGGTTTCATTTTTAAAAGATATTTGTAAACATTATAAACAAAAAGTTTCAGGTAGTAAAAAAGAACTTGAAGAACGTATATATAATTATTTGCGCGAATCATTCTTTATAATTAAATTACAAAAGCGTATACGTGGATATTTTCAGCGTAAATATAATAATTTATTAGGACCAGGATTTTTAAAAAGAAGTATTTGTAAAAATGATACAGATTTTTTTACTTTGGAAGATATGACAGAGATACCATATAATCAGTTTATAAGTTATGTAGATGAGGAAAATAATACATGGGGATTTAATATTTTATCTCTCTACAATTTATTTTTAAAAAGTGATAAAGGGGCTTTAAATCCATATACTCGCAATAAAATATCAGTAAATATATTAACAAATATAAATAATGTAATAAAACTATCGAAATGTTTAAAAATAGATTGTGATACAAAATTACAAGATATAAGTAATGATTTTACAAATAAGAAAAAAATAGAAATGAGAACATTGGAATTATTTCAAAAAATAGATGAATTAGGTAATTATACAAATATGAAATGGTTTTTAGATTTAAATAGGCAACAAATAGTAAGATTTATAAGAGAGATGGCGGATATTTGGTTTTACAGAGCACAGATTACAGACCAAACAAGACGGAATATATGTCCACCAATGGGAATATTATTTAGAAACATAAATTTAAACTACATTTCAAATTTATCTTATATACAAGTTCAAAAATTAGCATTAAATATTATGGAACAGTTAGTAAATAATGGAATTACCCGTGATTTTAAAGTTATGGGTAGTTATTATGTATTATCGGCATTAACATTACTTCATAATGAAGCAGCAGAATCATTACCATGGTTATATCAATCAGTTGCTTATTAATAAGCATTTGAATAATAGAAAAATAAATAATAAATAAAATTTTTATTTATTATTTTTTAGTAGATTGTATTTTTAATTATTTTATATTTTAAGCTGTGGTAGCAGCAGAAGCTTCGACTTTTTGTGATTTGGCAAAGTGTGGGCTCATGTAGCGTTGGAGGTTGAAGTATGTGAGTTCATCGCCAGATTTAATCTTGAGAAGGGAAGCAAGTTTCTTGTCTGGGTTAATCTTGCGACCGTTTTCTTTGTCTTGAAGATTATGTTCGCGGATGTAGCCGTTAATTTCACGTGTAACTTCAGTGCGAGCCATTTCAGTGCCAACGGGTTTGTTGAGGAAACCAGCAAGTTCATTGCTGATGAGTGTAGGTTTGACAAATCCAGAAGGAGCTCGGTTTGTCGACTTGCGTTTGCGTTTGGCATTCGCTTTTTGGGCAGCTTTGAGTTCACGAACCGAGCGTTTTTCAAGAGCACGGAATTCGGTCTTAAGGGAGGCAATTTGACTAGTAAGTGCTTGAAGCTTGGAAAGGAATTCAGTGAAACCTTCAGTCATTGTAGACATATCTGTTGCTTCTACAGGAGCATCGGGTTTTGTAAGGACAACATCAACTTCTGGGGTTTTCGATTTTGTAGTCTTTGGTGTAGTGGTTTTTTCGGCTTTTGCTTTTGTAGATTTCGATGTTGTTTTATCAGAAACAACTTCAATAGGCATTTCGGTGGCTGCTACGGTGGTGGTCTCGGTTTTCTTTGCTTTTGGCATATTTATATAACCTACTATATAATGTCCTTTTTAAGTGCTTTAAAAGCATAATATATATTATTATATCTAAACTTCATTATGATATCGTTTTAAACGAAAAAAAAATATTTCTAAAATTAATTTTAAAAATTAGAAATATTCCTTCTTTTTTATTTTTATTTTTTCCTAGAACCTAGTTATCATGGTATTATCTTACCATGTAAAGTGTGTTGTAAAAGCACCGTTACCCCAGATGTCAGCATATAGACCTTCGAGGCATTTTGTGTTGCCATCTTCATCTTTTGGCAAATAAATGCTATCAGGATTTGTAATCTCGTTAATCCAGAGACGCTGAAACTGTTTTGGATTTCCAAGCCCATTACAGTTTGCCTTAAAGTCATCCCGATCAAAGTTAATATATGCTTCCCGCCTTCCCTTTGCTGACATGTTTTTGATTTTTCTCTCAATCATGTCAAAATATTTTTCGTTCAGCAACTTGAACTTTTCCTGCTTGACCTCCTTCATCCGCTGTTCCCGTTTGTTAGTTTTTTCAGCAAGAACCTTAGCATCTTCACTCGCAACAACATCAGCCTGCTGGATCGCAAGGGAACGCATCTGCTCAATGAAAGACATTTTAAACGTTTGAGAAGTTTGTCGGTAGTATACTTACCTAAATAAAATTATATTTCAATTTTTTTTATTTTTATTTTTTAAGTTTTTAAATAAATAAAAAATAAATAAAAATAAAAATAATTTTTCAATATTGTCTAATGAGTAAAAGTAATTGATATATAAAAATTAATTATTATGGTGGATACGGAAATCAATTATTCATTTATTTTATGGCTAGATTGTATGGAGAGAAACATAATTAGACATTAATAACAGAAATAAAGAATAATTATATAAAGTTAAAAAAGAATTCTATAGATGAAAATATTATTTTTGATGAAGATTTGAAAACATATACATTGAGAGATAAGGATTTTAATATTGAAACAAATGAACTTCCATATTATGGAAAGGGTATATATATATATATTTGATGGTTTTTTTCAATATGAAAAAATTTTTTATTTAAATAAAGAGAGAATTTTAAATATGGTAGTTGAAAAATATAAAACAGAAGACTATTTTTTAATACATATAAGATTAGGTGATTATTATTTACCAAATAATAGACATTTAATAATTAATTGTGATTATTATATAGGTTGTATAAAAAAATATGGAGATAATTATGAAAAAATATATATAATATGTGATAAATTAAATGAGAGATGGGAAAAGCTATATATGTTTAAATTAATAAATAAAATTAAATTAATAAATAAAATTAAATTAATAAATAAAATTAAATAAAATTAAATAATAAATTTAATAAATAAAATTAAATTAATAAATAAAATACCAATCTATAGAGAGCAAACTTTAATAGAAGATATAAATAGTATTATTAAATCAAAATATATTGTAGCATCAAATAGCACATTGTGTTTTTGGGGAACATTTTTTTCAAATGCGGAAAAAATAATTTCATTTCCATATTTTGGTATAGATATAAAAAAAAATAAAAAAATAGATATTTGGGATAATAATCCACAAGTATTTAAATATAATAAAAATAAAAATATTTTTTTTAACAAAGATTACAGTAAAAATACAATAAGCTTCTTTGAAAATATGATTTTATAAATTTTTTATTTTACTTTTTTTATATTTTAAAAAAAAATTGATTTAAAGAGTATACAATATATTAAACTATCAATAATGGCAGGAGCTGACAATATGATTCTTAATGGTGTTACCGATAACCTTAACAACTTCGTTTATACAAAGCCAAAAGTTAATAGTGTCGGTGGCAAAAGCATTGGTATTCTAAATAAGAAAAGCAATAAAAGCATGTTTGTATCGACACCTCTTATGCTAACTTGGGGTATTAATGAATATGTAGATGAACAATCTGGAAAGCGAACATATGATATGTCACTTCAGTTTCCAAATGAAGAATACAATACACCAGAAATTAAGACGTTTCTTGATAATATGATTGCTTTTGAGACAAAAATTAAAGCTGATGCCATTACTAATTCAAAAGAGTGGATGAATAAGGCAAAGATGACAACAGATGTTGTAGATGCTCTATTTACACCAATTCTCAAATATCCAAAAGATCCTTCTGGTGATCCTGATACTAGCCGCTCGCCTTCTCTTCGTGTAAAGATTCCTTATTGGGAAGGCGAATGGAAGTGTGAACTTTATGATATGGAAGAGACACAACTATTCCCATCATCATCTGGAGTTACACCTCTTGAACTTATTACAAAAGCTTCGAATACAGCTACAGTAATTCAGTGTGGTGGTATTTGGTTTGCCAATGGTAAATTTGGTGTTACATGGAAGCTTCTACAGGCAGTAGTAAAACCAAAGCAGAATCTTAAGGGAAAGTGTTTTATTAATCTTTCAAGCGACGATAAGACAAAACTTCAAACATCAAATCTTGATGAAGACGATGCCAATGATGTTGTTGCTAAGGTTGTTGAAGATACCGATGATGATGATGATGAACCAGTAGCTACTACAGAACCAGTAGCAGAAGAAAAAGTAGAAACTCCAACAAAAGTAAAGGAAGTTGATCTAGATGAACCACCAGCTCCTCCTAAGAAAAAAGTAGTTCGCAAGAAGAAGACAGAGGAGTAAATAATACAAAAAATTATAAATTAGCATAGTTTATTAGTTAGTATAATTATTAAAATAATAATAAATTTTTTTATTATTATTAATACAAAGTAAGATTTATATATATATATGATTTGTTTTCTATATTATATATATTTTCATAATCTATATTTGATATACCATCATTTTTGATAGTAATTATTTGGTTTTTTTTTATTTTAATATCTTCCATATTAATATTATATTTACTATTTCCAATACTTATTTCATAAGTTTCCTTTTCCAATAAAGAATGTAATTCAACATTCTCATTTATAAATATATTATTATCATCATCTATAAAAATATGATTATCTATTTGTGGTATACATTCAAATATTAATCTATTATTTGAAGTTTCATATATTATTTCATTATGCCACATTGGTATATAATAATCTTCATTTTCTATTTTTATTTTAAATACTTCATGATTTAATAAATTATCTATTGATGGATTAATAATATATTTTATATCTACTTTATTATTTTCTTCTAAAATTTTTTCTATTTCTTTTATTATTATAGATTCTTTAATTAATTGTATATTAGTTAAATAATTATATATAGTTTTGAGTTTATTCTTTGGTAATAATTTTAATATTGTTAATAAATATTTAATATTTTCATTATCAAAAATATTATTAAAATATTCTATATCATTTTCATTTAATGTAAAATCACCATTTAATGAGAGAATAAATTTATACAAAATATTTTTATAATCATAATTATTATTTTCAAAATCATCACTATACGAATTCTCTCTAGATTCATAATAAGAATCTTTATTATTGCTATTAATATATTTCTTTAAAAAATTATATGCTTCTGATATTTCTTTAAATTTTTCTTCAGCATTTGCTTCATTATTTTTATCTGGATGATATCTTAATGCTTTCATATAATATTTAGCCTTCAATATTTTATAATCAGGCTTTCCATCAATATCTAATATTTTTATTGCTTTTTTATAATTCATTTATTATTGATATTATATTTAATATATATTTCTCTAAATGATATATAGGTCTATAATTATTATTATAGTATAAATAGAATTCATATGTTATTTTTAATATTTCTGATATTTTATCAAATTTAATAATATTTTTCTCTATTAAATTTTTTATAATATAATTAATACATAAGTTTATATCAATATTGTATATAAAAATATCATATATATTTTCTCTCAAACTCATAAATTCAATATTTGTATGATTGATAATAATATTTAAAATTTTATCTGAATAATCTTTGTAGCTAAAATCAATATCTATATTATTTTTTATATCTTTTATATTAGATATATCATTAATATTTATATTAGTTCCAATTTTTTTAATTAAACATTTATTATAATTATTTTTTGTTGGCCTACTGATATTTATTATTTTACAATTGTTAATAATATTATCGGGTATAAAAGATATATTTTCAGTTATTAATATAAAACGAATTATACTAGAATTATTATAATGCTTTTGCATATAACTATAAAATATATCTAATAATTCACTATTAATTAAATGAAAATTTTTACATAATATTATACCTTTTTTATTATTTTTAGATATAATTATTTCGATAATATGATTAAAAATTTCATGCCATAAAGTTTTTGAATTACATCCTAATAATTCCATATCAATCTCATAATGTATATCACTTATTTTATAATAATAATTATTTTTGTTAAAAACAATCAAAATTTTTTTTTCATATTTTAAATTAAAATCACTATATTGATTTATTATTTTTAAACTTTGAGTATATTTACCAATTCCCGGAGGACCATAAATTATTATATTAGGCAAATTACTTATATTTTCTATTTTACTAAAATCTATTTTTTTATGTAAGTCATAGTTATTATTACTAGATATATATTCATCAAATAAAGTTTCATTAAATTTCATACTTATTTTAATTACAAAAATAATATTTAAGTTAATAAAATTAATAAAAACTTGATTTTATTATTAATTATAAATGGATTATAAAATAGATAATAAAATAGAGTCTATTTTATATAAAGTAAATCTTGTAAAAGATAATTATCCAAATTTTTCAAATATTTGGAGAGAATATTTAATACAAAAAATAAATAATTTAAATAAACAGATTGATAGGTTAGATATTCTATTAAATAATATAAATAACGTAGATAATGATATTCCTATTTTTTTATTATTTATGTTGATTAATAATTAATTTAAAAATTATAAAACAAAATTAATTATCATATGAATATCGCATTATCAGTAAAAGATTTAAGTATAGATCATATATTTTTTTTAGATCCTATTAAAAATATTATAATTAACAATTCAAAGTTTATAAGAATTATATATTCAAACAATTTATTAACATTAAATGGTATATATTTAATTTGTAATATAGATAATAAAGATAAACTTAATAATCATGGTTTATTATTATATATTCAAAAATTGGAAGATAATATATTAAATAAATTTTCAAAAGAGAAAATTAAAAATTATAAAATACGAGAGTATTTCAATAATAATTTTATTAATACTAATTACACTAAAGGTGAAGAAAATTATACAAAATATATATTAAAAATTTCTGGAATATGGGATGCAAGTAATAATATAGGAGTAACTTTTAAATTTTTAAAATTAGATACTATTTTATCCATCTGTTGAAAATAACATTAATATAACAAACATATATGAAACAAATATTATATTAATTAATCCTATAATAGTTGAAACCATAGATAATCCTGTTGTATCCATTTTTGATATATTAGATATATTATTTAATAATATAAGTGTTTGAATAATAATAAATATAGTTACAATAGAATTATATGTATAATATTCTTTAGCAACTTTACCTTGTTTAATTGCTTTTTTATTTTTTAAATTTAATATTAATAGAGCACTACAAATAACTATTAATACAAATATAGCAAATAATAAACTTACTATTTGAGACATAGAAATACTCTTTTTAATTAAATCTATAAATGTTAATATAAATAAAAGTAAAAAACTACCAACAGTTATACTATAGCCACTAATTATTCCTTCTACATTTGTATATATTGTAGAAGTTGAACTTGTTACAATACCAATAATTGCTAAACAAATAATGAATGTATTGATGTATTCTATTTTATAAAACTCCATATATAATAATTTATTATTTTTTATTAGATATATTTATTAATATTATTATATATTATTAAATTAATAATGAGTTTTTTTCCTCCAACAAGTAATAATATTAATATAACTACAAGTAGTCATCCAATAATTGAAAGAATTCAAAATTTTAATTTAGATAGAAAACTTCTTTCCATTCATTCATCTGATCGTGATATAAAATCATGGCCTTTCTCACATGAATTCAGTATTAGATGTCCTCAACAATATATTAACATACAATCTATGAGAATAGTTGAAATTAATTTACCAGCAATGTATTTTAATTTTTCAATAGCAAAACAAAATACTAAATTTTATATACAATTAACAAGTGGAACACATAAAGGAAAATATTTAATAACTATACCCGATGGTTTTTATAACCCAACAACATTACAAAATTCTCTAGAATTTTTTATGAATAAAGGTATTACTGAAACTTACAATAATTTTAAAGTATTTTATAATGAGGTAACTCAAAAGTTTTCATTTGGAAATGAAAAAGATTCTTTTGATTTATTATTTGATGAAGAAATTTCATATACATTAGATTGTTGTGTTAATGGTAGAAAACAACAAATAGAACCTTGTGGAAGATTAACATCTGTATTTTACAATCCAGTCAAATGGGGATTTCCATATTATATTGGTTATGATAGAAAAAAATATTCTTCTAATGCTGGAACAAAAAATTTGTATATAGAATATGTAAAACCTGAATTTGTTTCTACAAATATTTGGCTAACAAATACAAATGGAACTAATTATTCTATAATAGGAGAAAATGTATTTACTTTTTTACAATCTGAGACAATTTATTTAGAATTAGATAAATGGAATAATTATGATGAATTAGATATGGATAGCCAAAATCCTAATAATGATTTTAATAGTAATAGCACATTTAATAATAAACAAAATGGGAGAGTAAATACTGCTTTTGCTAAAATACCAACTACAATATATCCACCTGGACAACAATTTGATTCGCGGAATGGATTATTACAAAACATGGCTTATTTTGATCCTGTTATAGAGAGAATTCAAGAATTTAAATTTAAATTTAGATATCATGATGGAACACCTGTATGGTTTGGGGATATAGATTTTAATTTTACGATTGAAATTAATCAATTAAGAAATGAAATACCTAAAAAATTCAATGTTAATACACCTAGCTCTTTTAGATTATAATTTAATTTAATTTAATTTAATTTAATTTAATAATCTTTTAATAAATAATATATTAAATATATTATTATTTTTAATATAATGTCAAAAATTGCATTTATCACAGGAATAACAGGTCAAGATGGTTCATATTTAAGTGAATTCTTATTGGATAAAAATTATGATGTTTGGGGTCTCATTAGAAGAGCATCAAATATTAATACAGAGAGAATTAATCATATTTTTGATAAATTATATCTAAGATATGGTGATTTGAGTGATGAAAATAGTTTAATAAATATTTTAAATGAAATTTATGATAATTATACTGAAAATATAGAAGTTTTAGAAGTTTATAATTTAGCTGCTATGAGCCATGTCAAAGTTTCTTTTGATTTACCAGAATATACAGCAAATATTGATTCTCTTGGAACACTTAGACTTTTAGAATCTCTCCGAAAATGTAAAATTAATATTTCAAAAATTAAATTTTATCAAGCATCAACATCAGAAATGTTTGGTAAGGTTCAAGAAGTTCCACAAACCGAAAATACACCTTTTTATCCTCGCTCTCCATATGGTGTTGCTAAATTATATTCACATTGGATAACTAAGAATTATAGAGAAGCATATAATATGTTTACATGTTCTGGAATACTATTTAACCATGAAAGTCCTCGTCGAGGGCATAATTTTGTAACTAGAAAAATAACTATTGCTCTTGGTAATATATTATCTGGAAAACAAGATAAATTAGTTCTTGGTAATATTAATTCAATGAGAGATTGGGGTCATGTAAAAGATTATATAAAAGGCATGTGGTTAATGCTTCAACAAGAAGAACCTGATGATTATGTTTTGGCTACTAACGAATACCATAGTGTTCGTGAATTTATTGAAAAATCATTTAAATTAAAAGGAATTACTATTGAATGGAAGGGAGAAGGACTAGATGAAATTGGTTATTGTAAAGATACAAAGAGAGAATATATTTTTATATCAAGTAAATATTTTAGAAATTCAGAAGTAGATGAGTTATTAGGCAATTCAAAGAAAGCATTTGAAAAATTAGGATGGAAACCAGAAATTACTTTTGATGAATTAGTAAAAGAAATGGTTGACGGCGACTGTAAATAAACGACATAAAATAAAATAAATAAAATAAATAAAATAAAATTGATTTTTATTATTTAAAAAATGTATTAGTAAATAATAAAATACTTTGATGGCGCTCCTTCTCTCGCGAGTTACTCTTCCTGAACTAGCTCAAAAAATATATACTATTGCTCTTCAAGAATATTTTGACGAGATTATTGAATATAAATGTTTTAATGTTCCATTAATTATTATGAAACATGAGAGAGAATACACAGACAATAGCAAGATTTATGTTTTATATTCACTTCTGTCAGATGTAAGAAATGTAAGAAATAATCTAGAAAGTTTCAAATTAAATATTCTCTCCAAATATAAAAATTATAATGTAGTTTTTCCGTTAGAATTCAAAGAATTAATAGGCAAGTGGGCTAATTTTATTAAAAATATAAAACATGTAGAAAATGATTTTACTGAAATGTGTCTTAATAATTTGTTATTTTCAATTGAAAATATTATTAATAATAATTCGAATACTCAAATTATGAACATACGTAAATATTATGTAAAAAAATTATAATATATATATTATAGGATGTATAAATTAGTTGAAGTAAATAATTATAACAATTCCACACATGGTAAATTTTATATTTATGATAATTGTGAGATTAGTAAAATTTTAGAAAATAATAAGATATGGGAACCTCACATACATAATATATTTGATCAATATATTAATAAAGAAAGTTTTGTATTAGAAACCGGATGCCATATAGGAAGTCATACTATTAAATTAGGAATGATTTCAAAAAAAGTATATGCTTTTGAACCTATGCCCAAAAGTAATTTTTTATTAGAAAAAAATATAGAAATAAATAATTTAAAAAATATTGTTTTATCAAATAAAGGATTGTCTAATATTAATAAAATTACATCATTTGATTGGATTCCATATGGTAACCCAGGTGGTTCAGGGCTATCAGATAATCCAATGCGTAGACCAAATTATTATAAAGAAATTACAGAGAATAAAATTTTTGTGGAATTAATTTCTATTGATTCTTTGAAAATAGATAAAATAGATTTTATGAAAATAGATGTAGAAGGTTATGAAGAATTAGTAATAGATGGCGCTATGGAAACAATTAAAAAGTGTAAACCAATTATAGTTTTAGAATCTTGGTGCGATCATTATGGTGGTATAGATTTTGAATTTACAAAAAATAAATTTATTAAATTACTTGATTTTGGCTATAAATTATATAATATTAAAGGTCCAGATTATATTTTTTTATATAATTAATCTTATTTAATTATTATTTAATTTTTATTTATTAAAATAAGTATCATTTATCCATTTTTTTAACAATGGAATGGAACACGTTTTATAATCTTCTTTAAATCCTCCTAATTTATAAAATTGGGGTTTTGACATTTTTTCAGTTTTATAAAATATATAATCACCATATTTTCCATTACGAATAGAAAGACTTTTGTCAATTACTCTTACACAATTTTTACCACCGGTTCCTTCATTATTTTCTATATATTCAATTACTTCATCTAATTCTAATACTTCTATTTCTTTTTTCATTTCATTCAATGATTTTTTATTTGATCCCCATTCAGCATAAATACCATATTTGCCTTTTTTAATATAAAGATTATCACTTTTATATTTACCAAGAAATTTATTATCCAATTCAATTATTTCTTCAAGAACATAATCTCCATTTTTTAGTTTATCAAGATCAATGTGTTTTTTTACAGATTTGAATGATATTTTATCTCCATCTTTACATTTAATAGCAGGACCATATTTTGCTATGACATATGAATGTTTATCATCGATTTGTATTTCTAGATTGCTTTTGATTACACCATTATCTTCTGGATCTACTTTTTTTGGAATAGAAGCATCTATAGCATCAACACACTTTCTACATAAATCTTGATATTCTTTATCACCCTTAGATATTTGATCTAATTCATTTTCCATTTGTTTTGTGTATTCGTATTCGAAAAATGCATCAAATGTTTTCAATAAATATTCTAATACAAGAATTCCTATTTCTTGTATTACTAGTTTATTATTTTCATTACCAAATTCTCTCTCTTTTTCAATTTCTGTAATTTCATTATTTTCTAATTCAAAATCAGTGCATTTTATTTTTTTCCCTTTTATATTTTCTTTTTTAACATAACCTCTTTCTTGGATTTTATCAATAAGTGACGAATATGTTGAAGGTCTACCAATACCTTTTTGCTCTAGCAATTGAACTAACTTAGCTTCTGTATAATGCATTTTTAAATCTTTTATAGTTAGTTTATTGGTTATCTTTCTATAAGCCAATTCACTGTTCTGTTTTAATGCTAATAAATATTTATAAAATTTATTATCATCTTTGTATCCACCAACTATTTTCCATCCAATAAATACAAGTTCTTCTGTTGTATATTTATATTCATGCTTAAAAGGAGCTGTTATTTTTGAAGTTATACTATTAAATAAAGCATCAGCCATACAACTTTCCATAGTTGTTCTCCAGATTAAATTATACATACGTTTTTCTTTAGATTCCATATCATCAGGTAATTTATTACATTTAATATTTGTAGGTCTAATAGCTTCATGAGCTTCTTGAGCATTATTATTTTCCTCTTTCTTCTTTTTACTTTTTTTTGTATTTTTTTCTACAGGTTTTTCACTCAATAAATCTACATTTTTATTAATATATTCTTGAGCATATTGCTCACTAATATATGGTTTAATTTTTTCAATAAATTCTTTGCTATATATCTGACTATCAGTTCTCATATAAGTAATATAACCACCTTCATATAATTTTTGACAAATAGACATTGTTTCTTTTGGACTAATATGTAACTCATTACTAGCTGCTTGTTGTAATGAACTTGTTGTAAAAGGAGTTGGTGGTTTTTTAATACTTTCTTTTGGTTTACTACAACTAAATATATGTTTGAAATCTGTTGTTTCTTCTAAAAATTCAATTACTTTATCTTCATTCTCGAAATTATGATTTAATGTATAATCTAAATTGTGATCAGTAAAATATCCTGTTGTATTGTATACTTTTTTTCCAGGAGATTTATCTATTTCTTTTTGATTATCATATACTAATCTAAGAGCAGGAGTTTGACATCTTCCAGCACTTAATCCTTTTTTTGTTCTTGAAATATTTTCCCATAATAATGGTGATATTTTATATCCAACTAACAAATCTAGTATTTGTCTTCCTTGCTGCGCATTAACCATATTCATGTTGAGCTTTAATGGATTTTTTACAGAATTTTTTAAAGCAGTTTCTGTTACTTCATGAAAAATAATCCTTTTTGTATTTTTAAATGATAAATCAAATAACTTACATATATGCCAAGCAATCCCTTCACCTTCACGATCATCATCTGTAGCCAATAATACATCATTACTATTAGTAATCATTTGTCTAATTCGTTGGATTTGTTGTAGCTTAGAATCCATTGGTGTAAAACTTGGAATAAATGTATCTAAATTTATACTTTTTAAACCATTTAATTCTTGAATATGTCCATAGCTAGCAATACATTTATATCCAGGTCCTAAATATTTCTCTATTTTTTGACATTTAGCAGGCGATTCAACAATAACTAATGTGTAAGTCATAATTTATAAACATTTAATTATTTATAAATTATTTCAATTATTATTTTAAATAATTTTTATTTTAAGAAGACAACTAATAATCCAAGACCCCAAAAAATAGCCATTGAAATTCCTACAGATTTATATTTATCCATTTTTCCATATTTTAATAAAGCCCAATTTGAAAATGTAGCTGCTAATAAAACAAAGGTCATAATTAATAAATTATAAGCATAAGCTTCAACTCGTTTATCATCGATAAATATTGAACTAGGCATACCAATTGGCATAGCAGCAATTAAACCAGCAATTGCTTTATTTGATACATTATTGCCGGCAAAACCAATACCAGCAACAGTTAAACCACCAATTAAAAATTGACCAGGATCACTATTTATGAAAGCATGAAGAGCAGACATTTATATTATAGCTAATTATTTTTTTTCATTTTTTTAGCTTTTTTGTTTTTTGTTGTTTAGAAGTAGATTTTCTAGTCTTTTTATTTCTAAACATGTCCTTTCCTAATTTATTAGATAATTTAATACCGGCTTCTATACCTCTAACTGAATTACCATATTTATCTAATTTTGGCGATACAATACCAATACCACCTACATTTGGAATTACAATCAATATCCCACCACCAACACCACTTTTAGCATATGATTTACCATCCGTTTTAACCATCCACGTTGGAGAATATTCATAAAGACCTTCTGGTTTCAATGTATTTAAAATGTATTCAGTATCATCTTTACTTATCAATTGTTTATGACTTTCTGGATGTTTACCAGCATTAGCAAAAACAGATGCCATAGTTGCTAGATCTTTAGCAGATACTTTAACCGAGCATTGATAAGTATAAGCATCAACTGCTTGTTCTACTGGAGCATAGAAACGATTTAATGATTTTAATAAATAGGCTAAGCTCATATTTGTAGTATTAGTAGCCGATTCACTTTTATAAACACTTTCATCTAATTTTAATTCTGTATTAGCAAAATTTGATAAGTTATCTAATATTTGCTTTTTATATTCTTTTTGATCTTTTTTATACAATAAAGATGTTGTTGCCATAGCACCTTGATTAACATATGGATTAATTGTATGTGTTGGTGCTAATTTAGCCGCAATTATAGAATTAAAAGGCATAAATGAACCATCTGTTCCTATTTTTTTATAAACTTCATTTTTTCCTAATTTTTTTACTGCTAAAGCTAGCGAAAATAATTTACTTATAGATTCAATGGGAACTTTTTTATTTGAATCACCAACTGAATAACATTTTCCATTTATATCACAAAAAGTTATACCAAATATTGTGGGATCTGCTTTAGCAAGTTGTGGAATATAAGACGCTAATTTTCCATCTTTATTAGATTTTACTTTTTTATATACATCTTCCAATACTTTTTCATAATCCATCTATATTATATTAAAATATATTATTACTTTTTATTCCATATTATTTTTTTCCTTATATTCTTTCCATGAAATTTTAACAGGTTTAATTGGTTTATCATCTTTTTTATTTTTTTTATCTTTTTTATCTGTTTTATCAGCTTTTTTTAGAGCACTATCAATATATATTTCTTTTAATATTTTTCCAACCATATATGAACCTTCGTGTTGATCTATTTTACCATCTTCTATTTGTTTCAAAACATTTAAAAATTTATTTAACATTTGTAAATCGATTTCATCTTTTTTTACTTTATTAAATATTTCAGTATAATTATTAAAAAGAAAATTACAACGGTTTACGCACATATCATCAAATTGTTGCGGATTAGTTTTTGATAATCTAGGATATTTTTGCTTTAAATTAACTAGTTCTTGAACTTCAGAGTGAATTATAGAACTATGTCTAACTTCTCTAATAGCATTAGTTGTATCTTCACTATTATTTGCTTTAATCATTTCTTGTAAATGTAATCGTTGAGTATCGTTCAACATATGTTATATTTATTTTTATTTTTTTATTATTTTTATTTGTAAATATATATAATGTCCAATACTAATAAACCAAGTCCTTTTCCTTTCCCAATGAAAAACAATGGTGGTAATTCCCAACAACATAGCTTTAATTGGTTTATGGAGCAAAAGAAAAATTCTACTCATGGTGGAAATAAACCCCAGCAAATTAACGTTGTTCAATTTCAACATCACGGTCCTCCAACAGCTATTACAGGAACAGATATATCAAAAAGTCTTACACAGAAATTTGTTCATGCTAAAAATGATGCTAGAAATGATGGATTTGTAAATGAAACTACAACCGGTGGAAAAAAATCTAGAAAATATAGAAAATCTAGAAAAATGAGAAAATCTAAAAAAATGAGAAAATCTAGAAAAATGAGAAAATCTAAAAAAATAAGAAAATCTAAAAAAATGAGAAAATCTAGAAAAATGAGAAAATCTAGAAAAATGAGAAAATCTAGAAAAATGAGAAAATCTAGAAAAATGAGAAAATCTAGAAGAATGAAGAAAGGAGGTTATTGGCAAACATATAGACTTCCAGGTGATCCTCCAACAAAAGTTAGATTTAGATGGATTGATGAGTATGATACTCCAAATGAAGATGAATGATAAATAACTATAAAATAATAATTATCTATAATAATTATAGTATTATAATTTATTATGGATGCTTATGATTTAATTTCTGCTATTATAATTATTTTAGTATTTGTTGGTTTATATTTTGCTTCTGTTTTAGGAATTGGTTTAAAACAGATAGAAAACGATTGGCCAAAATATAGATGTAATCCGAGTATTATGCCTTTTGCTGGTGTTTTTAATCATGATGTTATGCAAAATTTTAGTTTTTGTATTCAAAACATGCAAATTAGTTCAATGGGAACATTTCTAGAACCAATTCATTATGCATTATCATTTGGTGGTGAATTAACTGGTATAATTAGTGAAGCAGTAAATGCTGTTAGAGCATTTTTTAATAATATAAGAAACTGGATTACAACAATAGTAAAAAGTATTTTTGGTGTTTTTTTAAATATGTTAATAGAAATACAAAAATTGACTCTTAATATAGAAGACTTATTTAGAAAAACATTAGGTATTTTAGCATCATTTTTATACATTTTATCTGGTGCTGTATTAACTGGAAAATCTGTTTGGGCGGGACCACCAGGGCAAATTGTTCGGGCGATTTAATATGATAAACAATTTATAATTATATAATATATGGATATTATATCAAAATTTAATCATTTATATAGTAAAGAAGGGTTTTTTCAAAAATATGGTGTAGAATTAATTATATCTAGTTTAATAATATTTATTTTTTTTATAGCAACAAGTTATTTTTATACTTTATCACATATAAGAAGTTTAAGAAAAGATTGGCCACAAAATAAATGTAATCCTATTTATATACCATTTGCTGGATTAATTATTAATGATTCAAATAAATCTAAACTAGAGACAACATCTGAAAATTTTAATTTTTGTTTAAATAATATTTTATCATCAATAATTTCTACAATTTTAGAACCTATTTATTATTTTGTAAAATTATTAATTGAAACATGGAAAGAAATAATAACTTCTATACAAAATATTAGAGCAATGTTCAATAAGATGCGTAATTCAGCAAATAATGTTACAAAAGATGTAATGAATCGCAGTCTAAATATTACTACACCTATTATTCAAAATACAATTATAGCACGAGATACATTAAATAAAACAAATGGTATAATGGCAGCTGGATTATTTCAAGTATTTGGAACATATTTAACTTTAAAATCTTTAATAGCTACAATAATAGAATTGGTTATTATATTAGTTTTAATAACTTTAGGAATCGCAACTTTAGTATTATATGCAGCAGCATTTTTTACTTTTGGAGCAACATTACCAGCTGCAATTGCAGGAACATTGTTTTTTATATCAATATCGGTTCCATTAGCAATTATAATAGCACAAATAGGAAGTAAATTAAATGTTAGACCAAGTAAATCTATACCAGATGTCCCAAGTAGATAATTATAATTATATTAATGATTTATATATATTTTTATCTTTTAAATATGTATAAAGTATGGAACTAAATATTTTAGGATTAAAAATAAGATTAGAAGTAATTTTACTTAGTATTATACTAGTTTGGTTAATTGGTGGATATACTATTTGCTCATGTAGCAAAGTTTCATCTGTAAAAGAAGGTTTTCAAGCTTTAGGTGCTGAAATTGGTTGGAGAACAGGTGAAGGTGTTCCTGGTGATACTTGGGATATGCATTCAAAGGGAACTACAAAAGATTTATTTCAATCTTTAGATGGTATACAAGCTGGACAAGTTCCTTTACCAGATGATCAAATGTTTTTATTTTATGCAAATAAATTTGATCCAAAATGCTGCTTTAAACCTCAACAATATTCTTCATCGAGAGGATGTGCTTGTATTTCAAGAGAACAAATGGAATTTTTAAACCAAAGAGGTGGAAATAGAACACATCCAACTACTTTTTAATTCTATAATAAATTGTAAATAATCACATAAAAATAAATTAATAATGTTAATATAATATAGAATATTATTAATGATATACAAAAATATATTACTCTTTATTTTATTAAACTTATTTAGTTTATATAATTCATTAAATATTAAAATGTGTATTAATAATAATAATAATAATTATTATAATTTACCAATTAGAAGGTTAGAAAATGGAGATCATAATAATTTAATATTATTAAATAATGAGATAACATCAGAATGGTGTAAAAATTGGATTTATGAAATGAGTTTATATAAAAAAGATGAAGATATTGATTATCCACAATTTATGATAAGTGATATAATGAGTATGAGAATTTATTGTGAAACAAATAAAGAAGATAATATTTTTTATATAGGTTATGTTCCAACAAATGTTGATACTATGAATGGTCCAATATATATAGGAGCGTTTCAATTAATTCAAGGTAAAAGAATTTTTAATTTTGAAAAAATTATTCAAAATCCAAGTAATAGCTATAAAGATATATCTAGTTCAGTAATAGATTTTAGAAATGATTTATATGAACTAGGAAAACAAACTAATTGTATTATCAATATTAAACCATTAAAAAATTTTTCAAATGATAGATATTGGTTAGACTTTAATTTATTTTAATATACTTTAAATAAAAATACCATAGAAAAATATAATATTTCTATTTATTATTATGAATATAGATAATAAATGTAAATGTGGTCTAGATAAATTTATAAATAAGGAATTTTGCTGTATTAATTGTGAAATAAATAATACACATAATTATTTATGCACGAAATATATTACTAATAAAAAAAATAAAAAAATTTTCTATAAACAAAATATTAAAAATACTAATCCTTATAATAAAAATAATATAATAAAAACATTATTTGGTAAGGAAGATTATTTATTTTTAATTAACGACGCATCAAAATCATTAGAAAATCATTGTAAAAATATAACTTTATTTAATATAAATAGTATTAAAGAATATGATAAATATATAAAATCTGGAAAAATATTATTCTTTATGTTTCCTGATAAAGAAATAATATGTAAAGATTATTTACCAAATCAATATAAAATATTAAATAGGGATAAAATGAATTATTATAAATTAAATTTTTTTGATTTATTTTATGATAGCACAGAATTGTTTGATATAACCGATTATGAAAAAACAGATACACATATTAATTTAAAAGGAATGTTAAAATTTTATAATCAAGCATGTAAAATAATATCTAAAAAATTAAATATTAATATAAAAAATAGAGATTTTGATATTAAAATAAAAGAAGTAATTGGTAATGGGGATTTGATACAAGGAGTAAATATAGGAACTAATATAGCTAAAAAAATAAAAGAAAATTTCTATTATATTGATGAAAATATTAGTATAATTAATACTATTTATAGTAAAAAAAAAATATATGATAAAAATACTAATATAAAATTATTAGACAAAAATTTGAAAAATATTAGTAATAATTATGATAAAAAATCATTATATTGGGATGATATAAAATATTTAATTATTTATAGTAAAAATGAAAATATTAATAATAACATCAAGGCAGTCATATTTTATGACTCATTTTTAGCATCTAGTTTAAATCTTTATACTCAATTATTTAAAGAAGTTTATATGATAAAAAGTATTTTTAATACAAAATTTATAGAATATATAAATCCAGATTTTGTATTAGAATTTAGAATTGAAAGATTTTTATTATAATAATTTATATTTAAAAATTATATATTTAAATATAACTATTTTTAAATTTATAATGACTTATAATCCAAATTCTATAAATTTATTTAATTTAAATTTATCAGATGAGGAATGTATTATTTGTAAAGAATCTTTGAATAAAGAAGATATATATAAACTACCTGAATGTTGTGATATTTATCATACAAATTGTATTGTTACTTGGTTTAGAAATGGTAATAATAATTGTCCTCATTGTGGAAATAGAGGAGTTAATATTTTATTTATTTAATATCCATCATAGCACTTATTACAATAACAAACTTTTTTAAAACCATCTTCGCCTACATCATAAATATCTTCTATATAATTATGATTACAATGTTTTTTTAAATAACCTTCAACTTGTTTTGAAAGATAATTAGATGTAGAATTAAATGTTGATGGTGTATCTATATTCATTGAACCTTCTAAATCTTGTTTTAGTTTTTGTAATTCAAAATTTTTTGGCATTATTTTAATTTTTTGTAATTCTGATAAATTTTTTGAAATTTCTTTAAGTAAAAATTTTAATTTAACAAGTTCTTCTAAATTTTCTTCAAGAGGTTCATTATATGAACATTCAACACAATTTTGCTTATCCATTGTATTAATATATTTCTTTTATTTTTATATTTTATTACAAATACTTATCAATTTTAATTAATATAAAATATAAAATATTAATTAAAAATAAAAATAAAAATAAATTCCATAATGATTAAAAATAAAATACATTGTCAAAATTTAGCTTATTGTAGATATTTACATATATGGTGTATATTATATTTTTTCAATATCATAAAATCTACACCATTATTTTCATTAATAATTATTTCTTTTTTACATCTTTTCTCTCTTAAATTTAATTCTAAAAGATTAGGAATCTTATTAACAGATTATATATTAATAGGAATAATAGCTTACAAGAATAATAAATTATATATACAAACAAATATTCTAGTATTTTTAATATACATCAAAATATTATTTCTATTAAATATTAATCCAATAAAATTGTATACAAAATATTTAAAAAATGATGATAAAAAATTTAAAGATGAAAATTATTTTACATATTTAAAACGTATTTGGTTTTTATTTCTATTTAACAATAATAATAAAACTATTTATGTAATTAAATAATTTTATAATTTTATAATTACATATACATCAATTTCCATTTTTCATCAGAAGAATTTTTATTTTTAATAAGTTCTTTCAATATTTTTTCTGTTACAGTTAAAGGGAATTCAATATTAATAGATAAAACTTCTTCAAAAAGATTCTCTCCTGGTTTCATTAATCTAAATAAATTTAATTTTGTAAATATTATTTCTAAGCATCGCTTTAAATTTCTTACACCATCTTCGGCATCTGTATAATTATCAACTATATATTTAATTATATCATCATTAATAATAATATCTTCTTTGTTAAAATTTATTTGTTCATATATTTTTGGTAATAAATATTTTTTTGCAATTACAATTTTCTCTTTTACATCATACCCTTTTACAGATATTTTATACATTCTATCTAATAAAATAGGATTTATCTTACTTTCATCATTATAACTAAAAATGAATAACGATTTACTTAAATCAAAATCTATTTCTGAAAAATATTTATCATGAAAATTTGTATTCTGTGTAGTATCGGTTAAATGTGTTAAAATTCCAGTAATTTCTTCACCTTTTGGTGTATCACTTAGTTTATCCAATTCATCAAAGAATATAATAGGATTAGAAGTTTTACTTTGAAGTAATATATCTACGATTTTCCCCCATGTGCTACCTTCATATGTATACGAATGTCCCTCTAAATAACTACTATCAGTGGCTCCGCCTAATGCTAATAGATTGAATGGTCTATTCAATATTTTACTTATACCATCTTTTATTAATGTAGTTTTGCCAGTTCCCATTGGTCCTTTTATAGCAATTGCTGTTCCAATAGCATTTGGATTGGCTATCCATTGACCTATCATTTGCATAATTTGTATTTTTGCATCATTCATACCATAAACTACATCATTTAAAGTATTTTTACAATTTGACATAAATTCATGACAATTTTCAATGCCATCATTTATTGTAATTGGTAAATTACTATATTTATTAAAAGGAATATTTACAAAAGTATCTACCCAATTTTTTAATTTATGATATTCGCCATTATCAGAGTCACTTGAAGACAAAGTATTTACTTTTTTTAAAACTAGTTCTTCATATTTTTTGAATATTTCAAATTCTTTTAATTTTAATACATATGAAATAAATGTATCAAACCAATTTATTATTTTAAAATATTCTCCTTCTTCTGGGTCTAAAGAATATAATCTATTAAATTTTTTTAAACCTATTTCTTTATATTTATTTGGTATATCTAATTGTAATAATTTAAATAAATATGGTTTTTCAATATTATCATCTTTATTTAATTCTTTGATAGTTTTAATTAAATTATTTTGTTCTTCTATTGATAAGGTTTTTTTGAAATAGTTTAATGTATCTAATTGATCATTTTGTTTTACTAGTTTTTTTAATTCATTTAGATTATTTTGTCTATCGTTTCCGTGTGTTAATTTATTTAATTTTTTTTCTTCCCATTCACTATTTTTAAGTAACTGTTTAGCTAGTTTATTTTTTTTATTTTTTGCTAATAATTCATTTGCTAAATTTTTAAATTTATCTATAGTTTCTCTTGTATTTTGAATTTGTTTAATTTTTAAATTATCTTCAAAATCTGTTTCTAGTTCATCTTGTTCACTTTCTACAATATCTTCCTCACTATCTTCACTATCATCTTCATCGTTATCTTGATGATTACTACTTTCATAGCCACTTTCATCATATGTTAGGTTTGTATATTTTTTTTTATTTTTATTCTTATCAATAATTTCTAATACAAGATTATTATTCTTTTTATTATTTTTCATACTTTTAACTTTATTTGTCATATAAGTCGAAGGATATAACTCTGATAATAATTCAGTAAATTTTTCATTATTAAATTTTTGTTTTTTATTTTTATTTTTATATTTATTTACAATGTCATCATCACTACTACATTCTGTATAATTATCACTATCATCACTTACTTCATCATCACTAGAAGAATTTTTATTTGGTAACCATTCTTCATCTTCATCAGAATCGCTATTATCACTTTCATAAATATAATTTTTATTTTTACTATTTTTATGTCTTGTATTATATTTGTGAAACTTTAATTTTCGTTTTTTTTCAATTACCATAATTCTTATATGTATAATGTAATTTTATTTTTATATATTCAATTTTAAATTAAAATAAAAAATTGATGAAATAAAACAATCTAAATATTATTTTATTAATATAAGGAGATGTCTAAAATTGAGAATAATGAAAAAGAGAATCCATCAAAAATTATCGGTATCCAATTTAGTATTTTATCACCAGAAGAAATTAGAAAAGGATCGGTCGCAGAAATAACTAGTCGAGACACATATATCAATAATAAACCTGTAATTGGAGGCTTATTTGATCCACGTATGGGAGTATTAGAACCTGGATTAATTTGCCCAACTGATGGTTTAGATTATATGCAAACACCTGGATATTTTGGCCATATTAATTTATCAAGACCTGTATTCTACATTCAATATTTAAATACAATTATCAAGATTCTACGTTGTACTTGTATTAAATGTAGCAAATGTTTAATTAATAAGGAAAAATATAAATATTTTATGAAAATGTCACCAGATGAAAGATGGAATCAAATATTCTCTATTGCTAGTAAAATTAAACGTTGTGGTGAAGATACTGAAGATGGGTGTAATTCAAAACAACCTAATAAAATTAAGAAAGAAGGATTAGCAACAATTATTGCTGAATGGATAGATAACGATGCTACTGATGATGAAAATAGTAAAATTTCACTAAAATTAACACCAGAAAGAGTTATTAAAAATTTCAAAAGAATTAGTGATGAAGATGTTAATTTTATGGGATTTAGTCCTATTTGGTCTAGACCAGATTGGATGGTTTGTCAAGTTTTAGCTGTCCCACCTCCTGCTGTAAGACCTTCTGTAAAACATGACTCGCAACAGAGAAGTGAAGATGATATTAGTCATATTATTGTCAATATTATTAAAGCAAATAATACTTTAGCTGATAAAATTGCGCAAAATGCCAATTCAAATGTTATTGATGATTGGGAAACAGTATTACAATATTATGTATCAACTTTAGTAGATAATAAAATTCCCGGGGTTGCTTCTGTTGCTCAAAGATCAGGAAGACCTTTAAAATCGATCAAAGAAAGATTAAATGGTAAATCAGGTCGTGTAAGAGGTAATTTAATGGGAAAGAGAGTCGATTTTAGTGCACGTTCTGTTATTACACCTGATCCTCAACTTTCTATCAGAGAATTAGGTGTTCCTTTAAAAGTCGCAAAGAATTTAACAAAGCCAATTATTGTAAATAACAAAAATATGAATTATTTATTAAAACTTGTTAGAAATGGACCTGATATTTATCCTGGTGCTAAAATTTTAGAAAAAAAGAATGGTGAATCAATTTCATTAAAATATGTTGATAGAGAATCTATTAAATTACATGTTGGAGATAAAGTTCATCGTCATATGATGAATGGTGATGCGATTTTATTTAACAGACAACCTACTCTACATAAAATGTCTATGATGTGTCATATTGTAAAGATTATGCCTCAAGGTGATACATTTAGAATGAATGTTGGTGATACTAAACCTTATAATGCCGATTTTGATGGAGATGAAATGAACTTACATATGCCTCAAGATGAACAATCTGAAATGGAATTAAAAATGTTAGCTGCAGTTCCTTATCAAATTATTAGTCCGGCAAATAATAAGTCAATTGTTGGTATTTTTCAAGATTCTATGCTTGGAAGTTACTTATTTAGTCAAGAAAATATTAATTTTGATAAAAGAAAAGCAATGAACTTAATTGTTGGTCTTAAAAATATTGATACAAGTATTTTTAATAATGAAACAATTAGTAATTATAATTTACTTTCACAAATTATTCCACCAATCAGTATGAAATATAAACTTAAAAATTTTGATGAGAGTGAAGACTACAAAACTTCAAATCACGTTGTTGAAATTTATAATGGAAATTATATTCGAGGTGAATTACAAAAAGGAGTTCTTGGAGATGGCTCTAAAGGTCTAATTCAAAGAATCTGTAATGATTATGGTAATATGGCTTCCAGTGATTTCATTGATAACCTTCAATCTATTGTAACAGAATATATGAAAACACATGCTTATAGTGTTGGTATAAGTGATTTGATAGCTAACTATGAAACTAATAAATCAATCAGTGATGTAATTGCTGACAAAAAACGCGATGTTGATAATTTAATTGATCAAACACATTTAGGTATTTTTGAAAACAAAACAGGTAAATTAACAGTTAATGAATTTGAAACACAAGTAAATAATGTTCTAAATAAAGCATCTCTTGAAGCTGGAAAAATTGGAAGAAAGAGTTTAAGTAAGAATAATCGTTTTGTTATTATGGTAAATGCCGGTTCTAAAGGTAGTGACTTAAATATTTCACAGATGATTTCTTGTTTAGGACAGCAAAACGTTGATGGTAAACGTATTCCATATGGATTTGAAAATAGAACATTACCCCATTTCAATAAATATGATGATTCACCTGGTGCTCGTGGTTTTGTAGAAAGCTCATTTATCGGTGGATTAAGCCCTACTGAATTATTCTTTCATGCTATGGGTGGTCGGGTTGGTCTTATTGATACTGCTGTAAAAACTAGTCAAACTGGTTATATTCAGCGACGTTTAATCAAAGGTCTTGAAGATTTAAAAGTATCATATGATATGACAGTTAGAAATAATAAAAATAAGATTATTCAATTTCATTATGGAGATGATAACTTTGATCCTGTAAAAGTAGAATTTCAAATGTTACCAATTGTAAAAATGACAAAAGAAGACATATACAATCATTATCAATTACCAATGAGTGATAAAGATAAAAATATTATCAGTATATTATCAAAGGATGCCACTAAGAAATTCAAAAGTGAATTAAATGAATTTAATAAAAAAAATAAAATTTATATTGAACTATTGATGAATGCTCAAAAAGATATTGTAGAAAAAATATTTAAGAATCAAGATAACAAAACTATTCACATGCCAGTTGGTTTCGCATACATCATTAATAATATCATGGGTCAACAAGTATTTGATGGTAACTCATTGATTGATATTTCTCCACTTGAATGTTATAACATTATTGAAGAATACTTTGAAAAGTTAAATAAAATTTACTATGCTAAACCGAATCAACTATTTAAAATATTATATTATTACTATTTATCACCTAAAGATTTACTATTTAATAAAAGATTCAATAAAAAATCGCTAATTTATTTACTTGATACAATTTTACTAGCTTATAAAAAATCAATTGTTGCTCCTGGAGAAATGGTTGGTATGATTGCGGCACAAAGTATTGGTGAGCCAACTACGCAAATGTCAGAGACGAAAACCGCTGTCAAAAAAATTATTATTGTATCAAAAAATGGAAATGTAAGCCACGAAACTATTAAAATTGGTGAATTATGCGATAACTTTATTGAAAAATATCCAGAATATACATTTTCAACTGGACATCCAAATAGTGTTGAAACTTTATTAGATAAATTAGATGAAGAATATTATATTGTTGGAGTTGATAAAAATGAAAAAACATCATGGAATCGTATTTCACATTTTAGTAGACATCCAGTAAATGGAGATTTAATTACAATTAAGACTAAAAGTGGGCGAAATGTTACTACAACTTTAAGTCATAGCCATTTATGTAGAAAAGAACATCAAGTTCAACCAATTAAAGGTTCTGAACTATCTATTGGTATGCGTATACCTGTATGTAAACATATTGATAATAGTTTTGTTGTTAATACAATACAAATAGGTAATAATAAATATAATTTAGATAAACAATTTGGTTGGTTTATTGGAGCATATTTAGCAGAAGGTAATTGTAGCAATAATGAAATATGTATAACAAATATTCATAAACATTATATTAATAGCACATTAGAAATCGCCAAATTATTCAATACAACAGGATATTTAGATACTACTCCTGGAGAATATGGTCCATCTACAAAAAGTAAATTTAAAAATAAAGATTTGGCTAAATTCTTATTAGAAAATTGTGGTAAAAATTCTTATGAAAAGAAGGTGCCAGAATTTATATTTACAGCACCATTAGATTGTAAAGCAGCTGTTTTACAAGGATATATGGATGGGGATGGTAATATTAATTGTGATAAAAATCATCATGAAATACGTGCTTGTTCTAGAAGTGAAAGATTAATTAAGGATTTATCACTATTATTTAATTATTTTGATATATTTACTACATTGATAGAAAATGTTAGACAAAATAAACCACTATATCACTTTGCTATTACATCTAGTTATGCTCCTATTTATAAGCAAAAAATTGGTTCAGTATTAAAAGAAGATAAATTAGAAGAATTATGTAATTATGTAAATCGGTCTAATATCCATAGTTTATCTAATAATATTGATAAAATAGAAGGACTTGGTGAAATTATTGCCAAATGTGGTAAAGAATTAAAATTACCAGGACAAAGTCGGAATTATGGAAGATGGAAAACCAAATCATCGATTGGAAGAAGAACATTAGAAAAATATCTTATTATTTTCAAGCAAGAAATTAGAGAAGAAAATATTTTACAAGATGAAATTAAATTATTAGAACAAGCAGTTAATTCAAATGTTATCTGGGATGAAATTACAAATATTGAAATTTATACACCAGACCAGAATGAATATGTATATGATTTCACAGTTCCTGGAAATCAAACATTTATGGAAGATAATGGTATTATAGTTCATAATACACTTAATACTTTCCATTTTGCTGGTGTAGCATCTAAATCTAATGTAACTCGTGGTGTTCCAAGAATTGAAGAAATTCTATCATTGTCTGAAAATCCAAAGAACCCTTCGTGCACAATTTTCCTTCCAAAAAATATTTATACTAACCAAAATGAAGGTAAAAAAATTCTTCATGAAATTGAACATACTAAACTTAGAGATATTGTAAAAGGTATTTCAATTTGTTTTGACCCTGATGATTCAATAACCAATATTGAAGAAGATAAGGAAACATTAAAACAATATTATGAATTTGCTAATATGATTGAAGAATGTAATGGTATCAAACAAGTGGATGAAAAACAAAAATCTAAATGGATTATTCGTTTAGAAATGAATGATATGGAAATGCTTGAAAAGAATATTACAATGGAAGATGTAAATTTTGCTATTAAAAATATTTATCAAACTGATGTTAATTGTATTTATAGTGATTTCAACTCAGATAAATTAATTTTCAGAATTAGAATTAATAGCATTATTCAAAATAAAAAGAAAATTTATGTAGCTTCTCTTGATCAATCTGATGAAATTTATTTATTAAAGAATTTTCAAGAACAATTACTAGATAATGTAATTTTACGTGGTATTAAAAATATTTCCAATGTATTAATTCGAAAAATCGTGGATTATTTAGAACCAACAGATAATGGTTATGAAAAGAAAGATATTTGGGTATTAGATACTACTGGAACAAATCTACTAGAAATTCTTGCTTTAGATAATATTGATGTAAATAATACTGTTACTAATGATATTCAAGAAATTTATAGAGTATTAGGTGAAGAAGCTGCTAGACAATCTATTTTCAATGAATTATCAGAAGTTATTGAGTTTGATAGCACATATATTAATTACCATCATTTAAGTGTATTATGTGATAGAATGACATGTAATGATAAATTAACATCTATTTTCCGTCATGGTATTAATAATGATAATATTGGACCAATTGCTAAAGCTTCATTTGAAGAGACACCAGAAATGTTTTTAAAAGCAGCGAGACATGCTGAATTAGATAATATGAAAGGTGTTTCTGCAAATGTTATGTGTGGCCAAGAAGGTTATTTTGGAACATCATCATTCCAAGTTCTCTTGGATATTAATAAAATGTTAAATGAAGAAGAAGAAAATATTTGGAGTAAAAAAGATCCAAATGAAATAATTAATAAAGAATTTACAGGCATTGCTGATCCAAATGACCGATGTAATATTACAAATATTGGTATTCAAACAAATATTAATAATATCAAATCAGTTGATATGGGTGAAGATAATGATTATGATCCATTTGCTTAAAATAAAATAAAAATAGTTAAACCAAATATAATTTAAATATTTTTGAATAATGTTTTCAAATATTTAATATTTTAGATTTTTTTAACAAAAATTTTTAACTAACTATAACATTCTCTTATGAATTAGCATATTGAAGAATTTGTTCTTTTAGTTCATAATTTTGAACTAGCTGTTTACTAGGTAAAACAAGACCAGTAAGTGGTGATGTGCTATGTCTCTCAAACCATTTTAATATCGCAAATCTATCATATGTTTGACCATCTACAGTTTTTACCGGATCATTCATAATAGATTGAGTTATACAACAAATAAATTCTCTTGGGATGCTATCATCATCTAAATCTGCTAACATCTCAGAAATACTTTTTGGAACTACATTAATATTTTTGATTAATTCTTGGAGCTGACCTATGGTAACAATTTTTCTTCTGATAAGTCTACATTTATTATTTACATCATGAAATTGATTTCCAAAACATGAATCATTGATGAAGTGAATTCTTCTAACAGAATCATCAAAAGGAATAGTAATATTTATATCATTTTCTTGTTCTTTGAAAGCTTTTTCAATAATTTTATTTTATGGATATAAGTAAGGTGTCCACCAATTATCATTTAATACCATTAAATTTCCCTGTTTTTCTGGAACACCCCGACACCACTGCCATACAACAACCGAATTATTTAAATCACTCGGATTTTCTATATTTAAATGTTCTGGTTCCCATTCTTTCAAATCTTCAATATTCAATAAACTTGTTTCTATTACACAATTTTTATCTATTTTTTCATGAAATTTTATTTCTGAGTCAAATTCACTAACAGCAATTCTCCATTCACCAAGAACTTTCTTTGCATAAACATCAATATATTCATCTATTAAATTAATATTAATTCTTTTAACACTTCTATATCCAGGTTGTTTAAATCCAGCTCTTCCTATTGACATACCATGCGTCGTTTGATAACATGAATCGGATGTATGAAAATGAATAGTAGCATTAAAGAAATCGCTTCCAAGAACTAATTTATCAGGAGCATATACAAGTCTTTCTTGAAATGCTTTTTCAATTCTTTTTGCTATTGGTTTTGGATAAAAAATCAACCTTGCGAGGAACAGGATCAACGGAAAGCCAAACACAATGATTATCCATGGTTATTTTGATTAAAAATTTATTTTAATTATAAATGTAAATCAATTTTATTTAAATATATTATTTCATATAATATTAGTATATTATATGGAAATTTTTAGTTATATTTTTTTAAAAATAAATAAATTAACAGCTAATATAGTTCTTGAAGATTTTTTAGATAATATAGATAGTTATAATAATAATACATTATTATTACATATATATAATTATGTAAGTGCTGTAATTTTTCATAAAAGACAAAATTATAATACAGAAACCGATTATAGAATTAATTATTTTGATTATTATATTTTACAAAATAAAAATATTGATTTTGAAGATAAAATACATTTATTTCATTATTTTTCATTAGCACAAAAATTTTATAATTCTTTGAATAAATTTAGTTTTTTATATAAAAGAAAGAATGCTAAAATTTTTGATATAAATTATGACTTATGTATGAATGATTTTGATACTTTAAAATCAAATATACTATTTTCTGTATTTTGTAAAAAAGATAAAACTATATATAAATTTAGAATATCTGATATAATAAATATTATTAATAATGCTTTAACATATGATCAAAATTTTATTTCAACCCCACAACAAATAAAAAATCCTTATACAAATATACCTTTTGATAAAGGAGAATTATATTATATTTATTTTAAAATTAAAGAAAGCACACTTTTGATGCCTTATTTATTTCACCAATTATTTATTGTTAATTTTGATTTACAACATTTTAGATTATATAATGAATGTTATTTAAGAGAGAAAAGTATAAGTAATTTTATAAAATCAGATAATATAATTGAAAAACATAAATATATATTATCTATGATTGCTGATTATTTTATTTATGCTAATATTAGTATTGATTTTTTCTTTCCACCAAATATTCTAGTAAATCATTTTAATAAACCATATTTGGAATTATATTTAAAATCATTATATTCATTAAATCCAGATTTAAAATTTAATTCAAGTATAATATTAACTCAAAAATTAATTAGATTTCATAGATTAAATCCAAACTATGCACAGCCTTATGTAACAAAAAAGAGAGATAATCAAAATAATATACATTTAATATATAGGTATAATACTACTATTAATATAGAATCTACTAATTTACTAGATAATTTGTTACAAAATAATAATGAACAATATGAAGAAAATCAAGAAGAATTAGAAGATCTTCATGAAGATAATCATGAGGATGATGAAGAAGAAGATCAAGGAGAACATCAAGTAGAAGATGAAGGAGAAGATCAAGGAGAAGATCAAGGAGAAGATCAAGGAGAAGATGAACACCCTGAATATATAGAACATCAAGAAGAACAAGAAGATCCTGTAGAAGAAACTTATCAATATTTACCAATAATAGAATTTAATATAGACCTATTATATGGAAATACTGTAAGCGATTAAACAGGGGTTCCTTTAACAAATTCTTGCTTGATATCTTCTTGCGATACTAATTTATATTTATACATTGTTCGCTGCTGACAGCAAAATACTGTAGAGAAACAACTTATTGTAAATAATATCAATAAATAGTTATTAAATATACATTCAAATAATATATTCATTTTTTCATCATTAATTGTAACTACATTATTTATAAAATTTTCAATAACTTTATTATCTACATTTTCTTCTAATAAAAAAATAAAACTGTTATCCATTTATATAATAAAATATTTTATATTTTTATATATTTTAATATATTTTAATATATTTTAATATTTATTTAAATTATATGACAGAATATTTACAAACTTTCTTAATAGGAGGTTCCATAATAAGTTTTGGTAAATATGTCTCTACTGTATTTCCTCCAGCATACTCTGGTTTAGTTGGTGCTTTCCCAGTATCTTTAATAACATCATTTTTTTTACTAAATGATAAAGTAAGAGAAAAGTTTTTTCAAGGTGCTATTTTATCAGATATATTAGTAACAACCGCTATAACATCTATATTAATAATTAGATATTATAACAAAAGCATTCCTGTAAATTATATTACAATTTTTGCTTTAATTTTATGGATAATTTTAGGTATTGCAATTATAAAATTTGGTTATAAACAGTAAATTAATGATGTATAAATATTATCAATGTTATTAAAGCCGAAAAAGATAAAAAAATGCACCAATCGGATCTAATAAGCTGTGTTTTTCTCTCCCAGTATAAACTAAATATTCTCCAACAAACCAAATAACACTACCAATGAAAGCAAAAGATATAGCTAGAAAATTATATATATTTTTTGATTTTATTATTTTTACAATATCTCTCGCATTTATGAATAATAAAATTATTATAAATAAAACAATAGAAAATAATGTTATTTTTTCAGCAAAAATTAATTGCTCAGAAAATGATCTATATAAAAGTAAAAAAATTATAGCTATTATTATTAGAGAAATAATAATATTATTTATTGTCATTTATATAATATTATTATTTTTATTTTTTTTTAATTTTTATTTTTATTTCTTGTTTTTCTTCTGGTTTATTATCATCATTATCTTCTTGTAATATTTTTAATTTTTTCTTTGTTTTTTTATATTTACTTATAAACGATTCTAATAATATATATTCATTATTATTTATTTGTTTTTTAAATTCATCTGATAACTCATCATATTTTATTTTATAATCATTATTACATTCTATTAATTTATATATTATTCTTTGTTCATCTTTAATTTTTGTTTTCTGTAATTTTACTATATAGAATATATCTATATTTTCAAAATCTAATTTATTTAATTTAAATATAACTTCTGAATTATATTGTATTTTCGTTGGTGATATTAATAAAATAGGTAATTCTAATTTATTTGATAAAATCCACAAATCTAAATTTGTCATATAATATTCTTCTGATAATATAAGAATATCTAAACTAGCAGTTCCCAATTTTATTTTATTTATCATTTCACTTTTACCCTCATTATCTAAAATATCATAAATAATATTTATATTATCATCAGTTATTTTCTCTTTATAACTTTGAATTAAAATATTTTTTAATTGATTTATACTATTAATATTATATATAGGATTTGGATTTATTAAATTATAACTATTTATTACATTAATTAATATTTTAAAAGAGCAACTAATATTATCCATATCATAATATATTTCATTACAATCTTTCGGTAAAATATCTTTCCATTTATCTTGTATACTTCTCTCTATTTTTTTACAATATATTTTTTCTTTTTCTTCAATTGCTTCTTTAACACTCAAATCTGTTTTTATTTTTAATTTTTTCTTTTCTTTCTTACTATCATGTTTTTTATCTTCATCTAGAATTTCATTTGTATAATATTGTGTTTTTTGTGGATTTGTAGTATAATAAGAATTGTAATTAATATATGGATTAGGGTTCATTATTTCAATATTTTCAAAATAATCTTGTGTTAACAATGATTGTAATAATATAATTTCATCGTCGTTTAAATCAAATTTTATTTCATTAAAAGAGAGAAAAGTTTTAGATTCAAAAATAAATTCTTTAATTCTAATATATCTTATTAATTCATCTGATATCTTAGAAAAATAAATTTTTTCATTATCATTCTTATTTATTAAATTAATTTTTGGTATTAATAATTTACATTTATTATTTGTTTCATGTAAACTACAAAACTTTTTCTCTCTACATTTATCATTTGAAATATTATAACAAGAAGATAATTTATCTATTTTCAAAAGTTCATCTTCTTTATAATCTATAAATTGTATAGATTCTTTTGTTAATTCTCTTATCTTTGTATCTATAATTTTTAATTTTTCAAAATATAGCATTGTTTCTAAATTTAATATATTCTCTATTTCTTTTCTTATTGTTACATGTTTTTGTAAACCCAATAATATTCTAATTGTATTTCTAAAACTATTATAAAATGATGTTTCTAGTTCTATATTTTTAATATAGTTAATTCTCTCTCTATCTCTTTCAATACTTACAGATGATTTTATATCAGCATTTAAATAATTATTTTCTTTAATAGTTTCTAATTTATCATCAAAAGTATCTAATTCAGGTTCATTTAAAGCAATAAATTGATTTGTTTCTGTTATTATTCCTATAATATATTCATCTTCAAAAACTTTTATTAATGGTTTACAAGGAATTTTTCTATTATTATCTTCATATACAAAATTTAAAAAATTAATAGTATCTTTAAAATTATTCCATATATCATCATCCATCCATGTATAATCATAATCTAATATAATACTAGATGGTAAGCATGGGATAAACCCTTTTTTATTTTCTTTTTCAGCAATAACCCCAATTGTATTACTATTATAATTTATAATTTGTTTTTCTATAGTGTAATTATTAGTTATTAATAATTTAACTAATTTTGATAATTTAATATTTTCTTTAAAACTATACACATTTGGTAATGATGGATATGTTCCACAATATTTATTAACTGTTTTATCTATATTTTCTAAAACATTTATAATATTTTTTGTTAGATTTTTATTTCTAGTATTAAATAATTTAGTTACAACAATAGATTTTATTTTATCTTCTACAGCATATATTGGTTCATAATAATTACCATATTTTATTAAAATAGCTGTATTTCTATTTATATCAAATAATTCAGATGAATAATGATTTGTTGGACATATTAAATTTATATTATTTGTTATATCATTTTCATTCATTTCTAATATTATTAAGTTTAATCCATCTTTGAATAAATTTTTATTAGGCAAACATATTAAATCCCATAAATATGTATAATCAATAACTATATTATCATTTTTTAAATAATTTATAAAATTTTCATATACAGATATTACTTGTATCAAATAATTTTTTTGATTTTTATCGTCAAAATTTACACTTTTATATATCTTACTATTTTTATATACATCATCTATTTTCATATTATAATTAATTTTTTTATTTTTGAAATTAGTGATTAAACTTCCATTTTGTAAACTAATAAACAAATCTAAATTGAGTGAAGTTATTAATATATTTTTCATATCTTTTGTAGGCAAAGTTTTAACTTTTGGAACTATATAATCAATATATAAATCACTCAAACATGAAATAAATGATTGGTTTTTATTAAATTCTACACCACGTCTTAAAAGACAATTATGATTTGGTTTAAGATTTGTATTAGTAATACTTATTTGACATTTTTTGTTATCTGTTTGTAAATATTTTTGTATTGCTATAGGTAAATATCCCCATCTATTTTTATCTAAAGGAAATTTATCACTTCCTTTAATATAATCATCTTGATCATCTAGTTCTTTTTCTACAACTTTATTATTAATACATTGATCTCTTCTTTCTTTTTGTGCAGGACTATCCCATGATTTGAAACAACAAGGAACACATAAATCATCCGGATGACTTCCTTCTTTTAAAAATCCAGGATAATGTTTAACATAATTACCTTGATTATCAGTATGTTCTTTATTATCTGTAAATTCAAAAATAGAGCTATCTTTTGGAACTTTTTTACTTTTATCAGGTATTACATTTCCATATTTTCCTGATTTAACATCTTCTTCAGTTAAACTAGTGTCGTATTTTAAACTCCAATATCTAGGACATATATACCAATATTGATTATCCTTTGAACTTCCATATTTTATTGCTTCATCATAAGAACCAGGATGATTTTTATCTATATTTGCTTTTTCTTCATCTGTTAATATTACAGGTTGGCGTTTTACATTCCAAGGACATAACCGTGAATATGCTTTAAATTTACCATCTATATCTGTTTGAAATAATTTTGGATCTCTTGTTTCCATACGTTTATAAAATGGATTCGGATTAGATAAACTCATGCCACTAACATCTTTTTCTAATTTTTTTCCCTCTAACTGCTTCTCTAAAATAACTTTTTCATTATTATCTTTATCATCTTTATTAGTTTTTTCAAGAATTTTTATTTTCTTTTTTATTTTTTTCTTTTTATCAGAAGATTCTTTCTGTATTATTTCTTCATCATCAATTTCTATATCACTATTTACGCCTCCTTCTTGTAATTCTTCATCATCTATTTCTATTTCTTCTTCATCAATTTCTATTTCTTCATCATCTTCATCTATATCAGAACCCATTAATATATTTAATAAATCTTCCTTCTCATCTGAAACTTTTTCTGGAGAATCAAAAATTAGTTCCTCTGCTATTTCTACTTCTAATTCTTTTTCAGGAGATGGCGCAATTTCTTCTATTTGTGTTTCTTCTTTTATTTCTTTTTTTGAACACATTTTACTTATTTCTTCTAATTCTACATTAGTAGTATCTGGATATTGTGTTATACGTATTAATGAATCAATATATATTGATAAAATATAAATATATTTTATATTACTTATATTATTTATAGCTACAGTAATATTATTTTTAAATTGGTCTTGTTTTATTGTAGTTAAAAACCCTGGATTATTTTTTAATTTTATTTTTTTCTTTTTTCCTGTTTTTTCTATTACTTGTATAGAATTTAAAACATCTTTTAATCTCTCAATAACTTCCTTTTCATTGAGTCCATAATTATCTTTTATAATTTTTATTATATTTTCTTCTTCTACTTCATTTTGAATTAAATCAATAATTGTAGATTCAATAGCACTCATTTCATTGTAATTATTTACTCTTTTATATCTCATTCTAATAACATCTTTTAAATTACTTTGTTCAACATTAAATATAGATGTTATACATGATGTTAGTTTTGATAATATTATATTATTTTTTATTGGAAGATAATATTCATAACTTATATTTTCTATTTCTACATTATTATCATATAAATTATCAAATAAATTCAATGTATATCCAGATTCTTTTATAAAATCTGATATCTTATTAATTATGATATTAATATTATTTTTAATTAATTCTTGACACTCTATTACACTATAAGGATTTTCCAAATCTAATTCAATATTTATAGAAGCATCCTGATAAATATGACAAACAAAATTAATTATATTATTATCATTAACATTTATATAAAAAGCAATTGATTTTTGAGTAGCAATATTCTTTATAATTTTGAAAATGGTCCCTTTTGATAAATATGGTATTTTTTTACCATTAGTAGCTACTTTATCACAATATAATTTATAAATTTTTTCCATTCTTTTTGATGGATTATATTTAATTAATGGTATATTTTTATCAGCATGTATAATTTTAAATATTACTTCTAATGGTAATATAAAATTATATAATGGAATTATATTAAATGATATATATTTTATACCTTTTTTAATATAATCAATATCAGTAGTTCTTTTATTATATATTTTATGAAATAATTCTATATTTTCTATATTTTTGATAAAATTTTTATCTATATAATCTTTGCTTTTTTTTAATAATAATGGTTTACTATTATTTAATTCTGTTTTATTTATTATTTCATTATCATATAAATAGGGATAATACATTTTAATAATATTTTTTTCATCTATATTATTATTTATAGCATAATTTAATACATCTTCGGCTTCGCACAAATAGATTATATTACTTTTAATATTATTATTTGATAATAATACTTGTTTATTTGTTGTATTAACAAAATATTCAACATTTTTTTTAAATATATCATCCACTTCTAATAAATTAAATGGATTAACAACATAAGAAATATTAATATTTTTGTAAGTAAATTTCTGTCCCAATGGTTTATTGACTAAATCATATTTACCTAAGTTTAATGATAATATATCATCATATGTATATATAGATTTATCCGGTAAAGTTTTAATATCAAAATTTGATACATTTAGTAAATATTCAATTAAAATATTTTTTGTTAATTGTAGTTTACCATTTTGAGTTAAGTTTTTATAAATATTTTCACTATTGAAAGTTTCTTTTACATTACTAAATAAATATAATTCATCAATAGATGTAGTTTTTTCTATATTAATAAATTTTTTCTTTATTGTTTCTATAGTGTCATCTGGATAAATATTTGTATTTATAATTTCATAATTAATATTATATTTGTTTATAATATCTAATTCATATTTTTCAAAAATAGTATCTATATTTATAGTATTATCTTCATTGAAAACATAAATTTTTTCTACACTATTACTTTTTAATTTATATATTTTATATATTGTAGACATACTATATAAAATAATCACATAATATTTTATATAGTTATGAACTATAATATTATAGTTGCTATATGTGAAAATAATGATATTGGTTATAATAATAGTTTACCTTGGAATATCAAAGAAGATTTAAAAATATTTTCAAAATTAACTAGAGGAAATAATAATAATGCTATTATTATGGGTAGAAATACTTTTGAAAGTTTACCTAATAAATTTTTACCTAAAAGAGATAATTTGATTTTATCATCTTCTATAATTATTGACGAAAAGAGAGAAGATAATATAATTAAAAGTTTTGATAATATTGATAATATTATTAAATTTTGCAATGGTAAAAATTATCAAGAAGTATGGATTATAGGTGGACAATTAATTTATGAATCATTTATACGAATAAATATTGTCAATAAATTATTTATTACAAAAATTAATAAAAAATATTTATGTGACAAATTTTTTTACTATAATGAAAAAGAGTGGAAACTAACAGATAATAAAAAACTAGAAAATATAGAAAATATAGATATAGATTTATTAATTTATGAAAAATAAGGATTATCATTTATTTCCATACCACAATATTTTTTAGGATTCTTACTATAATCAACTGGTTTATATATATTTATTTTTTCAGCTTCTTGTAATAAAAATTTAAAATTAGCCCAAAATTCTGGTGTATGACCAACTGTTTTAGTAGCAACATGTGATAATTCGTGTATTGCTACAAATGTTAAAGTATTTAAATCTATAAGTCTACCCTTATTATTTTTTTCAGTATCTAAACAAAATGCTATTTTTTCTCCCTTGTTTTCACTATATGCAGTAAATTCACTCGTTGGCAATGTTTCTGTTATTTTTTTTGGATTAAAACCTTCTGTTAAACGTTTTATTCTCTCTTCACTATCAAAATTGTTTTTACAATGTTCCACTAAAGATTTCATATTTTGATTTACTTTTGCTAATTTATCAGCTGCTAATTCTAGTTTACTTCTCTCACGAACACAATAAGTATTTCCATCTATATTTGAAATTATACATTTTAAATGAAAAAGATCAGAATCTCTATATATACGATATGATAATATAACTATTAAACAAATTAATATGAATCCTAATAAATCAATATTCATTATATATATTATCTATATAATGAATATTATAAAATTTATAATTTTGTAAATTTATAATTTATTGTGAACCACAGCCAATTTCTAATGGAACTCTCATTAAATCAGGTTCAATAGTAGAGTTCATCCAGGGGCTAACTTTACTTGTAGGATTTGGTGGTTCTGATCTTAATTGTAAATTAGAGTTTCTTAATGTGCTACCAACAGTATCAATACCAGCGTGATATCCCGATCTTAATAAATTAACATTTTGTAAATCACCGGAACCATTTTGATTCATATTTCCAAATTCATTATCTTGTCTAGGTAATAATTCGGAAGGATTAGCAATTTCTTGGCGATTACATGAAGATGGAACGCCAGATGTAACTGTTTGAATACCATCTGCGTTTGCTGGACCACTGTTTAATCCTACTGGATTCGCAGCCATTGGTGGTTTGCTAGAAGCTCCAGCTGCACCTTTATGGGCTTGTTCAATAACGCCAGGAGACATTTCACTCCATAAAGTTCTTGGTTTGCTTTCCCATGATTCTTCCGATGATCTTTCAGGGGCTGAATTATTAGTCATAGCTGAGAAGTTTGATCCTTGTTTTCTCGAATACATTACAACAGCAACAATAGCAACGATTAATCCAAGGACAAATAACATATTTTTTTGAAGGAATTTCATGAACTCGTTTAAAGTTTTCATATATATAAAATGAATGATAAAATAATTTTAAAAATACACATTTTTTCTAAATTTATAAATCATATTTATTCGATATCTTCTATCTCTTCATTTTCTCCAAAATTACTATTTTCATCTTCAGATAATATATCATCCAATAAATATTTATTTTTTATATTTTTTGCTTCTAAATATGCCTCCACGGCAGCTTGTCTCATTTTTTTTGCTCGCTCTCTCGCATTTTTATATATTTCCAAATAAACATCATTGGGTTTTTTTAAAGTAATTGGATTTTCATCATCATTTTCTAAAGTTATATCATTTTCTAAAGAAATATCTAATTCTTTTAAAGAATTTTCATTTTCTAATTCAATATTATCAATATTAGCATCTACAATATTTAATTCTCCTGTTTCTTCAATTTCACTAGAATTATCTAATTTATTTGATTCATTTGTATTTTCTACTTTGTCTAAATTTTCTATTTCTTCAGTATTATCTGTTACTTTTAAATCATTCACTATTTCTAAATCTTGATTATCTATGTTTTTTTCTAAATCAATTACTTCTTCTAAAGTATTTTCATTATCAATTGATAATTCTTGTTTTTTCTCGTCAACTTCTTCTTTATTATCAATAGTTTCACCGCTATCATTATTTTTAGTTTTCTTATTTATAAGAAATCCTGATTTAATTTCTTCAGGCATTTTTAATACCATAATTTGTGGAACATTTATTTCTATTTGAAAACTTTTTGATGAAAATTTTATTCCTTCAATTGCTATGAGAGGAATTATTTCTAAATTTTCCTTAACATCTTCTATATTGAGAATATTTTGATTTTCATCATAAATTAAACAATAATTTTTTTTTATAGTCTTATTATTTGGAATATAACATCTAATAACAATATATTTTCCTGATTTGTAAGTTTTCATACAACTATTGAAATGAGATTCAATATCATCTAAATCCATTTCACTTTGAAACCAATTATCTTTTTTTTCAAAAATTAACTCTCTACATCTATTTTCAAAATTTTCAAACCATGTTATCAAGTTATTTTCATAAGAATTAAATATTAAATCAATAAAAAATTTTTTAGATGATGTTGTTTTACATATACCTTGTTTACTTCTACATTTAGGTAATTGTAAATATAAAGGTAATTTTTTTTCACCACAATTTAATTTAGTAAAAAAACAACCGCCTTGAACTGGTGTAGGATTATCTAAATTAATTAATTCATAATTAAAAGTATCAGTTGGATCAATTATATTTTCCATTATTATTAATTTATTTATTAGAAAATTATATATTTCTAAAGACGCATAAATAATAAAAAAAAAATTATCAAATAATGTATGAAAGAGAATTTTTTAGAGCAATGTTTATTTCTACTCAATAAAAAAGAAATTAAGGAACAAATTAAGGAAATATTAAATCCATTTCTACAAATAATTACTAAAACTTTATTGAATGAAATTTATCCATATATTTATTTATCTTTAATTTTTGTAATAGTGAGTTTTATTTTACATTTAGGAATTTTTATTCTTTTATTTCGAAATAATAAACCCTCATTTTTTAAATAATATTTTTCTTACAATATTATATATGACTAATCGTATTGTTTTATCAGGTGGAGCAAACTGCCCTACAGAAATGGTTGGTGGAAAACGTAGAAAATACCACAAAAAATCAATGAAAAGACATGGTTCACGTAAATCAAAAGTTATGAAAAAATCTCGTCGTCATTCAAGAAAAATGATGAAAAAAGGTGGCTCGCGTCGTCATTTAAAAAAATCGATGAAAAAACGCCGCTCGCGCAAATCAAAAGCCATGAGAAAATCGATGAAAAAACGCCGTTCGCGCAAATCAAAAGCCATGAAAAAATCTCGCCGCCACCGCTCAAGAAAAGGTGGTTCTCGTAAATCGCGTGGTGCTGGCGTAGTTCATAGAGCGGCTCTTCCTTTCGGTCTTTTAGCTTTACAAAAAATGATGCACCGCCGCAAAAGCCGCAAATCTCTTAAAAAAATCGGCAAAAGAGTTTTAAAAGCTCCTTACAGAACTGCTAAATTCTTATTATAAGTTATTTATCTCTTTTAAATAATATTTAAATGTTATTAAATATTATTTTTTAAGAATATAATAAATATCTATGGAAAATAATATTAAAAACTGGTTAGTTTTAGATAATAAAATAAAACTATTGAATCAACAAATAAGCGAACTAAGAGAGAAAAAGAATTCTTACAAGAATGATATATATGAACATTTTGAGAGAAATAATTTAAATAATGCTACTATTAAAATAGGAGATGATTATCTAAAATTTGTAGAAATTAAACAACAATCACCTATATCTTATAAGTTTTTAATACAAGCATTAAATAATTGTCTTACAGATGAAAATGATATTGAAAAAATTATGAGTTATATCAAAACAAATAGAGAAAATAAAATTATTAATGATATAAAAAGATTTAATAAATAAATTTCTATAATATATAAATGCCATATTTAGAGCAAAATTTATTATCACAAAAAGGTATTATTAATCTGAGTGATAAATTTAAAGATTTAGCTATTCCATCCGCTTTAAATTTTAAAAGTATATTATCTGGTGGAACAAAATATAAAAAAATTTATAGCAGCGATTCTAATTTAATTAGCAATGAATCTTTTGATAATTTATTAAAAAATGTAAATCCAAATGATTCATTTTCACTAAAAAGTAAATCAAAAAAAGGCAAAGGAACTAAAAGATTAAGAGTTAAATCTAAAATATCTAGAAAAAAATTTAATAAATAATTTAATAAAAATTAAATAAATTAATAATTAATTTTTATCAATGTATACTCCAATTATTACTATTAAAAGGAGCAACTATAATATTTGATATTTTATTTTTCCAATATTCAATGCGTTTTTGGAAATCTAACTCTTTTTGTGTTTTTGGAAAAAGTGGTATATTTTTCATCATCTCTGCTTCTTGTGATGTAATTTTTGGTCTATAACCGTAACAATTTACTCCAAATCTAACATTTGGATTTGCAATATATCCACCATTTATACCAGGTCTTCCACAATCATTTTCATGACCTTCGATTTTTTGTAAACGTTCCCATCTTTCCATTTGTGTAGGAAATAAAGCCATCTGATCTTCTGACCATCCATAACTACACCAATCAGCACCATTTTGATAAGCATTTTCTATTTCTTTGTAATTTGCTAATCGATTCCCATATGCTTTACATACAGCTCTAGCATCATCAAATGTATATTTATTACCTGGTATATGATATACTTGCTTTTCAAATTTTAATTCTGGAACACTGCTGGAACCTGTTATTTGTCCTTCAGTTTCCCTTTCTACTGTAATATCTATTTCTGGTTCTCCTGAAAATAAGTTTTTAATGCTTGTTATAATATCTACATTTAAAAAGTAATTCATACCATTAATAATTATAATAACTAAAAATACTCCCCATAATAATATTTCTAAACCTGCTTTGCTACTAGAAGGAGCACTCATGGATTCAGTATTATTTCCTAAAGATGCAAATAAAACAAAGTAAATTATTATTATAAAAACTAATAATGTTATTATTAAAGGGTTCGCCATATTTGTATTTAAAAAATTCATTGAAGGAACCCCCAAAATTGTATTCATATCAAGATCCATATAATATTTATTTTTATTTTTTTTTTCTATAGAATAAACTATAAGCTTTATTACTTACTATATCTTTTTCATTTATTTCTTTAACATTTGTATCATTAAAACAATACCATTTACCATTGGCATTTTTTACATATGCAAAATAATGTCCACCTATTGTCATTCCTGAATGATTACAAACTCCATATAAATCATATACAAAAGTTTCTTTATTATATCCAACAACATATTTTTTTAAATCTAAATTTTCAATTGGATAATCTACCAAAGAATTTAATTTTCTATTATTATTTGTAAATCGTTTTAAATCTATAATTAAGATATGTGGAAAATTCCAAAAAACTGTTTTTTTATTAATATCTTCCTTTTCATTTGTTTTATCATTAAACCACGCATTATCTCCATTCATTAATTCATTTTCACAATATTTATCAAAACATTGGTATATATTACATTCATTAGCTGCAATAGGTAAACTTATTACAGAAAAAGGTTCTGGTTTATTAACTAATATTTCATTATTCATACTTATTATTTGTGTTACAGAAATACCATAAAATAAATGTAAAATTTCAGAATATTCTTTTTTATACATATTTATCATCATATTATAGCAATCTTTTGCTAATTTATCATTCTCATTTTTAATTTCACCATTTATTGACATATTTACTTCTCTCTGTAAACCTAAATGGAAACAATCTAACATAAATAAAATAAACTCAGGTAAATCATTTTGCATAAAACCAGTAAATAACATTCTATCCTTTTCTTTAGCAATTTTTTGTATTGTTTTTAAAAAACCCCATGGAGCAATAGCACAATTTTCTTTCCACAATATTCTTCTTAAATTATTCCATTCTACTAACATTAAACCATCCTTTTTATTTACTCTATTTAGAAAATCTTTAGAATCTAAAAAATCATTTAATTCATATGTATGTGATAATACTTGAATAAAAGAATTTATATAACATGTGTTACCTAAGTTACCTAACCCACTAAGACCTTTATCTTTATATTTATCCATAAGTAATTATTTATTTATTAATTTATTTATTTAAACATTTTTTATTTTATAATAGTAAAATATGAATGATAATAATATAGAATCTTTTGTTAACTTTACTGAAAATACCAATGCTATTTTTTCAAATATCATTCAAGTAATTAATTCTCAACAAAATACTTATAATACAATATTTAATAATAGTTATAATAGAAGATATAACGATAGAAATGTATATACACGTGGATATACAAGAGAGAATAATGTAAATACTAATCTTTCTAGAAATATATTACAACAAACTTTATTAAGAAATCTAATTTTGAGAAGTGCTTCACTAGCAAATACAGAAAATAATATAGAAAACAATATTCCAACAGAAGAACAAATTAGAAATTCAACGATAAGAACTACTTTTCAAGAAATAGAAAATCCTATAAATACAACTTGCCCAATTAGTCAAAATGATTTTTCAAACAATGATATTGTATTACAAATAAATAATTGTGGTCATATTTTTTCTGAGCAACCATTATTACAATGGTTTAATAGAAATCATTGTTGTCCTATGTGTAGATATTCTATAATTACTGATTCTTCAAATCAAAGTATAAATGAAGACACTGAATTAAATAATATTACTAGAAGTAATAATCAAAATAATAATAATAATAATGCAAATATTAGTAGAAATAGCAGCACTTCAACAATTAATAGAAATAATAGTGACCCCAATATTACAAGAAATAATAGTAGTTCTAATAGTAATTTTAATAGAGTTCCAATTATTACAAGAATAAATTCTAGTCCTAATCGATTTAATAGTTTTAATAATAATTTTAATAATAATCCTATTTCTAATGATATGTTAAATCAATTACAAACTATTATTGATAGTTTTAATAATGAAATTGAGTTTGAAGTTGCTCTTATTACTCCATCACAATAATTTAAAATAAAAAGAAAAAATATAAAATTGATAATTAAAAAAATAATTTTATTTAAGAAAACTTATATTAATTATTAATATATGGATACTAATTCATATATTAATTTATCAGATAACTCTCCTATTTTTGATAACCTTCATGAAAATATAAAAGAATTCTATAATAATTTTTTAAAACTTTTTAATGATACATGTGATATTGATGCAAAAAATATTTATATTGGAAATTGGAAATTATTAAGCATAAATCAAATAAATACAATATATGAAAAAAATATATATAATAAGAAAAATATAGATTTTGCTTTTAATAATTCAGAAAAAATAATTGTAGCATTTTATAATACTGAATATAATAAAATATTTTTCAGATATAAAGATTCTGAATATGAAAAATATATTACTATTGATAGAAAATTAAAAAATAAAGGTATTGATTTTAATAACTTTATAACCAATATAACAACCGGTTTATGTAATAATATACATTTTAATATGATTAAACCAATCTTCTAATAATAATTAATATAAAAATTTATATAACATATAATTAAAACTATTTTTTGATATATTTGTCAAATATAATCGACTTAATTTCTTTACATCGTAATTCTTCATATTTTTTTAGAAATTTTTCTTCTTCTGGCCATTTTTCTTTTAATTTATTAATTTCATCTTTCCATGTTCTAAGTGTATATCCTCTTTTATCTTTGAATTCTTTAATTTGTTCTAATACCAAAGCAAATAGTTGCTGTAATGGTTTCATAATTTGATTTGTAATATAAAAGTTATAGTCTAATTCTAATTTGTTTTCTTGTATATATTTTGGATTTTCAATCTTGTCACATTGTAATGCTTTCTTATTTTCATTCTTTATATATGCAAATGGAATACGATCTCCAGGTCCTGGTTTATTTCCCGGGTCTCGTTCACCCATTCTTTTTGCTAACATAAAATGAGCAATTTGCTGAGGATTCTTATATTCGCTTCTTAGAGACTTTGTAATAATTAATTTATCAATTGGATTCTTTTCATCAATAACATCTTGTAATGATTTATGCGTAAAATTTAATGCGCTTGGAACACTTTTTTCTTTCATTAAAATATCGATAACACCACCATAAATATCTTTTACAATTGGAGCATTATCACGTCGCTTTAGAACAATACCCATCTCTTTACGTTTTCCTTTCTTTGGATCAAATTCATATAAAATACCAACATAACGCTTTTTGGATAATAAACAAAATGGTAAAAATGTTTTTTCATATTCCAAATCATGTGGTTTCTTCAAAAATTTCGTTGCTAATTTACCAGCTTCCTGCGCTAATTCAATTGTAATTTCTAATGCTTTTTCATCTTCAATCGGTGTTCCATCTAATTCTTCAAGATTAAATGTAAAGAATACACTATCTGTATTATGAACAATCATATTACCAATACCTGCTGCAAAATGATGATTGTCAGTTGTTAAATCATAAACATAATCTTTGCTATAAGGTAAATCATTTATTTTTTTTATAGCATCGGGATTTTTTCGCTGTTTACCTTTTGTTAATGTTATTCTATAAATATTTAGTTTATCATTTCTAATATTAATAGAACTTTTATATCCAATACTATTAGCTAACCAACAAATATGCGAGGCACTTAATTGATTTTTTTGGTCTATTCTAATATATCCATTTTTATCTTTATCACCATCCGCATCATATAAACCCTCCCAAAATGCATTTCTTATATCAAAAGAAGCATTTAATATTTCAGACGGAATAATTTTCATATTTTTATAGTATAACTTATTTCTATAACTATTGATAAAATCTACTTTTTTTCCATAATCTTTATTTACATTAAAAGTAATTTTTTTTACTCGTGAGCTTTCTAATGTATCATATATTTTCCATTCAAAATTTGGATACACTTTTTTACATAATTCATAATATTTATTTAATAAAATACTATCTGAATTGTTTAAAGCCCATGTAGATTTTTTTCCAGAAGAACAATTATATGTTCCACAACTTCCATCACCAAAGAAGAAACCCATTATTTTTGCCTCATCTTCAGATATTATTACTGATTCTCTTGTTAAATAATTATTTACTTCCATTGTTTTATGTAATAATTCTGTTCCAATTTTAACATCTTTTGGTGAAATATCATCGCCTATTTTAGTAACTAAAGAATGATCTTCTGTTACATCCACTAATCCTGTATGTGTTAATATTCTTACCATTTTTTTATCAGGATTTAATTTATGTCTAATTACACGATGACATTTTGTCCATCCATTTTCAGTCCAACTTTCAATATTATTTAATTCGCAAAATTCTTTTGGATGATTATCTTGAAAGTTTTCTCTAGTATAATTATTATCGCTTACCCAACCATTTTTATTACCGTATTTTTCTGCTAATTCTTCTACACTACAAATTATAATTTCTTTTTTATTATATCTTATATTAATAGGTGTATAATTTGCTACACTATCACCATATATATATTCTGCATTTGTTTTAACCTTACCATAATTTTTCGTATCAACAATTCTATTTTCATATGATTTTTCAATAACTTTTTTTCCATATAATAATAATTTTCTACCAGTCGCTGTTGTAGAAGCAGCAACATCCTTATCATAAAACGCACTTGTTTTTGCCCCTGTTTGTCCATATAAACTATTTGCTACAATTTTAATAGATAATTGCCTATTATCTAATATATTCTTCATAAAAGGGTCTTCTTCTTTTGCTGCTAATTTTTTTGTTGATTTTCTTGCAGCTAATAATTCTTCTAAAATAGATGGTAAAATTGCTTTTGAACCATCTTTAAATTGAGCATAACGACATATTTTATAACCAACACATACTTTTTGAGCAGCTCCTTTTGGTGTTTTTCGTATCCATTTATATGTATCATATTTCACATCTACATAATCATATTCATCTAAGTTATCATAAATATAATTATTATCTTCATCTTTTTTACCTGTTTCTAATACTAAATTATTTTCCAAATCATATTCTTTAGTCCATACTTTACTATCGTGTGATAAATTTTCACTAATAATACTTGATGGATATAAAGAACTATAATCTACACAAGCGACTGGTTTTTTTAAATATAAGTTACATTTTGGTGGTAAAACAATTGCTCCTTCATATCCACCATCATCCATTATTTTATCAATAACAGGCATTAGTGTCTTCTTTTCTCTACATTTTTTAGCAACATAACTAAGCCCTTTAATTCCTTGTCCTCTATAAACAAGGAAACTAATTGGAACAGTAGTTAATTTTGCCATTTCAATATATCCAGTCATAATATCTGTTTTTTTAAGTAAATCATCTACTAATTCACAATCCTTAATACAATATTTCGCAACAATTTTTCTACCCTCTGGACCTTCATGTGTTAATCTAAAAATATCTTGCGGTGTTACGTCGTCCTTACCAAGACACCATTTAACAATTAATTTCATATCTGGATTTACAATACTATTTACTTCAAAATAATTTTCTTTATAATCAATATTTACAATCTCATATTTTTTACCTCCATTATATTTATTTGTAGAATGTCCTATTTCTTCAAAAACAATATAATCATTTTTATATAATCCTGTAAAATTTTTACTGTAAATTCTTGAAATATTTTTTTCTTTATCATATTCGATTTTATTTACTTTATCACTTATAAAATGCCCTGAAACATAATCTAATTTGTAAGATGTAAGTTGATATTCTCTTCTAAAAACATTAAGTAAATCAATCTGTAATCGTCCAATTGTATTAATAAATTTAATATCATATTGTCCACTTGCTATAAATAAACTATTTCTTTCAATATCTTCTTTTCCAGTTCTCCAATCTTTATTTAAACATACATGATTTTTAATTCTAGATAATTGTAAAAATCTATTAACACAATTTAATTCAATTGCTCTTTTATACATGAATTCTTCATCCCAACCATGAATGTTATAACCAATAATAATATCTGGATTTTCTTTTTCCATTAATTTTGTCCATTCAAGCAATGCTTCTTTTTCATTTTCAACACATACAATTTCTGAACCTTCAACTTCATGACAATCTCCAACAACTATACAATGTTTTAAATATGGTTTATCTTCTCCATAATTTCTTATAGTTGAACCTATAAATGTAACCTTATCTCCTTCAATTTCAGGAAATACCAGCGATAATGATTTTGTCAATTCATGAATTTTAATATTTTTATCACAAGTATCTTTTAAAACATCATTAATTGTAGCTTCTTTATTTGTATATTTTTTTGTCGATACATACTTTTTACTATATTTTTCTTCACAATTATCTTCTTTTTTTCCTTCTTCAATATCATTTTCATCATCTTCATTTTCATCATTATCATCATTATCTTCTAATTCATTTTTTAGTGTTTCATCAACAAAAGTGTGATTTGCTGGTTTTATTTTTATCCATTGCTCAAATAATTTATTTACTTCATCTTCAGTTATTTTATTTTTTAAATATACTTTATTAATATCTTTTACTTTATCAAATTCAAAAGCTGTTTTTATACATGATTTTAAAAATTCATCAGAAATATCTTCTATCTTATCTAATTTAATTTTATCAATTATATCAAGTGCTAACTTTTTATAATTTTTGATTGGTAATGGAAAATCTCCATGGCTACTACTAGCCTCAATATCAAAGCTCATTATTTTATATGGAACCATAGTTTCCCGATTTGGAAGTGCTATAATATTTTTGTAATTAATTGTAAATTCATGATTGCAATTTGTTGTTTGTTCTTTATGTTTTGTATATTTTCCTTTTAAAAGTGCTATCCATCCAGATGGACTAATTTCTTTGATATGAAATAAACGAAGTAGTGGTGGTATTTGTGCTTCATAAATTTCAATTTGTCCATCTTTATATGGCAAACCACCATCTATTAATTTTTTAGAATATGTTGTTTTATTATATTCATACCATAAATTTTTTGCTTTTGTCATAGCAATTGTATTATTAAATTTTAATTGAATAAATTTATGATGTTTTTTAGCATCAAAACCATACAATTTATGGCGATTAACAATTTTACCTGATACTAATGAGTTAGCAAAATACTTTCCCATTTTATTTTTAATAAATGTCAAAAATTCATTTTTGTCTTGCTGTGTCCAATCATCATTTACTTTGACATAAAAATATGGTTGAAAACCTTTTACATATATACAAGCAGTATGTCCATATTCATCAATTCCAAACATTTTAACTAAAAATTCTTTTGTATCTGTATAAGTATCTTCTTCTTCTATTGATAATATAGTATCGCATATTTCAAATTCAAATAATTTAAATTGCCATTGCATAATTTAATAGTTTATATATTTTTAAATAGAATTATTTAATTCAATTTTTCAGGATAAAATAAATAATTTTATTAGATTATTATATATGTTAGATAAATTATTATCAAATACTTATTTTCTTATTTTTGTATTGCTTATAAGTTCTTCATTAGGATGGTTATTTGATTTAAAAAATAAACATTATACAAAATTAATAAATCCTACTTCAGTATTAGCATTGGATACTGTTATTGGTTTTATATTTTTTATATTAATTTATTTTATCACTAATAAAAATAAATATATTATAAGTGATATTAGTAAATTAAATTATAAAGATATATCTTATTTTTTTATATTGGCTCTACTTTCTACATTTGTTTCATTTATATGGATTGAGTTTTTAAGAGTACATAATCTAAAAAAAATAAGAAGTTTTGATTATTTACTTGATATAATAATAAGTATTCTAGCTTTCACTTTTATTATGAAAGGTGAATTTACATGGAAAAAAATTATTGGTTTACCAATAATCATTATTGGAATGTATTTAATTAACACATAATTATTTTCTTACTTTTCTTATTTTTCTTGATTTTCTTACTTTTCTTGATTTTCTTGATTTTCTTGATTTTCTTGATTTTCTTGATTTTCTTACTTTTCTTGATTTTCTTGATTTTCTTACTTTTCTTGATTTTTTTCCACCCATCATTTTAGTATTTAAATTTAATTGATTCATGCAAAATTCTAACATAGCATCTGCATTATGTTCTCCTTCATAATCTTTTAATTTACCATTATTAAGAAATCTAATAGTCGGATATCCAACTACATTTTTTAAATAATCTGATTCTAATTTTGGCATAACTGTCTCGTCTATTTTCATAATATTAGCATCAATCTTTTCTTCTTTAATTTTATCATGTAAATTTTTTAATTCAGGTATTAATCTTTTACAATGTCCACACCATTCTGCTTTTACAATTATAAATGTTGGTTTTTCATCAACTTTCAACTCAAATAAGTTTGGATTATTATTATCTATATGCAATATACTCATATATATTATATATTAATATATTGTTTATCAAAAATTATATAATTTTATATATATATATATGTCAAAATTAACTATTATAACTAGTATTTTCATTTTAGGTTTAATTTTTATGATAATTAATAAACCAAAATCTATTTTTGAATCTTTTACCAATAAACGCAAATATAGATGTCCTAATATTCTTATACAAAAAGATAAACATATATTTTTATATAATTCAGAATTAGCACCTGTTCCTGGAGTAAATCCTATTATGTTTGATAACTTAAATGAATATGTTGAATTTACTAAATGGCAAAGAAGTCAAGGTATAAGATGTCCATCGCTATTTTTACAACATTCATATAATGCTCAAGGAAGATCTGTATATAAAGCTAGACCTTCACCAACAAAATTACAAGGTGGTCTTGAAGAAGGTAGAGTAACTGAAAATAGAACTTTAGCACCTCAAACACTTCTTTTAAATGCTACTAGAAATAATCCACCTTATAATAATGATAATTATCCTGGATATGATCCTGATAACCAATATATAGGTTTATCTACACCTTTAGATAAAATAACTAATGAAGGAGAAGGAATTAGTCCAAATCCAATGGATACAAACTGGGGTGGTGATAAATATACAAATAAGTTAATAAAACAAGGATATTATAAAGGTAGCGAAGTTAAATTAGCTGTAGCATAAATTTGTTTAATGTTTATCAACGTGTTTCATTGTATTTTTTAATGATGCTTTTAAGTTTTGTAATAAATTTATTTCTTCTAAATATTTTTTAGCTTCTTTATCATCTTTATTTGCTAAAGCATTTCCATATAAAATTGTAAGTTGTAATATTTTATGCTCTGTATTAGTATCTATTTCTATAATACTATCCTCATATTGTGTTTTATATTTTTTTATTAATAAACTATCAGATAATCTATCATTATTTTCTTTTAAATGTTTATCTAAATTTGAAAATAAATCATCTTGAATATTTAAAGGTTTTTTTTGATTTGTTAAACCTTCTATAATATTATTTTGTGTATTTAAAACACAGCTTAAAATATAAATAAAAAATAATGTTAGTGTAAATATTCCTAGATATCTATATATTTCGTCTTCTTTTAACATTTATATATATAAATTTATAATATTTTATATATATAAAATGCGAAGTAGAACAAATAAAAAGTATAATAAGAAAACAAAAAAGGGTGGGATAAATTTATCTGGATGCCCAGAAGGTAAGGTTAGAGCTTTTGGTTCACAATGTGGAATATTTAGAACCCCGTTGGGTTGTTGTATTGATAATAGTGAAGAAAAACTAAAGAAAATGTCTTCATTTATGAATAATATATTTGGAGGAAAAAAAAATAAAAATAAAAAGACTAAAAAAGGTAAAAAACATATTATAATAAATAATTTTTAATATTTTCAATAGTATTTTTTCCTATTTTTCTCTCACTATTCTTACTTTTAACTTTTAGATCTTCTAAACATTCACTATTTTCTCTCAAATTTTTTATTAAATTTTCAATATTGTTATGTTCATTTAATATACATTTTGCTGTATTTATACTCACATTCGGTATTTGAGATAACATAATTTCACTAATATTTTCTTTTGTAATATGAGATTTTTTTGATGTTTTTATGTGAGAAACATAGTCATTATTATCTTGATTTTTTTTACTTTCATTACTTTCAACAGTTTCCTCTTGTATTGTATTATTTATTGGATTTATATTCTGATAAAATGGTTTAATTGATTTATCCTTTACTATTTTTTGAAAAAAATATATTATGAATTCGACAGTCTCTACAACTCCTGAAGTATGTAAGAGAGAGAAGCCTTTTGAATAACTTAATGAAAACATTGCAGAATAAACTGTCTTTTGGATTGTTTCATTATATTGTTTTCTACTATTTAATAATGAACCTTCTATTAAGTAAAAAATATTATGATTATGTAAAGGATGTTCTTGTAATCTAAATGATTGTTCACTATATCGACCATCTTTTATACTAGAAATTAAATCAGAAATACTTTTTCTCTCAAAAATTAAGACTATATTATCATCATCATCTAAAAAAATAATATCTCCTATTTCCAAATTTTTTAATTCAATATTTTCTATTTTATCTTGTATCAAAGTTTTTAATTCTTTTGGCTCTCTATTATCTATAACTAATTTCATTATAATTAATGAAATTAATTTTTTAAATTATATATAAATATAATAAATTTATATTCTAGGTCATCTTAATTGAATTTTTTTTGTATATTCAATAAAAGCACTTGGAGTTTCTACTACTTTATAATCACAAGTTGGGTTTCCAGTTTTCCATCCCCATTCTACAAATAATTTACAACCTTTTGTAAAATCTGGTGGTAATTTTTCACATAAATCACAACTGCTAGGATTTTCTAAAGCTCCGCAAATTGCGGATTGTTCTTTTGACATTCCGGTTCCTTGACTACCACATATATTTGCTGTTGAATATTGTAAATTATCAAAACCGGGTATCATTAAATCCATATGAGCTTTATCACAACCTGAAGACCAGGGAGGACATCTACTCTTTCTCATTACCAACGCAGTCCAATCAGGGTTTTTTGCATTTGAATTTCTAATCAAAATAGATTGTCCACATCCAAAATTAGCATTTCCTTCTGTTATATATCCTAAGCCTGGTATATTTTTACCCATTTCTTTTGCTAAAATATCTGATGCGGCACCATATATCCACATTTTTTCTCCATATTTGGACCCTCCAAAATCATTTGGATCTAAAACAGTATAACCCGGACCAGCAATAAATTTTGTTTTATCCCATGGTTGTAATAGAGGCGCGTCACAAGATTGCCCTCCACAATCATAATAATGTGTTACAGATAAACCTGTTTTCCAATTACCTTTATCTTTTGGAGGTGTTGGTTTTGGAGGTGTTGGTTTTGGAGGTGTTGGCTTTGGAGGTGTTGGCATTGGAGGTGTTGGCTTTGTAGGTGTAGGCTTTGGAGGTGTAGGCTTTGGAGGTGTAGGCTTTGGAGGTATTGGCTTTGGAGGTATTGGCTTTGGAGGTTTTTTATCATTAGATAATAAACATTGTGAATAAAATTCATTTATAGCAACACATTTTGATTTTGCTGGACAGCAAGTTTCACCTTTCCAATCATTACCACCACATTGACTATATATTTCATTATTACAAGTATTTGTATCTTTACATTTTTTTATGCAAATATCATAAGAATTATCTAAATTTTCTAATATATTATATTTTATTAATTTATTAATAAATTTACATATTACATTCACAGTTCTGCATATAATAATACATTATATAAGCTGATATACTAGAAACAACAATATAATCAACTATATTTGGCAATGTTTTTAGCGTTGAAATAGCGCTTTGAACAACTGCCATATTAGTAGCATTTACAACTTTTGAATTATTTTTTAAATCGTTAACAAATTTTTTAAGAGGTGTCTCCTGTTTCTTTTTCTTCAATAATCCGGTCGCCATCTTATATACTAATGGTATACTTTTTTTTTTACAAAATTTTTTATTACGATAATAATATTTAAAAATATTTAAATACATTTAAATACATATATATATATTTATTATATATTAATGGATTTTGAAGAAAAAATTAATGATGAAGATATTTGTCGTATTAATGGAGAGTTAGTCTTTAATCCATATAATGATAAAAATATTGAGATTACATTGAATGATATTCAATATATTCTCAAAAAATATGGAGTTAATTATACAATTCATAATATTGAATTATTTAAAAGAGCATTTATCCATAAATCTTATTGTAAGAGACCAATGTTAGAAAATAAGGCTTCTGATATAACTATTGTTGATAAGCCATATGATTGTTTACCTTTAAAAACAAAATCAAATGAACGATTAGAATTTATTGGTGATGGTATTTTAGAATGTATTACAAAATATTACTTATATAGACGTTTTCCAAAAGCAGAAGAAGGATTTATGACAGAAAAAAAAATTGCTCTTGTTAAAAATGAACACATTGGTAAATTAGCTTACGAAATGAGATTACATAAATGGTATATTATTTCAAAACACGCTGAGGAAAAAAATACTAGAACTAATATGAAAAAATTAGGTTGTTTATTTGAGGCATTTCTTGGTGCTTTATTTTTAGATGTAAATAAAATAACAATTAAAGATGAAGATAAATGGTTTGAAAATATATTTGTAACAGGACCTGGTTTTCAAATGGCGCAAATCTTTGTTGAAAAAATTTTTGAACAACATGTTGATTGGACAAAATTAATTAATACAGATGATAACTATAAAAATCAATTACAAGTTATCATTCAAAAAGAATTTAAGATTACACCAGAATATCTTGAAATTTCTCATGACCAAGAATTAGGATATGAAATGGGTGTATATATTTGTATTGGACAATCCATACATAATATTGATATATCAAGTGCTATTGATTTCGATAATTTTAATAATTTCTCAAATATTCATAAATATTTGGAAGATAATGAAAAAGTATTAGTATTTTTAGGAAAAGGATTACATAAAATTAAGAAAAAAGCTGAACAAATTGCTTGTGATGAAGCTATTAAAAAAATTATGTAAAAATATTATAATATAAAAATTATTATAATATTATTTATATTCTTTTACTTTGATAAAAGGTTTGGGACTATGACTTTCATGCATCTCATATTTTTTTATATTTTTATAATATTCTCCTACATTATCAGTTATTTTATAATTTCCATTTAAAAATTTTATTGTATCTTTTGAATTTTGTGAAAGCATAAAATTGTAAAAATGACTGTCTAAATTAATTTTATTTTTTTTAACTATTTCTGTAGATAATTTTCTTATAATATTCATAATTATATATTATTTAATTATATATGAGTTTAAATATTATTAATAATTATTTTAGTGATAACCACTTTATATATTAAATAAATTAAAAATATAATAATAATATTAATAATTAATATATGTCTAAGGAATTATTAGAAAAATTAAAAGTAAAACCTATTCCTGAAAAAATACCAATAATAAATGTTGCTCTTAAAAAACCAGCAGAAAAACAAGATATTCAATTAAAAACAAAAGTAGTAGACCAAAGAGATACTGCTAAATTGGATCGTGCTTTCATCTTAAATAAATTGAAAGATAAAGGAGATATTCAAACTATTAAACCTTTAGAAAAAAAACAAGAACCAAAACAACAAGTAACTGAAAAAAAAGCACCAATTGAACCCCAACTAATTATTACAAAAAAGAAAAAAATTAAAAAACTTAAATTAGAAACCGATATTCCAGAAATAAAAGAAACTAAAGAGAGAAAAACTGTTATACCAACTGAGACTATTATTCAAGGTAAAGAAAGTTTATTAGAAATAGATGATATTAAAACTCGCTTACCTGAAAAAGAGAAAAAGGTTTTAATAAGAGCTTCGTCATATTATATGAATAATAGAGAATTATTTATTAACTTTATATCATCATTATTTGAACCTTATAAAGAAGAAATATCTAAAGATAAGGGTGTTATTTCTTGTGACTCAAAAAACGCAGAATTCTCTCTATTAACACATCAAAAAATAGTTAGAGATTATATTAATTTATATACACCATATAGAGGTGTATTATTGTTTCATGGTCTTGGTTCTGGAAAAACATGCTCTTCAATTGCTATTGCAGAAGGCATAAAAACAGAAAATCAAATAGTTGTTATGACCCCTGCTTCATTAAGAGTTAACTATATTGAAGAATTAAAGAAATGTGGTGATAAAATTTATAAAAAAAATCAATTTTGGGAATTTATTGATGTAAATAAATATCCTGAATTAGTAGAACCATTATCACAAGCATTATCTATACCTATTGAATATATTAAAAAACAAGGGGGTGCTTGGTTAGTTAATATTAAAAAACCAGCCAATTATGAATCTTTATCAACAACTGAAAAATTAAGTTTAGATTATCAAATTAATGAAATGATTAGAATTAAATATAGATTTATTAATTATAATGGTCTTAGAAAAAGTCATCTTGATCAATTAACTCAAGGTGGAACAATTAATCCATTTTCTAATAAAACTGTTATTGTTGATGAAGCACATAACTTTGTATCAAGAATTGTTAATAAAATGAGATCACCTTCATCGCTATCTATACAATTATATAATTTTTTAATGACTGCTGATAATTGTAGAATTGTTCTTTTAACAGGAACTCCTATTATTAACTATCCAAATGAAATTGCTATATTATTTAATATTTTAAGAGGTAAAATTAAAACATGGTATATTAAACTCTCTATCAATGATAAAAGAAAAATATCACAAGAAACCATTAATGATATGTTTAAATCTAATTTTGTTTTAAAAAATATAATAGATTATGTTAATTATAAACCTACTTCTACTACATTAGAAATAACTCGCAATCCATTTGGTTTTTTAAATGATTATGATCCAGATGATAAAAAGTATCAGGGTGTAAAAGTAGATGAAAATGGTAATGTTGATGACGAAACTTTATTAAAAGAATTAGTAAATACATTGAAAGAAAATAATATTACTGTTATATCTAATTCTACTCGAGTAGAGTTGTATGATGCATTACCAGATAAATTAGATGATTTTGCTAAATATTTTATTGCTGAAGATAATAAAGTTAAAAATATGAATTTATTTAAGAGACGTATATTAGGCCTTACATCATATTTTCCTGATATTGATGCGCTTTTACCTGAATATAAAAAAAGTAGCGATTTCATAGTTAAAAAAATACCTATGAGTGATTTTCAATTTGGAGTTTATGAAGAAGCGCGCGTTCAAGAACGTAAATTGGAACAAAGTAATGCTAAAAAACGAAAACAAGGTCAGGGCAAGGAAAATATTTATGAAGATGCTGTATCAACATATCGTATTTTTTCAAGAGCATTTTGTAATTTTGTTTTCCCAAAACCAAATATAACTCGCCCTCTTCCAAGAGATGGACAAGATTTATCTACTACTATATTACAAGACGTTGCTAATGAAAATTTAATAGATGCTCATACTCCTAACCCTGATGAATTTAATGCTGAAATAAAAAATATTGAAAATGTAGAAGAAGATAATGGAAAATTAGTGGAAAAAGATAAAGATGATGAAACTGGTATGAAATATGAAGACAGAATTCTAAATGCATTACAGAAATTAGAAGAAAATGCTGATAAATATTTAACACCAGATGCTTTAGAAATTTATAGTCCAAAGTTTTTAAATATATTAGAAAATTTACAAGATGATAAATTAAAAGGGTTACATTTAATATATAGTCAATTTAGAACATTAGAAGGTATTGGAATTTTATCACTAATATTGAAAGCTAATGGTTTTGCTGAATTTAAAATAGTTAAAACTGATAAATGGATAATTGATATTGATCCTGCTGATTATGGAAAACCAAAATTTGTTTTATATACAGGCACTGAAACAGCCGAAGAAAAAGAGTATATTAGAAATATATTTAACAGTAATTGGCAAAATATACCCAATTCGTTGAGAGAAGAACTAGAAAAAATATCATCTAATAACTATTATGGTGAAATTATTAAAACAATTATGATTACCGCTTCTGGAGCTGAAGGTATCTCTTTAGAAAATGTTAGATATGTTCATATTACAGAACCTTATTGGCATCCTGTTAGAACACAACAAGTAATTGGTAGAGCACGTCGTATTTGTAGTCATAAAAATTTAGAAAAGGATTTACAAACTGTAAAGGTTTTCATGTATTTAATGACATTTTCACAGGAACAATTAGATAGTGATCGTTCTATTGAATTACGATTAAAAGATAAAAGTAAGAAAGATGGTGTTACACCATTAACTAGTGATGAAGCACTATATGAAATATCAAATATTAAAGAAGAAATTAATAGAGAATTATTAATTGCTATAAAAGAATCTTCTATTGATTGTTCTATTCATACATCTGGTGAAAATAAAGAAGGATTACAATGTTTTACATTTACAAGTGGTGATCCAGATAAATTCGCTTTTACTCCCTATATTAATGATGAAGAAAGTGATTCTATTGGTGATGTTAATAAAGAGGAAATTAAATGGAAAGCGGTTAAAGTTACTATCGAAGGAATTGCATATGCTCTTAATAAAGAAACTGGAGAAGTATATGATTTATATAGTTATAAACGTAAAAATCCTATATTAGTAGGTCATTTAGAAATAGAAAAAGGTAAATATAAATTCAAACGTATATAAATATAATAATTTTTTACAAATATTATATTTATAATATTGGGATTATTTTTGATAAAAATTTTTTAGATCTTCTTTTTAAAAATTTACCTCTCTTGTAACATTTTTTAGTATTTAATCTTTTTTTCATCAAAATTTCTTTTTCATCAATATTAAATTTTTTTAAATTAGAAAAACGTAAACCATATATATATAGGTTATTTATACTATGTAATCGCTTTTTCAAACAATTATCTACTTGACCTACCTTTGTTCTTATTTTAATACCTTCTGGAAATACTATTTTTATTGCTCCAATTCTACCAACCCCTGATAAAGTAACATATTTATCTTTTTCTATTTCAGCTACAACTTCTGAATTAATTGATTTGAATGGACTATTTTTAAAAAAATTTGATAGTAAATCTACATAACCATTCTTCTTTTCCATTTCCTTAATTTCTTTTTTATTTTTTCTTAAAAATTCTACGCGTTTCTTTAATTTTTTTAATGCCGGACCTCTATCTATAGAATGCAATAAATTTACATTTTTACAGTTTACGGTTTCTATTTTTGACGTTGAATGATTTCTTATATAATTACTAGCTTCTTCAGTTGTTCTTATCATTAATAATGTTAATGGTTCCAAATTTCTTGATATTTCTGGAACTTTTTCAAACCAATAACCTATTTTACTAACATTTCCTGCTTTTTTTGTTCTTCTATTTTTTAATGACATATATATATATTAATCTGTTAAAAATATTTTTTGCATTATTTTTTTTTGATTTGATAGAATAACTTCTTGATTATTTAACATTTTTTTTAATAATTCCATAATATTATTGTTACTATATACTATCTGAGAATTATATCTATCGTTTTCATATTCACCATCGTCATTATAATCTTCATTAAAAGAAACGACCTTATTATTATTTTCATTAACATTACTTTTTGATAAATTTTTAAAAAAATCATTTGTTAGTTTTTTTACTGGTTTATTATCATCAATATTTGTATTATTTTCATCACTTATCATTATGTTTACATTATTTCTCTCTTCACTATTTTTTTTTATTATTTATTTCTTTTTTTTCTGGTGGAGGCGGAATAATATTATTTATTTCTATTTCTCTCTCCGCAATCATTTTATTTAACATTGAATTTATACTAGTTTCTTTTAAAGGTTCGTCTATTTTTTCTGTAAAATCTATTTCTGCAGGTGAAGGACGTTTTATTAATTCAATAAATTCCTTTTCTTTTTCTTTTAATTCTTTATCCATTTTTATTTGAACTTCTTCTAATGGTCTAGTTATATGTGTAGAATTTTCCTTATATTGCTCTAAATATTTAACTATTTCTGTTAAAAGTAATTTATTTTTATTAGTCAAGTCTAACTCTGTTTTTGTGCTAATTACATTTACAATTTTATCAAAATCTCCTTTTATATTATTAATATATGTATTGCTAATATTATTAAACGCACCCTGTTCATATAATAATTGCCACATCATTCCTTTATTTTCATTACTTGAAAAATCACTCATATAAATATATTAAAAATCATATAATATATTTATATTTATTACTAATTAAAATATATTTTTCTTAATTCTTCTACATCTTTATCTGGTATTCTTTTAGTATTAAATTCTCTCGGTGTTTTATTTATTGTTATCATTTGATTTAAAAAATATAAAGAATACATTCCACATTCAGTATTAGAATATTGATGTTCTTTTCTATTAAAATATGTAGTAAAATCTATATTTAATTCAGTTCCTTGCTTTTCTATTCTTTCTATTAAAATCATTATCTCCTTTGGCACCTTATCTCCATTGCTATCAAAATAAAATATAAATTTTCTTTTTATATCTATAAATAAACTTATCCAATGTGCTCCTGATTTATTATGAGGATCTGTATTAAAAATTATGCCTATTTTATTTTTTCCTTCTTTCAATAATTTTATTATATTTAAGTTACATAACTCATTCCAAACACATTCACCAAACATTAATTTTTTATCAAAATCAATCGGTGATGGACCTATAAATATAAAATTTGGATAATCTATTTCATATTGCTTCATTACTTTTTCTATATCATTACTTGTTAACCACTCATTTGGATTTTCTTTCCAACTTTTTGGAGCATATGGTGCGTGTGTATTATTTAATAATTCACTATCTAACTCATTTTCCATAAATTTTTGCTTTATCCAACATCTTTCCGTAGAACATACTTCTTTTAAATTATTTTTTAACTTTTCCCATATTTCTCTAGTATCATTTGTATGTATTTCTTTATCTGGGTGACGCTTATTCCACATTTTTTTTATTTTCTCTAATGAATTTTTACTATAACAAGTAAAATGTTTTTCTTTGTTAGCACTACAATTTAATTTTCTAAATTTTTTTTTTGTTTTTATTTTATTATTTCTTTTCTTAATTACCTTTTTATTTGTTTTATTATTTCTAACAGTTTGCCCCATTTATATATTATCTATATTTTTCTTTTTTACTCCTTTATATCTAAGGTGTGGTTCTTGTAAATTAGCTTCTCTTTTATTTGGTAATATTTCTCTCTTACTAACATTTTTAACTTTTACAAAATTATCTAGACTTATTGTTTTTTTTTTTTTCTTTTAATAAAATATTATCAATATCATGATTACTATCTAATTCATTATTATCTATGTTATTGGATATATCATAATTATTAGTTATATTATATTCTTCATAATCTTCTTGTAAAATATCTTTTGTATCATTAAATTTATAATCTTCTATTAAATTTTTTATAAAATTTATACAAGCTAGTTTTGTTTTATCATTTGTGCTAATTTCAAATGTTTCACTATTTATATCTTTACATATATCTTTTACATATTGACTTATTCTTTTTTTATAAAATTTAACATCGTCATTAAAATCTTTACTCAAAATAGTATTATTTTTAATTATTTGATTTTGTAAATTAGGATTTAATAAATACTGGATTGTTACATTTTCTATATATTTTTCAGAACTCATAATATTTATTATTAATTTTAATTATTATTTATAACTATTAAAATAATAATTACATATTTTTCAATTGTTGTCTAGTATGATTATAAAGATTATCTCTTCCTAATTTTCCTAAATCTCCTAATTCTGTATTATTAAATTTACTTTGTTCAAATAAATATGGAAATGGTTGTATCTCATTTTGTTTTTCAATAGGTTGTCTATTATATAAATCACTCGATGAAGATGGAATAAATTGACTTGATGATGAATTTGATCTCGGATATAATTGATTTCTTAATACACTTTCACTATTTACGTTTGAAGCAAATTCACTCCATTTTGTTTTATATCCCATTTTAATAATATCATTTTCAATTGGTTTTGTTATCGGATATTTTTGATATTTTGTGCTCTGTGAGCGTTGTTCAAATACAGGATTAAAATATGTTATAGGTCTATTTCTATCAAATATTCTTTCATTGAGTTCTTCAGTTCTCTCTAAATTACATAAAAAATTTGTTCTTCTTTCACTCATATATATTTTATACTATTATAATAAATCGTCTTAAAGATATAATTTTGTTAATATATTAATATATATATATATGTGTGGAATATTTGGATTTTTAAATAATTCGTTAACACCAGCAAATGTTATTACTAATAAAATTATTGAAGATAGTTTTAATAAAGGAAAGCATCGAGGTCCAGATAATTCATCAATTACAAAATTAAATAATCTTATTTTTGGATTTCATCGTCTAGCTATTAATGGACTAGATACAATTTCTAACCAACCAATTGTTATTGATAATATATATCTAATTTGTAATGGAGAAATTTATAATTACAAAAAAATATATGAAGAATTAAATATTATTCCACAAACTAATTCAGATTGCGAAGCTATTATTCATCTATATAAATTATATGGAATTGAAACATTATTAAATATGTTAGATGGTGTTTTTTCTTTTATTCTCTATGATGAAAATCAGAAAAAAATATTTGTTGCTAGAGATGCCTTTGGTGTTCGCCCTCTTTATATTCTAGGAAATACAGATGAAATAACCAAAAGTTATAATACTGATTGGTTGAATGCTCATATTATTGGTTTTTCATCAGAATTAAAACAATTATCTGATATTTATCATAATATTAATAATGTTACTGAAATTGTTACTCTAAATCAATTTATACCAGGAACATATATGGATTTTTCATTATCTACTAATAATAAATGGTATCTTAGTCATCATAAACGTTTTTTTAATTATCCTCTAAATAATTTATCATATAAAGTTACTGAAGAAGCCATTACACAATTAATAAGTAATTTTTTTACAGATGCTGTTAGAAAACGTATTGAAACTACGGAACGTCCAATTGCATGTCTATTATCAGGTGGATTAGATAGCAGTATTGTAGCTGCAATTATTTCTAAATATTACGATAAACAATTAGAAACATATAGTATTGGATTGCCTGGTTCAGAAGATTTAAAATATGCTAAAATTGTATCTAATTATCTAGGAACAAAACATACAGAGATTGTTGTAACCGAAGAAGATTTCTTTAATGCTATTCCAGATGTAATTTATATGATAGAAAGTTATGATACTACCACAGTTAGAGCTAGTGTTGGTAATTATTTAGTAGCCAAATATATTGCTAAAAATAGCGAGGCAAAGGTTATTTTTAATGGCGATGGTAGTGATGAATTAATGGGCGGATATTTATATATGAATAAAGCTCCTAATCATCTAGAATTTGACAAAGAATGTAAACGACTTTTAAGTAATATTTATATGTATGATGTTCTAAGAAGTGATCGTTCAATATCAACAAATGGATTAGAACCAAGAACACCTTTTCTTGATCGTAAATGGGTTGAATTTTATCTAAATATCCCATCTCAGTTACGTTTTGAAAGTAACAAAAAACAAGAAAAATATTTATTTAGAAAAGCATTTGAAAATAGTAAATTATTACCAGATGAAATTTTATGGAGAAGAAAGGAAGCTTTTAGTGATGGAGTAAGTAGTTTACAAAAATCATGGTATGAAATTATTAATGATAAAGTAAATCTCATGAATATTCCTGTAAAAAATTATTATGATAATAATCCTAAAACAAATGAACAACGATTCTATAGAGAGTTGTTTGAAAAATATTATAAAAATCTCAGTTATAATATTCCTTATTTTTGGATGCCAAAATATATTGATGCTACAGATGCTAGTGCTAGAACTTTATCAATTTATTAATATGTAAAATTATATTAATAACACTTATAAAATAATAATTATATAAGTATTATTTATATGAACTCCGAATTTTTTTTATATACTGGAATTATATCTGGTTTATATACAATATATGCATCTTTAAGATATTATTCACTTACTGGTTCTAATCTTATTTCTTGTGTTAAAGCAAAAGATTATATAAAAAAAAGAAAAATTAAACATATTATTGATGTTAGAACACAATTAGAATGGGATTATGGACATTATAAAAAATCTATACATATACCCATACAAAATATTAATAAAAATATTTTAAATAGAAAAATATCTAATAAAAATGATGGTATACTTGTTTATTGTAATAGTGGACAACGCGCTAGAAATGGTGCCGAAAAAATAATATCTTATGGTTATAAAAATGTATACTATATAGACAATACATATGATTGTCTATATTAAATTATATATTATAGTAATAATATATTCATAATATATAATGTTTGAATATTTGATTAAGATTACAGAACAAAAATGGCATCAAAAACTATATTATTTATTAAGCTATTTTAGTATCTTTTTATATATTGTAGCATTTATTGGTTTATCATTCAGTTCTCCAAAATATTTATTACTATTACAAGAAATAATGAAAATATATATATCTATTATTTTAATATTAAGATTTAATCCATTTTATAAAATAGAATTTAATAAAAATAATTATGAATTTGATAGAAAAATCGCATTTGCTTCTGGTATATTTTTATTATTAACAACTGGAGTATCTACATATATAAATAATATTTTAAATAAAATAAAAATTTAATAAAATTGAATTGATTTTTATTAAATTTTATTAAAATATAATTAAAATACTTAATATTATATTATGCTTTCACTTATATCAAACATATTTCAGTGTTTATATTATAGATTTCATGGTGATTATGAAATAAGAATTATAGAGAGAATAAATTCTAATGAAACATTTATTATGTATTTCACTGATGAAGAAAATGATTAATATTTTTGTGTTTTATTATTTATATTCTTTCTTTTATAAGTTTTTCTCTTATTATCATTAAGAAATTTTTTTATATGGGAAAATAATTTTTTACTTACTATTTTATCTACTTTATATTCTTCTTCATCCTTTTTTACAACTCTATAATTATATTTCTTGTATAAATTATTCATTTCTTTTATAAAATTTTCATCTATTAATTCATGTGAATTTATATATCTTTTAATCATATCATTAAAATCTATAGGATATAAATATGGCTCAACTTTAATATAAAAAACTTGATCATCTACCATTTGCTCATGATATTGATCATCTATAAAACAGATTTTAACATTTTTTGGTAGTTTTACACATCTAAATAAATCATCAACACTTTTATTATGTGATGTTCTATTCAATTCTATTCTTTTACCATCTACTTTGAATGCTGCTATTATTTTATCAAATAATTTATTATTTAATTTATATTCAAAATAGTTTTTTATATTTTCAACCCAAGATTTCTCTCCTTGATTATTAGTATATATCATTACCTTATAACACTTTTTTTCTTCTTTTTTTATTAATATATATTTTAAAATAGATAACATATATGGTCTAATAAATTCTGGATATAAATCTAATATTTTGAAAAATTCTTCCTTTTCTATCTTTTTATTATAATATTCTTCCAGACAATCTATAAATATCCCTAATTCTACAAAATAACCTAGTGTTTCATCTAAGTCAAAAATAATTACGCGGTTATTATTACGCATAATATAGTGTAAGAATTTTTTTTTTACAACAATTATAACTCATTAATGATAATTTATTTTAAAATATACATGTAAGAGGATTATATTTTTTTTCTTTTTATATATTATGAATCCTACATATGAAGATTATAAGGCAATTTTAAAGTTTTATAAAATAAAAAATATTGAAAATTTATCTAAAAAAGAAATTAAAAAATATGCAGAAGATATATTAGCTGATAAATTATGTAGTTGTATTAAAAAAGTTACTAAAAGTAATAAATTACCTGAACCATCTGCAATAGCAATATGTAAAGATTCGGTTGTAAGACCGAAAAAATTAAAAATAAATAGATTTACTTGTAAAAATAAACCTAAACTTATTCCCAATAAAAAAACTAGAAAAAATATACAAAAAATTAAATAAATTATTAAATAAATAATATTATTACTTAAATTATTATTTATTTATCAATATATACTTTATCGCATACATTTTTAATAATTTTCTCTCTACATTCATTAATATCTGTGCTACATTTTGTTATTAATCTTATATATTCATCTTTTAATCTATCATTATTCATATAATTTGGATTTGCATCTGTCCACTCTTTAATTGATTGTATCTGTTTATGTGATAATTTTCTTAATGCTAAATTCAATTCTTCATGTTCATTATCTTTTTTCCATGATGAATTTGTGCTTCCTGGATCATCACTTTTTATATATAAGGTTTCGCGTTTTTTATCGGTGCAATGTAACGGTCTTTCATATAAAGATAGTTTATTCATATTGTCAATTATTAAATTAGTAATCCCCTCTCCTAATCCTTTATTTGATGTTGTTAATAAATTTTTAAGAGAAACTTCTATTGAATCTATAAATTTTTCTATTGAAATCGCATCTTTACATTGTTCGTTTAAAAATACATTTATATTAAATTTATTTTTAGTCATATTATTAGTTGTATTATTTATTGTATTCCCTATTTTAGGAAGTAATTCACCTATTTGTTTTTGTTGTTCAAAAATAATGTTTTTCATATCTTTATTATCATTTACTAAACTTAAAAGTAATTTTTTATAATCAACATTATTTTCATCTGTTATAATTGTATCATTATTTATATTATTTATTTTCTCTCCATTTTCTTTTATTTCATTATTATATTCTTCTATATTATTTGTTTTTTTTTCTATATAATTACATTTTTTTTTATGATTATACAGTGATGGTTTATGTTTATAAATTTTACCACATTCACATTGAAATGGTTTGGGGATTTTTGGGGATTTTTCATTAGTATCGTTAGTATTTTCATTATTTTTATGTTTAATGGTTGTTAAATGTTTCACGTAATCTTTCTTATTACATGTATTATAGTTACAATATAAACATTCAAAAAATTTGGGGATTTTTGGGGATTTTTCATTAGTCATTTGTTAGTATAAAATACTAATAAAAAATCCCTAAATTATTTTAAAAAATTATTAAAAAAAAAGTTCAGTAACACTTTTTATTTTTCATAAATTTAAATAAGAGCATTATGGTCTAATCTCATTTTTTCGTTTTTTTTTGTCAATTCTCAAATCGAAAAATGAAAATTGGACATTTTTTTGTCCATTTTTGAAAAATGAAATTGAGAATTGAAAAAAAAGAAAATAATGCAATTTAGCTAGAAGAAGAGCATAATTTTATAAAATAGAGTTTTTATTAAAATTTTATAAATGTAAACAATAACAATATATTTTATATGTAAGATAATATAATATTTTATTATAATATAATGAATAAAACAAAAATAAATGCAAAAGCAATGAATTTTGTAAAACAGAGAGATAATTTATTATTTAATGAAAATAAAAAAATAATTATTGACTGGAGTGCCAAATCTGGCTGTACAAATATAGTTACTATGTTTTTCAAATATATTGAATTATATAAAAATTTTGATTTAAAAAATCCAATTAATATTCATGATAAAAGATTAGAGTATTTAAAGAAAAATATGGCAACTGATAATAATATTTTAGATAATAAATATTTAAAAATTAAATTTGTTAGAAATCCATATTCAAGAGCAATTAGTTCTTATATACATTATGTATTATTTTATGATAATAAAAGTGTTTCTTTTTTTCAGTTTTTAAATAATTTAAATAGTAATAAATACAAATATGATATTCATTATGCTAGCCAACATCATTTATTAGAAAAAAAACAAAAAATATATAATGAAATAGTAAAAATTGAAAATATAGATATTGAAATAGAGAGAATAAATAAAAAATATAATATAAATTTAGAATATGAATCTGTTTCTAATCATCACTCTATAAAAAAATTAGATGAAAAAAAATATGTAGGTTATATAAAATATTCAGATATTAAAAACACCCCATCTTATAGATACTTTTATGATGATGAGAGAATAAAACAATTAGTATATGATATTTATAAAATAGATATTAATTTGTATAATTATACTTTTGAAGAGTTTTTGAAATTAAATTAATATATTTGACTTTATAATATATTTGACTTTATAATATATTTGACTTTATAATATATTATAAATATAAGTAATCTATTATTAATGATACATCCTTCTATATATAGAATATGTGCATCATCTTGCGGAGCATTATCCACAATTCCTTTAGATGTTGTTCAAACTAAAATACTTTCTGGAGAGAAAGATATTTTTAAAATTAATGAATTAAAATGGACCTTTTTAATGACTTTTCTTTTTACAATACAAAATAGTGTTTATGAGTTTACTAGTTTTATTCCAAATAAAAGCATACGAGGAACATTATCTGGTCTCTCTGCTTCGCCATTTTATATATTAGTTGAAATGAAAAAAATGAAAAATAGATTGGGATTATATCCTTTTTATAAAAAATTTATTTTTTGGTTAACATTTAGAGAGATAATTGTATATGTTACAATTTATAATTTATTTATGTTAAATATTCCATATTCAAAATTATTGGCATCATTATTAGCGAACGGGTTTGGATTTCCATTGAAAATAATTGCCTTTAAAAATGGTTATCCTACATTAAATTATTCTTATGATAAAATTAAAAAGATAGCACTTATTGAAATAATTAAGTCTTCTATTGGAGATAGCATTACATTATATTTAATATATAACTTTCCTTTTTCTCCATTAAAAATATAATTTAATAATTACTTATAAAATTTTTACAAATAATTATTAATAATGAATGAAGAAGCTATGCAATTTTTAAATCATTCTCTCAATAATGATAATAATGAATCAATAAATAATTTAACTTCTGAACTTATAAAAGAGAGAAAAGAAACTATTTTAAATGAACTTCCTATTACAAAGAAAGAATTGGGGAATTTAACAAAAAAATTAAAAGGTTATAGATATGTTGAAGAATTACAAGAATTACATATTGGTTGCTATATTCGTTGGATTAAATTGAAAAATCCAGAAGATGAAATAAAATTAACAAATGGAGCGTTATTATGTGATATTAAAATAGAAGATAACATATTATTAGTATGTAAAAATAATATGAATCGTATATTTAATGTTAATATGTCTGAAAATTTTATATTTCAAAAATTGACTGACCAAGAAAAAATTATTCTTTATGCTATTGATTGTTTAAGTAAATAATTAATTTAATTTATATCTGTTTTTACATTAAGAGTTCTGTATTTACCACCAGGCAACAATTCAAAAGCATATATATTGTTATATCTATAATTAGTTAATTCTTTATAACTTAAACCAGTATAGATTTTAGTATTAAATTTATTATTAGTTAATGGAGTATTAGTACCACTTCCAGTATTAATGGTAGTACTAACAGAATATTCATTTTGACTTTTTAAAATATTATAAGTGTCTTTTACATGATCTGAGCTATTAAAATATCCTTCCATTATTGTACTATTATTTGAAAAAGTAATAACAAAAGGATTAGAAAAATCTTTAATATTAATTATTGTCCATTCATCTTTTGCTTTATTATAAGATAATATTATTTTATTTTTTTTCATATTTCTTATCATGACTTGTTAATGTATATCTATGATGATGTAAGCATAATCCAGGGTCTATTCTTGCTTCTCTATTACATATTACATTTACGTGTTGTTTTGGCATTAAACCTTTTGCTATAGCTTGTTCTATTGTAATAGCATTTACATCACATCCATTACGTATTACATTCATTGGGAAATGATTTTTTGATAATGTTGTTGGTAAATTATTTTTGTATTTCATAAATGCTCCTTGTAAATATTGACTTTGAGATATAGCTCCTCTTCCATTCAAAGTTTTAGCATATGGACCTCCTGAAGAAGCTGATACACCATGACCCACTATCATTTTCTTACTTCCAACAAACCATGAACATGGGAAACCTGAATTACATGAATATTTATGTCCTTCAAGTGGTCCATTTTCTAAATAAAGAGAATAATGTGATACTGAATCATTATCAGCATGTTTAGCCATTATATATTGCCCTTGTGTATGATGTTGTTGATAACCATTATCAATTGGTTGAACCCAATTAATAGGGGGAACAATTGGGTTACCATGTTCATCATATGTAATTCTGTCAGGATTATAAGCACTATGTAATGTTCCACTATATCTTGTTTCAATCATTCCTTTAGTATTTTTGACAGATGTTTTTACAATTTCATCATCATTTTTAGTGCAACATAATCCACTAAAATGTAAATTACGTTCATATGTTCCAACTTTAGATGTTGGTAAATTTAATCTTCCTCTCCATCCTCCTCCATGACCAATTGGTTCTGTTCCTCTAAATGGAGTTCTTGCTTGTCGTCTTCCTAAATTAGTAGTTTTACCCATTGAAGGAACTCTTAATGTTCCATTTAAAGCAAACCCTAAGTGACCCTTTCCGGATATAGGAGCATTTCTAGGATTACCATTATTAGTTTTTCTTTTTAAAGTTGCTAATGACATTACTTATTATAATATAATATAAAAAGATTATTACATTATAATATTAATAAATTTTTCTTAAAACAGTTCAAAAATTAAATTTGATGTATTAAATTGTGATGTAAGAACGGTCTCAATATTTCCATATGAAGCATTAGAGCTAATAATTATATTTCCTGTAATAGTTTGATTATCAAATACATGTCTTCCAAAACTAATATTAAAAACATTACCTTCAAAAATTATAACATTTAAACTATTATTTTGAAAAGAATAATCACCAATATTAGTAACAGAATTTGGTATAGTAACAGAATTTAAACTATTATTATAAAAAGCAGCATATCCAATATTAGTAACAGAATTAGGTATAATAACAGAATTTAAACTATTATTATAAAAAGAATAATTACCAATATTAGTAACAGAATTACCTATAGTAACAGAATTTAAACTATTATTAAAAAAAGAATAATTACCAATATTAGTAACAGAATTACCTATAGTAACAGAATTTAAACTATTATTAAAAAAAGCATAATTACCAATATTAGTAACAGAATTTGGTATAGTAACAGAAGTTAAATTATTATTATAAAAAGCAGCATATCCAATATTAGTAACAGAATTAGGTATAATAACAGAATTTAAACTATTATTTTGAAAAGCCCTATCACCAATATTAGTAACAGAATTACCTATAGTAACAGAAGTTAAACTATTATTTTGAAAAGCCATAGTACCAATATTAGTAACAGAAGTTGGAATAGTAACAGAAGTTAAACTATTATTAAAAAAAGCAGCATATCCAATATTAGTAACAGAAGTTGGAATAGTAACGTTTTCTATAGTATATTCAGGCAAAGAAATCTCCTCATTAATAAGTTTATCAATATTATTTTTTATAAAAGAATTATATATTGTTTCGACATCAGAAAAAATAGTTACTGTTTTAGCATTCTTAAATATAGGATTACTACTATCTAAAATACCTTCTATTATATAATAAGTAGTTATTCCATTTAAATATATAATTTTAATATTATAGACAATTGGTTTATCACTATCTTTTTTTGGATATATAATATGTTTATTATTTTTATATTTAAAACCAAAAGGATGACCACAATAAAAATGTTTGTGTGTTCCATCAGCACCTGGAGCAAACGCATATGAGCGTCCTGGAATACCACCTGCTCCTACACCACCTAATTGATTCATACAGAAAATATATTCTCTTTTACATGGACAAACAACATTTCTATTTCTAAATGCTACATGAGCCCATGTGTTTAAATTAGTAGACGATGGTATTCCTTGTAATTTAGACCCACCCCCTTGATTGCGATGAACAATTTTAGAAGAACCAGTAATAGCCTTATAATTAGACATTTATATTATAGAAGAATAAAAAATATTTATATGAGATAATATATTTTATACAAAATAACATTTATTAATTTAATCTTCTTCATTATCTTCAGCTTCATCATCATAATTGACAACAATATTTTTCCATTTACCAACATATTTTCCATATCGTTTATCCATATAATCATATAATTCTCGAGCTTTTGGGATATTTTTCCCATAATTAATAGTATACCATTTTTTGAATTCTTCTACTAATTCGCTCTTCTTAATAGAACCACCATTAGATTTTATTATTTTTTCTTTCGCAAATTCAGCTAAATAATCTTGTCCTTCACGATATTGGTCGCTACTTCCTAATACAATAGAACAATCTTTTACAATACCATTATTTTTATAAACCATATCAACTAAAATAGCCATTAATACAGGGGCCCATTTTTCAAATTTTTCATCAATACGTTTATCAATAGGATATTGATAAGGATATTCATTTTTTGGAAACTTATCCTCATCTTCATAAGGTTTTTCTAAAAATTTAGACATAAAATCACAAACGCGAATGCGACGCCATGTGCCATCATCATTACTTTTAATATCAAATAATGTATTAGTGCAAACAACAAGTTTAAATTGTGGAATAAAAGTTACAGTTTCTTTAAATAAAGCGCGACCTTGAATAGGATCACCGCCGGTAATTTCTTTCATAATTCCTTCATTAATTTTATCACCTTTTGTAGGCTCTTGCATAACAGCATATCGAACACCCATTAACTGAACAATTTCTGAAGATGTTCCACCAATATTATTGCGTTTTTGAGTTACTAATGTTACTGGAACAGTCGCTTTATAATCACCCATTGCTTTACTCATTAAATCTACTAATTTAGATTTGCCATTACGACCAGAACCAGTATAAATATTAAAAGTTTGATTATCGTTAGTTCCTATTAAACATGAAGCTAAATGTTGCCACATGTAATTTCTTAAATCATTATCAGGAAATAATTGTTGAATAAATTGATAAATTTCATCTTTAATAGCATGTTCTTTATCGGTAAATTTATCAAATGGAATATAATCAATGTTAGTTGTTTTTGAGATGTAATCTTCTGGATGACCATTGCGGTGTGTTTTCTGTTTAAAATCAATAACATAATTATTGAAACAAAGTAAATATGGATTTTGGTCAACATTATTTAAGAAATCTTTATCATAAAATAATTCTTTTGCTTCTCTCATAATATTGTTTTTCCAAGTAGTTTTTTTAAGAAGAACACAAACATCACCTAATTTTTGAACACGTTTTCTTAATGGTTCATAATTTTCATCACTTTGGTCTAGCTTTTGCATTCCATTAACAATTTCTTGAGCTTTTCGCATATATAAATCATGCATTTTCTTGGAAATAATTAATCTGAGAGTATTACCAGAATCAATTTCAAACCATCTATGGTTAATATATTCATACCAAATATTGTTTTTAACGCTTACACAAACAAATTGGTCTTTACACATCTGATATAAAACTTGAGCGAAGTCCCATTCAGTAGCTTGATTAACAGTTAATTCTAAGAAGAAACTCACCGTTTGATATCTAACTTTATTATATTCTTTCAAATTATCAATTTTAGCCCAATACATAATTGAACGAGATGTTAGACCATCTGGATTATGACTATCGAACTTTTGCCAATAATCAATGTATGTATCCATATCATCCCAGCGAAAATCTTTAGATTGTGATGAGAATTTAATCCAAGTAAGGAATAATTTTTCACTTGTATTTTTAAGAGCCCAACCAACGCGAATCCATTTATTATAAGAACCGGGACTCCAATAAGAATCTGGTAAAATCATAACAAAATCATGTGTTTCTTTAAGTTCATATTCCATTGGATTATTTTCAAAATCACTGAACATATCACTAATCATTTCATCTAGTTTTTTTTGATCAGTAATATCTTTGTAACTGAAACCACTATATTCTTTAATAATTAATTTGCTTTGAGGTTTCGGTTTTTTCTTAGAAGCATAATTATCTTTGATTTTTTCATACATTTCTTTAAATTTGTCATTGACATCTATAATTGGAAAATCATCATTATGAGCAGATAATTTGTGGATATTCTTTTTTGTATTAAATTTTTCAATATCATATTCCATAATATCCCAATCATCATTATTTAGATTCCATGTAATTTTATAATGATATTTAATCATATATGCTTTACAGTTCGGTTTTCTAGAACCATACATTTGCCAATTTACAGTTCCTTTAATAATACCTTCATCTACAAGATCTTCAGCACTATTTGTTAATGGTAAATCTTCCCATATTTCTTTCAATTCATACATAACAGCATCTCGAATAAGAACATGAATAGCTTTATGACATCGAATACCAATAATCATATGAATACCATCCTTTGTTTTGGTATCTAATACATTTACGTGATTTTTCTCCATAATAAAAATATCAATTTCTTGCCCATCTTTAATATCACAAATTTTCAAAATTTTATTGGCAAACAGCATCATCATATCAATAATATGGTCTTTAGTATGTTGTTTTTCTGTAATGCTATTTTCATATCTCATATCAATATCTATTAGCAATGGAGCATTTTCAACCAATTGTTTCTCAGTAAGATATTCTTTATTGTGATTTTCAAAAACATGAATATAATATTTATCTAAGAATTTTTTATTGTCTATAATATTATATAAGCCCCCAGAAATTTTAGATTCTTTATCTCCTATTCTGGTATGTGTAAATGGTTGACCTTTATTTACTGCATTTAATTTCAAAAAATCTTCTAAATTTGGTAGGGCCATTTTTATGTATATATTAAAATATATTTTTATGTCAATTTTTTTCTTTCTTAATTTAAATATAAAAATATATACTAATGTATATTTTATGACTACGTATATAAGTAAAGAAACGATAAATAGATTAGTAAAAGATATAAAACAAATAAAAGAAAATCCATTACATGATAACGGTATATATTATTGTCATGATGATAATAATATTTTAAAGGGATATGCTTTAATAATTGGTCCAAAAAATACACCTTATAATTATGGCTATTATTTATTCTCTATAGATTATCCATGCGATTATCCTTATCAACCACCTAAGTTTACGTATAGCACAAATGATGGAAGAACCAGATTTCATCCAAATCTATATGTTAATGGTAAAGTTTGTGTATCTATATTAAATACATGGAAGGGAGAACAATGGTCAAGTTGTCAAACATTGACAAGTATATTATTAACAATATGTTCATTATTAGATAATATGCCATTAATAAATGAACCAGGAATTTCACCAAAACATAAAGATAATAATAATTATAATAAAATAATTAGTTATAAAAATATTGAAGGTGCTATTCTAGGAATATTAGAAAAAAATATATATATGGATTGGTTTGATAAATTTGATAATATAATAATTAAAAAATTTAAAGAAAATTATAATGATATCATTGATGCTATAAATAAAAATATGGAAAATAGTGAAGATTTATATTTAACAACTGGTATTTATAATTTATATACAAATATAGATTATAATAAAGTAAAAAAAAAACTAATTAATTTCAATGAAAAATTAAACAAATAAATAATAAAATTGATATATAATATAAATATTTTAATATATTATATAAAAATGCACTTTTGTGGTAAATGCGATAATATGTATTATTTAAGATTATCAGAAGCAAATTCAAATAAATTAATTCACTATTGTAGAAATTGTGGAAATGAAGAAACCATAACAAATAATGAAAGTATTTGTATTAGTAATAATGATTTAATAAAAAATGATCAAAAATACAAATATATTATAAACAAATATACTAAACTAGATCCTTCATTACCACGAACAAATACAATTAAATGTCCAAACCAAAGCTGTTCTTCTAACAAAGAAGATGGACATAGGGAAATTATTTATGTAAGATATGATGATGATAATGTTAAATATATTTACATTTGTAGCTCATGTAATTTTAGTTGGAAAATAGACGAACAACAGTAAAATAATTTATACAACAGTAATATAATTTATACAACATAAAAATATATTTATATATATTTAAAATTATATTTATAGAATATATAAATTATATGGGTAAAAATTTTTCACTTTTTGAAAAAAAAGAAATAGTTAAAACAAATAATGTAATAAAAAGTAAAAAAATAAATGATGAAGAATTAAAATTAATACGAGATAAAATTAATCAAATGAATGAAAAGAAAAAACCATTTTCTTCGCTTGACAAAACAACTCATAAAGTGGAACGACGAAAATCTGGTTTGTTAGAAGATAATCTAGAAACAATATATATAAATAAATATATAAAAACTCATCAAAATACTTATTTAGTATAGTTTTATTTTTTATTGAACTTCATCATCAAACCATAATATCTTTTGTTTTCTATTTATAACCATTTTAGACATTTCTTCAACAATATCAATTACTTTTTCGTTTTTTTCTTGTGATTTTTTTTTACTAATTAAACGATAATTTGAATTTTTACGTATTTTTCCTTTAAATAAGCATTCTTCTTTATGACAAGATCTAGATAATATTCTTATTTTTACAAAAGGACATTTTTTTGTGCTATGATTAGGACTATTACAATAATTACATATATCATTATGTATAGGACAATAAGTATTAAAATTAATCATTGTTACATGATAATGAGGTTTGGGAATATTTTCATTAAGACATTGGTTACAAAAGAGTGCTTTATCGTATTCTGTAGAATTAGTAATCATTTTCATTATTTATTTATTTATAAAAAAAAATATTATTCAATTTTAATAAAATTATTATTAAAATTAAATATAATTAATACAGAGTATCATTACATAATTAGACAATTTAATATTAATCAATGAGCTCTAAATCTTGTAATTTCCAATATTCGAAAGTATTATCAGGTAATGGTCTTCTAATAATAAAAGGAATTTTTTTTTCTTTAAGCTCCATTTCAGCAATTACATTATTATCAATAATATCATCAGATACATTTACATATACTTTTGCTCCATTATTTAATTGTTGTATTCTTTGTCCAATAACTCTCGTTTTTTCATATTTTGTTAAAAAGGGGATTGTTTTGTGATAATCATCAATAATAATTCCATCGCTATTTCTAGTAATTTTACTTAAAGATTCAACTAAATGTAAATTATCTATTAAACATTCTGGGTGATTATTTTCAATATAATTTTTTTTAATATTTTCATCAAATTTTTGTAAATAATCTTCATCGTCACTATCTACGTCAGAATTAATAGGACTAATATTATCATCATATCCAGTATTTTCAACCTTTCCACTTACCTTATTTTTACCATTTAAATTTGATATTAGTTCATCATCATTATCAAAATCTTCATTAATATCAGGATCTACATCACTATCTTCATTAATATCAATCTCATCTTCTTCTTCATCGCCAGAATCAACCACTAATGATTTTTTTTTTGGTAAAATTTCAACATCATTATCTTCTTTATCACTATCATATTTTGTATCTTCAACATCTGATAATTCGATATCGCTCATTATTAATATATAGTTAGAAACTTTAAATAATCGTAATAAAAAATATAAATATCAATTTTATTATAAAATATAAAATATAAATTAATAAATATAAATTATTAATATAACTAATATAACTAACATTTCCATCTATTGCTACAGCGAATACATGTTACAAAAGTTGTCATTGGCTCATCAGCACTCCGTGTTTGTAGTTGATAATGAGTGCATTCTTTTGATTTACATTTGAAGCATGTAAAATCATCGGTAGATGCCTCAATTTTAGGAGCATATTTATTTTCTTCTTTAATTTGCTGTATTTCAATTAATGCTTTCCATCGTTCTTCATTCATTTCTTGATGTGTCATGAAAGCTAGTTCATGCGCTTTAATTTTTTTTTCTACAATTTTATTCAATAATGTTTCATTTGTTAAATTAATAAATATACTTTTTACTCTATCTAAATAAATTTGGACAAAATATTGGTTCTCCCATTTTTTTACAATTTTTTTTTTAGTGGCGGCATCTAACGAATAGTTATAAAGACCTTTTTCTAAGTTAGAAACAATATTTCTATTATTAATTATTTCAAATAATTTATCTGAAATATGTTCTCTAAATTTTTCTGGATTAGTAACTTTATACATGTTGTGATAATTATTTATAATAATATTTATTTATTTCAATTTTATAATAAATAAATAATTAATCAGAATAATCGTATTCTTCATATTGAAGTTCTGAATCATAAACTGGTTCGCTATCAGAGCTACTATCTTCTTCATCACTACTAGATAAATTATCATCAGAATCATTTGCTTCATCCATAGTTACAGTTTTATCATAATCATTACTTTTATTGTATATATTATAAATATTGCTATCAATATTTTTAAAATATTCTTCATCAAAAGTAATATATTCATTGCCATTTTTGATTAAACATAAAAATTTCCCATAAATATTATCTTTAAATTTGTAATGGTGTAGATTATATGTATTAAGACTTTTAGTATCACCTTTATTACGTCCCCAAAATTCTAAAGTATTATCATTGCTATTATAAGAAAATAATTTAACAAAATTTTCTCCTTTTTTAAAACAACATTTTTTATATAAAGACTCAACGTCGACTTTTTTATCATTATGTAATGTATATTCATTATTCGAAAATTTAATATAAGATGGCATTATATGTGATAATAGTTATATTATAAATCAGTTTAAATAGTTTATTATAAATATATTTTGAGATGAAGATTTATATAAAAAATCTAGAATTACAAAATATAAAAGGTAATATAGAATTAATAAAAAAATATGAAATAAAAAATATAAAATATATTATATTTTATTCAAATGATGGAATTTTTGAATTAAATAATAAAAATTTATATAAATTGTATCAAAATGATGTAAAAATTACTTCAGATGATATTAGTTATAATAATAAAGATTATGAATTATTATATGATAATAGTTTCTATAATAAGGAAAAAATATATAGTATCCCAAATTTACATAGAGAGAGAAAAATTATTAAAACACATTACAAAATAGAAAATTCATTCTCAAGATTTATATTGGAACAAGAAGATAATAATATAATAGATTTTTATTTTGAATTAGATGATAAAAGTAAAGATAAAATATCAAATAATATTATAAAAAATGAAATTTCTTCGTTTTTATCAATATTAAAGAATATATAATAATATTAATAATGATTAATAATTTTGTATTTTATATAATAATATCAGTTGTAATTATTAGCTTACTACATTATTTGTATAGTTATTTTATTAATATATTAACTGTTCCAAAAATTAAAGATTTAGTCAATAAACCAGGACAAGAATATAAAAATATTGAAAAAATAATATTAAATAATAAAGAAACACTGATTAATCATAATAATAATATAGCACCTAGTGGCGATGATACAACTGATATAAGTAATTTAAAAAATATAACTCCAGAAACAAAAAATGATATGAAAAATGAATTGAAATTTTTTTTTAATGAATTGAATGTAAATAACTTATCTGATAGTAATGGAAATAATGGAAATAATTTATCATATTCTAGTTACTGATTTATTAGCTAATAAAGATAAATATTTATAAAATAAATTAAAGAAAAGGTAATAAATTACTTTATTATGGTAAATAATGAATATATATTAAATAAATTTCCCGAAATTAATCTTTCCTATGATAAAATTTTACATAGGAAAGTTTACTCAGATTTATATTTTTTAATACCAAAAGGGAAAAAAGGATTTTTATGGTTTACATATAAAGATAAGCATAATATATGCTATTTTTTAGAGTTAAATAAATATAATAAAATTATAAATATAAGCAATTATGTTGTTTCTTTTGATAAAGAATTATCCTATAATACAATAATTTATGGAACTTTATATAATAAAACAGGTGTAAATTATTTTTCGTCTGAAAATATTTTTTACTTTAAAGGAGATTATATTGGTGAATCATTATTTATTTATAAATTTAAAATAATGCGTGATATTTTTGATAATTATATTAATCAAAAAATTTATACAAATAATTTTTTATATATAGGAACCCCTTACTTTACAGATAATAATAAAGAAATATATAAGAATATTCCTTTTATGCATTATGAAGTATCTCATATTACCTTTGTAAATTTAAATGAAATGCATAATTCAGGTATTATATTAAACAATAAAGATATACAAATAAAAGACTGTATTTTTAAAGTCAAAGCATCAATTAAAGATGATTTATATGAATTATATTGTAATAATAATTATTTATATGGACATGCATTAATTATGGATTATAAAAAAAGTATATTAATGAATACATTATTTAGAAATATTAAAGAAAATTATAATCTAGATTTACTAGAAGAAAGTGATGAAGAAGATGATTTTGAGAATATTAATATAGATAAATATGTTGATATTAAAAAGGAAATATATATGAAATGTAAATATAATATGAAATTTAAAAAATGGGAGCCGATTGAAAAATGTAATAAAGAAAAATTATTTTCACATAAAGAAATACAAAAATTAGAACAAAATTAATAATATTATTATTATATATAAATGTCATTAGGTTTAAATCACGCTACATATGGACCTGATATTAAATTACAATATACAAATCCTCTTGCTGCTCATAATCCTAAAAATTTTGGGTCAAATCAAGGAATAGTAAGAGGATTTACTGGTCCTATTAATTCTCAACAAGCCGCGTCATCTTCTGCTCCAGGAGTAACACCAAAAATAGTTTGTGGACCAATGAATCAAAGAGGTGGAACACAAACAAGATTAGTTCATGGTTCTAGTGCTTATGGAATGGCTTTGAATCCAGGAACATATGAACAGCAAGTTCCTTACAGTTCAATGTATGCTCCTATAGTTCCAAGATGCGTTGATAATACACAAAGAACAAGTGGTATGGGAGCTGGTAGAACATTATTACCTGGTAATTTAAATAATTATGAAAAACCAAAATTAAGAGGTGGTGGTAATAATAGAATGACACTACCAATACCAAGTGGTAGTAAATATTTTACAACTAAAATAGAAAATGGCATGGATTATTCTATATATGCTGGTTCAGGTTATCCTCCAGTAAAAGGCAACTTATCACATGGAGATTGCAGTAGAAAAGTATTAATAGGAGGTATGGGGTGTAAATCAAGAAAACATAGAAAAGGTAAAAAGGGTGGTGGTAGCAGAATTAATTTTAGCAATGAAATACAAGGGGCAAATCAATATGGTGGATTTATTATAGATCCTCCAATAGCAAAATGTAATAGTCAATTAGATAACGCATTATGGTTAAATAATCATAATATGAGAAGAAAAAATGGCGGAATAGGACCTAAAAAAACTGTTACATTAAAAGAAGCATCTGGCAGAACTGCCTATTCAAAATTTTTTAGATTTGCTAATCAACAAGTAGCTGGAAAAAGAAAACAAAATAAATCTAAAAAATCTAGAAAATCTAGAAAATCTAAAAAATCTAGAAAATCTAGAAGACAAAAAAGATCAAGAAAAAATCAAAAAGGTGGAGTATTAGGTGGATTAAGTGGAAACCCTTTATGGAAAAATGAATATCAACTTTCTTATCCGCCAAATGAAATTAACCCTTGGCCTCCAGTAAGAAATATTAGACCTTTTTAATAATTTAATAATTTAATAATTTAATTAATATTCAAATTTGTAAAGTTTACTAAACATTTTTTTTCTTTTATAGAACTTTTCTTTTCTTTTTTGATTTCACACCAAATACCATCATCGCTATAATTATTTTTTATAAAATCTTTTGTATATAAAATTTTATAATTATTTTTAAGATAATATGCTTTTCTTTTATCCCATTGTTTTTTAAATACTCCATGATTATCAATAATATCAATAACAAGAGGTTGTTCATGTTTTTCTCTCAATATTCTACCAACAGCTTGTTCAATATCTGTTTTTGGTGTGGCTAAAATTAGTGTTGTTAATGTTTTAATATCTAGGCCTTCAGCTGCCATAGAATATGTGGCAATTATAATTTGTTTTAATTCGCTTTTTTTCAATTGCTCTTCTTTCATTCCTCCAATATAATATCCAACTGTTCCGATATTTCTGTGTTCAATAGCTTTATACAAATATGTTAAAATGTTTTTAAATTGTCCAAGAACAATAATTTGCTGTTTATTATTTAATTTTAATTCATTTTCTATAATACTTATTATCATTTCCGTTCTGTTATTAAAACTACATAATTTAGATATCATTGTGGAATATTTTACATTGCCTCTAAAATCATATTCTACAGTATTAAATTCTTCATCATGTGTTACAAATTTAACTGCTTTAATAAGAACGCCTTCATCTTTATCTCGTTTCATTTTGTAAATAATATCACCAATAAACATTTTAAAAACTTTTGTTAGTCCATCTTTGCGTTCCATAGTAGCACTTAATCCAAGAATATATTTTGTTACTATTTTTTGTAATGATCTTACGAATATTTCAGCTGAAATATGATGGCACTCATCAATAATTGTGAATCCAAATGAATCAAATGTATCTTCAGGATATTCTTTCATTGATAATGATTGTAACATTCCAATAACTATATCTTTATCTTCAATATCAATAATTTGACCTTGTATTTTACCTATTTTAGCATTTGGTAAAAATTCATTTATTTTTTCAATCCATTGATTTAATAAAAATTCTTTATGAACAATAACTAATGTTTTTAATTTTAACTTAGATATTATATATAGTGCCATAATTGTATTATGTGTAACTGTAAAATCACCCAAAACATATCTACGATTTCCATCTAATTCAAAACCATAATAATCATCTTCTTCCTTTTTAACAACTTTAATTCTTGTAACAAGAGCATCTTTAATTTGTTTTCGTGGTAGACATTTTTTTCTTTCACATTTAACAGGTATTTCTTCTAAACCCTTACCATGAATAAATGTTCTATAATATGTTCCTTCTCTTTTCTCTCCTTTATAAATACAACTTTTTTTACATTCATTTTTATAAGCAGCAAAACCAAGAGACCTAGCTAAATAAATAATATCATCTAATAATTTTTCATTTTTTTGAATTATATCATAACCATTACACTTTAATGACCCATCAGAATCAATTAAACCAGCTAATAATTCTAGTCGATTTTCTCTACTATTACATTTAAAATCATGTGGGATATGTTTATTATTAAATAAATTATATTTATTAAAAACTTCTATAAGTGAATTTGTTTTTTTATTATGAGAAGTTATAAAATAAGTAGGACATCTAGTTCCTTTACTATCAGATATTCTAATTTCTAATTTAAGTTTTCTTGAGTATTCATAACAATAATTAATAATAGGTTCGTCAATATTAGTTATACCTAAATTTCTAACACAACCATCACCTAACCAACATCCTAAAAAGTAAGGTTCAATATCAACTTTTTTATATGGAAAATCAAGTCCTACTCTAAATCCTAGCAAAGGTCCTCCTCGACCATGAAAACACTTAGGTAAATTTAAATAATCTTTAACAGAAATATCATATATTTCTCCTTTTCTATATTTTTTGGAATGATTTGTTGAACATTTAAGAGATAAAATATGTGATTCATTTACAGTATATTTATCTCCTTTATTAGGAATAATATCATACATCATTTCACGCCCTCTTGCTAAACTTAATACGTTTCTAGGCGTTGAATCATCTCCCATTAATTGGTCACCAACTTTTATATCTTGAACCATTTTAATTGAACCATCATACATCATAATTGGTGTGTTTTTACTGGTACATTTACCAAATCCACATGGGATATCAAGCAAACCACCAGGTAATAATTTTTCATTAATATGTTTGAAAAACGCATCAACAATTTTTAGTTGATAATCTCTTGGCATTCCTTTAAAAATTATATTAATACTGTCACCATGAGATAATTTATTATCATTAGGTAGACCAAATTTTTCAATACCGTAAAATCTAGGTAAATATAGTTTTTTAGGAGATTCTAAATAAACAGGATATGATTCTGTAATATTAATAGGACTTCCAGGAACATATGGTTTAACATTTAAATCATCGCGTATCATTTTTTGTTTATCAATAGTTAGTTTAGATTTTAATATACTATAACCTTTTTTACCAATATAAGCTTCATATTCCATTTGTTAATATAATTATTTAATTATGTGTTTAATAAAGTTCAATTTTATATAATATATTATTATGAATTTTAATATATTATATGAATTTAGATTGGATTCTATATTTTCATATATTTTATCAATTATACTAATATTTTATATATTTAAAAATACACCTATACCTAATAATTTGGATTTAGATAGCAATATAAAAAAAATATATTTTTGGATTTCTGTTATATTTATTTCTATAATTATTTTTTTATTTTTTAATACTATTAATGTAATAATATTTTTATTTATAATTTTTGAAATTCTTGATAAGATAAATACTAATAATATTTACAAAGAAGAAAAAAGGAAAAAAGAAATACAAATTGAAGAAGAGAGAAAAAATAGAGAGAACAAAAGGGATAAAAAGGTAAATATTGATGAAAGCAAAAACATTACTCTTGAACAAAATAATAATAATGAAAATAATAATGCAAATAATAATGCAAATAATAATGATTTTACTTTAGAAGAAGGAATAGTAAACCAGTCATATATATTAGCTCAAGGCAAACAATTAGCAAATCCTACACCAAAATATCAGGCTATATTACCAGAAATAAATTGTTCATATTTAAATTAATCAACTTCTTCCATATCATCTTCTTTTTTTAATTCAAAGTTAGTGTCATCGCCAAGATTTAGTTGACTTAGACCATGATCATTATTTTTGTCTGTTACAATATCCTCACCTTCAAATAGTTGTTTTCTAATAGTTTCATCAGATACTTCTTCGCTATTTTCTAATAGATTCATTTCTGTAGTATTAAGATTTTTAATATTAACTAATTCACCATCTTTTGTAATAGTTTGTGTTAGAACGTTACCACTTTCTTCAGCCTTCTTTCTATTTTCTTCCATTGCTTTTTCTTTTGCTTCGCGGACACGTTTATCAAACTCCATTTTAGCAGTTTTTTCATTTTTTTGTTTTTCATTCATTAATTGATTAAGTTCATCTTCTAAATATTCGACTCGTCCTGTTTTATAAGCTTCAGGTTCCCAAGGAACCCACATACCAACAGGTCCAACATATACATCATGATGAGGATCTAATTCTCTAAGCATTTTACATCTAAGTTCTGCTTCTTGTTGATTAGGATATACTCCTCTAATTTTAAGACCCCTTGTAGATGTTTGAAATCCATAATTTTCTTTATATTTTTCTTCAAGTTTTTCTTCATGAGCATCGATAAAATTTTTATATTCATCATCTAAAGTTGTTTTATGTAAGTTAGCTTTTTCTTCTTTTACAAATTCTTCAAGGTCTTTAGTCATTTTATCAAAATCAACATGATATTTAAATGAAATAAAGTTAAGAAATTGTGTAAATTTTTCAAGAGATTTATTTAAATCAAATTGTTTTAAAAACTCTTCAAAAAAGTACATATCTTTTTGTCTAATGATTTTATCTGGAGAGATAAAAGAAATACAGGCAAATTTTTGTCCTGCGATAGGTTTATCTTCGTCAAGTAAATCAATATATTTAGGATTTTCAAAACCATCTAAATTATTTTTATATTCAACATGAGGATTTCTTTCATTTTCTTTAGCCATATATAGAGAATTATTTCATTTTTATTTTAAGTTTTTTAAAAATTATATATTTAATTTTTTTCTTCTTATTTAATATAATGAATTTCGGTGAAATGTTTGATTTTGGCGAATTAGTAAGAAGAGCGATTAAATACTTTGTTGAAGGTTTAATGGTCGCTATTGCGGCTTTCGTAATCCCACAAAAACGTCTTAGATTAGATGAAGTTGCGCTTATTGCCTTAACTGCGGCGGCGACATTCTCTATCCTTGACACATATCTTCCAAGCATGGCGGTAACAGCCCGCTCTGGTGCTGGTTTTGGCATAGGCGCAAATCTCGTGGGATTTCCTGCTTAGATAGTAATTATAAACAGAAATATATACTATTTTTATAGAATAATATATATTTATTAAATTATTTTAAATAATTATGGAACAAAAAGGAATAAAACGGAATATAAGTAATAATGTATATACTTATAAAACATGTAAAAATATAGTAAAATATTTATTTATAAAATTGATTTAAATATACAGTGGTATAAAAAGGTATTATTTAGTATAATGAGTAAATATATAATATATAAAATTTATTGTCATGATTGTGATTTTATATATGTTGGTTCAACAAAAAATTTTACAAGAAGAAAACAACAACATAAAATAAATTGTAATCAAACGGATAACTCTAATATGAAGCTTTACAAAACCATTAATGAATATGGTGGTTGGATTAATTGGAAAATGATTTGTATTGAAGAATGCGATGAAACAATAATATCAAGAAGACAAGCAGAACAAAAAGAAGAAGAATGGAGAGTTAAACTAAAACCTCAAATAAAAATAGAGACAACAAGTATTTCGGAAGAAAAAAAATTAGATAATTCTAAATATATTATATATAAAATTTATTGTGATGATTGTGATTTTATATATGTTGGTTCTACAAAAAATTTTACAAGAAGAAAACAAGAGCATAAAATGAATTGTAATAAAACTGATAAATCTAATGTGAAGGTTTATAAAACTATTAATGAATATGGTGGTTGGAATAATTGGAAAATGATTTGTATTGAAGAATGTGATGAAACAATAATAACAACAAGACAAGCTCAACAAAAAGAAGAAGAATGGAGGCTAAAATTAAAGGCTCTTCTTAATTCTTATAGAGCATATATTCCGCAAGAAAAAAAATCAGAATATTACAAATTACAACGCAAAGAATATCGGGTAGAAAATAATGATAAAATTAAAGAAAAAAAAATAGAATATTATGAGAATAACAAAGAAGAAATACGAGAAAAACAACAAGAATATAAAAATGAAAATCGTGATAAAATTAATGAACAAAAGAGAGAACATTATCATAAAAATAAGGAAGAACTTTTAGAAAAGGTTAAAAAATATAGAGAAGAAAATAGGGATATTATTAGTGAAAAGAAAAAATTAAAGGTAAAATGTAATTGTGGTGTTATATTTAGAAAAGAAGATAAAGCAAGACATTTTAGGTCTGTTTTTCATCAAAATTATATTTCTTCAAATCCAAATGTGGAAATTAATTTAGAAATTCTTGAAACATAATTAAATTATCTATTTAATATATAGAATGTCTTCATTAGCCACATCTGCGTTATCAAAAAAACGTTTAGAAGAAGCAAATAAAAGAAAAACAATGAAAAATAAACCACCATCACCATACGTAGCACCACCATCCGCAGCTCCACTCCCAGTAATGCATCCTGATTATCCAGAATTTCCTTTACACAAGAAAAAGGATCCTTCTGGAATGACAAAATCGGTTCGCAAACTTTTTGCTAAAGCACAAAAAGATGATTTAACACCATCAGTTCAAAAACTTTTTGCTGAAGCTAAATTTAAACAGGCTAAAAAAGGTGGAAAAAAATCAAGAAAATCAAGAAAATCAAGAAAAATGAGAAAATCTAGAAAACATTAAGCATATGGTTGTTTAAATTTTAACTTATTATAATAATATTCGGCGTTAGGATTTTTTGGAAAAGTATAAGTTTTATTAAATTTTTTTCTAATACATAAAATTATTTCAATGTATTTTAAAGTATTTTTAATAAAATTAATTATAATATTTTTCATTATAATTAATTAAATATAATTATTTACTGTAATCCTTTTTTATACATTTCAATTGCTTTTTCTCTCTGCGTTTTATAATCAACAACGGGCTTATAATATTTAATTTTCTTATCTTTCAAAAATTCTTCATAATATTCATACCATTTATGTATCTTATCATTTGGAACATTTTCTAATTCTGGAATCCATTTTTTAATATATTTACAATCTGGGTCATGCTCTTCTGATTGAGACCATGGATTAAAAATTCTAAAATAAGGTTGGCTATCAGCTCCAGTAGAAGCAACCCATTGCCAATTACCATTATTAGATGCTGGGTCATAATCAGTTAATTTAGTAGCAAAGTATTTCTCTCCTTCGCGCCAATCAATTAATAATGTTTTTATTAAAAAGCTAGCAACTATAAGTCTACCACGATTATGCATATAGCCAGTAGTATTCATTTGTGTCATAGCAGCATCAACAATAGGAAAACCTGTTTTACCTTTTTTCCAAGCATCAAAATTTTTAACAGATTTAGACCATGATATTGATTTATATTGTTCTTTTAAAGGACCCTTTAATACATATGGATAATCATTAAGAATTTGAGCATAAAATTCTCTCCATATTAATTGTCTAAATAGAGCATTATTCTTTTTAAATTTTTCAGCTACTTCTCTCACTGAAACACAACCAAATTTAATATATGCTGATAATTCGGTTGTTTTATATGTTAAACTATCTCTATCCTTTGAATAGTTTTTATATTTATCTATATTTGATAACATTTTTAAAGCATAATCTCTACCACCTTCAACTAGTATTTCTTCATTTGATTCTATAAGTTCACTCTTTGCTTTTTTGAGAGAATATTCACCACTGTAATTTGATTTTGTAAAATTAATTTTATTATATCTAAAAGGCTTTTCATAACCCATTTTAACAACTTTATTATAGAATGGTGTATATTTGGTATAAGCTTTTCCAGTAGATTGAACTATTACACTTCCGGGATCATATAAATAATAATCGTTGAGAGAAATATATTCAACATTTTTTTCATTACATATTTTGATATAATCTTTCTCTCTTTCTTTGGCAAATGGAGAGTAATCTTTATTTGTAGCTAAATAATTAATATCAAATTTATCAATTAGTTTTTTAACTTCACTTTTACTATTACCATAAAGAATAATTAATTTGCCCCCCTTAGATTCAATCTCATTTTTTAAGTTTTCTAAAGATTCAATCATAAATTGTATAGCATTATCACTTTTATATTTATTTTTATTTGTAACCTGGTCAGGTGTAAAAATAAAGCACGTATAAATATTATTACAATGTTTATTAAGTTCAAGGAGAGAAATATTATCTATAATGCGAAAATCTCTATGAAAAATAAATAATCCATTCATTATAATTATATTTGATAAATAATATAATTATAATATTTAAATTAAATAATTAATTTACTGATTTTTTCTTTTGTTCAGGTTCAGGTTTAATATATGTAATTGGATTACCTAGATAGTCCTTTCCATCTTTATCATTAATTTGAAAAACATTATAAATAGAACCGGGTTGATGAGTTGTAATTGATTGTTTTTTTTGAATTAATTCCCATTGCTTTATTAAATCCATAATGTATTTTAATAATAAATATTATTTAAATTATTATTAAAATAAATAAAATACAACTAAATATGTTCAAATAGATTATACCATATTCCTCCTACAAAATTTATTTCATTTTTAAAGTAAAAAATACTTGATGGATTATCGAATTCTAAATCAAAAAATTTAAAAGAAATATTGTTAAATAATGGAACAATAATTTTGTTATTGATGAGAGAACTATCGTAATATAATTTATCATAAATTCCATTCATATAGAAAATTTTATCTGTAAAAAGAACAATATCATTACTCAATTTATTAAAATTATGAGTGGATTCTATATCAAAATTCATACTTAATTTTATATTAGCAGAGTCAGCAAAACCATGAATATAATTTTCATATTTATCATAAATAAAAGAAATATTATCTGGTAATTTAAAAATATTAACTGGATCCATAGAGAGATAATTAGAACAATAATCCATAATAACAGTTCCAATATTTTTTTTTGAATCAGTAACATATGTATTAATTTCACATCTAGTTACTTCATCTTGTGTAATTGTATTAAAAATTGGACTAGAACAATTATAAATATTAACACTTAAATAATAATCCTTATTTTCATCTTGTAGTGTATTACTAAATATAGGAAGTAGATTATTACTTCTACTATCTAAAATATTTTTAATATATGTATACTGTTCAAAATTAAGACGATAATTAATATATGTGCTAAATGGTTTAATAACAACAGGAGCATGAAAAATATTGTTATTAATAGGGTTATATGTTACACTTGGAATTCCAGTTAACATAGCTGAGTAAAATAATTTCAATAAATTATTATGAAAAAACATTTACAATTTTATAATTTATTTGTATTGAACTATTTAAATATATTTTAAATAACTAATTTATAATTATGAGAATTGCGTTAATGTTAATGTTAATAACATTAGTAGAAGGATTTGTAGTAAATACTCCTATCCGAACATATAAAAAATTCATAGATAATAATGTAGTAAAAGTTTTTGAACCATATAATATTGAAAATAATCAAACATCATGTATAATATTTTATACAGGAGCAAATAGTTTAATTCCAGGTGAAATTTATAGCGATTTTATAAATAAATTAGCTAGTAAAAATTTTTCAGTTCATGTATCTCCAAATAACCAAGAACTATCGGAAGATTTAGTATATCAATTAACAGATGAATATAGAGAAGTTATTCCAGTAACACATTCATCTGGCTGTATTAATGCAATTAAAAATTGTAATAAAAATAGAGGAATTAAAAAAGCAATATTTATGGACCCAGTTGATAATAGAGAATTATTAAATACTTTTGGTGGATATTTTAATCCATTATCATTTATGAATAAAAAGGGTGAAAAGGCAGAAAAACTAAAATATATGGATAATATTCTATTTTTAAATGCGAAAAAATCTTATGAATGGAAATTATATCCATTCACTGTGCCTTTTATACCAGGGTTTGCTTTAAAAGAAGAAGAAATTGTAAATGTAGATAGTAATATTATAAAAATTGAGGCAAATGATTTTGGACATTCAGATATTTTAGATAATTTATGGAGTGATTTAATGCATGGAACAATAAGTAAAGGTTATGAAACAAGAGACGAAGAAAAATTATCAGAATATAGATCGTGGTTAGTTAGTATGATTTATGATTTTGTATTAAATGAAAATATTGATGATGAGAATATTGTAGAGGATATTAATTATAAATATTTAAATTAGTATATTTATTTAATTATAAATTTTTATTATAATTAAATAAGATTATATGTTATAAGTATGTATTATAAAAATTATAGCGAATTATATAAATTGAAAAATTTTTATAATGATAAAAATTGTTGCGAGAGAGAATATAATAAAAATAAGTGTTATAAAGTAAATCAACCAACAGCATCTTATGATAACTTTTACAGAAAAATTCAAATAATAAATTGTAAAAATTATTGTAAAAATAATTGTATTTTTAAAATAAATTATAGTAAATAATAATGAAATTTTTGTTCATATGTTTTATCAAACTTTGAATGTAATAATATTTCTTTTTTAGTATAAATATAATCTGTATCTATTTTAAATTTATCTCTAACTAATTTGCCTCTACCATAATAACTAGTAATTTTTTTTGGATAACTGTTTTTTGTTGAAAGATTAAATTGTTGTTTTATAAAATTTAATGTATTTTCATAATCATCTCGTAAATCTTCATATTTAACTAATATATAATTTTTAACTAGCAAAGGTAATTTATCGTGTAAAAATTCTAATTTAACTTTTCTTAATTCAAAAATATTTTTATATCTTTCTTTTGTAAAAATATTTCTATCTTGTGTAATTTCATTATTACCATCTTGAGACCAAAACTCTTCGTTTAAAAATTTATCTTTATTATTTCGAATATTTTTATTTACAAAATATGGATATTTATAAAATGAATTTAACCATGTATATGGATGTCTAACAATTCCAATATATAATATATTATCTTCTTTAGGTAATTCTTTTTGACCAAAAAAATGTTTATTAACTTGATGTTGGTGTATTTGAATATTAAAATTTTCTAATAATGCTTGTTCTAAGAAGTTTGTTCCACTACATCGTTCTCCAAAAATACAGAAGTAATCTATTTTACAATTATTTTTTGTAACTATAGGATGATATTTGTTTTCCATATATAATATTTTATTATAATTATTATATATTTATTATATATTTTTATAAATTAATATTATTATTATTATTAATATGTTATATTTACAGTATTGTTTATATTGAATGATAATGGAAGAAAAAATAATCCCAAATTTTGAAGTAAATAGATATCATTAATTATTAAATTATTATGATAATTTTCATTTGTAAATATTAGAAATGAAGATAATATAATTGAAATATAGCTAAGTATTATAGCATTTTTAATTCCAAATTTTATAGGAATTGTGAATATAGAATTATTATAATCTTCTTCTATATCTTTTATATCTATTAGATTACTTGAAGCAAATAATGTCAAAAAACAAGGTAAATATATTTCAGGGTGAAGAACTATATTATAGTTATTTTCATATAAAACACAAGGGATTATTATGGATGATACCGTCCAAAGAATACCAAAATATATAGGTTTTAATAAACTATAGTTTAATTTAAAATCTTTATAAAAAAATGTAGATAATAACAAAGCAATAAAAGGATATGTTTTTTCATTACTTAATAATACATCTATATCATAAAAAAAGGCAATAATTATTGTATTAATAATAAAAAGTTCATTATTTTGAATAAATTTATATAAATTATATTTATCATAATTAGTATTATTATAATTAGCACTTGTTATATTATTAATTTCATATGAATCAATCAATCTATCAAAACCATAAGAAAAATATGCAGTTGTAATTTGAAATAATATTGTTCTAATATTCATAATGTTTGTATTATAAAATAAACGGGTAAACACAAATTGAAAAATATTTAATGGAATACCGATTTCTAAACCAGGAAAAGGATGTAATATAGGTTTTGATTTGTTATGAGTATTCATTACTATAAAATTACTAGTAGTTCGTAAGGTTCTACTAATTAGAGGTTTGTATAAAGGACTCTTTAGAGTATTATAATTGATAAACATATAAATTATAATACTTATACTTTTTTAAATCATAATAAGCAATTAACAATATCATAATATAAATCTAATATTTTACCACCCATAGCATCACCATTCATAGTTTGTTCGATTAACCATAAAATAATTTGTTTTTTATGAGATATATCAATGAAATTAGTATCTAATAAATTATGTATTAAATATTCATTTGCTTTTAATATATAATGACCAGTGAAATCTGCGTTTGGTAAACTAGACGTGGCTGTTTTAATTATTTGGTCACCATATTCATCTTTTAAAGGAACAACATATTTTTCTAAATATTCAGGACATTGTTTTATAGGTTTTTCTACAATAGGATTTTGAAGGAAGTTAATATTAAAGCCAGAAGCAAAAAAGAGCGACGAAAAAATTAATAAAAGTTTCATTATAATTAGTTATTATTATATTTTTTTAAATTAATAAATGTTTATTTAAACTGTAGGAATATTTTTTATTTATTTTAATATATTTATTTCTTTTAAAATATCCTGTTTTATTTGTTTTATTAAAAATTGATATAAATATAAATAATAAAATTAATTTATATTTATCATGGAGGAAGAAAAAGTAATTTGGAAAACAATTAATGGATTTCCCAACTATCAAATATCTAATGAAGGAAATATTTGGACAAATAAAAGAAAACAAATTTTAAAAATTATTAATGGTGATGTTAAATTATATGATAATAACAATAAATTTTATACTAAAAGTGCTGATAAACTTAGAAGAGAACATTTTACTGAAACAAAAGAAGAAGAAATTTGGAAAGATATAAAAGAATTTCCAGAATATCAATTATCAAATTTAGGTAATGTTTGGAGTAAAGTAACTAGTAATATGCTAAAACCAAATAAAAATCAAGTAAGACTCTATACTAAAGAAAATCCTAAAGGTAATTGTAGAAGTATTAATAAAATGTTAAAACAAATATTTGCTAAAGAAATAGAAGAAGAATTTAAACAAATTCCAAATTGGGAAAGATATTCTATTAGTAAATGTGGAAAAGTAAAAGATAATAAGCAAGGATTTATAGTTGAACCTTATTTAAAACCAGATGGTTATTTAATAGTAACATTAATGTCTGAAAGTAAAAAAGGATACATGAAGCATTTACATGTTTTATTAGCAGAAACATTTATTCCAAATCCAAATAATTTACCACAATTTCATCATAAAGATGTAAATAAATTAAATAACAATTTATCTAATTTAGAATGGGTAACAATTATGGAAAATACACAATCTAAAAATCAAAATCGTTCTATCGGGTGTGTTTTTGAGAATAAATATGGATGGAAGTCAGAAGTTACAGTTTATGGAAAAAAATATCAGTTTGAGTGTGCTAAAAAAGAGGTTGCTGAAGATTGGTTAGAGGGAAGAAGAAATGAAATAGCTAATGAAGTTAATATTGAATCAACTGGTTATATATTTCCATCTAGAAAAAGTTTTAAAGTGAGAATTAGAATTGATGGTAAAGTTCATAGCTTTCTAGATAAAGAGAAATCAGCATGTGAAGAATGGATGAAAAATATTATTGAAAAAAATTCTAAAAAAAGTGAAAGCATAATAGATAATTAGACAGTAGGAATAAATGTCCAATTTAACTCTTCGCATATTTTTTTCCATATTTCATCTTGTTCAATTCTTTTGACTTTGTCTTTCAACATTGGAAAATAAGGTAAAAATTGTCGTTGCTCAAGTAATTCACATAATTTATAAACAGTATAATAATAATTTAAAAAATTAACTCTATCTTCAGGGCAAAATTTACTATAAGGTCCTTGTATATCAATAAATAAATTACATAAACGTTCTTCTAATTCAGGTGTCATAATAGGAGGTTTAATACCTAATTTATCTTTAATAAATGGAATATGTTCATAATATTTGTTATACCCTAATTTTTTAAGAATTTCCTTGGCTTTTTTATTTGTTAATTGTTCTATAGTAATTCTCTCTTTTTTTATTTGAAATTTAACATCTTCTAATACTTGATTGGGTATTAATGTAGTTTCTTTTGCTTGAAGTTGTGCTAATATCTCTCTAAAATGATTAATTCTTTTGTATGCATAAAAACATACTTCCTTTGGTGGTTCTTTATATGTAGGCTTGTCTATATCAACTAAAAATTTAATATATTTACTACAATTATTACAAACTAATATTCCTTCATAATCAATAGGAATCATTTCTCCCTTATTACAATAATTACATATATCAGTCGAATAAACAAAATTATTTACATCTAATAATTTATTATCAACATTATAAAAATATTTTTGTATATCAGTTGTTGTTTTTTCTTCATAATCATTAACTTCTGGTTTTTTTATATTGAAAAAATTATCTAATACTTTAGTTTTATTATTACACTCAGATATTTTTTTTTTATTTTCAAAATAGTCAAATATATATTCAGAGTTATTTAAAAAATAATTCTTTTTCTTTTTCTTTATTTCTTTAACTTCAGCATCTATTTTATTAATCTTTTCTTTTATATTAATTTTTTCTTCTATGTTTGATGAAATATCCATAAATTTATTATATAATTCTTTACGTTCTTCTATTATTTTAGGTAAATAACTAGTTACATTTTCTGTAAATTCATTTATAAAACTTTCATGTTTACCATCTAATTGTGGTTGAATTTTTTTTTCATTTATAATTTTTTTATTATTTTTTTGTTTAAAATTACTATTCATTTTATATTAAAATAGTAATTTTTATTTAAATTTAATATTAGGAAAAATTTAATTTTAATTTGTAAATATTGTAAAAGTAATTTATTTACAAAAATAAATGGAGCATACTATTTATTTACCACCTAATAAATTACATGCTGATAATTACTTTATTCAAAAAATGAATTTTATAAATAATGCTTTAGAAGATGGATGGGCAATTAAAAAAAATAAAGATAAATATATTTTAACAAAAAATCATGAAGGAAAAAAAGAAATTTACCTTGAAAACTATGTAGAAAAATTTTTAGAGAAAAATATTTTTGGTAATAACGTTTTTTTAAATTAAATAGTTAAAATCAAATTTTTTTTCTTTAGCAATATTATATAAAATATGGGAGGAGGACTTATGCAACTCGTAGCCTATGGCGCCCAAGATGTCTATCTTACTGGAAACCCACAAATTACTTTCTGGAAAGTAACCTACCGTCGCTACACTAACTTCGCGATGGAATCGATTGAACAAACCTTCAACGGCCAAGCTGATTTCGGTCGCCGTGTTACTTGCACCATTTCGCGCAATGGTGATCTTGCTTACCGCACATACCTTCAAGTAACACTTCCTGAAATTAACCAAGCTATGGGCAATAATGGACAAACAAACCCCAATGGCAAACCAAATAATGGTGTATATGCTCGCTGGTTAGATTTCCCTGGTGAACAATTAGTATCGCAAGTTGAAGTTGAAATTGGTGGCCAACGCATTGATCGCCAATATGGTGACTGGATGCACATCTGGCAACAATTAACTCTCACAGCGGAACAACAAAGAGGTTACTACAAAATGGTTGGCAACACAACCCAATTAACCTTCATCACTGATCCTTCGTTCGCGGCGGTTGATGGTCCTTGCTCAGTTGATGCGCCTCGCCAAGTTTGTGCGCCAAGAAATGCGCTCCCCGAAACCACATTATACGTTCCATTCCAATTCTGGTATTGCCGTAACCCTGGTCTTGCGCTTCCACTCATTGCGCTCCAATACCACGAAGTCCGCATTAACCTTGATCTCAGACCCATTGACGAAATGTTATGGGCTGTATCATCGCTCAATTGCGATACTCCTGAAGGTTCGTCCTCGCAAGTAAGAGTTCGTGCTGCTTACAATCAATCGCTTGTTGCTGCTTCGCTCTACGTTGACTATGTTTTCCTTGACACTGATGAACGCAGACGCATGGCCCAAAACCCCCATGAATATCTCATTGAACAAGTTCAATTCACCGGTGATGAATCAGTTGGTTCATCGTCAAACAAAATAAAACTTAACTTCAACCATCCTTGCAAAGAATTAATCTGGGTTGTTCAACCCGATTCTAACGTTGATTACTGTTCTTCATTAGAATGTGGCGCGCAACTTTTCAACGTTCTTGGTGCGCAACCTTTCAACTACACTGATGCTGTTGATGCGCTCCCCAATGCGATCCATGCTTTCGGTGGTCCCGAAAGTATTGCTGCTACACCAAATGCTTTCATTGACCAATCATCAGGTTTATTCCAAGATGCTGGCGCGATTGACGTCGAAACTGTATCTAACTCGTGGTGGAATGCGCCTGCTGACCCAAATAATGGAGGTTTAGGTGCTACCCCTGACGCGAGTTCAACCTACTTCTATTCGGCTCCTCACTTAGGCAATGGTGCTGACCCACTCCAAAACTCTGGTGTATCTGATGCTGGCACCTTTGTCTTAGCCGAAACATCGCTCGACATGCACTGCTGGGGCGAAAACCCTGTTGTAACTGCTAAATTACAACTTAACGGTCAAGACCGCTTCTCTGAACGTGAAGGCACCTACTTCGACCTTGTTCAACCCTACCAATTCCACACCCGTGCGCCTGACACTGGTATCAACGTTTACTCGTTTGCGCTCCGCCCTGAAGAACACCAACCCTCGGGCACATGCAACTTCTCGCGCATTGACAACGCGACCCTCCAACTTGTTCTCTCGAACGCCACAGTTGAAGGCACATCGACCGCGAAAGTTCGTGTCTATGCGACCAACTACAACGTTCTCCGTATCATGTCTGGTATGGGTGGGCTTGCCTATAGTAATTAGAATTATATGTTCTTTTCATTTAATCATTTTAAATAATAAGAACTTAAAAATAAAATTACATTAATAATTATAAAAATGGAACGATACTATATTAGAGCTAAATATGATATTAATAATGTAGATATATATGCAAAAATTATATATGGTATGAAAGAATATATTTTTGATACAGATGATTTTTTAAATATTTTAAATTATGAAAAAAATTTTATTTTTTATAATGAAAATGATACTTATCCATCTTTTACATGCCATAATAATAAAATAACATTTTTAGAATTTTTATATAATTTTTCAATAGATAGCATTTGTTATAATTTTAAAAATAATAATGAATATGATTTAAGAAGAAATAATATTGAATATTTTCATAAATATCATAAAAATGTTATAGAAAAGTATCCAAACGCAATTTATAATGAAGGTCATTATTCTAAAATGGGTAAAGATGCGCATATTATGAAAAATCCATATTGGGAAATTGATAATAGTGATTCAAATAAAATATATTTAATGTATTGTGAGACAAATACATTAGTAAAAATAGATAGTAAATCATTAATTAAAATTAGAGAATTTGAAGAAAAAAATAATAATAAAAAATTAACTTTTTATAAACATAGTAATGGTTATATTTTGTGTAGTAATAAAAATTTATTTATTCATCAAATCATAACTGGATGTTATGGTAATGGTAAAGGAACAAAAAATATTAGCGTTGATCATATTGACCAAGACCCTTTAAATAATTGCTATGATAATTTAAGAATAGCAAACCGCAAAGAACAAGAAGAAAATAGTGGAGGAATTAAAGAAGGAACTAAAAGAGAAAGATCAAAACTAGCATGTGATTTACCAGATAATATAACGCAAGATATGATACCAAAATATGTTTATTATGTAAAGTCGCGGGATAATCATGGAGAACATTTTATAATTGATAGAAAACATCCAAATTGCGATAAAGACATTAAAGGAACTAAAAGTATTAAAAAAACGGCTATACAAAAATTAGAGGAAATTAAGGTAATATTAAATAATTTAGAAAATAATGATAAAAAAAAAGATATAGATGATAGTAATGATATTTTTAAATTGCCGCAATATTATAGAATAGGTAAAAATAGGGGTAATCCAACATTATTTTATGAAAAAAGAAATAATCATAAAAGATATAATTATTTAATGAAATTAAAAGAAAATGAAGAATTAAATAAAGAATTATTAGAAAAATTTAATATAAATTTATACAAAAAATATCCCGAATTAGAAATATAATTTAACTAAATTAAATACAAAAATCATATTAAAAATTTTATTAATATGATTAAAATACTTTTAAGAAGTTAATATATAGCATAATAGTAAAAAATATTATAATAAAAAATATAGTAGCTAATTTATGTTGAGCATGATTAATAGTAAATATTCCTTTCTTTAGACTTGGAACTCCCATAGATTCAAAATTCATACCAAAAAATCCTACAATAAATGATAATGGAATAAAGATAGTTCCTATCATTGAAAAAATATTATCTTGTAAAGAATTTAAGTCAGTGAGAACATATGTAAGAAATGCAATGTAGTGTTCTATTTTATCATTATATTTAGTATTATTTTTTTCTATTGCTATTTTTTTAAACTCATATAATTTATTAATATTATTTTTAGCTGTATGCTTATCCCATCTAGTTTTATTATCTAAATAATTAAAATATTTTTCAATATTATTGAAATCAACATCAATAGAATAATATGTAGTGGGATCTATATTTTGAAAAAAAGTTAAATTACTCATTATATATATAATGGAAAAAAAATTAAAATGGCCCGATGATTTTTTAAATATTAAATGTGTTATTTATACTATATATATTGCTTTATTATATTGGTTACTTCCTAGAAAACCCTTTTTCTTATTTCTCTCTACATTAATAAATTATTTTATGATAAATTGGTATAATTTTTCATATTTATGTCAATATAATAATATATTTTTTAATATTTTCTACGCAATACTTGTAACCTTATTGTTAATATACTTACCAATAAAAAATAAAGTGATATTAGGTTTTTCTCTCTACTTTCCATATTTTATTTTAGCATGGTATGATTATTTTGCTAATTGTTCATTTAGAATGAATCCAACTTTATTTCCATTTGGAAGATATATTTTTTTACCGATGAAACCTGAATCATATCAACGTCGATATGATACATTAGACCCAATAGTAAAAAATAACATAGCTAATTTTGATAAATATGTTTTTGTAACAATTTTAATAGGTTTTTTATTTCTTTTTTTATATAAATTCATAATATAATATAATATTAATTTAATAATAAAGATTATATGGTGAAATATTTATTGACAATATTATGTTCTTCAAAAATAGATTTATTAAAACTTTGCTTTGAAAGTGCAAATAATCAATTAAATTTTATAGATTATGATATTTTTATAGTTGTAAATACATTAAATGAAATATTTTATAATGAAGTTATGGAATATTTTAAAAATCATAAATATGATAAATTAAAAAAAATAATTAGAACAGAATCTAATGGAAAACCAGGAAAAGGACATAATTCTTTATTGGAGATTTTTAAAAGAGAAATAAAATATGATTATTTATTAATTTTAGATGGTGATGATTTTTATTATCCATTAGCATTAGAAAGAATTAATTTATTGAGAGAAAAAACAAATTTTGACGTATTTTTTTTAGCTGGTAATACAAAATTAAAAAAGAAAAATAATTTAACTCAGATAAATAATAGTTATGATATTAATATAAATTATTATTTTCATGAAGTAAAAAATGTAGCAAATATGTCATCTGGTTATAATGATATAATAGCTACCCCATATAGATTAATTTCATTAAATAGGGAAATTTTCAAAATTTATGAAAAATTATTCGATGAAGATATGCAACTATATGATGATTATTATACATTTTTGTTAACTTATAATTTATATAAAAATAATAATTTTAATGAGTTAGATAATATAAAAATATATACAGTAAATGATCCATATATTTATCTATATAATACTTTTAATGATGTAAGTGTATCAAAAAATTCTCAAGTAGATCATGATATTAAAATAGCAAATAAAATTAAAGAAAAATTAAATATAGAAAAATTAGAATGTGAAAAATTAAAAATAATTCCTCATTATTATTTTATAAATGATAATTTTGACAAGAAAATTATAGACAACTATTATAGATATATAATAAAAAATACAATACAATATGATGTAAATATAAATAATAATAATGCGAATAAAAAAATTATATTCATAGATATGGTTGATTGGTCATATGATACTTTTCATAGTAAACCAATGGGTGGAACACAGTCTGCTATTTATTATATGGCAGAATATTTATCAAAATTTTATGATGTAACAGTTATGACAAAAAATGAAAAAAATATTATAATAAATGATAAATTATCATATAAAAAAATAGATTTGGAAGAAATAAAAAAAATAAATCCAAATTTATTAATATTACAGGGATTAATTAATGAAGAATTAGCAAATTATAGAATAAATAATAAAAATTTAAAAACTATATTGTGGATGCATCATGATATAAATATTAATATAGTTAGAGATACTTTTGAAACTATTCATAATTTAAATTTAGTTGATAATTATGTTTTTGTTAGTAAATGGCAAAGAAATAGATTTATACAAAAATATAATTTATTTTATAATAAATGTAATGTTATACAAAATGGTCTTCAAGATAATTTAAATGTTTTTACAAATCCAGTAAATATAAATATAAAAAAAAAGGAAATTGTATATATTAGTGCCCCGTATCGCGGTTTAATAATAGCATTTCATCTTTTTCAAGAAATCAAAAAATATATACCAGATATAAAATTAAAAGTTTTTTCATGTTTTAATAGAGATTTTAATGAAACATTTAATAAAAAAAATTATAAACCATATACAAAAGAAAATTTTGATACATTGTTAACTAATGGTCATAATAAATATTACAAGAATTTTTTTAAACAATTAGTAGATGATAGTAATATAGAATTTTATGGTTCTGTTCCACAAAATATACTTTATGAACATTTAAAAACAGCAATGATTATGTTCTATCCGAATACATATCCTGAAACTTGCTGCACATCATTATTAGAATGTATGGCACATAAATGTAATGTAATAACATCTGATTTAGGCGCATTATCTGAAACATCAAATGGATTTGCAAATATATTTAATCCATTAATTGAAAATGTATTAGATGAAGAATATCATATAAATAATGCTGTTAGAAATCCTATACAATATGACCAAGTAAATAATAATTATAAAAAAAAATTTATAGAATATACTATAAATATTGTAAATAATTATCATAAAAATTATAATATTCAACATCTGGATGAACAATATAATTATATAAAAAATAATTGTAAATGGACTGATAGAGGTGCTATAATGAGAGAAATTATTGACAAATTAATCTAACTTATAAATTTATATTTATTTTTAACACATATATTATAATAATATATTTCAATAGATTATATGGATATTACACATTTTTATGTATATGCACTTCATGCTTTAATTATTATGCCATTTTTGTTATACATAGCAATATATCAATGTAAAATACCAAAATTTGTATACGGAATATTAGCAGGTATAGCAATAATAGGTTTATTATATCACAGTTTCAAAATGATAGATATTTATTATAAATAATATTAACAATAATAATGAATATAAATATTATTTGATAAACAGATATAAAAATGAATACATTATCATTAAAAGAATCGAATGATAAATTAATTGAACTAATAAAATCTAATAAACCATTTTACGTAACAAGAATGGGTATAGGAGCTGAAACATATATAACATATATATACAAAATATCTAATAATGTCAATAATAATAATATTAGACAATATTTACCTATGCTAAGTAATAATGCTGGTATTTATAATATTACCACAGCACAATCTCTAATTAAATATTGTTCAATGTATTTTAATTCTATAAAAAATAGCAACCATTTAGCATGTTTTAAAGATGCTATTATTAATGAGCAAAAATATATGAAACCTAATAATGAAATATTATATTCAAGAATTTTAGAACCTTTTTATTGTTGCTTAGAAGATATTAAACCTTGGTCTCATTATTTATATGGAAAAAAAGTTTTAATTATTTCTCCATTTATTGAATCTTTTAAAAAACAATTAAAAAATAATTTTCAAATATTTAAAAATCCAGAAAAAAAAATTTTTTTAGATAATCAAGAATTTATTTTTTATAAATGTTTTCAGACTAGTGCTGGTAATTATATTCATAAAAATTGGGAAGAAACATTTGATATAATGTGTAATGATATTAGTAAATTAGATTTTGATATAGCATTAATTAGTTGTGGTGGTTATGGAGTTCCCTTATCTTATTATATTAGAAAAGAATTACAAAAGTCAGCAATATATATTGGTGGGGGTCTTCAATTATTATTTGGAGTTATGGGTAAAAGATGGGAAAATAATGTTATGTGGAAAAAAATTATAAAAGAAAATGAAAGCAACTTTATAAAGCCATCTGGTGATGAAATTATAAAAAATAATAATAATATAGAAAACGGGTGTTATTGGTAATAGTGTTAATTATTTATATAATAGATATAACAAATAAAATATATAAAAAAATAAAGGAAAATACAAGTATAATGAAACTATTTATAGGAACCCCATGTTATGGAGCAAAATGTTTTACAAATTATGTAACAGCTTTAATTGCTACTAAAGAACTTTTACAAAGCAAGGGTATTGAAGTAAAAATTGAATTTTTAGGATATGAATCATTAATTCCTCGTGGAAGAAATACATTAGTAGCTAAGTTTATGGCTTTAGAAGATTATACACATATTTTATTTATAGATGCCGATATAGTTTGGAATCCAATGGATGTATATAAATTAATGCTACACAATAAAGATATTATTGGAGGTATCTACCCACAAAAAAAATATCATTGGAATAAAGTAAATAATGTAAATTCTCCAGAAGAAGTTTCCAAGCTTTTAAATTACAATTTAAATTATAAATCTAGAGAGAATAGAATAGAAAATGGTTTAATTGAATTAAGACATATTCCAACAGGTTTTATGATGATTAAACGCGAAGCTATTGAACAGTTAAAAGAGTTTTATCCTAACAAAAAATATGTAGATGATATTGGATGTTGTCAAACAGATAAAGAAAAAGATAATCTATATGCTTTCTTTGATTGTGAAATTGTAGATAATCATTATTTATCAGAAGATTATTTATTTTGTGAAAACTGGAATAAATTAGAAGGAAAAGTATATGCTGATTTAACAATTAACTTAGTTCATATTGGCAATGAATTTTTTGTAGGAAATATGGGTATGTATGTAACAGAATTAATGAAATCTAATCAACAACAATAATTTATTACATAAAATTATTACATAAAATTATTACATAAAATTATTACATAAAATTATAACAAATATTAGAACAATAATAATATTTATTTTGTTTTTTATAGAAATATATATTATATTTTCGTTTACATGTATGACATATAATATTTGTATTATCAATTATATAATAAATAATATCATCGGAAAGTTTTGATAAAAAATTCATAATATATATAAATGATTTAAAATTTATTTATATATATTCAATAATATATAATGCAGATTTTTGTAAAGACCTTAACAGGTAAAACTGTAACTTTAGAAGTAGAACCTTCTGATAGTATTGAAAACGTAAAAGCAAAAATTCAAGATAAGGAAGGTATTCCCCCGGACCAGCAGAGGCTAATTTTTGCTGGAAAACAATTAGAAGATGGTAGAACTATTAGTGATTATAATATTCAGAAAGAAAGCACTCTTCATTTAGTTCTTCGATTAAGAGGTGGAAAATAATAATATAAATGAAATTTTTTTTATTTTAAATAATGTTTAAATATATTATAAAGTTACATATGGATCGTGTTAATAAAATAAAAAATCAAAATGGTTCTATTGAAGAAACAATTAATAATGAAGATAATATAGAAGTCATTAAACAAAAATTAAAAGATAAAGAAAATATACCTATTAAAAATCAAAGATTGGTATTTAAATTTACTAATAACAATGTTGACAATGAAAAAAATATTAATTAATTACTATTTATAAAATTAAAAATTGATAATTAATAATTATAAAAATAATAAAATATAATTATTAATGACGCGTATTATTTCTATCGAAGGTAATATTGGTTCCGGTAAATCTACATTTGTTAAGGAATTGGAAACATATTGTAAAACAAATAGTAAGAATTCAAAAATTCATTTTCTTCAAGAACCGGTAGATATTTGGAACAATGTTCAAAATGCAGAAAGTAAAAATATTATTGAATGTTATTATGCTAATCAAGAAAAATATGCATTTCCTTTTCAAATGATGGCTTATATTTCAAGAATTCATTTACTTAAAGAAGCACTAAAAAATGATTATGATATTATTATTACAGAAAGATGCGTTCATACTGATAAAAATGTTTTCGCTCAAATGCTGTTTGATGAAGGTAAAATTGGTGAAATTGAATTTAAAATTTATAATATGTGGTTTGATGAATTTTTAAAAGATTTACCAAAGATTGAAATAGTTTATTTAAAAACAGATCCAAATATTTCAAATGAAAGGGTTATTAAACGTTCCAGAAAAGGAGAAAATATCCCAATTGAATATTTAGAAAAATGTCATAATTATCATGAAAAATGGTTAGAAGAAGATAAACCAATTATTAGAATTGATGGCAATGAAGATATTGAGCATTATGGAAATTATTTAAAGAAGCTAGATATTATTACTTTAAAAATTCAAAATAATAATGTACATAAAGAAGAATATACATTATATTTTGATGGAGCATCTAGGGGAAATCCAGGGCGATCTGGTTTAGGATTTTTAGTTTGTAAAGATGATGATGATATTTATAAGTGTAGTAAGTATATCGGTAACAATTATACAAATAATTACGCTGAATATATGGCTGTATATGAAGGGTTGAAATGGTGTTTTGAAAATAAAATAAATAATTTAATAATTAAAGGTGATTCACAATTAGTAATTAAGCAACTAAAAGGTGAATATAAAGTAAATTCTCCAAATTTACAAGAATTATATGATAAATGTTCAAAATTATTAAAATTATTTGATAATTATGAATTATATCATATTGATAGAAAATTAAATAGTGAGTCGGATAAATTAGCTAACTTATCACTTGATAATTTTAATCAAGAAATCACTAATTAAATAAATAATATAAGAAACAAATAAGTATAAAATAATACTTTGTATATTTTCTTCCATAGTATATTTCATATTTATATAATTACTAATGTAAAGTAATATTATAGCAATAGCATATGAAAGTATTAGAGCAATTTTTTTACTGTAAATAAATATAAGCGGAGATATTAACATTGTAATTACTATTAATTCAGTAATTAAAACTTTAAAAGCTTCAAATTTACCTAACATTTTATTGTCTTTTGTGAATAGTTCATCCCTATAAAAAGTAATAATATCAGGCCATGATGTAGCTAAAAATAAAATAATCAATAATACAATTATATGATTTTTTGGAAATTTAATATAACCACCCAAAGCTGTTAAATATGATAATACTTGTAAATTGATACCATGTGATACTGATAAATCATTTAAATAATTGAATATTATATTTTTTTTATTACTATCCATTATATATTAATGTAACAATAAAAAATTATTGATAATATTATCTGGTTTATATTTTAAAATATCTAATTCTTTTATTGTAGTTGGAAAATTTTCATCTCCATAAATATCTTGTAATAGTAACCATTCAAATAAACCCCCTGGATATAAATAAACATTTATAAAACCCATTTTTTTAATTTGATGATATTTATCATATATTTTATTACAATTACAATTTTTACCATATATAATAATATTTTTATCTAGAAAGAGATGTGTATTATTATTATTAAATAATTGTAATTCCATATCAGCAGTCAATGTATTAGTTATTAAACAATTTTGTTCTCTCTCTTCTAATGTATTTATTATAATATAATTATTATTATTAGAATTGACAATAATTTGCATATCATAAAAAGAAATTTTATTTACTGAATTATAATTACCCATTATTACAATTAAAATTCTTAAAAGTTTTATATTATTTATATTTTAGATAATATAAATTATTTTTTTAAAGCAGAAAAAATTTTACTATCAGAAAAATTACTGTTAAAATAACATTGATGAGTATTTTCTATTTTTTTAAATAATTGTTGAATATATTTTTCATTATCAATATTATCAAAACCAGCAACTGGTTCGGGACAATAAATAATTATTATACGTTTAAATTTTGTTATATATTCTGCAAATTTATTATGTGTTTCTAAATCTGTTTCTGTTAAACAATAAGTAGCAATAAAGTTAATATTATCAAAATTTACTATTTTTTTTTCTATATCACTTTGATTACATGGTAAATAATTTGTTCCGTTAATTAATTTAATATCTTCATTATCTAATAAATATTTTGTATCTATATTTCTTTCATTTACAAAATATCTTTGAAGTATTGTCATCAAAGGTAAATCATATAGTATATGTTTACCTTTAAAATCTAGACTTTTTAATACATCTGCCATTTGTCCAGTTCCTCCTCCAAATTCAAAAATAATTTCATTATCATTATTTAAATCTAGTTTCAAATGCTGTGATAATAAATATATAGACCAAACTTGAGCTACTCTGTCTAATTGAACATTATTATATAAATTTATACATAATGGCCCATAATCATTGCTTGATGTTATAGTTTTATAAAAAATACTATTTTTGTTTTTAGAAAAAAAATTTAACTGATGCTTGTTTTGTATACTATCTTCGGGCCATATAAAAACGTGTGGACGTATTCGATTTATTCTAAATAAATTAAGATCTTCATTTTCTAAATAATATTGTAATTCATTGGTCATTAATATCCAAGCTTTAGAAGAAACCATGGTTTTTTGTGTCAATTTTTAATATCTTCTTTAATATTCATATATATAAAAGAAATATAAATATTAATATATTTATTACTTAAAATCTACTACAATTTCAACAAACTCTTTTTTTATACTTTTTGCTGCTGATATAGATAATTCTTCTCTCTTCTTTCTTGTTTTATTTGTATTAATATTAATTGTTTCTTTAATATTAGAATCATTTTTTCTAGAAGTGCTATTTCTAGAGTTCATATCTTTTTCAATAGATGAATAATTATTATCTATATAATCTATTACACCATTTTCTAATGCCCACTTAAAAAAATTTAATTGACCAATCGTTGTTTGTATTGAAGAAGTATTATTATATGGTATAATTATTCTATCCCATCTACAAAAAGGGTCAAATCTTCGTTTAGAATAAGCTTTTAATTTTAGTTTATAGTCAATATATACTTTAAATCTAATATTATTTATATCATATACAGTATAATATTTTTTTGCATAGTTTGTAGCAAACCAATCTACAATTCGAAGAGAGATTCTAGAATTACCATTAATAATAGACAACATTCTATCTAAATTACCATTTGTATTATAAAATTCTAATAATTTTTTTAATAATAGTTCATTTTGAGTTGTATAGCTCATATTAATAAAATATGTATTAACTTTTTAAATACTTATTTATTTCGTTTATTATAAAAATAAATTTTCTTATTTTTTTAATTTTCTTAATTTTTATTTTTCTAAATTATTTGAATTTTTAGGAATTAAAAAATTTGTTTGGTCATCTAAAACATCAACATAATTTTTATTTAGAAAAGGATTTTGATAGGTATGTGATATTAATTCTCTATTTTGTATTTTTTCATTGTTAATTTCATTTCTTTTTGATGAATTAATTTTATTTTCAATAACATTATCAATAATTTGATTATTAGAATTAAATATAGGTTTTTGATTTTTATATGATTTTTCATATTTCTCTCCATTACTCCATTTTTTTTCTTGTACAATTCTAGCTATCATTATTTAATTATAATTAAAATATATATTTAAATTTTATAAATTATATTTTCAATATATATATAATGTCGAATTATGCAGCTATTACTGGTTCTTCTAAAATAGTTCATCGTAATCAAGGAGGTGGTTCTAAATTACAAGGAATTCCTTCATCTACAAACTTAAACACATGGGCACATGTAGCATTTAGAAATAGAAATGTTGTATGTCCATGTAAGAGAGATGTAATATTTTGTATGAATCAATTAGGAGGTGTAGGAGCAGGTGGAATACCTGGACGCTCATATGCATTTGCTCCAAGCGCAGATGGAACACATAAACCATTTTATTGTGGTCATAGATTTGGAGTAAAATATGGAAATAATAAATATTTAGTATTACAAATACCAAAAAAAATACCTATTTCTAGTTGAAGTATTAATATATTAGATAATATACTTAGACGTTATGTTGAAATAAAAACAGGTAAAACAAAATTTTATAGTCTAAGTGAAAATAACGAAACATATCAGTTATATATAGAAGGTATAAATGGAAATGAAATACAATTAAAAAATGAAAGCCAATATGTTTTAAGAGTAGATACTAAATTTTATGTAGTAGTAGCAAATACATATGACACTATTAATGGTAATACTGTTGAGATGTTATATATTAGCAGTGATCCAACATATGTTGATAAATTATCAGAAGATATTTTATATATTGTAGAACAATAAAAAATTTATTTTTTTAGTTTTTCTGTTTTTTAGATTTTTTATATTTTTTAGTTTTCTTTCTTTTATTTTTATTTTTACCACCTTTTTTTGAATATGGGTGAAATCTATTGATTTTTTTATTTGTAGTAGATGGAGCTTTATGCGATTTACTATCTATTTCTTGTTTAATTGAATTACATATGGAAGGTTGTTCGGTTAATAAATCAATTAGCATAGTTATTCTAGTATTTGAAATTCGTATTTCTCCGTTTTCATCAAAAATATATTTTATTTGTGGCAATGATAATATAGAATATAATTTTTCATTAGGATGTACTTTATGATCTAATGAAATACTATTTTCTTCAAATAGTGTAAATAAAACTATATGTAAAAAATCCATATATTTTTTATCATTTACATGATTACATAATTCATATATTATATATCTTAAAAACTCATAATGTCTTTTTACATTTTCTGGTTTATTAACAAATAAATATAAATTTTGTGTAAAAGAATGAACGAATGGTTCTTCATCCCAATTAGGTAAAATAGTAAAACAATTTAATATTTTCAAAAAATTACTATGTGATATTTTTGACATATATATTAAATAAATATTAATAATTATTCTACAATAAAATTAATAATTTATTCTAATTTAGTTATTACCATTTGTTTACTAAATTTAAAACCTTTATGATTTTGTCTTCTTCGTTGAAGATTACATTTTAAGCAACATATTACAACATTATCGTTATTATGTGCATAATAATTATTTAAACGGTCCAGTGTCCATTGTAAAGGTTCTCTAACATTTTCAAATACTATTTTCATATTCTCTCTACAATAAAAACATCTAAGTTGAGACGAAACAAGCTTTTCTATTATTTCATCAAAATTAATAATATTATCGATGCTTCTTTTTTTTTGAATATCTTGATTTTTATAACTATTTAGCTTTGCTTTTATTTCTGATATATAAATATTTTTTTCATCAAAATCTATATTTTGAAATAATTTATTTATAAATTCTATTTGTTTATTTTGTTCAAAAATAGAATTATTATAATTTTCACTTTTTTTACGTTCCTTTATTTCTTTTTCAAATGTTATGATTTTTTTATCCATATAAGTTAATATATTAAAAGAAATTAAATATATTTATACACATAATATATAAGATGTCTGAAGAATGTCATGAATTAAAAAATATTAAATATAAAACTATGTTATTAACCGGAAAAAATAATGAATTAGTATCATCTGTTAGTCAAGATATGAATAATTTAGATATTTTTCTAGAAAAAGAAAAATTTTTAAATACAAAAGAACAATGGAATAAGTTAGATAAATGTATTAAAATGGATAAAATAAATGAATATATAAAAATATTAAAAGATAAACATAATTTAGATGATGATGAAATTAAAAGTTTAAAAGATTATTTAATTGGATGTATAGATAAAAAATCATTATCTAAAAATAAAGATATAGAATATGAAAAAGAAACTGGTGTTATAAATAATATACCACAATTACATTTTAATAATACAACAAGAAAATTTACTTTAAAAAAACATGATAAACATGTATCTACAGCAAAATGTCTTGGACCTCCAAAGAGAAAAAAAAGCCCAAAAAGCACAAGAAAATTATCACCTAGAGAAGATAAAAATTAAATTTTATTATTATAAAATTGATATAATAATAAAAAGATATTAATTATTAAATATGGCATCAAAATCTATCGATGATTATATAGATAATATTAATACTATTTTAGATAGTTCTAATTTCTTTACAAAAGAAGAATTATCTTATTTAAATGTATCAATATATGATACTTTGAAAAATATTATATATGAAAATGTAGAATATATAATGAATTATGAATTTGATAGTGAAATAAAAAGTCATGTATTAAATTTGTTTATGGAACAATTATCAAGTATATACAAATATAATCTTGAAAGTCTAGAACTTGAATTACAAATAATAATTCAAATAAATATTAATAAGATTTACAAAAAATATATTCCTATGCGTTCATATAAAAATACTTTTATTAGAAAAGAAGTTAATATAGAAAAAATAAAAACTAAATTAGAATTTATTAAAAACATTCCTCAGCCAGAACAAAGAACAAGTGATTGGTATTTATTTAGACATAATTTATTAACCGCTAGTTCAATATGGAAAATCTTTTCAACGCAAGCCACTCAAAATCAATTAATTTATGAAAAATGTTCAATAATAAATGTTGAAAAATTTAAAACTACTTTTAATGGGTTAAATTCCCCGCTGCATTGGGGTCAAAAATATGAACCTATATCTACAGAATATTATGAGAGAATTAATAATGTAAAAGTAGGTGATTTTGGTTGTATAAAACATCCTAAATATTATTTTATTGGAGCATCGCCTGATGGTATAGTAATAAATGAAAATAGTAGAATATATGGTAGAATGTTAGAAATTAAAAATATTGTAAATAGAGAGATAAATGGAATACCTAAATTTGAATATTGGATACAAATGCAGTTACAAATGGAGACATGTGATTTAAATGAGTGTGATTTTTTAGAAACAAAATTTACTGAATATGAATCATATGCTGATTTTCAAAATGATGGAACATTTAACAGAACGCAAGATAATAAAATGAAAGGTATTATAATGCTTTTTAATAATAATAATTCTCCGTTATATGAATATTGTCCTTTAGAATTTACACATGAAGAGTATGCAAGTTGGGAAACAAAAATATTGGATAAACATAAAGATAAAGAATGGATTCAAAATATTTATTGGAAATTAGATATTGTTAGCTGTGTATTAGTTTTAAGAAATAAAGAATGGTTTAAAAAAGTAATACCAACTATAGAAAGTTTTTGGAGAACAATAGAGCATGAAAAAGAAAATGGATTTGAACATAGAGGACCAAAAAAACGTTGTTCACCGAAACTAACACCAATGGATACAAGTAAAACAAATATTGATAATATAGAAAAAATGGATATAGATAGTTTATCAAATGAATTTAATAATAAAAATAAATTATTAATAGATTCATCACTCTATATGGGTAATGATACCTCGGAATTAAAATAATTAACTCTTACACCACCATCTAAAGTTGGAGGTTTAACAACTGGTTTTCTAATTGTTTTTTTATTATATAATGTTTCGCACATTTCAGCTCTGCTACATAATCCATTATCTGGAATAGTCCAAAATCTTTTATTATTTGTTCCACAATGAGCAGCTGGAAATAAAGGATATAATAAAAAATTATCAGCTGATGTGTTTGCAGATACACCTTCACCTGGAGGGACATCTTGTAATGGATAAAAATCATTTAATATAGGTTTTGAAACACTCTCTGGGAAAATGCCAGGAGTCAAAGGATTTCTTACAACACTTAATCCTTCTTTATTATTTGAACACATAATAGGTAAAATAGTATTTAAAACCATATATGACAAAAATATAACTATTAATATAGTGAAAATATTTCTTATATTTTTCATTGTTATTAAAATATAATAATATTTTATTTTGTTAATATTAGTTTTTTACTCTAAATAATATATTAAATAGGTTTAAAATTTATTCAATATATAAATTAAAAATATGCAGGAGGAAGAAATGCATGTAATTAAACGTAATGGTAATAGTGAAATTGTTTCATTTGATAAAATTTTGAAAAGAATAAAAAATATTGGAAGCGAAGCTAAATTATCGATTAATTATACTGCTCTTGCTATGAAAGTTATTGATCAATTATATAATGGAATTGAAACAAGCAAATTAGATGAATTAACCGCTGAACAATGTGCGTCTCTAAGCACTCAACATCCAGATTATGGAACATTAGCCAGTCGTCTTGTAATTTCAAATTTACATAAGAAAACATCTTCGTCTTTTGTTCAAGTAATGAATGATTTATATAATTTTAAAGATGTAAATGATATTCATGTTCCATTAATTAATTTTGATATTATTAATATTGTCAATAATAACAAAAAATATTTTGAATCTATTATTGATTATGAAAGAGATTATTTAATTGACTATTTTGGATTTAAAACACTTGAGCGTGCTTATCTTATGAAGAAAAATAAGATTATTTTAGAAAGACCACAGCATATGTGGCTTAGAGTTTCATTAGGTATTCATTTTAAGAATTTTTCTCTAGAAGCAGTAAAAGAAAGTTATGATTTAATGTCGCAAAAATATTTTACTCATGCTACTCCTACTTTATTTAATGCCGCAACACCAAGACCTCAATTAAGTTCATGTTATTTAATTGGGATGGAAAGTGATAGTGTGGATGGTATTTTTAATACTCTAAAAGAATGTGCGTTAATTTCTAAATGGTCAGGTGGTATTGGATTACATATTCATAATATTCGTTCATCAGGGAGTCACATTCGAGGAACGAATGGAGTATCAAATGGACTTATTCCAATGTTAGGTGTTTTTAATAAAACAGCTAGATATATTGATCAAGGAGGAAAAAGAAATGGTAGTTTTGCTATTTACCTTGAACCACATCATCCAGATATTGAAGATTTCTTAGATTTAAAAAAGAATCATGGTGATGAAGAATTAAGAGCTCGCGATTTATTTTATGCAATGTGGATTTCAGATTTATTTATGGAACGGGTAAAGACATCATCTACTTGGTCATTATTTTGTCCTGATAAATGTCCTGGTCTTTGTGATGTTTATGGTGAAAAATATAAAGAATTATATTTAAAATATGAAAATGAGAAAAGATATACAAAACAAATACCAGCACGTGATTTATGGATAAAAATTTTAGATGCTCAAATGGAAACTGGCACACCATATTTACTTTATAAAGATGCTGCAAATATGAAATCAAATCAAAAAAATCTTGGAACAATTAAGTCCTCAAATTTATGTGTTGCTCCAGAAACAAAAATTTTAACAGATAAAGGTTTTTTAGAAATTCAATCATTAAAAGATAATACAGTAAATGTTTGGAATGGTAAAGAGTTTAGCGAGGTTGAAGTCAAACAAACAAATGATAATAGTGAATTAATTACAATAAATTTTTCTGATGGTTCTGAATTAACATGTACAAAATATCATAAATTTTATATTCAAAAAGATTATTGTAAAATAAATGAAAAAGAAGATATTATTAACAGTAAATATGTTGAAGTTGTAGAAGGTCAAAATTTACAAAAAGATATGAAACTAATAAAGTGTGAATATCCTATTATTGATAATAATAATTATCTTGAAAGAGCATACACAAATGGATTTTTTAGTGGAGATGGAACATATAATAATTCTTTACTGAAAGAAACAAAATGTAATTACAAATCTTTACCAAATAAATCATATTGTAAACGACATATTAATTATCAAAAAGATAATAGTATTAGTGAATATTGTCAAGGTATATGTTATAATAAAAAGCCAATTGTTGCATTATATCATGAAAAAATACGATTATTAGAATATTTAGATTATACAAGTATTGGAAAAGAAATAAATAATAAATTAAATGTTACATTAAATGTTAATTTAGAAGAAAAATATTTTGTTCCAATTAATTATAGTTTAAAAAGTAAATTAGAGTGGTTTTCTGGTTATTGTGACGCAGACGGTTCTATTTGTTTAAATAAAGATAATCAAAGTCTACAAATATCTAGTATTCATAAAGAATTTTTATTAAATATTAAACTTATGTTACAAACATGTGGTGTATCATCAAAGGTTACTAAAAATATGAATGAAAGATTAACTAATTTACCAAATGGTAAAGGAGAATATCAGCTATATAAAAGTAAAACTCTTTGGAGATTATTAGTTTCTTCAAATGAATTAATGAAATTATTAGAATTGGGATTATCATGTAAAAGATTAAAGATAGAAAAAAGAGAGTATCAAAGAAAAGCTGTTCAATTTGTTAAAGTAGTAGATATTATTGATAATGGCAGAACAGATAAAACATTTTGCTTTAATGAACCAAAAAGACATACTGGAATATTTAATGGAGTAATAACATCAAATTGTACAGAAATTCTAGAGTATAGTGATGAAAAAGAAACCGCTGTATGTAACCTAGCATCTATTTCTTTAACAAAATGTGTTGTTGAAAATAATATTAATCCATTCAAAGATGTTGTTGTATATACTAAAGATAATTGTAATTGGTGTGTTTTATTAAAGGTTCTTTTAAAGAAAAAACAAATTATATATAAAGAAATTTCAGTTGATGAAACTAATAGAAATAAATTAGTTGAAGATGAAAATGGAGTTAAAACACTCCCACAATTATTTGATGAAGAAAAATATGTTGGTGGATTTGATACTGTATTAAATATTTTAAGAAATTATTTTGATTATGATAAATTACATTATTTATCAAAAGTTTTAACAAAAAATTTAAATAATATTATAGATATTAATTTTTATCCAACGGAAAAAACAGAAAGAAGTAATCTTCTTCATAGACCCATCGGTATTGGTGTTCAGGGATTAGCAGATGCTTTTATTTTAATGGATATACCATTTGAAAGTGAAGCAGCTAAAGAAATAAATAAAAAGATATTTGAAACTATTTATCATGGCGCTCTTGAATCTAGTTGTGAATTAGCTGAAATTAGAGAAAGAAAATTAACTAAGATGAAAGAAGGACTTAATAATAATGATTGGAATTATTTCTTTCCAGATAATTCAGTATGCACATCATATATGATTAATCCCCATTTAAATGACGACTTTTCATATATGATTGAAGAATCTCTTAATCGTATTCGACCTATTCCAAATGAAATTAATAGGGAAAAATATCTTGGTAGTTATAGTTCTTTTGAGGGTTCTCCTATTTCAAAAGGAATTCTTCAGTTTGATATGTGGGGTATTGAACCATCTGATCGATATGATTGGAATAAACTTCGTGAAAATATTAAAAAATATGGTATTCGCAATAGTTTATTAGTTGCTCCAATTCCAACAGCTAGCACAAGCCAAATTTTAGGAAATAATGAATGTTTTGAACCATTAACAAGTAATATTTATAGTAGAAGAACATTGGCGGGGGAATTTATTTTAGTGAATAAATATTTAATTAATGATTTAATCGGTATTAATATGTGGAATGAAGAAATTAAAAATAATATTATTTTAAATAAGGGAAGTATACAATATATTGAAGGTATTCCAAAATTCATAAAAGAAAAATATAAAATTGTATGGGAAATTCCAATGAAACATATTATTGATATGGCAAAAGATAGAGGAGCATTTATTTGTCAATCGCAAAGTATGAATTTATGGATAGAAGATCCTGATCCTAAAATTTTAACAAACATGCATTTTTATAGTTGGAAGGCGGGATTAAAAACAGGAATTTATTATCTTAGAAGAAAACCAAAACATCAACCTCAACAGTTTACAATTGAACCTGAAAATAAAAGTAAAAAAATGAAATCAGATAATGATTCTGGAGAATGCCTAATGTGTTCTGGATAAATCAATTATAATATTAATAAAATAGGTATAAATATATTATTTTATTAATAATTAAAATGTATAGACACCGGGCGATTTGTAAAAAAAGTATTAATAAAAAAAAAGAAAAATGCGAAGAAAGTGAAGATGGTGATAAAAATGTTGGAGAACTATTTAAAACTATAATTGGGGGAGGTAGTAGTCCTCATTCTTCTAGTGGAAGAGTATATTGTGAAGAAAATCATATTTATTTTTATGATCATGTAAATACAAACAGTATTTTAGAGTTAGTTAAACATATCAAAAATTTAAATAGAAAAATTAAATGTGAATTATCAGAATATAATATTACATATGATACTAATGCTAAAAATGATGTTCATATTTATTTACATATTAATAGTTTTGGAGGATATGTTTTTGATTCTTTAGCAGCAGTAGACACAATTATTAAATCAGAAATTCCTATTATTTCAATTATTGAAGGGTGTGCCGCAAGTGCCGCCACATTTCTAAGTATTGTATGTCAAAAACGACATATGCGTGAACATGCTAGTATGTTAATTCATCAATTATCAGGAGGATGTTGGGGAACTTTTGAGCAAATGAAAGATGATATGAAAAATAGCAAATATCTAATGAAAATTATAAAAGATATTTACATTAAATATACTAATGAAAAATTAGATGAGGATAAATTAGATGAAGTTTTACAACGTGATATTTGGTGGTCTCCAAAAAAATGTAAAAAATATGGTCTTATTGATGAAGTAATTTAAACTATTTATCTTCTATATGGACATCTACATGTTATTCTACCGCGACAATAAGGACAATTCATGCGACCACAACCACAACCTTTACCTTTCATTTTTCTAGATTTTCTCATTTTTCTAGATTTTCTCATTTTTCTAGATTTTTTTGATTTTCTTCCTCCATAATAACTTCTTTCAGTTTCTATAGCGTCTCTTCGTGTCATTTCTTCATTTTCTTTTTCTATTTTTTTTTACGAGATTGTTCAATTTCTCCATCATCAATATTAAATTTATCTTTTAATTGTCTAATTTCTTTTTCATAAGGAACTACATCAGAATACATTCTTGGTTCTTATTGATATTTTAATATTTTTTTTATAGCATCTTCTTTAGTTTTAGGACCAAACATTCCAAACATATTTTATATATATTATAAATATTATATATATTATAAATATTATATAAATATAATATATATAAATTAATGCCAAGCACAAGACTAACGCGTTCACAAAAAAAACAACAAGAAAGTATTGTAGAGAAATTATCAAGTAAAGATAGAAAAAAAATAGAAAAAACTGTTTTACAATTACAAAGTATATATAGAGGCAAAAAAACTAGAAAAAATTTACCAAAAATTACGAAAGATATTGAAGCATACAAAGAAAAAAAATACAAACAAAGTATTGGACCTAAATATTACAAAACATTAAAAGAATTATCAGGAGAAAAAGTAAATAAAATAATATCGGGTATATTTACAAATTATAAAATTGAAGATGAAGATGTTAAAAAATTATTAGTTTCAAATGTTTTATTTGATAAAACATTAAATGAAATTGATACTATTTTATCAATTTTGATTACTATTTATAAATATAAATTAAAATTAGTGAATGAAATGTCTAATAATTTAACTACAATAATTAATTATTCAATCTACCCATCTTCAGCTGACGAAGAAGAAAGAGAAATAATAGATGAAGATTCTTTTTATGAAAAAGCAAAATTGAGAGATAAAATATCTAATATAGCACAAGAATATAATAAAGTTAATATTTTTTTCAATAAAATTAAAGAATTATTAATTAAAATACTTAAATTAATAAATGCTGATAATTTTGTAAATGTATTAAATTTCCTTGATTTATTAAATATTGATTGGTATGAAGAGCTAGATAAAAGTGAATCTTATCCTAATAATAGCACATTTGAACTAGATGAAAAAATTAATTTTGTTAAAAAAAACATTCTTACATATAAAGAGAAAGCCTTTAACAAAATATCAAATATACTACAAGAAAACTTATCCAAAAGTGAAAATATTAAAATAATAATAGATGAAATAGCTAATCATTATAATAATGTTATACAATTAAATGATAAGTATAAAGAATTAACTAGTGTTAAAAAATCTAAAAAGTCAACTAAAAGAAGATAAATAACTAAATTTTGTATTCTAAAAACAATTTTTTTATATCATTATTGATTATAATATCTCTATTTTCAATAATAGCAAAATAACACCTTAAACATAATAAAACATCTACAAATGAATTATGTAAATTTTTTGGTTCCTCTTTAAAAATAAACATATATAGTTCAGATAATTTTGGAGATTTGAAATATTCTTCTCCTTTAAAATTAATCATTTTTATTTTACAAATATTTTTACTATTTTTCATTGTGCAAAATTCAGGTTTTTTATTTTGTCCTCTTGTAAAATACTGACTAATTTTATTTCTAATACATTCTACCATTATCATGCGTTTATCAAAAGAAATATTATGTGCAATTACTATATCACATTCTTTTAATATATCATTAAATTTTTTTAAAGCAGTTATAATATTTATTCCTTTTTCTCTCATTATTTCATTTGTAATACCATGTATTCTTATAGAATCTTCTGGAATTGTAATATTATCTGGTAATTTAATTATAGTGTCATAATAGTCAATTACATCATTTATTTCAGAATCATAATATATAAAACTTAATTGAACAATATATGGCCATCTAAAAGTATCTAATATAGATACATTATTTTCTTCAGGTAAACCAGTAGTTTCTGTATCAAAAACTAATACTTTCATAATATATTATTTATTATATAGTTATAAGTAATTTATATATTTTATTAATTATAACATTCAGTTTTATTTATTATAAAATAAAATAAAATAAAAATTGAAATAATATTACATTAATATTAATAAACACTCAATAATCTTTATAATAATTATGAATTTGAATGAAAAATGCTAGCTTTCAAAAATTCCAACAGATGTTTTACCTCTTGTTACAAAATATTTGGAGAAAGAAACGCGACTTGCTATTTATTCTTTAATTTATTATGGAAATAAAGAAAAAATATGGTATAAATGGTATCCACTAATTAAGTAAAAATCTATTTTCTACAATTATCATAATTCTTTATAAACCAATCCACTGTTTTATTAATACCATTATCAATATTTATAAAATTATATTTTTTAATTAAATTCATTAACTTACCATTGTCTGCTGTTTTTTTATATTGGCCATCAGAATATGAAGTATCAAAAACTATATTATTTTCATAATTAAATGATTTTGCTATACATCTAGCTATATGTTCTATAGAAACTTCTTCACATTCATTTACAGAGAGAATTAAATTATCTTTTTCATTATATTTTTCAAGTGTCCACATTATTAATTTAGCTAAATCTTCAGAATAAATAAATTGTCGTAATGGTTTGCCACTTCCTCTTACAATAAATTTTTCATTATTTTTTTTATTATTATAACATCTATGAATTAAAGATGGTATAACATGCCCATCTTCTAAAGAATAATTATCATTTGGACCATATATATTAGTAGGTATTACACAAATAAAATTAGAATTATATTGTTCCTGATATGCTTTAGATAAAACCTCTAACATTCTTTTCGAATAAGCATAAGCATCATTAGAATTATGAGGTGGACCATTGTGTAAGATATTTTCATTAATTGGATATTCTGTTTTATCTGGAAAAATACATGTTGATAAACAACTAATTACTTTTTCAACATTATATTTATGACAACATTTTAATACAATATTGTTAATAGTTATATTTTTTTCATACATATCTACTTTATAATTCATATTTTTATATAATCCTCCTACATAAGCAGCTAAGTGTATTACATAATTTGGTTTATATTTTTCAAATAAATCTTCTGTTTCTTTATAATCTAATAAATTACAATCTTTTGAACTTATTAAAAAAAAATCGTAATTATATTCTGATGAAATATTTTCTATAGCTTTTCCAACTAAACCACTTCCTCCTGTTACTAATAATTTTTTCATTTGTCAATAATATAAATATAATAATTATTATTTAAATATTGGTAATATCAATAACATTACTATTATTACAAATACCAAATGTTTTTCTATGCCATTGGGTAATTCCATAATTTTTTATTCCATCCATATGTTTAGCAGTTCCATAGCCTTTATTTTTAGACAAATCATAATATGTATCTAATATTGAATATTTTTTACACATTTCATAAATATAATTATCTCTCTCCACCTTTGCTATAATTGAAGCTGCTGCTATTGAGCAATATTTATTATCTCCACCTTCAATACATTTAACTGGAACTTGTTTTATAATATTATTTTCCAAATAAGAAATAGGTTTGAAATCTCTTCCATCAATTAATACTATATTATTATCTGTAAAATTAATAACATTACGTATTGCTTCATTCATTGCTTTATGTGTTGCTTGTCTAATATTAATATTATCTATCTCAGTATGTTCACAATAAGCAAATGAATATGACACACAATTTTCTTTAATATAATTAGCTACCTCTTCTAATTTTTTTTTAGAAGTAAATTTTTTACTATCTTTTAATAATTCATATTTGAAAGTTTCATTTATTGGTAAGATAACAGCTGCACAATATACTCTTCCAAACATTGGACCTCTGCCTACTTCATCAACGCCAATCTCAATATTATAGTCATCACTATATTTTTTAATAAGAACCATATTTATTTTTATATTTATGTTTTAAATTTTCTTCAATTATATTATAAAATGAAAATTAATCATATTTATTTATTATTTGGTATTTTCATAATTATTTTATTATCTTCTTGTTTAGGAGGTTGTTATAGAGAAGGATTAGCTACCTCAGAAAGAAAAGATCATAAAAAAAATAAAGAAGATGCTATGAGACAATTTAAAGAAAATAATGATTCTGTTCAAATGATGCCACCAGAAGATGATGTTAATAATAAAAATGGTTTAATTGGTCCAGGTGGCCAGCAATGGATATTTGGTCCTGGTGGCGAACAACAAAGACAACCTAGACAACCAAGTGAAACTGAAGGAGAATATATAGATCAAATTCACGATGAATATGCTAATAATTATAATAAAGATGTTTCAAATAATAAACAAGATGAGAGAGAAAATAGACCTAGAAGAGATAGAAGTTCACCACATTATAATCCAAATGGAATACCAAGATCACAAATACCAGAAGGTGATGAACATTTATATATATTAAAATCACAAGTTGTTCCTCCAGTTTGTCCTGCTTGTCCACCTGTAATATCATGTCCACAAGAAAAAGAAAATTGTGCTCCTTGTCCTCCTTGTGGTAGATGCCCAGAACCTGCTTTTGAATGTCGTAAAGTTCCAAACTATAATAGTAACTATGAAGATTTCTTACCAAGACCAGTATTAAATGATTTTAGTCAATTTGGTATGTAAATAATTCAAATAAATATTAATTATAAATAATAATAAATATTTATTTATCTTGTAAATGGAACCCATCTATTTTGTTTCATAGATTTAGTTGCTGGATGATTTCCAAGTGCCATTGATTGGTTGAATGCAGCTTGTCTTGTAGGAGCAAAAAATGTTTGTCCATTTTCACCTATCCACCAATTATTTGAATCAGCTGGTTGAACAACATTGGGTGGGATTGGAGCAGGTGAACCACCACTGTGTGAAAGAGCTCTGAATAATGGATTTGTTTGACCTTTAATAAAAGCTTGATTTTGTAATAATCTTACATTATCCATTAATCTATTTCCACCTCGTGATTTTTTTCCTTTTCCTTTTCTTCTTTTATACATTGTAGATACTGAGGCATATGGTCTTTTACCTAAATATCTTTCCATACCTTTACTTTGTTTTCTTCTTGTTGAATATTTACCTTTTTTTCCAGGATGACGTTTTGCTAAAGATTCATCTAATCTAGCGTTATATCCTTGTTGGTAAGCTCCACCAGACATTAATGCTCTATTTAATGGGTCTTGTGCTAAAACAAACGCGGCATCTAAACCAGGATTTGCTTCAGGTAAAGGTGTAGGAAATACAGCAGGATTCATTGGCGCCATACCTCTTCCACCTGTTTTGCCTTTTTTTGATTTTCTTCTTTTACCACCAGACATTAATGCTCTATTTAATGGGTCTTGTGCTAAAGCAAACGCGGCATCTAAACCAGAATTTGCTTCAGGTAAAGGTGTAGGAAATACAGCAGGATTCATTGGCGCCATACCTCTTCCACCTCTAGACATTCTGCGCATTGATTTTTTTCCTCCTTTACGATTTTTTTTGTAAGATTTTCTTTTAACAGCCATTATTATATATATAAATTAATATTAAATTTTTTTTTTCAAGCATTTATTATCAATTTCTAAAGTTTTACATTTTTTTTCATGGGGAACTATTTTAATTATACATTTTGCTTTTTTACCATATAATGGCTCCGTGCATCCCTTTTCTTTCTTTTTTGTTTTATTAAATTTAAATAATTTTAGTTTTTCATTACTACATCTTGCTCTAAAGTGTTCATATCTTTCTCTCACATCACAATATTTTAATCCAGATTTTTTATTTAACATTTTATTAACTAATTCGTGTAATTCATATACATATCTTGAAAATGATTCTCTATTTTTCATATGACATTCTTTTATAGGATGAGCTTTAAAATTATTTTTTAGATTTATTCTACAATATTTACATGGTAATGTATATTGTAAGTTTTTAACAAATTCTTTATAATAATGTTTATTTTCTTTAGTAGGTTCTACTGGATAATTAAAACTCATGGTATGTAAATAATGCCACATACTTGGTCCCCAAACACTAGTTAACATACCATCACCACTATTATATTGTTTTTTTGTAAAAACTCTTTTTTTAATTTTAGGATTTTTTTTTCTACTTTTATTCATATTATATTATAATAATATTATTATTACCAATAATAGTATTATTGTTTCTGTAAAATTTTTATTCTTTGAATTTCATTAAATATTCATAAAATAATTTATCATTCTTGAAATCATTAATATTAATAATATGTAGATTTCCAGAACTATCTCTATAAATCATATTATTCGTTATACACTATTTTAACTTTATATTATTATAATATATATGTTAGGAGAACTTATAGATTTTATTTATGAGAGAAAATTCATAATAGGATTAATTTTAATAGCATTATTCTTTATTTCCATAGCTGTTTATGTTTATTTTAATAATATAAAACCTGGATTAAATAAACAATTTGTTGAAAATAGAGAATTTGTTCCTGAAGACCAAGATCAAAATAGAGAGCCAAAAGTAGCTACTTTATATTATTTTTATACAAACTGGTGCCCTTATTGTAAAAAAGCAAGACCTGTTATTAACGAATTTAAAAGTGAAATAGAAAATAAAACTTTTAATAATAATAGAGTAATTGTGAGAGAAGTAGATTGTGAAACTGATAGTGGAACAGCTGATAAATTTAAAATAGAAGGATATCCTACTATTAAATTAGTTACTGAAGATGGAACTGTCTATGATTATGATGCACGACCTAATGTAGAAACATTAATGCAATTTCTTAATGAAGTTTTATAAATAATTCATTCTTTATCAATATCATGATTATTTTTTTCATTAGCATTATTTTTTTCATTAGCATTATTTTTTTCATTAGCATTATTTTTTTCATTAGCATTATTATCAATATGATTATTTTTTTCAAAAGATTCTAAAAAATTAATAGCATATTCTTTTCCTTTATCTAGTAAATATTTTCGATGTTCTTCATTACTATAAGATTTTTTCCAATTAGTAAAATCGTCATAATCATTTTTCATTGTTATAATATTTTTTATTTTTTCTTGATTATGTTCATTTGATATCATATATTTCATATTAAAAATAATCTTCATTGTATAATTAATAACATTTGTATTATTATTAATTACATAATTTTCAGCATCACTCTTTTTACTATAATTAATTGCTAATATTTCATTTTTGTTACATTTGGTTTCATTCAAACAAAAATTTAAAGGAAAATTATTACACAATCCACCATCTATATAATATTCTCCGTTATATTCAATTGGTTTAAATGCTATTGGAAAAGCAGATGACATAGTAATTGCTTTATATAATTCTAATTCTGGATGTGTTTTATGATTTAAATCAACAGTTTCAAAATAACCATTTTTTATTTTTGAAGTAAAAATATGTAAATCAATATTATTAAATTCATAAAAATCTTTTAAATTTATATTACTATCTAATGTAAGACATTTTAATAATGGATTTAATATATCATAAATAAATTTTTCATCAAATATTCCTTTCTCACTCCAAATATTTAATATATTTTCAGGATCAATTGGTTGTAATTTATCCCATGGTCTTTTTAAAATATATTCTTCTATATCATGTAAATTATAATTTAAAGATAATATGGTTCCTATTAATGATCCTGCGGATGTTGTATAAATACTTTTTATATTATCATTATTCCAGAATAATTTCTCTTTTAAATATTTCATAGCACCGAAGAACATAAAACCATTTGGGCCACCACCTCCAATAACTAAATGTTTAATAATCATTTTATTACTATTATTTAACGTATATTTTTAATAACTTTTTTCTATTTTTTATTTATGAATACAATATTTACAGTTGATGATCCTGAAAATTATGTAGATAAAATAGATTTAGATGAATTATATGAGAGAAAGCAACAACATGATATTAACACTACAAATAGTTACAATACTATTTTAAATAGAATTCATAATAGAATAAAAACTACATCACGGAAACAACTAAATGAGCATTATTGTTGGTTTGTTATCCCAGAGATGATGATTGGTGTTCCTAGATATGACGTAGCTCATTGTATTACATATGTGATGGATAAATTACAGGATAATGGTTTTAGATTAAGATATACTCATCCTAATTTATTATTTATATCATGGGAACATTGGGTTCCTGGATATGTAAGAAGTGAAATAAAAAAGAAAACTGGTGTATCTATTGACGGTAATGGAAATCTTGTTGGAGAGAAAAAAGATAGTAATGCTTCCTTTTTTGGAAATAATGGTTCATCATCGGGAAATACTAATAATTCAAATAATAGAGCTATTACTTTTAAAGATGAAAAGGAAGAAAATGATATGTTAATGTTTAATACCGGAGATAATATAAATATGAACAATAAAAAGCCAGAAACTAGACCAATAACATCATATAAACCAACTGGTGGATTAATATATAATAATGAATTAATTAAATCACTACAAAATAATTTAAATATTAATTAAGTATTTAAATAATATATAATGGTAAAATTTGAAGATATTAAAAATAATAAAAATATTTATTTATATGCAGGTGATTTACCAAATGATAGAAGACAAAATGTTCCTTTTATAGGATTATCGTTAAATAATGAGAATCAATATAATATTAGACATAATTGTATAAATAAAATGAATTTATTAGATAATTCTGTTGATATTTATCAATCAGAAGATGTTTTTGAACATATAGAACATAAATATATGATAAATATATTTAATGAAATTTATAGAGTATTAAAACCAGAAGGTTTTTTTAGATTGTCAATGCCTGATTATAAATGTGATATTTTAAAAAATAGAAGTTTAAAAGATAAAAATAACAAGATATATCATGATCCTGGTGGTGGTGGTAATTATGATAATATAAATAAAAAAGTAATAAATGGAGGACATGTATGGTTTCCAACATATGAACAAGTTAAAGAATTAATAATTTTATCAAATTTTGATTTAGAAAAAGTAAATTTTTTACATTATTACGATGAAAATGAAAATCCAGTTACAAATAAAATAGATTATTCAAAATGTGTTGTTCAAAGAACACCAGACCATGATAAGAGAATTCAAAATCCATATAGACCAATGTCATTAGTTATAGATCTATATAAATAATATTGATTAATTATATTTTAATTATAAAAATCTATAATACTAAACCTTTAAACTTGGAATAAAAATATTTTATTTTTATTAAAATTTATAGCCTAACTCTTTTAATTTTTTCATTGTATTATGAAATGCTATATTATTATTATTATTAATTGAATTAAAAGTTATAAATAATCCATTATTCGGTAAAAAATTTACACACCATTTTTTATCTCCTAAATAGCATTTTACTTTATTTAATATTCTTACTAAATAAAACCAAATATCATCTTGTTTGCTACAATAACTCAAATATACTTTTTCATTAAAAATTAAATTTTCTGTTTTATGAAAAAATTCTGGTTTATATAAGATACCACCCAAACCTGTTGGAAAATTATATAATGATATATCTTCTTTTTTACTACAATTATTATAGTTAAAATTATTAATATTATGTGTATTTCCTCTATAATTTATAACACATTTATAAATGTTATAATCATTTATTAAATTTTTTACTAAATTAATATCATATATAGCATCATCATCAAATGTTATAATTATACAATCTTCATACCATTTTTCGTTTAATAATGGTAAGAGTTTACGATAAGATCCAGTATTTTTAACCCATTTTATATTAATAATTGGATTCATATTAATAAAATGTAATAAATTTATATTTGTAATAATTTTATCTTTAAAACCACTATCAAGAATGTATGGTTCTTCAGATAAATATAAAAATATATTATCTGGTTTTATAGTTTGATTTATTATTGTTTTCAATGTTGTTAACAATAAATCTTGTTTTTTAAATATACTTGTTAAAGAAAAATATATAGGAATATTCATATAATATATTATATTATATATTTAATATAATTTTTAACAATTGATATATATATATCTAAATCTTTAGTATTTACATTTAAATTATCAAATTGTTCCTGTAATGATTTTTTTGAATTATAATATATAATTTTTTGAGAAAAAATATTATTAAATTTATTACTCCAATTATTATAAAGCAATACCTTTTTACCTAATAAAACAGCAAAATAATATGCATGGTAAGAATTAACAATTAAATTTTGTGTTGAACTTATAAATTTTAAAATTTTATGAATACTAGTATCATCTTCATAAATCATACTAATTTTATCATTTATATTTGGTATATTAGAAATTTTTATAGAACAATGTTCTACAATACCATATTTTCTTTCATTATATCCATTAATATAGTTTTTTAGTAAAAGACAACTTGGACATGGGACAAAATCATAATCATTATTTAAATCTCTTAATCCTATTTTTAATATATTTTTATGATTAAAATTTACTTTTATTTTAGTTTGTCTATTTTCATTATTGTATCCAGGAGCAAAAAAATATGTATTTTTTGAATTTTCAATAATAAAATTTATTTTGCTATTCCATTCATCTTTCAAATCTATTAATCCTCCTCCTCCTATAATTATTATTTTATCTTTTATTTTTTCTTTTGTAGATTCATCTAATAGTATATCGTTATGTAAACACATTACATTATAGTTATCAACTATATTTGGAATAATTTTATATATAGATGAATATATATCTCCTATATTATTTATTTGTCTGTTATTTTTTTTTATATTATGAATAAATATATATTTGACATCTTCTTGATTAATAGAGCTACTACTAATTAATATTTTTTTACTATAACACCAATGTGTTAATATATGTTCATTATTATAATAACTTTTTACCCCTTCTTTAAAATTTATATCTTGTTTTTCTTGTAGAAGAAAGGTATTTTGATTTTCATGTAATTTTTGATAAATTATATAAAGTTGACTACAAAATAAATGATAATTTTTTTCTAGTTGTAAATTATTAGTTGAATAACTTTGTTTCAACGCTTTATAAATTATAGGGTTGAATTTTGAACAGGCTATAAATCCATTAAATAATATATTTTTATTTGTATGATATGATTTAACACTTACAAAAGTATTATTTTTGAAATTTATTTTTTTTTCTATCATCAAATCATCATCTATAAAAATACCTCCATTTAAATATAACCAGTAATATCTAAAAATATCGGCTTTATGTTGTCCTTTTGATAATAATTTAATATAATTTATTAAATTAGGAAATTCTTCTAGTTGATTATTTTGTATATATTTATACATAGTTTCATCATTAAACCAATAATAATCATAGCCATTAAAACAATTTTTTATTTTATCCACGATTATCATATCAACGGGATATTGTTTTGTTACTTGTAAAATATTTTTATAGATAGATTGAGTATAAGTATTATTTTTTTGAAATATATAAAAAGGACATCCTATATCTCCTTTTATACGCTCTATAAGATTAAAATCTTTAAAATTATCAAAAATATATTCAATGAATTCTCGTTTTTTTACATGAACTGCTTCATTATAATTTTTATTAGGTGCATAAATAATAACATATTTTTTTGACATGGAGAAAAGTGTTTTCATATAATTATTATAAATATTATCTTCTATTAAGTGATATATTACATCACAACTTATTACTAGTTCTTCTTGTGATTCTTTAATGATATTATCTGTATGAATAAATTTTTTTGTCTTATCATCTTTGAAAAGTTCTTTACATTTTTCTAAAACAAATTTACTTACATCAATTCCGATATATTTTTTATTTTCAGTATTTATTAATTTAACTTGATTTCCATCTCCAACTCCAAAATCTATAATAGATTTTATATTATTTTTTTCAATAAAATTATTTATTATCTTAGCTTTAAAATAAGCTAAATTATTATAACTTCCCGAGCCAGAATTACCACCTTGTTCATATCTATGATTCCAATAATTAGCTGAATTAAACATATATATATATATTATATATGTATATATATGTTTAATATAAATTTTGATTATATTATTGAAAAGATTAAAAAATCAAAAATTATATATGAACCTTTTCCACATTTAGATATTAAAAATTTTTTAACAAAAGAACATTTAGAAATAATAATTAATGATAAACAAATACATTTTGAAGAAAAAAATAGCCATGATGAAATTTACAAAGAATTAATAAATAATGGTTGGAAAATTCAAAATTTTCCTGGATGTATATCCGATTGGGAACTTTACAAAAAATACATAAAAAGTGATAACAATTATTTTTCTAATAATCCAGTAGAAAATATTGGAATAACATTTAGATTACATTATTATAAAAATGAAATAATTAAAAGATTACTTGAATTCATGAATAGTAATGAATTTCATAAAACATTAAAAGAAAAATTTAACATCATAGAAAATACTACTATAATATCTGCTATTCAAAAGAATTTAACAGGATATGAAATATCACCTCATCCTGATATACGCGAAAAATGTTTAACTTATTTATTGAATATAAATAATAATAGTGAAATAGAAAATTTAGATTGTAATACACATTTATTAGAATTTAAAGATGAATATAAATATATTGGTGATTATTGGGAAAAAAATAAACACGAAAACCGTTGTTGGGTTCCTTGGGAATGGTGTAATACTATAAAAAAAATGAGTGAAAATAATTCTATGATAATTTTTCATCCCGATGATAACCCTCCAACTTTACATGCTATTAGATTAAATTATAATCATTTGAAATATCAACGAACACAAATATATGGAAATTTAATGTATAAACATCCACCAAAATCAAAAAATTCTAATTATAAAGATTTATTATAATAAATTTATTAATTCTAAACATTTTATAAAAAATATTCCTCAAATACAAACATTATTAAATATATAATTAATATCCATATCCAGTAATATAAGTAACCAGTTTATTTTATCTTACTAAAATATTTAATCATATAATAAATAATCTATTGTTGTTTTCCAAGAATTTTTACTATGAACGTTTTTTTCATACCACTCTACACATGCTTTTGACATTTCATTCCATTTTTTTTCGCTAATATTTTTTAAATATTTGTCTAATAAACTGATACCACTAGATTTTTTAATTAATAGACATTATTATAATAATTTTTATATAATAATTATTATAATTTTATTTTATTAAATCTATTATTCTATTTAATTTTAATTTTATATCAATATTTTCATTATATTGTCTATAATAATATTGTGTAAGTTCTGGCAATAAAAATAATTCAAACCACCATATTTCTTTGTTAATTTCTTTCTCCAAAACTATTTCTAAAATTATTATATATTATTCAAATTAATTTCATTTTCTATAATAATATCTTCAATTGAATCATCTAACGATTTTGCACCATGCGTTCTTTTTTGTCCTTTCATTCTTATTATAGTTCTTTTTAAATTTAATTTTTTTTTTCCTACATTTTCAACATTTAAAAAATATCCTAACATCGCTTCATTAGCCATAAATTTATTTGGGTAATAATTAGTATGATTTAAACAAGATTTAAAAAAGTTCACAAAAAAACTTTCGCAAGCATTTCTAGTTATAATATTAAATGTGTCTTTTATTGCAAAATGTGGTTCATTTAAAGAAGTTCCATAATCTCCAATTGTTTCCCCCCAAACAATTTTTTTATCTCTAACTAATTCGGAAGTTATTTCTATATCATTATATTTTAATATTTCTGGTATATAATTCTCTAATAATAAATCGGGACGTGTTTTGTAAATAATATCATATTTATAATTATTAATTTTTTCATATTTATAAATTAAACTCATACAATTATACCACCCATAACTCATTAAAATATGACCAGGAATATATTTATTTGATTCAGTTTTATATTTATAGTATATTATTTCTCTAGCATTAAAATTAGATAAATCTATATTATCATTATTTTCTTCTAATACAAAAAATATGTCCCCTTTGAAAAATTTGTAAGATTCTTTTAATTTCTCCCGCATTCTTTTATCTATTAAACTACGCTTTTGTCCAACAATAAATAAAGCTGTTCTAATTTTATGTTTATAATTTGATTTATTAGCAAAATTATTTTTAAAGTGATTATAAATTTTTATACAATTTTCTTTCATAATTTTTTCTTTCTCTGGTGAAATATTATTCAATAATTCTTGTAATTTATTGACTTCACTCTCTTTAATAATAACAATAGCATCTTTCCATAATTCATGTTCAGGTAATTCTAAAGTATCAGATAATAATACAGGTATTGAACCAACTGCTAATGCTTCCCAAAATCTTATACTATTTGGTCCAGAACCTGAAGGTGCTAATGTATATCTACTATTAATTAATAAATTATTATAATATGATGTTAATGTTGTATGTTTTTCATCTATATTTAATTCTAATTTATGATTTTGTTTTTCATTGTAAACTAATTTATTAAAATGCCATTCTCCTGTATATTTAATTACTGTATTTTCTGGATGTTTCATCTCAAAAATAGAAGGTCTTATTTTTGTTAAATATTCTTTTGGTTGATATCCTCCAATAAAGCTATATAATATTTGTCTTTCATTATTTAAAAAATCTATATTATTAAATTCTTTATTAAATTGTTCATTTTCTACATTTACAGCATATAAAGGACATGATTTTATTGTAACCCCTTTAATATTATTCTGATTCTTGATTTTATGAGGAGTAAATACCGTTACTATATTTAAAGCTTTCCAGAGTGGAATTAATTTTCTAAAATGAATATGTTGACAACAAGTAAAATATGGTTTATTTTTTATAATTATTGGTCTTAATAATCTATATATATTATGTAAATTATATTCTTTATCAATTATTGTTGCCCAAGGCATAGAAAATAAATTATTATTATCTTTATTTTGAATGTAAAATGTTTTTTCTGTTATAGCAGGATATTGCCAAAATAATTGTTTATTATATTTATTCATTATATTTTCTGTTGGAAATACCATATCATATAAAGAGATATTATTTTCTAGAACTTTTTTACTATTTATCACATCATTAACATCCCAAGTAATAAAATTATCTCCAATAACAAATTCATTATAAGTATATTTATTAATTAAATTATTAAATAATATATTCAATGGTATATTAGATTTATAAATTTCATCAATATCATATAAGCAATTAATATTATTACACCAAAACATCCCTTTAATAATTTCTTTATAATTATTAATATGATGTGATGAAAAACCAATATTAATATCTGAAGAATATGGTAAAGTAATTTTTTTAAATATAAAAATATCATCTTCTATAAATAAAGTATCTCCACATTCTAACACTGCCCTTTTAATAATTGTAAATTTATTATGTAATTTTTCGTGTTCTTCTATTTCTTCTATTTCTTTAATATCTATTAAATTAAAATCTAATTCTATGTATTGATTATTTTTTAATTCTTCTCTCATTTTTTCATCTACTAATCCATATACTTTAGCATTTTTATGATGTTCTGATAAAGTTACTAACATATTTATAACTTCAAAACAAGTATCGCTATTTCCAATAAAACAAAAACTAGAAGGTTCTATATATTTACTTTCTTCATTTTCTACAATTTTATTGTCATTATCAATTACATCTTCTTTAATATTTTCTTTAATTATTTCTTTTTCAAATAACTGTTCTACCATTTTTTTATCTTCATTAGAGAGAATATTTAAACTGTCATTATTTAAAAATAATTTCTTGTATTTTTCAACATTTTCATTATATTTTTTTCTCTCTTCATCATCTAAATTATTTATTGTATCTTCATTCCATTCTTTAACAAAAAATAAATTTTCTTTATTATCTTCATTTAATTCTGGAAGCATTTCAAGAGAACTTATTCTCTCATAGTTTTTATAAATTTTCTTTGATTGATTATTATTTTTTATAAAATTATCAATAATTTTTAATACATAGTCCTTATATTTATTACTATCATAATAAGAAGCATTTTTAAAATGTATAGGTTTTTTTGAATAAAGATTACCATCAAAATAATAATTTTTTACTTCGTTTAAAGAGAGAAAGTCTAATAAATTTTTTACTTGTTGAGAGAAATCTAAATCATTATTATTAAATATAAAACTATATGAATAAGTCATTACTATAACTATTTTAAATATTTAATATTTAAATATAATTATATTATAATTATTAAATATAAGATAATGTCGCAAGAAGAAAATAAAGAATTTAACAAAGACAAATTAATTGAATATGATTTAGTCTTAGATATGTTAAGTTTATCTTCACTTGTCTATAATTTTAATATTGATATTAAAGCTGAATCTATAAAAAGTAATAAATATGATTTAAAAAATCTTAATATTGAACATTTAAAAGTTGATTTAAAACGCAAAGAATTATTAAAGCAAATTCTTGAAAAATCACCCAATTGTGAATTATATAAGTTTTATGATTTACAAAGTGGTTCTCAAGTAGGTATAACTATAAGTCATAAACAAAAGCGAATATCTTTTATATTTAGAGGATCAAATCAATTGATTGATTGGATTCATGATTTCATGATATGTAAAAAAGAAATTAGTAAAAACATTTATGTTCACCTTGGTTTTTATAAATCGTTATTCAAAGAAAATTTATTCAATAATTTACAAGAAGATTTAAAAAACTTAATAGAAGAACATCCTGATTATGAATTATATATAACAGGTCATAGTTTAGGGGCTGGTCTAACAACATTATTTGGTTATTTAATTTCAGATATTATAGATAAAAACATTACTCTTATTACATTTGCTAGCCTTCGTGTTGGAAACAAAGAATGGGCTAATGACTTCAATAAAAAAAAAAATTTACGCCATTTTAGATTTGTTAACCAAAAAGATATTGTAACATCAGTTCCATATTTATATTTTTATCATGTTGGCAATTGTATTCTTATTAACAAAAATAATTCAATGAATTATACAAAATATAATGAACATAATGATAAATCCAATATATTTTATTATTTTAATCCTCTTGATCATTTAATAGATAATTATTATAATAATTTAGTTATTTGTAAATGGAATAATAATAATATTTATTGCGAAAATTATAAATCGTCTACAAAGGCAGAAATAGTTTCTGAAGAAAATATAGAACTTACTGAAAAAAAAGCACCGCAAAATGAATTAATCTAAATTGCTAAATTTTTATTTTAATTAATATATTAAAGTTCCTGAATTAATATATTAATGTTAATTAACATTATATTATTTATCTATCTACGGCGGGTAGATTTTACTTTGCGGCAAAACGATCTTTTTTTGCCACGAGACATTTTGCATCCATCTTTGGCAACACACATACCAGGTTTGAGACCACGGCATTTTGACGATTTAACTCTACGTCTGTATGAACGTCTCGCAGATGCTGATTTTCTATGAGCAGCTTTTGTTTTCATCATAATTATATAATATAAGAAGAAAATTATTTTTTTCTTGATTGTTTTTTCTTTTTATTTTTTTTATTTTTTTTTGTTCTTCTTTTACCTCCTTTTTTTTGTGGTTCTTGAACTTCTGCTTGAGCTTGTTGCTCTTGAACTTCTGCTTGAGGTTGACGTTGAGGTTCTTGAAGTTCTGGTTGAGGTTGTGGTTCTTGAAGTTCTGGTTGACGTTGAGGTTCTTGAAGTTCTGGTTGAGGTTCTTGAACTTGTGGTTGAGCTTGTTGCTCTTGAACTTCTGCTTGAGGTTGTGGCTCTTGAACTTCTGCTTGAGGTTGAGGTTCTTGAACTTCTAGTTGAGGTTGAGGTTCTTTAACTTCTGGTTGATGTTGAGGTTCTTGAACTTCTAGTTGAGGTTGAGGTTCTTTAACTTCTGGTTGAGGTTGAGGTTCTTGAACTTCTCCTAAATTATTTTTTTCAAGCTCTTTATTTAAACTATCTATTTGTGCTTGTGTTGTAGATAAAATTTTTTGTTTAACTATTGCTTCATATATATTTATACCTTCACTAAATTGTTTTTCACAATTAATATATAACTTCATAATTTTATTTTTTGCATCTTTTACTAAAGTATCTAATTTAGATTGATTGAGAGAAGGATTTACTGTAAATATTTCATCGCCAGTATCTTTATTTTTTGTTACAGAAAAGACCTGATCTAATATTTCAATTAAAGAATTTTGATTTGCTTCTGTTGCTTGTATCATATCTTTAATATTATTAGCATATTTAATAAAGAGTGAATCTCGTAAATTTCCTGTAAATTCTTGCTTATAATTTCCATTTTTACATCCACTTAACGAAGAATAATTTCTTAATTTAATATCTCTAAATGATTTTATAGCTGATTGTTGTGTTTCAGGATCAACAGGAAATTTACTTTCTCCTGTAAATGCTTTATAAAAAGTAATTAAATCTTTATTATATTCTTCTTCCATTTGTGGTGACATATTTTTAAATGAACCAGTATCATAATCATATACGTCATTATATAAACTCCGCAATTCAGGTATACCAACCATTTTTCTCATATTTTTTACATTACCACTTGATGATAAATTCATGTCACAAAAGTTTGGATTTATAATATATTCATCGTCTAACTTCAAATTAATAGTTCCATTTTTATCATTATATTTCTCATTGTTATTCATTAAAATATCTATTCTCTTTTGACATAAATTATTATTGATAACTTTAACATCTACACCTTTAGGAATTTTATCTTTTTCGCTTAATGGAACTTCCACTTCATTACCATTTTCATCTTTATAAATAAAAACCGGATTTAAAGTCATAGTTATTGCTGAAAATAAATTAGCAATTTGTATATAAAATTTAGCAATACCTATACACATTCTTCTTTTATTTGTTGTGTTTTTTACATCATATTTTTCTAATGGTTTTTCAAAATAAGCAATTTTATCATTAGCTAATTTATCAATAGGAATCCCTGCTTTTAATTTTTGTTGCATATATGTTATATCTTTCATATGAACTTTTTCTTGTATAATTTTTGATGTTAATATTACTAAATTATCACAATATTCTAAATCACTTACTAAATTTTGCATATCTTTAAAATTTTGTGTTAAAATATAATTGGTAGCTATATTATTAACTACTTCAAATAAATTATTTTTTTTTACTGATTGTTGCGATTGATTATTTCCCATATATATAGTTTTAATAAATTTATTTTATTTCAAAAATTATTTAATATATTAATTATATTAAATAAAGTAAAAATTGAATTTAAAATTAATTTTACATTAATAATAGTAAAATACCATGAATGAAGTTACGAAAACAAAGAAAATTAGAAAAGAAAATAATAAACAATTGTGGAATTTATTTGATAATGAAATAAATTCTACAAATACTAATATTGAATGTATATATAGACAAAATGGACAGCGTGAAGTATGTGAATTATGTGAAAGTGCTTTAAAATTTTCCGAAGAAGGATTTTTAGTTTGTCAAAATGAAAAATGTGGAATTATTTATAAAGATATGGTTGATCAATCAGCAGAATGGAGATATTATGGAGCGGATGATAATACAAATGGTGATCCTACCAGATGTGGTATGCCTATAAATCCTCTTTTAAAAGAATCTAGTTTTGGTTGTAAAGTTATTTGTGCTGGAAAATCTAGCTATGAAATGAGAAAAATAAGACGTTATACAGAATGGCAATCAATGCCTTACAGAGAAAAAGCACAATATGATGAATTTCAAAGAATTACCATTATTGCACATAATTCAGGTATTCCAAAAATGATTATTGATGATGCTATGAGATATCATAAAAAAATATCAGAAGCAAAAACATTTAGAGGTTGTAATCGTGATGGTATTATAGCAGCATCTATTTATATTGCTTGTAAAATCAATAATTATCCTAGAACAGCAAAAGAAATTGCTAGTATGTTTAATTTAGATAATACAAGTGCTACCAAAGGATGTAAAAATGCTGTTAGTATAATTAATGAAATGGAACATGAAATGGATAATAAAGATAAAACATCATTATGTAAAACAACACCGTCTTCATTCATTGATCGCTATTGTAGTAGATTAGGTATTAATGAAGAATTAACTATGGTATGTAAATTTATTGCTATGCAAATACAACAGAAAAATTTAATTCCAGAAAATACACCACATTCAATCGCAGCTGGTATTATATTTTATGTTTCTCAAATGTGTAATTTAAATATTAATAAAAAAAATGTAAATACTATTAGCGAAATTAGCGAAGTAACAATAAATAAATGTTATAAAAAATTAGAATCATTAGAAAGTAATCTAATTCCAAAAAAAATTTTACAAAAATACAACTCTTAATAAAAATTAAATTAATTATATTAAATTTAAATTTAATAATTATTTTTATAGTAATTATTAAATAATGTCTGTAAATATTCCAAAATATATTTTTTTAATTCCATACAGAAATAGAGAACCTCAAAAAACACATTTTTCTATATATATCAATTATATTATGGAAGATTATGATAATACTGATTATGAGATTTATTTTTCTCATCAAAATGATAATAGACCATTTAACAGAGGAGCAATTAAAAATATTGGTTTTATTGCCATGAAAGAAAAATATCCAAATGACTATAAAAATATTACTTTTATATTCAATGATATTGATACAATACCAGCTACAAAAAATTTATTAGATTTCAATACATATAAAGGAGTTATTAAACATTATTATGGTTTTGAATTTACATTGGGTGGTATTTTTTCTATAAAAGGCGAAGATTTTGAAAATATTGGAGGTTTTCCTAATTTTTGGGGATGGGGTTTTGAAGATAAATGTATTTATAACCGCGCGATTAATACTAAAATAATTGTTGATAGAAATAATTTTTATAAAGTAGGAGATATTAATATATTACACATTATTGATGACCCTACAAAAATTTTAACTAGAAAAGATTGTTGGAGAATAGATGAAAATGCTGATACTGTTAAAAATATTTATAAACTCTCTTATAAAATATCTAATATTAATAAAGATAATAATAATTTCTCAAATAAATTTATAATTAATATAGATTACTTCGAATGTTCTTATGATATTAGCAAAGAATTACTTTATAGTCAAAATATAGCAATAGATAAAAGTGTTAAAAAAGAAAATAAATATAGTGAAAAATTAAATAGTAAAATAAATAACTCTCAAAAATATATTAACAATTTTAATAAAAACTATCCTCAAAAAAATAAGTTTTTTACATTAAATAGAAAATAATTTAAATAATACTTTAATATATTAATAAATGTCTAAAAAAATAGACGAATCTTTAAATCCATCTGGTATATTTCAAAAATTTTTATTTAATGTTAAAACTTTTTTACATAATGATAAAAAAGATTATGTGGAATTATCAAATAAGCAATTAGTTCAATGGGATAGAAATATTTATCTCTCTAGATCTACTGATATTAATAAAACAAAAGAAGAACCTGGTAATATTAATTTATTTCAACAATTTTATATTAATAAGATTGATGAAAGACAAAATGAAATAAGAAAAACCTTATTATATAATTGTAATAATAATTTAATCGATAATATTTATTTACTCAATGAGAGAATATATAGTGATGAAGAATTGGGTGTTAAAAGTGATAAAATAAAGCAAATTGTTATTGATAAAAGAATGACTTATCAAGATATATTTACTTTTGTAGAAAATAATAATATTGATGGGTATATTATTATAAGTAATAGTGATATTTTCTTTGATAAATCAATTAATAATATTCAAAAATGTCAAGTAATTAAAGATAAAAAAGTTTATTGTTTAAATCGATTTAATTTTGATTCAAAAAATTTATCAACACTAGATCTTGATTTATCTGGAAGACCCGATTGTCAAGATGTATGGATTTATCATTCTAAATTTAATAATATTTTATTTAATAAAGATATTTTTGATATAGAACTTGGGACACCTGGATGTGACAATAAAATTATTTATCTTTTCAAATTATTAGGATTTAATTGTTATAATGAACCTGAAATTATAAAATCTTATCATTTTCATAAAATTATGACTAGAAATTATGATCAAAATACTAAAAGACCAAATTATCCTTATTATGCTATTTTTCCTGTTTTAAAGCATGATTATATTGATAATTGCCGCAATAAATTTGATTATTTATCTTTTGACATTAATGAAGAAAATAAAAAAATTTATGATTATATTTTAACAAATATAAATAATAATAAAAAATTTATAATTCCACAAATTACTATCCCTGATAATAATTTAGCTTTTACAGGAGTCGTTTTAAGTCAAAATAAAAATAATAATGATTTTGAAAAATTTAAAGAAGACTTAAAAGTTATGGTAGATAGATTTGTAAATATTAATAGTTTAAATGATATTCAAATATATTCAAGAATATATCTAGAAACATTCCATAGATGTAATACATATATTAAATGGGAACCATGGGGAAGTGTATATTCTAATACATCTCAATCACATTATTTTATTGAAAAAAATTTTGTTAAAAATACTAATTTATGGGGTGAATCATTTTACCAATTTTATAATATTCATAATAATCCATGGTCTATAAGTTTAAAAGGAAAAAAATTATTAATAATTTCTGAATTTAATAATATTATTAGAGAGAAAATAAATAATAGAGAGAAAATTTACGGTATAGATCTATATCCAGAATGTGAATTTATATTTATAGATTTAACAGAAGATGATAAAAAATTGTCATATGATACATTACTTAAAAAAATATTTAATAATATAAATAATTTATCTGATAAATTTGACATTGCTTTATTATCATGTGGAGGTTTAAGTAATTTAATATTATCGACTATTGATGATATTGGTAAGTCAGGTATTGTTGTTAATAGTTTTCTTGAAATTAGCTTTGGTATATATAATAGTGATTTTGAAGAGAGACATCAAGATATTATCAAATTATATAAAAATGATTATTGGACTAAATTTTAGCTTTTAATTATATTTAATAAAATTTTAAATATAATTATTGTGTATTTTGATATATTTTATTTATTAAAGTATTTAATTTTTAAATTCAGTTAACATAACAGTTCCTACTCCATAATCTGGTCCTGCTCTTACGCCTGTTTGTCTTGTAACTCCATTGCTATCTACTGCGGTTGTATTAGTTGTCAACTGGGCACTAATATTAAATGTTACAGTAGTTCCTATAGATTCATCTGTTTCATCTATAATATTAGATATATAAATTCCCCGTGTTCCTCCAGTCGCGTTATTTGGGCCAAGAACATCAGGATACCCAATATTACTTGTTATTCCATTAACATTTTTTGTAATTTTAAATTTAATACGTTGGTTAGCATGTATCGAGGACTCATAAGGAATTTTATGTTGAAGCATTACACTTGATGGTTGTATAGTAGTAGTATATGATATTGTATAATCACTTAATGACATTTCATTATCAGTTTCTGTTGTATAATCTGCTGTATCAATAACATTTGCTTTTATTGTTTTAGCATCATCAGGTGTTACCCATGATAATGTTCCACTTCCATTTGTTTGTAAAAATTGATTTGTAATACCATCAGTTCCTGGAAGAGTTAATGTATATGAACCAGAAGATAAATCTGGTGCTACTAATGTAATAGTATTAGACGAAGTATTATCTTTAATGATGTAAGTTGGAGTTGTAATATTAGCAACTACTTCTAATGATGATTCTAATGTAGCCGCTCCACCAACAGCTAAGGTGCTGTGTAACGATGAAGCTTTAACAACATCTAAGGACTCTTCTAATGTAGCCGCTC
>MDSX01027882.1_pt1 | contig 178372 bp, 150 predicted proteins | sample 811141 | NCBI WGS metagenome assembly MDSX01 (sample SAMN05326642, study PRJNA326480) | marine metagenome | isolation source: seawater | place: Atlantic Ocean: South East | collected 2010 | reverse complement strand
TGGCCAGAGCACAGAGCTCGCAAACAGGTCGGATATAAGCGTGCAATCTCAATCTGAAACGTCGAAATGGCTTGCAACAACGGGACGGGTCCATATAAGAGAATCTTATTCCCGACAGCGTATCGGACAATACACGGTTCAGGCTTCAAACCACCCTATAGGAGCGATTCAGCCAGCTTGCGTGGCTATTCGCGAACAACCTCAGCAGTGACCGGCGCTGTGACGTCTATGTAAACCGGACTATTATGCCTGCATCTAGCTGAAGTATAATCCATTGGATTACACTAATAACCATGCAGACAATTGTAGAGCTCCCTGAATTTCAGAAGCGAGCTAGCAATCTTTTCACGGATGAAGAGAAGCTGAGTATTATCAATTACTTAGCACGTCATCCTATGGCTGGCGACATCCTGCAAGGAACTGGCGGAATACGAAAGCTACGGTGGTCTGCTCAAGGGCGAGGTAAAAGCGGTGGTGCACGTGTCGTGTACTTCTACCATAACGGAACCATGCCCCTCTTTCTTCTGACTGTTTTTGGGAAGGGTGAAAAGGCTAATCTCAGCAAGGCTGAGCGAAACGACCTGGCCAGACTCACCGACCTGTTACGTAAGCATTATGGTGATGTTGATGAGGAATGCATTCGCAAGTATCGAACAAGGGCTGAAAGAAGCCGTCGAGTTTTCTAAGGGCAAATCCCAAAAAGCCGTCATACATGAGTTTGGCCCTTTAGATGTTAAGGCTATCCGGGCAAAACTGGATATGTCACAGAATGAGTTTGCATCTGCCTTTGGCATCAGCGTCAGTACCCTGCGCCACTGGGAGCGCGGTGATCGCTCCCCTCAAGGTCCGGCTTTGGTATTGCTGAATGTTGTGGCGAGGGAGCCTGAGCTGGTGTTGCGGGCGCTGGCGGACTGATTAGAACGAAGCTTTCGTAAAATGGGGGTATTCGATGAAAGATGAGTACGATTTATCAGAAATGAAGTCGCGTAAAAATCCTTACGCTTCAAAACTGAAGAAATCAGTCACCATGCGCCTGAGCGAAGACGTGATTGAATACCTTAAAGACATGGCCGAAGAAAAAGGCATCCCCTATCAGAGCCTGATCAACCTGTACCTGCGCGACTGCGTAGCGCAGCATCGTGAAGTGGATATTTCGTGGCATTCGAAGTCTTGAGATTCTGATTTCTGCGGTAGCAATTCAGTCAGTATTCCCAGGCTATTTTCGAATCACCCTGTCTGTGATTCTAGGAATCAGATGCTATGGGACATGATAAACCACTTCATCTAGCAGATTACCCGACAAGGACAATGTTTTCTGTTCTTTAATAATCTCTCCGCCTAGCGACACAGCAATTTTCCTGCTTGCCAGATTCTTCTTCTCAACTGGGTAGATAAAGTAACTGAGTTTCAGATTCTCAGAAGCCCAGTCCCTCAGGCAGCGCACGGCCTCCCGACCCAAAGCGCTTCCATGAGCGCATTTTTTAACCCAGATACCTAGCTCTGGAGTAAGTGAAGACTCACGAGAATGCAAACCAGCACATCCGAGGAATTGCCCTTCAGTATCAACTATTACAAACACTAACTCTTCCGAGCGCTGCATACCTTCAATACTGCTGCGAATGAACTCAAGCGTTTCGGAGATATCCTGTGGTGGAGGCGGCATCATGTAGCGAGTAATTTCTGATGTGAATTCGCGATAAATATCCTCTCGAAACCGTTCAGAAATAGGAGTCAAGGAAATGCGTTGAGAAACGATAACCAGATCTTCAAAGCTTGATATCGGATTATTAAAAGTCAGTTGGTGCATTGTGTACTACCTCCCCTAATTTCAGCCAAATAAGCATGAAGAAACCTAGAAACGTCCTTCTGCAACTCAGTGCTTCTAAGTAATTCATATACTTCATCAGGCGTTTTACCAATAAGGGGGATACGCAAAAAATGGTCCTCAAAAAATTTACTACTTACCGTCGAAAGAACCAGCCTCAATGAATAAAGCATATCATCTCCACGATGAGAGGCATGCGCTAACGCTACTGGTTTATCGACAATTTCAAATCGAGAAACCATCCAGTCGATTGCGTTCTTCAGCCCGCCGGGAATGGCTCTGACATATTCTGGGCTTGAGATAATCAGGCCATCGCACTCCTGAACTAACTTGATAAAGTCACAAACCACATCTGGTGTTAAGGCGCCTTCTGCATCTGGAGAGAAAATGGGTAGGGAATCAAGACTACTGAAAACTGTAAGTTCGACCCCTTCGGGGGCCGTATCCTTCATTGCATTCAACAAGGCTGTATTCGTAGATAATCTGCGGGAACTTCCTGATATAGCGAGTATTTTCATAGCATCCTAGCTAACACGGTAATTTCATAAGTAGCGTACCTCCACAATCGGTATCGCTCTCGGGACAAAGAATAGCCTCCGGCTGCTAGTATAGAAAGCGCCCTTTCATCCAACCAGATTGCCAGACTACTCCATATACACTGCTCGATAAAACCTTATCCGGTAATTGTATGAGGGAGTCATATTCCTTCCTACAGTGATACCCGCAGTTGATCGCGAATAGCCAGGCAAGCTGGCTGAATCGCTCCTACATGGTGTGATTTACCTATAGATTCCCAGAGAACCAAAAAGCCGCTAATCATTACTGACCAGCGGCTTTCTTTATGGGCAGGCATGGTGGGCAGTGCCCACCCTACTTATCAGCTATTCTCAGAGCACCACACCCGCGCATTTCTGAACATACGCATCCAAGCACCGTCCTCGTCCCAGTCGCCTGGAATATGGCTGTTCTGGATCGCGCGGAATACACGCTCTGGGTGCGGCATCATAATGGTGACGCGGCCGTCGGCAGCGGTCAGGCCGGTAATACCCTGCGGTGAACCGTTCGGGTTCAGTGGGTATTGCTCGGTGACTTTGCCGTAGTTGTCGGTGTAGCGCAGTGCAATCTGGCCTGCCAGTTCGTCGATGTCTGATTCGTCGGCGAATTCTGCACGACCTTCCCCGTGGGCGATGGCGATTGGCATACGTGAGCCGGCCATACCTGCGAGGAAGACAGAATCCGATTCCTGAACTTCAACCATAGCAACACGGGCTTCGAACTGTTCGCTGGTGTTGCGAACGAAGTGCGGCCAGTGCTCAGTGCCTGGGATCAGTTCGTGCAGGTTGGAGAGCATCTGACAGCCGTTACATACGCCCAGTGCGAAGGTGTCATTACGCTCGAAGAAGGCTTTGAACTGACCACGAGCCTGTTCGTTAAACAGAATCGATTTCGCCCAACCTTCACCGGCACCCAGTACGTCGCCGTACGAGAAGCCGCCGCACGCCACAAGACCACGGAAGCCTTCAAGCGTTACGCTGCCCGACAGGATGTCGCTCATGTGTACGTCAACAGTGGCGAAACCAGCGCGGTCGAAGGCCGCAGCCATTTCGATCTGACCGTTAACGCCCTGCTCACGCAGAATCGCTACCAGCGGACGCTCGTCGCCCAGATCCGCTGTAATATCTTCATTAATATCGAAGGTCAGTTCAGCGTGGATACCCGGATCTTCTGCATCGAGCAGAGCATCAAATTCCTGCTTCGCGCAGTCGGCGTTATCACGCAATGCCTGCATTTCGTAGCTGGTCTGTGCCCACAGGCGCTGCCAGGTCACGCGGCTTTCGCTGAGGAATTCTTCGTCCTGGAAGCTGAAGGTAATCTGGTCGTCGTCATTCAGCGTACCGATCACCTGAGTGCAGTCCCCCAGACCCGCCGCTTCAAACTGTGCCAGTACTTCTTCCAGATCGTCACGTTTTACCTGCATGACTGCACCTAGTTCTTCAGCGAACAGGGCTGCGGCAAGCTCATCTTTGTTTTCTGCTAATAAGTCCAGTTTGATATCCAGACCCGTATGCGCAGCGAACGCCATCTCGGTCAGGGTGGCAAACAGACCACCGTCTGAACGGTCGTGGTATGCCAGCAGTTTGCGATCAGCGTTCAGGCCCTGTACCACAGCGAAGAAGGCTTTCAGGTCTTCTGCGTCATCCAGATCCGGCGCAGTATCACCCACGCGGTTGAATACCTGTGCCAGACAGGAAGCACCGAGACGGTTCTGACCACGACCCAGATCGACCAGAATCAGGTCAGAGGCTTCGTCAATGCGCTTCAGTTCTGGCGTCAGTACTTTGCGTGCATCAGACACTGGCGCGAAGCCGGTGATGATCAGTGACATAGGCGCAGTAACGGCCTTGTCTTCTCCTGCATCATTCCAACGGGTCTTCATCGACATAGAGTCTTTACCCACAGGAATAGTTACCTGCAGCTCTGGGCAGAGTTCCATACCCACGGCTTTTACGGTGTCGTACAGTTTGGCGTCTTCACCTTCGTGACCCGCTGCACACATCCAGTTAGCCGACATTTTGATGTCAGCCAATTTGTTGATGGGTGCTGCGGCGATGTTGGTGATGGCTTCGGCCACTGCCAGACGACCAGATGCTGGTGCGTCAATAAGTGCAACAGGGGTACGCTCACCCATCGCCATCGCTTCACCGGCGTAGGTGTCGTAAGACGAGGTCGTTACGGCAACGTCAGCCACTGGCACCTGCCAAGGGCCAACGAACTGATCACGCGCAACGGTACCGGTAATAGAACGGTCACCGATGGTGATCAGGAAAGATTTGCTCGCCACGGTAGGCAGCGTCAGGATGCGCTTAGCGGCGTCCGTCATGTCTATTCCGGCGCTGGTGAAGCTCTCTTCGGCTTTGCCACGGGTCGCAACGTCACGGTGCATACGTGGAGCCTTACCCAGCAGGACTTCTAAGGGCAGGTCTACCGGGCTGTTGTCGAAGTGGCTGTCGGTCACGGTCAGGTGTTCTTCTTCGGTGGCGATACCGACTACGGCGTATGGGCAGCGCTCACGGGCACAAATAGCGTCGAACGCGTCCATGTCTTCTTCCGCAACGGCCATTACATAGCGTTCCTGAGATTCGTTACACCAGATCGCCAGCGGGCTCATGCCCGGCTCGTCGTTTGGTACGTTACGCAGTTCAAACTTACCGCCACGGCCGCCGTCAGATACCAGCTCCGGGAAGGCGTTAGACAGACCGCCCGCACCTACGTCGTGGATAAAGGCGATTGGGTTTTTGTCACCCAGCTGCCAGCAGCGGTCAATAACTTCCTGACAACGACGTTCCATTTCTGGGTTTTCACGCTGTACAGAGGCAAAGTCTAGGTCGGCATTCGACTGGCCAGAAGACATAGACGACGCAGCGCCACCGCCCAGACCAATCTGCATCGCAGGGCCACCCAGTGCGATCAGGCGTGCGCCAACAGGGATATCACCCTTCTGTACGTGCTCGTCACGGATGTTGCCGTAACCACCCGCAATCATGATTGGCTTGTGGTAACCACGAACTTCGCCATCGTGCTGCAGTTCGAAGGTACGGAAGTAACCACACAGGTTCGGACGACCGAATTCGTTGTTAAATGCTGCACCACCGATAGGGCCTTCGATCATGATATCGAGGGCAGATACGATGCGATCAGGCTTGCCGTACTGGCTTTCCCATGGCTGTTCGAAGCCCGGAATTTTCAGGTCAGATACAGTAAAACCAGTCAGACCCGCTTTTGGCTTAGAGCCTCGGCCAGTTGCGCCTTCGTCACGGATCTCGCCGCCGGAGCCGGTTGCTGCACCAGAGTGCGGTGCAATCGCGGTTGGGTGGTTGTGGGTCTCAACCTTCATCAGGATGTGCATTTCTTCCTGATGGTAAGAATATTCACGGCCATCTGGATTGGGGAAGAAACGGCCAGTGTGATGACCACGGATCACAGAGGCGTTGTCTTTATACGCAGACAGGATGTTTTCGTTGTAACACTCGTAAGTGTTTTTGATCATGGCGAACAGGGATTTGTCCTGGTCTTCGCCGTCAATCGTCCAGCTGGCGTTAAAGATCTTGTGACGGCAGTGCTCGGAGTTCGCCTGGGCGAACATCATGAGTTCGACGTCAGTCGGGTTGCGATCCAGCTTTATGTAGTTTTCAACCAAGTAGTCGACTTCGTCGTCGGCCAGAGCCAGGCCCAGGTTCTGGTCAGCAGCGATCAGTGCATCACGGCCACCACCCAGAATATCAATGGTGCTCAGCGGCGCAGGCTCAGCGTGAGAGAACAGGTTCTCAGCGGCGGCGCTGTTTTCAAGTACCACTTCAGTCATGCGGTCGTGCAGTGCTGCAGCCACGGCATCACGGTCAGCTGCTGTTGCACCCTCAACGTAGTAAGCAACACCACGCTCAAGACGATCCACATTGCTCAGGCCACAGTTATGAGCGATGTCGGTTGCCTTAGAAGACCATGGCGAAATCGTGCCAAAACGCGGTACGACTAAGAACAGCTCACCCGCTCCGTCTTTCTGCTCAGCCTTTGGCCCATAGCGCAGAATGCGCTCAAGGACAGTGAGTTCAGCGTCATTCAAATCGGCTTTCAGATCAGCAAAGTGCATGAATTCGGCGTACACGCCGGTTACTGCTGGCACCGCTGACTGCAGCTTGTTAAGGATTTTGTTCTGACGGAATGAGGAAAGCGCCGGGGCGCCACGCAGCTCAAGCATGGTGGTTCGACTCATAACAGGAAAAAAATGAGGCCGAATTGTACTGGATCAGCCCTTCATCTGCCATACGGAAGGTGAAGCAATAGAAAAACAGATATGACTGAAAGAACAGTCTGTTCCTGAGGTCAGAGTGGCATGTTGTGCCAGACAAACTCTATTTTCTGTATATATTTCAAAGTACTACCTGCAATTCACTGCTTAAGGCGAAGGTAAAATTCTCCCGCATCGCTGTTTTAACTCATTCACAGGAGCTAAACTCTCAAGTCCAAGGGAGATGTAAAATACTTATGACCAGGCTGCTGAACACCATAAGGAATACAAGACGTGTACTGACCACACTCGTTGTGGTTGCACTGCTTGTGAGCAGCCGACACCCCACTCTGCTCGACCGGATTATTGAAGATGGTCGTCTGATCGTTGTTACACGTAACAATCCCACCACCTATTATGAAGAGCGCCACGGCGCGACAGGGTACGAGTACGAACTCGTCGAGTCTTTTGCGGATTACCTGGGCGTAGAGCTTGAACTGATGGTCGTTGATAATCTGCAAACAGCCATGGAAGCTCTCGAAAATGGCGATGCACATATATCAGCAGCGGGGTTCACCAAAGAGCAGACATCAGGCTACCCGGTTGTGTATGGCCCAACCTACTCCTCAATATCAGAGCAGATCGTTTACCGTCTGCGCACCACAAAACCTGAATCGATTGAAGACCTGCAAACCGGGCGCCTGATGGTTCCGGCTAAGTCACGGCACGCACGTACGCTCAGGCACTGGCAGAAAACCGAGCTGCCCTCGCTTTCATGGCGGGAAACCAGCGAGCTGGATGCGTCTGACCTGCTGCAGATGGTGTCTGACCGCGAGCTGGATTTTACGCTGGTGAACTCGAACGAATTTCGCCTCATGCGTTCGTACCTTCCGAACCTCGATGTCGCATTTACTCTGGGTGAAATTCAGACCGTTGCCTGGGTTATGCCGCGCCGCGCAGATGATTCTCTGCGCGACCGGACTTTCGACTTTTTCTACCGCCCCGAGACCGGCGTACTCATGGCCGAACTGTCTGAGCGGTTTTATGGTCACGTCGGGCAGTTTGACTATGTCGGCGCTCATCGATTCCTGCGTCATAGCCGCAAGGTCTTGCCCCGCTACGAGAAAGACTTCAAAGCAGCCGCGGAGAAACACGGTTTCGACTGGCGCCTGCTCGCCGCTATGGGCTATCAGGAAAGTCACTGGAATCCACGCGCGCGTTCATTCACAGGCGTCAGAGGCCTGATGATGCTGACCCTGAGAACCGCAGGTGAGCTAGGCGTTACCAACCGCCTCGACCCATCACAGAGTATTGCTGGCGGTAGCCGTTACCTCGCTGGGTTACGCGAGCGTCTCGATGAGTCAGTGCACGAGCCGGACCGCACCTGGATGGCGCTGGCCGCCTACAACGTCGGCTTCGGCCACCTTGAGGATGCCCGCAGACTGGCGGAGAAACTAGGGCGTAACCCGGATCTGTGGATCGATGTGAAAAAGGTACTGCCGTTATTGACTCAGCAGCGCTACTACCGCCAGACGCGTTATGGCTATGCGCGTGGCCAGGAGCCAGTGACCTATGTTCAGAATATCCGTCGTTATTACGATGTTCTGATCTGGAATGAAGAGCAGGTTGTCGCAGACGAGACCGACAACGACAGCATTCAGGACTCCGATGTGCCCGTGACGGTTATTCCACCCCTGCTCTGAAGCGCAAAGTACTTAAAATTCAGTCTGCCGCAGGCGAGGCTTTCTTGAGCTTCTTTTTACCTGCTCTTCGCGCAGCAAAAAACTCGGTCATGGTGGTAGCGCATTGCTCAGCCTTTACGCCGCCCACGACCTCTACCTGCCAGTTCAGAAAGGGCTTTTCAAAGAAGCACTCAGCGCTTTCCACCACGCCCGCTTTGGGCTCGGTAGTGCCGTAAACCACCCGCCCGATCCGGCTGTGAATAATCGCACCTGAACACATACTGCAGGGCTCAACTGTGACATAGAGCGTCGCGCCACTCAGCCGGTAGTTTCCGATCCGCTGTGCAGCATCACGAATCGCGTTAACCTCCGCGTGAGCAGTTGGGTCGAGACCAGTGATCGGCGAATTTGATCCGACGCCAATGATTTTGCCCTCACTGACGATCACAGCCCCTACTGGCACTTCACCCTGCTCTGCTGCCAGAGCTGCCAGCTCAAGGGCACAGGCCATGCCCGCCTCATCATCGGCAATGTCGAGGCCGCACAGACTCACAGGATCAACTGCCACTGTCCCAGCCTCTGTCGTCGAGTTCGGTATTCGCCTGATCGTCTGACTTAAGCACTTTTTCCAGATCGGTGGCGTGCTGTTTGGCAACCGTCAGATACTTCTTATCGTCCTCGATTACTTCACTAAGAGCGTACAGGCTCTTCTTGTCGTGGTGCTTAAACAGCTGTGCCGCTCGTTGTGCCTGGTAGGCACGGAATCCCATCAGCGAAAGTGCCATACGGCCCATCGACAGCGCCGAATCAAAGGTTTCCCGCTCAATATGGTCAGCACCGGCGTGAATTAATTCAGCGGCCTCACGGCGCCCAGCGGCTCGCGCCAGAATCTTAATATCCGGATGATGACGCTTAACCTGATGGATGGTTTTCAACATCCGCTGATGATCATCAATCGCCAGTACCAGCAAATCCACGTCTTCAATGCCTGCGGTTTCCAGCAGATCCATCCGGGCGGCATCACCGTAGTAAACTTTGTGGCCAAAGTTACGGACAAGATCCACCTGAGCAGCATCGTGCTCAAGTACGGTAATTTCAAAGCCGTTCATACGCAACAGACGCCCTACAATCTGGCCAAAACGACCAAACCCTACAAGGATCGCCTTCCCTTCCGGTTGTTTAATCGCATCGTGGGGACGTTCGGATGCTTTCACTCCGCGCAGGCGCGGCAACACAAAGCGCTCATTGATAACAAACAGTAATGGTGTCAGTGCCATCGATAAAGCAACAACAAGCGTCAGTGGGTCAATAATGTATGGCGGCAATACATCCTGCGCAGATGCAAAACTGAACAGCACAAAAGCAAATTCACCGGCCTGCGCCAACGAGAAAGTAAAGATGGCATTACTGCGGCTACTGAGGCCGAAGGCCTTACCCAGTACCAGCAGAATCACCAGCTTAATCAGTACCAGTCCGCCAACCATGGCGAAAATTGGCCATGGGTTTTCCATCAGCAGCGCAAAGTCGATCGAGGCCCCCACAGAGATAAAGAAGAGCGCCAGCAGCAGCCCTTTAAAAGGCTCGACCTCGGCTTCTAATTCATGGCGATATTCAGAGTTCGCCAGAACCACACCAGCGACAAACGTACCCAGCGCCGGAGACAGACCAATGTGCTCCATCAGTAAAGCAATGCCGACCACCAGAAAGAGTGCTGTCGCAGTAAACATTTCGCGTAGACGGGTTTCAGCAATAATGCGGAATACCGAGCGGCTCAGCCAGCGACCGACAACAACGATCCCGATAACCACACCCAATACCATCAGAGCACTCTGATAGCCCGGCAGATTATGTTTATCGCTATAAGTACCGACCTCAGCCACCGCCAACAACGGCAGCACGGCAAGCATAGGAATGACGGCAATATCCTGAAACAGCAGCACGGCAAATGCGGACTGGCCGCTGTCATTTTTCATCAGACCTTTTTCGTTCAGGGTCTGAAGAACAATGGCGGTAGATGATAACGACAGAACCATGCCGACGACGACCGCATGCTGCCAGTTGTCGAGATAGATAAGCGCTATACCGGCAATCACGGCAGTAGTGAGTACGACCTGCAGCCCGCCCATACCCACAATGGGTACACGCATGCGCCAGAGCTTCGATGGGTCAAGTTCTAACCCCACGAGAAACAGCATCATCACGACACCGAACTCAGCGAAGTGCATCACCTCTTCGATATCCTGACCAATCAGACCCAGCGCAAACGGGCCGATCACAGCGCCCGCACAGAGATAGCCGAGAACAGAGCCCAGGCCAAGGCGCGCTGCAATAGGCACCGCAATCACCGCGGCGGCCAGAAAGACAAACGCCTGCATAAGGAAGCCAGCTTCATGCATCGCCCGGGTGCTCCTTCAGGTACTTCAACAGACAGGACCGATACTGCTCAACCGTTTTATCAAGGTCCTCATCCGGAGAATGACGACCATGATAAACCTCAAAGGTGGGTTTCATTTCCAGATGACAAACGTTCGCCATCCGCGGGTAATGAAGAAAATACTCACTCAACGGGCGCTCATTAACACCAGTGTCGCTGTAAGTATGCTCTGGTGCCCCGGCCGTCAATACAACCCACATATATTTGCCTGCCAGACGCTGCTGCTTACGCCCGTAGGCGTAACCGTATTCCAATACAAGATCCTGCCATTCACGCAAAAGCGCTGGCATGTTGTACCAGTACACAGGATGCTGAATTACGATAACGTCGTGTTCCAGAAGCAGCTTCTGCTCGGCCTCTACGTCGATAAAGAAATCCGGATAGGTTTCATATAGATCATGCACGGTGACGTTATGCAGATCGCTGATCCGGTTCAACAGAGCACGATTTGCTCTTGAGCGCTGATGCGCAGGATGAGCATAGACAATCAGAGCCTTGGCCAATATCAGCCCCCTACTTTTTTGACAGTAAATCCACGCTTAGTCAGCTCAGAGACCAGCAGATCACGCTGTTCGCCCTGAATCTCAATCACACCATCTTTGAGAGCACCGCCCGTACCACACTTCTTTTTCAGTTCTTTTGCCAGTGTTTTCAACTCACTACCAACAAGAGGCACGCCCGACACCAGAGTCATGACCTTGCCGCCGCGACCTTTGGTTTCACGCGCGACCCTGACAATACCGTCGCCCTCGGGCACCTGCTCCTGATCACAGACACACTGATCAACAGGCTCGCCGCAACCCGGGCAGGCACGACCAAATTCAGTGGAGTAAACCAGGCCACCAGATGAAGATTTTTTAGACATGACGTGTTTCCGTTGTCAGAGCAGTTCAGCTGGAAACTACCCTAACCGGGAGATGGGTTCAATCAGGGGAGCGCTTCAGAAGAGCACATTATCTCTGGGAAACTTAAGAACAACCATAGTGCCATGACCTTCCTCACTGGCCATGCTCAATTCACCGCCCTGATTTAACATCAGGTTGTAGGCGACGGTCAGGCCCAGGCCGGTTCCCTCACCGACGGCCTTATTGCTATAGAAAGGGTTGATCGCTTTTTCCAACTGGCCCGAATCCATACCACAGCCACTGTCTTTGATCACCAGGTTGATGTTGGCATCATCGACTTCCGAAGCAATTTCGATATTGCCCCCCGCTGGCATTGCCTCACAGGCATTTTCCAGTATTTTGCCGAGGATTAGTCTCACCTGAGATGGAACAACCTCGACCTCAAGATCCTCGTCGACCAGACTGATCAGTCGGATTTCATCCCGTTGGCAGCCATCGACTGTGCGCACAGCTTCGCGCAACAGATCATTCAGCCGCACTTTCTCACGCTCGAGCGAGTCAGAATCGGCAAAGGTTCTCAATTCACTGATGATATTCCTGACCCGCTCAAGGCTATGTTTCGATGCTGAAATTAACTCTGGCCCATCGTCTTTCACGAAGGCCAGGTCAATCGCCTCGCGCATTTTCTCCAGCGCTAAGCGCAATTCGTTATCGTTAATTTTATCTTCGGCATGCTGATACTCTTCGGCGAGGCTGATCAACTCACTGAGATATTCACTCAACGTCGCGATATTGCTGTACACCACAGCGACAGGGTTATTGATTTCGTGAGCGACGCCGGCAGCAAGATGCCCCAGAGAGGCCATTCGCTGGGCCTGCAAAAGCAGCGCCTGCATTTTTTGCAACTGATCAAGGCTGGCTTGCAGGTTAGTATTACTCTCGTGCAGTTCGCGCGTTCGGGCATGTACCTTTTCTTCCAACTGCTCATTCAACTGCTTCGCTTTCTGCTCAGCGGCCTGTCGCCGCTCCATCTGCGATTGCATCGCCGATAAGAGATCACGCATCTTCGATGTCAGGTCATCCAGCTCTGTACCAGCCAGCGACTCCTCGACTTCGATATTAAGTTGAGTAGGACTATGAATGTCGGTTTCGATCAAGCGCCGGGTCAGGCGTCGGACCGGCCCAGTCAGACGTAAACGAAGTACAATCAAAAGAACAACGATCAGTGTTACTGTGCGGCCCAGATCTGCCAGAAGCACAATGATTGCGCGGCGCTCGAAACCTGCGTTGATCTCAGATTTGTCAGCAAAAAGCGTGACTTCCCCAATGACCGACGGCGGCGCGGCGTTGGCCGTGCGATACTGCTGAGGCACGAAGAGCTCGGTGGTGAATTCCAGTAACTCCTGACGACCAGACACACTGCCCTGACGGATCATAAAGTCAGTATTTACTTCGCTGACCTGGGCAGCAACAACCCCAGGGTGGGTGAGCATACTATCGAGCCCTGCGGTCAGACTGCGTTGATCATAGTTATACAGTGCCAGCGCAGCCGTAGAGGTAGATCGCTCTAACAGGGTATTAACAGATTGATCAAAATTTTTCTGTGCATCGCGATAGTCCACCACCATCTGTATGCCGCTGAAAACGAGTCCGGCAAGAAGGCTCCAGATTACAACCTGAAGGGTGAGCTTTTTATCGATCGAAGTCACTGGCGACACTCAGATTCTGTAATGTATCCCGAAGTATAGACCCTATCGGGGAATTGGAATCGCAGTACGGTCCACAACTTTACGCATTACAAATGAAGAGTGTACGCCGCTGACGCCTTCAATCCGTGTCAGGGTGCCCAAAAGAAACTGCTGATAGGCGTCCATGTCCTCTACCAGCACCTTAAGCACATAATCGGCTGACTGGCCGGTAATCAGATAGCACTCCAGCACTTCCGGGCAGGCGGTCAGCTTCTCCTCGAAGTTATTGAAACGCTCTGGGGTATGACGGTCCATGCTGATATTGATCAGTGCCAGCAGGTCGAGGCCAAGCTTACGGGCGTCTAACAGCGCCCGGTAGCCCGTAATCAGCCCGCTATCCTCCAACGCTTTCACACGGCGCGAGCACGGCGACGGAGATAAGCCGACTTTATCGGCAAGCTCAAGATTACTGAGACTGCCATCCTGCTGCAGGAGCTCCAGGAGGTGTCGGTCGGTGCGATCAAGCACCACAGGAGTTGTTTTAGCCATCGACTCACCCTAAAAAGCAATATTTAACCAATAAATATTATAATTACAGATACTTATTGCCCGATCAATGGTTTTCAAAGGCACATTTGCAATCATTCTTCGCAATAACAGGCATACACTATATCCATACTGTGAAGGCAGCCGGTGACTCCAATCAGAGCCCGGTGGCGGGAAGCTCAAAAAGCTGACCGAAGTAACACTCAAAAGGCAGTTACAGGCCAGCCAGACAGTCTCGAAACCAACTGAAACTACCCATTCAGAACCAACGGACAGATAACGGATACGACAATGACGACGCCTACGAACCCACGCTTCAATCACACCAAATACCGCGCCTTTCCGCGCGTGACGCTTGACGACCGCCAGTGGCCATCGAACGCCCTGAGCAAAGCGCCAATCTGGTGTTCTGTGGATCTACGTGATGGCAACCAGGCGCTTATTGATCCCATGACCGTTGAGCAGAAAAAACAGATGTGGGCCCTGTTGGTACGCATGGGCTTTAAAGAAATTGAGATCGGCTTTCCATCAGCGTCACAGCCTGATTTCGACTTTGCCCGCTGGCTGGTCGAAGCCCGTCAGATACCAGAAGATGTCACTGTTCAGGTACTGGTACAGGCACGCGATGAACTGATTGAACGCACCTACGAAGCATTGCGCGGCGTACGCCGGGCTGTGGTGCACGTCTATAACTCCACCTCGCCCGTGCAGCGCAACAAAGTTTTCGGGCTCGAGAAAAGTGGCATCATCGACATTGCCCGCAAAGGTGCAACGAAGGTGATGGAAGAATCGAAAAAATTTCCTGATACGGAGTGGGTGTTCCAGTACTCACCGGAAAGCTTCTCAAGCACCGAAGTCGAATTTGCCACAGAAGTGTGTAATGCCGTGATCGATGTCTGGCAGCCAACGCCAGAAAACAAAACCATCATCAACCTGCCGGCCACGGTAGAGTCTGCCATGCCGAACGTCTTTGCTGATCAGGTTGAGTGGTTCTGCCGCAATGTCGATAACCGTGACAGCATTACCGTGAGCATTCACACCCACAATGACCGTGGTTGTGCCGTCGCAGCAGCAGAACTTGCCTTACTGGCTGGCGCCGACCGCATCGAGGGGACGCTTCTGGGTAACGGTGAACGCACAGGTAACATGGACATAGTGACGATGGCCATGAACCTTTACAGCCAGGGGATCGACCCCGAGCTGGATATCAGTATTGCTGACGACATCATTGCGACCGTCGAAGAGTGCACGAACATTAAAACGCATCCACGCCACCCGTGGTTGGGAGAGCTGGTTTATACGGCCTTCTCAGGAAGCCACCAGGACGCTATCCGTAAGTGTCTTGCACAGCAGAGCGAGGAAGAGCACTGGGATGTCGCCTACCTGCCGATTGATCCACAGGACATTGGCCGTACGTACCAGTCGGTTATCCGCGTGAACAGCCAGTCGGGTAAAGGTGGCGCCAGTTATATCGTCGAACAGGCGTTAGGAGTGACTCTGCCACGCTGGATGCAGATAGAACTGGCGCAGCACATTCAGTCAGCATCGGAGCGTGAAGCTCGTGAGCTGAGCAGTGATGAGATTGTCGCCATCTTCCGTCAGGCCTTTATGCCTCGTGGCGGCCACTACGAACTGTCGGGCTATCAGACCGAGCATGACAGCCTGCACCATACGATTCAGGCGACGTTGAATGACGGTCAGAACCTGATCACTCTGCACGGTAAAGGCAGCGGCAGTATCAGTGCCTTTGGTGATGCACTGCACAAAACAACCGGAATAGATCTTCAGGTTGTACAGTTTGAAGAAGTATCTCTCGGCGAGGGCTCAGACGCGCAGGCAATGGCGTTTGTTCAGATCAGCCTGCAAGGGCAGCGCTTCACAGCAGCAGCTCAGGACAGCGACACACTGGCAGCCAGTCTGGAGTCGATTGTGACTGCACTGAATATCGCCATCAGTCAGGGCGTTAAAGCCGCCTGACCTGGGAGTCAGTCCGGGAGTCAGTCTTCTGGACTTTCCTCTCCTTGCTCTGCGTCAGTCAGACCGCCCCCCCATAATGGTGGGGTCGTCTTTTACACGAATCACCCTGGCTGGAATGCCTAAGCGTTCGAACTCGGCGAACCAGACTTTCTGATTTTTCTGTAAGGTGTCTCCCGGCCCTTTTACCTCCAATAATTCGAAGCCCTCACTCGCGGGGAATCGGATCAGGTCTGGCAAGCCGGCTTTATGCTGTCTGAGATCTTGCAGCATAAAACGAAATACACCCTGCCACACGGCCACAGGAATGCGCTCAACAGACAAACGAATCAGGTCTTCGGTCGGCACCGCCCAATGCACAAACGGATTCGCGATGCCCTGCTTCTGCTGATAGGTTTCTGAAGCTCTCTCTAAAAGACTGTCAGCGGATTCTAATGCCTGCCAGCAGACATCAAACTCTTTCTGGCGCAATGTCACGAAGTCCGCTTCATAAAGGTCTGATGGCCGGATCTGGAATGGGTGGAAAAACGCACCCGGGACTTCAGCATAGATAGCCGACCAGAAAATCAGGCCGAACATCCCAGGAATTAACAGATTTTCGCAGTACACCAGCCGGTCACCGGGGTTCTCCGATTCAAATGCAGCAGCCACTGCGCGCTCAACACCAAGCGATAATCGCGTTTCAGCCGGCATAGTCATAACGTCTTCCAAGGGAGCCGACACCCGCTCTGCAAGACGCTGACACAGTTCATGGTTGTGCTTCATTTTTCGCGGCACAAATGAGAGTAAAAACTGGTGCTCTTCTTCGTTGAAGGGAGCCTTCGCCATGGCGAACGCAAGCTTATCAGCGTCTTCCTGCTGTCCTTGCGCAACTAATATCCTAAGCCGGCGCTCCCGGGCCGGGTGACGCATGCTGCGCTCATAGATAGTGAGAGCGTCATCAGAATACCCCAGCCGTTCTACCTGGCGTCCGATATCGACCAGAAAGCGATGACGTCGCCGCCTGAGAGTGGGCTCTTCGGATGCCGGCAAGCTGTCGGCGATCCGGCACAAGCTTTCTGCGCTGTGATCTTTCAGGTCTCCGGCCTCTTCACGCAAAGCGTAATAAAGCCGGTGTGCTTCAAGATCACTACGTTGATGGCACCAACGACTGGCAACGTTGAGGTTGTATGATTCGTATCGGTAAATCCCCAGATCCCGCAGTACAAATTCCGTAAAGTCCTGATAAAGATTGCCAAAAAAAAGCAGCCGGAAGGTGTCCAGCTCCTGCTCTCCGTAAACGCAATAAATCTCCGTGTCAGGCAGACCGGCAACGAGCTTCTCGCTGTTTTCCTCGAAGCGTGCCAGCAACTCTTGCTTGCGCAGCGACGTTGGCACTTTCTGACCGGTAGACGTCTGTATGGCTGTGGCCAGTTCCTGACGCGTGAACAGATTCAGCCAGTCATCTTCCTGGGGCAATCCGCCCGACTGAAGGTCATAGATTTCGAGAAAACGCTGGCTCTGCAATTCGACTGCTGCGGCAGTGATATCGGGGATTTCTGCGTACGCCAGTTTGTCACGCCTGAACCAGTCCCCACGGCGACTGAGCAAGCGAGCATATAGACACTGTGCACTTTCCGACAGCGCAATAAAATCGTCGTAAAAGGTACGCTCGTCCTCATTAATAATGTCTGCGTAAAGTTGCGCGACATGATTGAGAACAAAATAAAAGTTATCGAGGTAGTATTTCTCGGGAAGATCCGGGGCGACGGGCATGCGTAGGTAACTCGTCCTGTGTGGTCAGTGCCAGGACATAATAACAGGCGCAGCAGCCTGCCCAAGACCGCTGCGCAGAATTCTTATTTTTTTGTCTGGTGAGGGTGATGATGTACCGGAAAGGTACGACCGTACGTAATCATCTCTCCCAGGATCAGACCACCGAAGAAGCCTGTTAGTGCAGCTTCAAGGGACGCGCCCACCATGCTGCCGATTACAACGCCAAAGGCGGCACCAAGAAGACCACCAAATACCATTGACTTGCGACGGTACGCCGCTATTTTACCTTTTCTCATTTGCATTTCCTCCAGATGTTCAACCTGTTGAACAGGGCATGCTTGAAGACAGCCTACTTTCTGAAAAGTTGCCGTTGTAATAACAAATTTCCAGATTGTTTCTACCGTCTGACTTTTAATTTATCACAGCTTGTTAAGGCTTCAATCCGGTGGCGCAGAAGGTCTCAGTTCTCACAGAGAAAATACGACTCAGATCAAGATTGATGTACAAATTAATGCTGACGAATGGTGCATGATTACTGGTATTTCAGAGGGGCGCACCAGTGGTGTGCAGTGAGATGTACAGTATTGGTAAATAAGGCGGGAGGGTCTGAATTTGTCGGCTTTGACAGAGGGATGAGAAGTTAGCGAAGAGCAGACCAGCGCCTGGCCTGCTCTGTCATACGAAGATCAGTGCTGAACGCCACCTTCGCCGTGCACGTGACCGTGCTGCAGTTCTTCTTCGCTCGCTTCACGAATGCTCTCAACTTTTACAGAGAACGCCAGTGACTTACCTGCCAGCGGATGGTTTGCATCAACAGTCACTTCAGTTTCATCAACTTCAGTCACGATCAGGTTGATTGGGCCGTGTTCAGTCTGAGCAGTGAATGCCATACCCGGCTCTACTTTCTCAACGCCCTGGAAAGCTTCGTGCGGTACTTTCTGGATACGCTCATCGCTGTATTCGCCATAAGCATCTTCAGGAGCGATGGTTACGTCGAGCTCGTCACCCACCTGCTTGCCTTCCAGCGCAGCTTCCAGGCCTGGAATGATGTTCTGCGCACCGTGCAGGTACGTCATTGGCTGACCACCTTCTGAAGAGTCGATCACTTCGTTGCTGGCAACGTCAGTGACTTTATAGTGAATAGTAACGACTTTCTTTTGTTCGATGGTCATAGTGTTTCCCGTAATTGTTTGCCCGGCTGGGCTGAATGTGGCCCCAGTATAACAAGCCACACGCTGAGGAAAACCGTCACAGCAAGCGGATTTTGTCCATGACGGCATTTCTTGAGAGTGTTCGCACCCTGGAATCACTGTCAAAACGGACTTTGAGGTAATCGCTGTCCTCACTGATAACAATTCCTGTCCCCAGGGTGTCATGCACAATTCTGGTCAACTTTTTATCATCATTGAATTTGCTGTCGATCACACCGCCCGGGCGTTTCACCTGCCCGGCGGTCGACGAAACTGGTACTTCAAAACGTACTTCCAGATCCCCGGCGCCGAGGTGCGCCAGGTACGTCCCCAGCCATTGTGGTTGATAGCCGTCCTGACCGCGGAGCACATAGGTATTATCCCCGCGCGCTATTGTCTCAAGCAGCTCTTTTGACCTGATAACCCCCAGTTCCCGCTCAAAGGTGCTGGGCATCTCGCGGTCTGAGCACTCGCGCAATGGCTTGTCAGGCGTGTCCGGAGCGAGTAGATGCAATTGTTTACGCGCCCGGGTCATACTCACATAGAGAAGCCTGCGCTCACTGGCGATGTCCGCCGCAGTCGTGAACTCCCCCTCAGGGTGGTACGGGAAGTACTGGCCATTCAGGCCCGGGATAATCACAGTATCCCACTCCCTACCCTTGCTTTTGTGCGCACTGGTGAGTGTGACTCTATGGTCGGACTGATTCTTCTGCGCTTTTACCTTTTGCAGGAGAGACCTCCAGTGCTCTGACAGTTCACCCGCACTGAGATCAGTACTACTCGCATACCTCATAAACGCACGGATGGTCTCTATGCGATCATCGCTCTGCTGTGCACTGAAGGCATTATCGCGAATGCCCTCTTCCAGCTCAGTCTGCTCTGCATAATCTTTCAGCAGCCGCCAACCCTTCATATTGGTCAGTTCTGCGGCTGAAATAATCTGCGCACGCGTTTCAAGTTGTTGTATCTGCCATTTGCTCAGATCGTCCGGAAGCGCCTCAATCAAGGCTTCGCCGTAACCATGAGTAACAGCGCCCATTTTCTGAGCAATACGTTCCAGGAGTGCTCGTCTTACTTTTGGAAAAGGCGTCGTCAGTATGTGCAGCCAACTGTCTTCCCGACTGCGGACTGAACGCTCTGCAAAACGTCCGGACGCAATCTCCAGTAATAACCAGAAAATGCGTAATTCCCAGGCCTCAAGAACCGAACGACTGTGATCCAGGTGATAAGGAATATCTTCCTTGAGAAGACCAAGCTCCAATGCCGCCGACAACGACCAGATACGGTGGATAACGACAATCTCTGCGTTCTCATCCTGCTCAATGGCATCCCGGATTAACTTAATACTGAAAGCAGCTTCATTCCGCACCCGGTGCAGTTTTACCCGCGTATCGGGCGTCGTCGAATGCGACAGACCCGTAACTGCTTCACGATCGCGATTGTGATAAATCAGGTGATTAGCACAGAAACTGAGAGCATGCCCGTAGCGGAAGGTATGCGGCAACTGATACGTCGTTACATCGCCAAACTCCTGCGCAAACCGGCTTACGATAAATTCGGGTTTTGAGCCACGGAACTCATAAATCGTCTGATCCGGGTCACCGATCACGACGACATTTCCGCGCCCACCCCAGAGCATATGAAGAAGCGCCTGCTGAACATCGTTGATGTCCTGATACTCGTCGACCAGTATCCATTGCATGTGACCGCCAAAGTGATCGGCCAACTCAGGATGCGATCGTAAGCACATCACAGGGTCGTACAGCATGTCAGAGTAACTGATGCGGTAATTCGACCGGCGCCAGTCTTCAAAGCGGTAAAAGAGTTCAGTGAAGATCCGGCACTCTGGTGGGTAATCGAGGGTTTCCAGAACATCCGCTGCGGGCAATAGCCCTGACTTAACCAGATCGAGAAATGCCATCGCGGGCTCTACCCACTTGCGGCGCTGGGAAAGAATATCCTGACGCGTGTCATCGTCTGCTATTTCCTGTAGCAAACGCCAGACAATGTTCTCGGTCTCTCCGTCTGACAGGACCTTACCCTGCCACTGTGGCAGTGCCCCCATAGTGATCAGGCGATCATAAATTTTCAGACCCAATGAGTGGAATGTACGAATCTGGGGAAGCGGCTGACCACTGACAAGTGATGTCAGACGCTTTTGAAAATCTTCCTGCGCCGCTTTGTTGTACATCAGCACCAGCATGCGCCGCGCTGGTACGCCATCGTGCAGACGCGCCTGAATAAAATGCGTCAGTGTCGATGTCTTCCCTGCCCCGGCCACAGCGATCACACGTGCATGCCCCTGCTTATGGGCAACGACGGCTTGCTGCTCCTGCGTCAGTTGCGCAGTTCTGTAGTGAGTGTGCAGAGAATCAGACAAAAGCGGGAAGGCTCAGAATCGGTTAAAACGGCATGGTACGGAGCCCGGCTTGGAGATGCAATTCAGGCAAGCACGTATGTGTATAAGGGATATAAAAAACGCCCTGAGACCTAAGCACCAGAGCGTTGTTTGATAAGCAGATTAAAGCTGCCTGCGTGAGTTATGACGCCGCTTTGGCCGTCGCCATAGAAGGCGTTGCTTCAGCATCATCTTCCAGCTCATGCTCGGCCGCTTCCAGCATGGCGAACTCTTCCGCCGCGGTCTTAGCAACCAGATGGTTACGGCTATAACCGAAGAAGTACGCTGCACCGATCACAAACAGCACCACAGTGAAGAAGAACGCACGAGGATCGAAAGCGTACACACCGGTCAGAGCGATCAGCGACAGCACCAGCGCAATTCCTGAGGTCACCACACCACCCGGTGTTTTATACGGGCGTGGCATGTCTGGCTGGCGTACACGCAGCAGGATGTGGCTCAGGGCCATCAGGGCATAAGACACAGTTGCACCGACAACGGCCATGGCCAGCATCAGATCGCCTTCGCCACTCAAGGAAGCCAGGAAGCCCAGAACACCCGGTACGATTAACGCACGTGATGGCACTTTACGCTCACTTGTCACCGACAGTGACTTCGGCAGGTAACCCGCACGAGACAGGGCAAATACCAGACGGCTGTAGCCGTAAATAATCGAGAAGAAAGACGCGATCAGCCCCGCCAGACCCAGTACGTTCACCGCTGTCGCCAGATTTTCATTACCAGTTACTTTCAGAGCATCAACCAATGGCACCGCACTGCCACCCATAGCTTCAGCACCCGCTGCACCCGCCAGCAGAACCACAACCAGGAGCGCAGTAAACAGCAGGAAGACCATGGCACCGATAATACCTTTGGGAACATCTTTCGCCGGGTTCTTAGATTCTTCTGCCGCCAGAGGGACACCTTCTACTGCCAGGAACAACCACATGGCAAACGGCAACGCCGCCCACACACCGTACCAGCCGAATGGCAGGACTTCTGATGCACCAGCTGCTGCGGTCGGAGCAATATCAAACAAACGGCTGGCGTCGAAATCGCCAACTAAAGCAACCGCTGTCGCCAGAATCGCGAATACCGCGAGAGCACTGATCACCATCATGACTTTTAAGGCTTCACCGACACCGGCCAGATGAATACCAATAAACACCAGATAGAACCCAGCGTATACCAAGGGGCCATTTAATCCGGTCAGTTCTTCAAAGGCCGAACCGATAAATATCACAATCGCCGCAGGTGCCAGCGCATATTCAATAAGTACCGCGAGACCAGTTAAATAACCGCCTGCTGGCCCCATCGCCTGACGAGCAAACGAATAACCGCCACCCGCTGCAGGAATCGCCGCCGACATTTCAGCCAGCGACAACACGAGTGTTAAATACATAATCGCCATCAATACGGCAGCAATGGCAAAGCCGCCCCAGCCCGCTTCCGCGAGGCCAAAGTTCCAGCCGGCGAAATCGCCGGAAATCACATACGATACGCCAAGACCTGCGAGCAGAATCCAGCCGGCGGTACCGCGCTTTAACTGGCGTTGAGCCAGGTACTCCTGATTAACTTTAGGTGCAGACATAATGGTCTCTCCGTTTTCAGATAATTTAAAAGTTGGTTTTCAATTCAGGTTTAAAATTCAGGTTTAAAATTCAGGTTTTAAATGGGTTAAGAAATTAAAAAGTTTTTATTGCCGGATACCGTTGCAATCACGTCATCCTGTGTTCGGTCTTTTAAGTTCACGCCCGACAGTTTTAACTGACGGGATTCATCCAGCAGATACTGAGTACGACGGGCCGCTTCTGCGTAAGAAAGCCCTGCCGGGCGGATATTCGAAATACAGTTGCGGGCAGCATCGGTGAGGCCGACGTGCGGCTGATAGGTCAGGTAGAGGCCCAAGCTATCCGGTGAGCTGAGCCCCGGGCGTTCGCCGATTAAAACAATCACACAACGAGCATTCAGTAGCTCACCAACTTCATCGCCCACCGCTACCCGGCCCTGCTCAACCATAGTGATGGGGGCCAGTGAGTACTCGTTTAATTGCGGCAATAACGTCTCGAGAAACGGCACGATATTCTGCTGTACGGCTAAGGACGAAAGGCCATCAACAATCACAATGCCCAGGTCATGTTCGCTGCTGACGCTGCTTTCAGGTGATGAAATGTCATGCTGTAACAGGCTGCGGGAATGCTCATTCAAGCGACGTCCTAAATCCGGGCGCTGCAGGTATTCCATCCGATCAGACGCACGACTGTGCACACGATGAATATCGCTGACACGGCTATTAATCACCTCAGAATCTTCAATGGCTGTGATCAGCCCGTCGCAATCCAGCGGGAAATGCACCGCATCACGGGCACGGGCGTGCGATAACTGAAACTCGAGTAATTCTTTGGTCGGCAGACTGACACCTGCACGCCCTAAACCGATACGTGCATCGGTAAATTCGCGCAGACGACGCCAGGGATTCTCTACAACACCAGTTGAGTTATTTTTCATCGTCATCCCCTCAGTGCTGACCGGCAACAGGTGGTAGTGCATTAAGCGAACGGGCAAATGCCTCAGGTAAAGCGTCATTTAATACAAAGGCATCACCCATGATCTGCATACGCGCAAGCCATTGCGCGAACTCAGGCGCGGGCTGACTGCCCAGCACACGTCGGGCGTAAAGTGCATCGTGAAAAGAGGTGGTCTGATAATTCAGCATGATGTCGTCAGAGCCAGGAATGCCCATCACAAACGAACAACCGGCGACGCCCAATAGGGTCAGCAGATTGTCCATATCATTCTGGTCAGCTTCGGCATGGTTGGTGTAACAGACGTCACAGCCCATCGGCAGGCCGAGTAATTTTGCACAGAAATGATCTTCAAGACCGGCACGGATAATTTCTTTACCGTCGAATAAATATTCCGGGCCGATAAATCCAACAACGGTATTGATTAACAGCGGATTAAATTTACGCGCGACGGCATAAGCACGCACCTCACAGGTCTGCTGATCCAACCCATGATGCGCATTCGCCGACAGCGAACTGCCCTGCCCGGTTTCAAAATACATAACGTTATTGCCAACGGTACCGCGCTTTAAACTGAGTGCGGCGTCTTGTGCCTCGGCAAGTGTTGCGATATTGAAACCGAAGGAAGAGTTGGTCGCTTCCGTACCACCAATCGACTGAAACACCAGATCAACCGGCGCACCGGCTTCAATGCATTCAATCGTATTCGTCACATGGGTGAGCACACAGGACTGAGTAGGAATCTCGTATTTACAGATCACTTCGTCCATCAGTTTCATCAGCTTGATCGCCTGAGCAACGTTATCGGTAGCGGGGTTAATACCGATTACCGCATCGCCATTGCCGTACAACAGGCCATCTAAAATACTGGCAGCAATGCCGTTCACATCATCAGTGGGATGATTCGGCTGCAGACGTGTCGATAAATGCCCCGGCAAACCAATGGTGTTGCGGAAGGCGGTTTTTACATAGCATTTTTTAGCGACCAGAATCAGATCCTGGTTGCGCATAATCTTCGATACCGCCGCCGCCATCTCGGGCGTAATACCCGCACGCACACCTTCTAACACCTCAGGTGTGGCCATATCGCTTAACAGCCAGTTGCGAAAATCGCCAACGGTGAGATGAGAGATCGCTGAGAATGATTGAGCATCGTGCTCGTCGATAATCAGACGGGTCACTTCGTCATCTTCGTACGGTACCAAAGCTTCATTCAGGAACTGCTTTAGTGGAACGTCGGCCAGAACCATCTGCGCGATCACCCGCTCTTCTGCTGAACGTGCAATCACGCCTGCAAGACGGTCGCCGCTGCGGGCTGGTGTGGCCTTCGCCATCACTTCTGCCAGGTTCTCAAAGTGCCAGGTCTGCTGACCGGCGGTGTAGCTGTATTTCATAGTTTTCCTTCGCTTCCCGTCCTTATTGAGCCAGACGGGAACACTTGTTGCTGTGTCATACGAAGGAGTAGTGCGAGAGATAGTCCAGCGGCCTATCGAATTTTGGCAAAGTTTTTCAGAACGTCTGAAAAGCTGATGCCACGGGCCTCTCAGCTGGTTAGGATGACTGTAATACAGAAGATCACAGACTTAATAACGGACAGATGCAGTACCGTTACCGAGCCGGGGAGCAGAAAATGCACCAACAACAGACACTCGATGCACTGACTCAGAGCACTGAACCACTGCGCGCAGCGAATACGAGTGAAGCATGTGATGCCGATCTTCACGCCCGCAACCTCACCAACTGGCAGCAGGAATACGACCAGCTCTCCGGCGGCCACTTCTATGGGCGCATTGATGAGATCGCCCTCGAAGGCATGCAGGTCTTTAAAGAACACACCAGTCAGGCGCTGCGCCAGCAATGCAATGTCTGGCCTGATGCCATCTGGTTAGGAATTTCTGCTGAACCTGCTGATTGCCGGATTAACGGCCTTGAAGTCGATAACAACCAGATCATGTGCCGCCCCGGCGCCTGTGATTTTGAACTGATCACACCGAATGAGTTCGACATTTATGGTCTGGTGATCCGCACGGATGCACTATTGGCCGCCGCAGAAAATGATGAACTGAATCTTCAGGGGTTATCACTGCACGAACACCCGCGTCTGGCGATTCCTGAACAGGACCTCGCGCATGTACGCGAACTGCTCGGCAAACTAGTCAACCCAGACACACCCGACCTTCATCAACGCTTACAACGCGATCTGATTCTGCGCACCCTGTTAGACCTGCTGAAGAAAGAAACACCGGCCAAACGCCCTGCCACCAGCTACGCCCACCGCAAAGCCGTAGTCGATAAAGTAAAAGCCTGGATGGACATGAATCAGGATGCACCGCTTACCATTACAGAGCTGTGCGAACTCACACATACCAGCCGCCGCACCCTGCAGTACAGCTTTGAGAGTATTCTGGGTATCAGCCCACTGAAGTTCTTAAAAACTGCACGCTTAAATCAGGTACGACGTTCTCTGTTAGCAACCGAAAATCAGGAGCGTCCTATTTCTTCGATTGCCGCGGACTGGGGCTTCTGGCATGCGGGGCAGTTCGGGCAGGACTATAAAAAACTGTTTGGTGAGATGCCTTCTGAGACCGTATCGCGGGCAGAGTTGATAACAACGCTATAACCACGACGACGCATTGGAATTAAAACTACAGGTGAGCGAGCTCAGACATCTAACCCCGCACCGTTCACGCGGAGCCATTCTTTTCTCTCCCGCCAGTCAGGCAGAATCTTATCGACCTCGTTCCAATACGCATCGCTATGATTACGGTGATGAAAGTGACACAGCTCGTGCACAACGATGTAGTCGATAATTTTTGGTGAAGCCATCATGCACTTCCAATGGAAGTTAATGTTTCCCCTGCTGCTGCAACTCGCCCAGCGGAACCCCATGTCCTTAACTTTTACAGCCGCCGGGGACACGCCAACCTTAGGAGCAAAATAAGCAATTCGATCCTGAAACCGCTGCAATCCTTTAACGGTGTAGAAACGCTCAAATGCCTGCTTTGCACCATCAATGCCTGATGTTTCGATCAGCTCACGACTTAAACAGAACCGACCATCCTTCAACGTCAGATCATTCTCCTGCCCCGAAACTAACTGAAGGCGATAAGAGCGCCCAAGATACAGAAACGTTTCTCCACTAACGTACTCACGCGTAACCGCAGTGGCATTCAGATCACGCCACTCGGCCAGATTACGATAGATCCACATCCGCTTACTCTCGACCACCGCATCCACCTGCTCTGCGCTGTAATGCTCTGGAGCACGGACAACGACCGAACCATCCCGCTCAATCACGATATCTGTTGTCGCCCGTGGCGTCCCGGGGAGTAACTGATAGTCGATATCCTGCACACGTCTTGGTGTCATCAGTTTTTCATGCCTTTTAATAGTTCGTCATGGCGGTTCTTCGCCAGTTTCATAATCTCGACTGCGATTCTTTCACGGTTCTGCTTCAGCTGATCAATGCCTGTTAGTGTCAGAGCCGTTTTGATCTCACTGCGCACACGCTTCTGCTTATCACTGTTCTGCCAGAAGTCGATACTGCCAATACTGAGCTGCAGCACCTCAACTACCGACTCCATCAGCGCTTTCATTTTAGCAGTGGCGCTATCGGGCACAGATCCACCAAAGGCTTCGTTTGCAATATGCTCGTAGAAGGTTGTCGCTTCTTTGCTCATGCCTTCATCGCCTTTCTGACGACCTTCGACAGCAACGGTACGAAGCTTCTCAAGCTCCTCAGCCAGCTTGTCCCACTGATCCTGATACTGCTCAATAAGTTGCTCAACCTTCTCAGACAAGCTCTTATAAAACGCCGGGTCTTCATCGTGATGCACCGTGCAGTGCTTACGAATCGCATGCTCCATTTCACTGGCTTTTGCTTCGGCATTACCGGCCGCGTGCTGATTAAGTTGTTCAAGAAAGTTCTCAGACAGCAGTTCAACCGGAGCCACCTTAGGGTTAATACCTAAGCTCACCAGATGCTCATTGATCAGATCCCGCACCTTCTGACCGGCATCCCCCAGGTTCAGAGATTCATCCTTGTAGCGCTCTTTCGTAACCCGCTGAATGTAGCCCAAACGCTTGGCAGGAATACGATAACCATGCCCAGCTGAATGCGGCAGAATGATATCCAGACTACTCAGAAACTTCTTCAGAAAGACATCAAAGTCAGCACGTAATTTTTCGTTTTTCAGTAGCTTAACTGCCTCATGCACCACTTTTGCATCGGCTTCTACGTCAGGCAGTTTGCCTTCGGCAAAATCCTGAACACCTGCAACCTTATTTTGTGAGAACAAAGTCAGAACACGCTGATACCGCTCCTGCAAAACAGGCACTTCAGACTGAATACTCTTCAACCCCAATGCCAGCTCTTCCTGTTCATCGGTGGCTGCGTAAAGGGTCAGTGCATCCGTCAGGTTATTCGTCAGACCAATATAGTCGACCACATAACCACGCTGCTTGCCCTTTTTTACCCGGTTAGTGCGGGCGATGGCCTGCAACAGAGTGTGTTCACGAATTTTCTTATCGAGATACATCACCTGTTCAATCGGAGCATCAAAGCCCGTCAGCAGCATGTCGCAGACCACAAGAAATGCGATACCTGTGTCTTTCTTTTCTGGATCATCGAACGAAAACGCCGCACAGAAGTTATCGACCGCCTTCATCGCCCGAGCTTCTTTTCGGGCTTCCGTGACATACGCTGGCTCATTAGTGCCATCACTGGATATCACTACAGCCGCTTTCAGAAATTCCACTTTGCGAATCAGCTCAGTGTCCGGTACATCCTCTGATTTGAGCGCTTCCACTTTCTCCACAAGCGCCTGATGTATTGCCTTCTGATAACGCACTGCAGCCAGTTTCGAATGACAGACCACCTGCGCCTTAAAACCATTCGGAAAGATATGCTCTAAATAATGCGTCACCATATCTCTGGCGATGGCTTCGATACGTTGTTCCGCCTCCAGAATATCGCCTGTAGCGCCGTACTTCTTTTTAATCGCCAACAGTTCTTCATCTGTTCGGTCTTTAAACAGGTTTTCAAAGGCGGTTTCAAAACCATGTTTATCGTTCAGCGCGGCGTCGGCCGTGCGACCCTCGTACAGAATCTGCAACGTCGTGCCGTCTTCAACGGCATCCATCAGCTTGTATTTGTCGATGTATTCGCCAAAGCGTTTTACTGTGCGCTTTTCACCATGACGCTCTGTGATTAACGGCGTTCCGGTAAAGGCAATACGTGCGGCATTAGGAAAAGCCTCAAAAATATTGTCACCAAGATCAGAGCCCTGCGTACGGTGGGCTTCATCAATCATCAGCACAATGCGCCCGGAGTTATTCACCACCCCAAAGGTCTGTTTACCCGGCATCGCCTGATATGTAGCCAGCGCCTCTGCTACCGCTAACGGCAGGCTTTGGTCGTTCTGCTGAAACTTATGCACCATCACCATATTAATATCAGAGCTGTCACCGGAAAGGTCAGTGCGCAATGCCTGGCGGGACTCAACCACGTTCACTGTGCCACCAATCAGTTGTGCGGTGTTCGTCAGCTGCTCTTCAAGCTCAGTGCGGTCATTGATCAGTACGATCTTGTAATCCTGAAGGTCAGAAGAGGCCCGCAGCATACGTGCGACAAAGACCATGGTCAGGCTCTTACCCGAACCTTGTGTATGCCAGACCACGCCGCTTTTTTCTTCTGCGGTTTTACCATGACGTAGCCGCTCAACAATTTTATTGGCAGCCCGGAACTGCTGATAACGGCAAACCACCTTGATACGATGACCATCGTCCGTAGTCATAAAGACCGAAGACGTACGCAGAATATGCAGCAGATTGGTTTTATTCAGCATGCCGTTAATCAACTGCTGTTGCTGATTCATACCCTGAGCGGTTTCATCAGGCTCTGGCCACTGGGTTTTCCAGGGGTAAAAGTGCTCTTCTCCCGAGGTAATCGTTCCGTAGTCGGCCTCAAGCCCACAACTACGTATGACCATCAGATTATTGTGAAATAACTTTGGCTCACCTTCACGCAACCCTTCTTTTAATGTCTCAGGGCGTTTGTTCATATAACGCTGCAACTGAACATACGCCTCAGCCATTGGGTTGGCGCAGTTGGGGCCGCCTTTCTTACACTCCACCACAACCAGGGGAATACCATTCACGAACAATACGATATCCGGAATGATAAATTGCTTCACGCAGCCCGGCGTATCCAGTCGGAACTGATTGATCGCGGTAAACTCATTTCTTTCCGGGTGGGCAAAATCAATCAACTGCACCACCGGGTACTCGTCACCGGTTTCTTCGTTAATATCCAGGCCGGTCTTAAACAATAAGCCCTGAATCGCTTCATTGGCTTCCAGCAACGTCCGGTTAGGCTGGCGCAATAGTTGTTCCTGCAGGTCCTGTAACTGCTTGGGCGTCAGCCAAGTCTTGCCTGCTGACTGCCCGGGGTTAATCGCAGCAACCGCGCGGTTAAATACCTCGGGTAGCAGCCAATGTCGAAAATCCGGGCGCAGACTTTTTGAAGGGTCAGATGGAATATCCTGTCCTTGATCTATCACGTCCCAACCCAGTGCCTGCAACTGCTGCAGAAAGGGTTGTTCTACTTCCGTGTACTCACTCATCAAAGAGTTCCTCATCATTGGCCGCCACCGGCTGTGGTGCAGCAATGTAGGCCTGTCTTGGGTCTGTCGGGTTTTGCGGGAATGCCAGTTGCAGCTCCCCCCTGGTGACCATAGGTGCCAGATATTGAGAACGCAGACTCTCAGCATCGCGGTTCACCAGCTCCGCCAGGCATGGCCGGGTCATGTAATGCCCGGTACACAGGGATAACAGAATGCCCTGCATTACCTCTGAGCTGATGCGTTGTTTCTCGCGGGGCTCCCGCGAGAGCTGGCGCAGACGGTCACGCAGCTCGGCTGAAATCTCATTCAGATCATAAATCACAGGGGCAGGTAATAGTCCTGAAAGCAACCGTCCCTGACTGTCGAGCTGCTGATCTGACTGGCTATCGTCCGTATCAAGGGAGCTTATGGTCTTATCTGGGGAGCTTGCTGCCGTATCAAGGGAGCTCTCAGCCTTATCTAGGGAGCTTGTCGTGTTATCTAGGGAGCTTGCTGTCTTATCTAGGGAGCTCGCCGAGTTATCCAGTGAGCTTATGGCCAACCCCGTCGCACCAAACACCTGATCCGGTGTTGGCAACTCGCGGCCCACCAACTGGTACGCCCCACCACGGGTATTGGCAAACGCACTGACCGTCGGCCAGAGATCATGTGGAATCTCACCTTTACCATCACGCCCAGCGGCTTTTTTACACTCAAGCTCGCAGGACTCTGACAGATCCAGCAACCAATCCGGGATATGCGTGGCATCCAGTAGGGTCATCAGGCGGCTCCTTCCTCCGGTGATGCAGGTTCAACCGGTAAATCAGCAGAAACAGAAACTTTGCCTGTCAGAAGATCGTGCATCAGGCCGGATTTGACTTCTTTCTTCTTAGCGAGATCACTCTGCATAGAAAATATTTTTCCTTCTAATGCCAATAGAGAAGAAGCTATAGTCTTCTGCTCATCGAATTCAGAAGGAACACCGATTTTAAGCTTTTTAAAATATGACAACCCGATAGTAAGGATTGTGCTCCCCATAGCGATATTTTCAAAGTACCGCTTATTGTGCTGAAGCCAGTAATAAAGAAAAACATTATGCATGCGTTTTTCATCACACCGCCAGCACATAAAATGCTGGCTCACTGCCATCGGGGCCTTCGTAATCGCACTTTTACCAACACCGGCATCACGAGACAAAACAACAATGCCCGGGGGATGCAAAATAGCCGACGAATTCTGTAAACCAAGCTCACTTATTTCAAATTGAGTTTCTGAGATATATAACTTATCTAAGCGATGTGAGTCTGCTAAAGAAATCCACTTTACCCCTCCGTCCCAATACTCTGGAAAGCTTTTGCTCGGGGTATGGCCACTGCCTCGCACTGCAACTTTATCTAGTAACTCGCAGTCCCAATCTCTTGGTATCCAGCCAATCGGTGTTTTATGATACAACTCTGGCGCCTGCGCTCGGGGCGGACGTAACTTGCCATCAGCTCCTATTCCCCGGGTAAACAGGTCATTCATCAGGCCAGCTTTGATCTGCTGGTATTTTTCGATCAGTTGTTCGGTTTTTTCGATGGCCTCGTCGATGGTCTGGAGGATATTGGCGATGCAACCCTGTTGAGACTCACTAGCAGGGATAGATAGTACAATATTCCCTAAAGACTCTTTATTAAGTGTTGCACCTTTTACTGCCACATCTGTGACCGATCTTAAAGCTGCTTGAGGTAAAACATAGTATAAAAAGTCTGAGTTAATAGCACCTTTTGACTCAAACCCTGCAATGGCTTCATTTGTGTACATTGGACTTTTTAAAATCGCACCTCGCCCAATGGATAACTTAAAACTCATTACGAATGAGCCAGCATTGAGTAGCTTAACGTTCGAATTGATTACACCAGAATCAGTTATTCTTTCTTTGGTTTCACTGATATACCTACCTTTCAGATCTGAAATTGCACACCATTGATGCCCATCCTGTCCCTCAGATGCCCAATAAGCTGATATTGTTCTAGAAGGTGTACCACCAATTTTAATTTCAGCAATATCCTTCAAGCGAACTTTCGCCCACTCACTCATACCCCAACTCCGCCAAAAACGCCTGCAACTGAGCGGACGCCTGATCTCGCTCGGCTTCGATGGTTTTCGCCGTTACCGCGTATTTGCTCCACAGGTTTTCGATAGCGCGGATACAGCGGCGCTGTTCGGCTTTCAGGTAGCCCTGATAACGTGCCAGCAGCAAACGACGTAAGCGCTTAAGAATCAGCGTGCGGGCTTCGCTGGCGTCGATCTTTTTACGGGCCGATTCCACCAGCTCGTCGCGCTTGGCACTGATGCCCTTGATCGTTGCTTTGATTTCTTTGACTTCGTTCTCTAACGCACTGTGGCGTGCCAGGCTGCTGGCCAGTTGAGTAGCACGCTGCATGGCCTGTTCGCCGCAGCGTACCGCCGTTTTAATCTGGTCGGTGTATTCACTCTGGTACAGGCTTTGTTCTGCCAGTGTAGTAATGCGAAGACCGTTACTGAATTGCGGGTCTTTCTGGGTCAGACCTTCGCTGCAGTAGAATCCTTTTTTTGCACCCTTAGGAATTTTGTTGGCGGCTTTCAGCTCGGTAAACAGATTACCCGCAAGATCTTTGGTGAGCTTGAGCTGGGCTTTCCATTCGGCAGTGGTTTCTTTGAGTTCTGCCTTTTTGCTGGCAACGTCGTCGGTCGGTAGCACACCGGTGTCGTCGTTGTCTTCAAAGTCGTCTTCGCTGGCAGCGGCAAACAGGGCTTGCAGCTCGGCCAGGCGACTCTGGGCCTGCTCCTGTTCTTCCAGCACCTTCGGGAACTGGCTTTCAAGAATCTCGTTATCGGGGATGAGTTCGGCTCCCCAGCCGCTGGCGGCAATGGATTTAAAGTCGGCTTTCAGGTCGTCGGCAAAACCGGCGAAGGCACCGCGCACCTGAAAAGGCGTCAGCAGTGTCTGGTCGGCCAGATGTTCCTGGATGCTTTTCTGCAACTGGCGACGCATGACGTAGACGTTGCGCATGCGCCCTTGTTGGTTATCAGCATCAGGTGCCAGAGCTTCGACGATAGCCTGGTTGTTTTGCCACCAGGTATCGACCTGCTGCATAAATTGATCATTAGCAGCGAGAACGCCCGGATGCTCATTAATGTGCGGGGCGATATCGCGCTTATCGGTCAGCGTTTGGGCAAAATCCTGATATTCACCTGAGTTAGCAAGCGCTTGCTGATCCCGTTTTTCAAAGAGACTGGTTTCAAGGCCGGTGTAGTTTTCCCAGTAATGCGCTAATGCGGCGATTTCAGCTTCAGGGACACCACCATGCAGGTGCGCACGGACATCGTGAGGTTCTGGCGGTGGCGCGTTGTCTACGTAACGGCGGATATTGCAGTTGTAGTTTTCGTCTTTAATTTCACTAACGGGCACTTTGCGAGCATAGCCCGGAATATCATCACCCGCGCGGTAGGCGTTGATGATTTTGTCCAGATCTTCCGGGCGCAGATGATTCTGCGCTTTGCCTTCGCGGTATTCGCGGTCGGCGTTGATAAACAACACCGAATCACGCTCGCTGGCGTTTGCTTTGTTCATCACCAGAATACAGGCCGGAATGCCGGTGCCGTAAAAGAGGTTACCCGGCAAGCCAATAATGGCCTCAAGCCAACCTTGCTCGATAATGTACTTGCGCGCTTCGCTTTCTTCACCGCCGCGAAACAGCACACCGTGTGGCATGACCGTCGCTAAGCGACCATTGTGTTTCAGTACAGACAGCATGTGCTGCACAAACATCATGTCGGCTTTTTTGCCTTTTTCTGGCATAAACACCGGGAAACGACTGGCAAATTTGATGTCTTTTTTAATGTAGTTCTGGCTGAACGGCGGGTTGGCCACTACACGATCAAAGCGCTTCAGTTCATTGTTTTCGGCCATGTGTTGGGGTTCGCGCAGAGTGTCTTCCTGACGGATATCGGCATGAGAGATACCGTGCAACAGCATGTTCATTTTGCAGATTGACCAGGTAGTGCCAATTTTTTCCTGCCCGTTCAACGATAGTTCGGTGGAGTCACCGCCCTTCTCGCGCAAATAATCACGCATCTGTATCAGCATACCGCCTGAGCCACAGGTCGGGTCGTAGACGCTCATGCCTTCATCCGGGTCACAGATTTCTACACACAGGCGCACAACTTCGGCCGGGGTGTAAAACTCACCGGCTTTTTTTCCCGCCGAGTCGGCAAAGTATTTGATCAGCCATTCGTAGGCTGCACCGAGCAGGTCAGGGAATTCAAAATCAGCATCGTGCAGCGGAATTTTATCGAAGTTCTGGATAAAGTCGGCAAGCGTATCGTCGTCGAGCGTGCGCTGACCGATCTTTTTGTTGAAGTTGATACCTGCGAGTACATCCTGAAGGGCATCAATGTTCTCTTCTTCAATGGCTTGTAAGGCTTTGTTCAGATAGGAACCTACGTTGGTTTTCAGGTGCTTTAGTGCCGGACGCTGATGAACAACTTCTTTGCCGTCTTTTAATTCAGTCTCTTCCCAACCTTCATTCCAGCGGGCACGGGGTGGCACGTAGAAATATTTGCCGTGGTATTCGTCCCGGTCATTCTGTACTTCTTTGATGTCTTCCGGGCTCATGCCCTTTGCTTCGAGCTCTTTCTTAATCTGGGCACGGCGCTCATCAAATAAGTCGCTGGCACGCTTAAGAAACAGCATGCCAAAAATGTATTCTTTATATTCGCTGGCATCCATGCTACCACGCAGGTCGTCACAGGCTGCAAGTAGCAGATTCTCAAGACGGGCGAGGGTCAGTTTCATAGTGTTCGTTTGTCCTTAGTGAGCACCCACTCAATACCGGTGGAATTAGTGCGTGCTCTGAATTCAATTCATTGATAACGGTATGTGTCTTGTTCTGGGATCAGCCAGAATGTCCCCATAGCTCTGTCATACACTGGCTGATTTTTTCACGGTGCTGACGAATGGCCAAATATTCCTGCTGGATAGCAGTGAAGTTGGCTTCAACCTCGGCACTGCGATCTTGCGTAGGCACTTCCACTGGCAAGTTCTGTAAATCCGCAGCTTTGATCACTTTCATGGCTGTGCCTGTCTCGATTTCAGCCAGGTAGGCCTGAATAAGCTGTGAAGACAGGTAGCGATACAGGTAGATGCTGCTTACCGTTGATCGTGGTCTGATAATGACAAACAGCTGCCCAGCGATCCAGTTATGAGCGCAATTTTCTGAGACCAGCGCAATACGGCCGATATTACCTTTTACAGCCAGCAAGATGTCACCTGCCTGTAATCTCTGAGCTTCTGCACGGCGCAGCTGACTATCATCAACCCTGATGCACTTTTCTGGAGTATTAAGGATGCCAGTTTCGTCAATATCGCGCGCTCCGGCCTCAAGATAAACGCCCTCTTCGCTTGCATCAGCACCCTCTGACTTCAGATTCTGCGCTCTGATGATATCTGCGAAGTGACTCAATGGCTGTGCAGAGGCACTTTTAAGAGCTGCAGTGGCACTGCCATATTTGTATCGTCCGAATGATAGGTCATAGTCGTTCTCGCGAATCTGATCCGCGTCGACCAGTACACCTGAGCTACCTACTTCCAGGTTGTCGACCATTTCGGCGAGCGGCGTTGAATCGGCCCGGAACTCTCCTTTTGTAAATTCATATAAAGCAATTTTGTCGTTATCTGAGCGATGCTTGTCGATAACAAGTAATACCGGAGGAATCGAGGTATGTAATAAACTGCCTTGCGGTAAGCTAATCACCGCCTGGATCCAGTTTTTTCGTACCAGTTGCTCACGCATAGTGGCAGCAGATCGTGATAGGAGAGCGGCCTGAGTAACCATAACCACGGCTCTGTCTGTTGCTTCGTTAATTGCTCGTTCCAGTGCCCCCTCTTCTGAACGGATTCGCCCCTCTACGGTGGTAATTTGTGCTCCCAAGGGAGGGATGGATACCACACACGATGCATTAAGGTTCGCATCCTGCGTATCCAGCGGCTGAAAAATCAACTCAGGTGCTGAGAAAACGAGTTTTACTCCCAGAAGATAGGTAATTGCGAAAACAACAGGCCTGGCATTTGACGAGTAGAAAATGGCTTTATCGGGCTCTTTGACGTCACACAAAGCCATCAAGCTTGCGTCATGATAGAAAGCAGTTTTAGCCTGTGTATATTTCGCTAATTCAAGAATCTGCTGACTGACTCCCTGATTAAGAAATATGGTTGGCGAGCGTGGGTCGATTGTCTGAGATACCTCGCAGAGTGACCTTGCTATTTCTTTGTAATCATTGCCGATTGCCGCGATATGCCGAAGCAGCTCCTCCAGTGCAGATTCAGACAATCGCTGAACCAGACGAGATCGTTCGACATCAAGACCATGGTCTCCCAGGTCTTGAGCCATCTCGCGATAAGAATCAATCAGAAACGCTGCCTCTCTGAGCTTTGGCTCCTGCCCATTACGCTGCTTCCATGCCGCCCAAGTAATCAGCAGACTGATTTCATCGAGAGAGTCGGACGGGACGAAGCTCCCACGTAAGATTTCCAGAATGATACTCAGTATTGACTTAGTGGACACTGTTTTTGCCTCCAACCTTTTTACGTGAGTAGCTGTCGAGCGAGTATGTCGTGATCTGAGCATCACCGCTTTCTACCACCACTAAACCTCCTTTTTTATGGATGTCGAGAAGTCCTTTCTTCACCGATTCCAATTCTTTCAACGCTGCTTCAGCATTCTTTTTGTTCAAAATCAGTTTATCACCCTGAGCCACGCCAAACTGACTGACTATATCAATCAAGCCCGCTGTGATACCTCGCTGGTTCATACGCTTTTGAATGTGTCTTGTGTGTGCCATACATGCTCCCTGTTGCTAACTTTGATTTTTGTAGTATATTCCATACTAGATACTATTTCAAATACTTTTCGAATTCTAACAAGCACGCACAAAAAAGCCCCGTTTCCGGGGCTTTCGATTTCTTACTTCTGGCAATACCTGCTGAGCTTACGCCTGCTGAGCTGATACCTGGCCATGCTCTGTCAGCGCTTTAATGCCACTGATACGGTTCGCTTCGGCGGCCAGTACCTTCTCTTCGTCGCTGGCGTATTTCTCATCCCACTCCAGCACTTTTGGCGTCATCAGGTGGTGCCACAGCGGTGGGATCAGGGCGACGACGATGGTAGTCAGGTAGCCATTGATCATAGTCGGTGCTTCTGGGTATGGGCGCAGGTCCTGGTATGGCACTTCACCGTGAGCGTGATGGTGAGAGTGACGGGTCAGGTTGAACATGGTCCATGACGAGAAGCGCTTGTTGGTGTTCCATGAGTGACGTGGCTGCACTGGCAGTTCTGGATTACGAACCATGCCGTAGTGTTCCATGTAGTTCACGATTTCCAGCAGGGCTTTACCGAACAGGCCTGCACCGATAAACATCAGCATGGTTTCTACGCCACCCGCCAGGTAAGCCAGCGCAACGATGATGGCGCTCATGCCGTAGCCACGCAGTACCGAGTTACGAATCGACAGTGGGTTATGCCCCATTTTACGCAGGCGCTCGGCTTCGAGTTTAAGTGCGCTGATGTTGCCCTTAATGGTCGATGCCAGTACGTGGAAATAGACGTTGCGGCCACGCGGTGCAGTGGCAGGATCTTTAGTCGTACTCACGTAACGGTGGTGACCGTAAACATGTTCAACGGCGAAGGCGACATCGAAGCTGAAAGCCAGCAACCAGCGACCAATAAACATTGAGGTCGGGTCCCAGGTACGATGCGTCAGTTCATGGCCGGTAATGGTGCCCACCATACCAATCATCAGGCCGGTCATAAGCAGAGCGCACAGATCTGACACCCAAGTGCCCTCGGCTTTAGCTGCCAGAACATCGTAACCGGTCAGGCTGGTGAGCATCTCTCCCAGGCCGAACAGATCACCGGCACTCACCTGCCAGAAATAGGCAAAGACAATCAACGAAAGGAGAGGCAATGCTAACCAGAGCTGCGCAGTCAAAATACCCGGGTGTTTAAAGTCAGGAGTCGTTGTGTCATCCCCCAACACAGCGTCCAGTACGATATAGCCGCCGAAGATGGCGATCAGACCATAAATAATCCAGTCGGCGCCGAGGAACATTGCCGCTGCGGCAAGCAGACCAATGGCGTGAAAAAGAAAGTATTTGAGGTAATGGAACATAGGATTCTCCTTCCGTTATGCTCTTTTATGTTAGATTTAAATTCTGTCTTATCCGGCTTTTTGGGTATGCGAACGGTCGGTAAACCGGTCGCAATAAATTCCGTTTTCGCTCATGCCTGAGTTACGCAGGCACTTTTCCGCGGCGTCCAACATAGGTGGCGGCCCACACATATAGGTCTGCGAAATATCTGTTAATTCAGGGATCACATCGGTAACAAGACCCCGACGACCTTCCCAGCTACTACCTTCTGGCTCTTCAGACAGTACAGGAATAAAGCGGAAACGGCCGGACCAGTTGCGGGAAATTCGGGAAATATCCTCCAGCGCGCAGAGGTCTTTTTCAGTGCGGGCACCAAACAGGAAGGTCACATCCCGGTCGATCTTATGGTTCATGGCATCTTCGAGAATCGCCAGTACCGGTGCGATACCACTGCCACCCGCGATCATCAGCATTTCACCGCTGCCCTGGCGAAGGTAAAAATCACCGTAAGGGCCATCGATGGTGACTTTATCGCCGACAACTGCCTGATGATTTGCCCAGCCTGACATTTCGCCGCCGGGCACTTCACGGATGAAAAAACGTACCTGGTTACCCTGAGGCGGAGTAGCGAACGAATAACTGCGCGAGCCTGACGACACGGCCGGCGTTGAAAACAGAGCGTATTGGCCGGGAACGTAGGTGGTCTCTTCTGGCAAGGTAACCGTGACGCTGACCATGTCGGCTGTGAGTTTTTCAATCGAAGTAATTTCTCCTTCCTGCACGCTTGCTACAGAGGTGCCATCAGACAAACCATCAACAAATACCGTCACGTCAGACTTCAATTGAGATTGGCATCCCAGGATGTACTTATTGTCGAGATCTTCAGAGCTGAGAATAAAAGCGGATGAGGTCAATTCTTTAACCTGACCATCCTGAAGCTTGCATTTACAGGTTGCACAGCCCCCTACTTTGCAACTGTACGGAAAGCGAACTCCCTGACGCAGGGCAGCAGTCAGAATGGTCTCTTTCGGATTTACCGTGAACTCTCCAACGCCTTCGATGGTTAAGGTGTGTGGTTTCGCAGATTTGAACAGTCCAAACATTGCTCTGGCTTCTCATTGTTAGATTGTCGGACAATCCTACAATCAGAATAATGTATGAAAAGGTCTGATTACGCCATCAAAGTGACTAAAGAGTCATTATGGATGCACCGGAACCATCCACTGATATCAGAAAAGGGAGCCATCACAAATGGACTGGGCCGACGGAGTCTGAAGTCTGAAACCCTGAAACCAGTGGGAATGAGCAGAATAATCCGGGTATAAGCGGAGAATAAAAAAGCGGGAGTGTTTATCAGCCAGTGGGACGAACGCACACCAAAGCTAGTTGTTGCTCACTTGACCTGCGTCAAGTGAGCTAAAGCGCCCTTTCAGCATTGAGGGCTCAATACAGGGCAAAAAGCTTAAGACATGCCGTTTGGAAAATCTTCCAGGCCCGCAGTGAGTGCTTCGCGTTGAGGCGCAAGCGCGTCAGTGTAGGTCTTGAGTTGCTCAACCGCATAGCGGGCACGCTTCTCAAGGTACTCATCTGATTCACGGCCCTTACCCTGCCAGAGTTCAGAGGCATCACGAAGAATCAGATGCTCTGGTAACCAGAGTAAACGCGAGTTTTTGTAGCCGCTACCGCGAAGCTCAGCGACAACAAAGGCGCCACCGACCGACCCAGACACGGCAACCAGCAAAGCAGGTTTATGCGCAAACTGCGGATGGCTGCACCAGAGAAACAGGTTCTTCAACCCGGCAGGCGCCATGCCGTGCCACTCAGGCACCACAAACACCAACCCATCAGCCTGCGTAATTTTATTCTGTACTTCTTTGACCTGCTCATTCGCTTCGCGCTCGCCATTCCACAATGGAAGGTCCGCTTTGAAGAGATCAATCACGTCAGCGCCGCCGTCGAAGAAGCGCGTGTTCAGTTCTTGTGCCAGACGCAGGCTTTGTGCGCCATCACGATGGCTGGCGCTGATAATTGCGTAATTCGCCATAATTACCCCTTATAACTAATCCGTAAAGTTGCTTCTATTTCCGTGTCCAAAAGAGCGGAAAAGTTCTCTTAAGCCGCGTATGACGGACGCTCTTTCATTGCCGCGTACCAACGCTGGATATTGGGGTACTCGTCGCCGACCCGGACTTTAACAATGCGTGCAAAGTCGATGGCACAAATCGCAGTGATGTCGGCAATAGAAAACTGGCTGCCTGCTATCCACTCGTTATTAGCAAGCTGAGCATCCAGAACAGGCAAAGACTTCATGAAGTTTTTAGCGCTCTCTTTGCCGAAGTCTTCGACTGGCGTCATACGATCCTTAAAGAAGCCCGTAATGTGCTGGAAGGCAAACAGTGCAGGATAGAGAACCATAGATTCCATCCGGTGCTCCCACATATGAATGATGGCACGCTCTTTTGGTGTGGTCCCAAAGAGGCTGCCTTCATCGGAAACTTCATCAAGGTAACGACAAATAGCCGGCGTTTCTGACAGGCACAAGCCGTCGTCCAGCTCCAGAACCGGCACTTTAGCGAATGGGTTCTTCGCACAGAACTCCACTTTAAGGTTGTCACCAGCGCCGAGATCTAGTTCTTCACGGTCATAGGTAATGCCTTTTTCAGCTAATACCATACGTACACGACGCGGGTTCGGGGCGTGCGGGTTATCATAAAGTTTCATAGAGCAATGGCCTCTGCCTGAGTAAGTAACGTCTCAAGCTAACCAGAGGCTAAGGTGCGGTCAAGGTTGATAACTTATTGTTGCCCAGAGATAGCTAATGCGGTGGCCACCGCTGCCGTGCGATTCTCAACACCCAACTTACGGAATACAGGCTCAAGATGCTTATTCACCGTTCTGGGGCTCATCTCCAGTATTTGCGCAATTTCCTGATTGGTTTTGCCCCGACTGAGCCAGAACAGCACCTGCGTCTCACGATCGGTAAGATCAAACGCTGCCTGCAAGGCCTTACGCGCAGCAACCTCTTCATTCAATACGAAGCGCATCAGGTACTCTCCCGGTAACGGGCGACCCAGATATCGGACACTGACTTCGGCCTGATCGGACGTTAATCGCAGCATGGCATTTCTCTCTGGCGAGCGGGTCAACCATGCAGGTAAATCCTGGCTTAATACCGGTTGCCAGCTTGCCAGTTCAACCCCTGTGCTTCCCAGCAGTTCTTCGGCGACTCGCGTTGCCCAGAGCAAGGTTCCGTTGACATCACAGGCAAACGCCGGCTGTCCCATTTCTTCAAGGGCACGACGGGCGCTCTTGGTTTTCATTGCCGTAGACAGGTGCACCTGCACACGTGCCAGCATTTCATCGAGGTTGACCGGCTTGGTCAGGTAGTCGACGCCGCCAGCCTCAAGCCCTTTTAATACATCACTGCTATCGCTCAGCCCGGTGAGAAAAATGACCGGGACATCTTCGCTGTCAGGTGATGCCTTGAGAGCACGACAGGTTTCAAAGCCATCCATACGAGGCATTACGCCATCCATCAGAATCAGATCGGGCGTCATCAACCGGGCGATATTCAATGCCTGCTCACCGTCCATAGCGACTAAAACGGTATACCCTGCCCCAGCCAATGCCTCATTCATAAAGGCCAGGGATTCCGGTGTATCGTCGACGATCAGAATAGTGCCAGCAGTTGTAGCACCGGGTTTAGCCGAGCCTGCTTCAGGACTCATGGTTTTTCACTCCCAATACTGTGCTCATCAGTATTATCTTGTGACTTCGGAGATTGAGCATCCAGGCGCGCGGCGCACATGGCGTGGACGTCAGCAAAGCGGAACGAGGTAATACAGCGCTTAAGCTCTCTGACGAAATCAGGGTCCAACTCTTCCTGCTCGCAAGCCTCGATCAATGCCTCCAGCCCGGCGATATAGCCGAGCTGAGAAAACGACATAAATTCGCGTAGCCTCGCATCAGTGAGAGGAGCGACCCTTGCCTGCTTCGGGACGTCCTCAGGGCTGCCTTCATAAATCCAACTGAGATCCAGCTGTCGCGCAATTTTATCGAGTAATACCTGATCCTTCATCGGTTTGATCAGATAGTCATCATTCAAACGTCGGCCCGGTTCAGAAAATGCCCCGTTTCCTTCAGCAGAAATCCGGTCTTCCGCATCAGCAGATACCATAATCACAGGCGCCGAAAATCCATCGTTACGTAGCTTCTGCAACAGGGTCCAGCCGTTGCGGCCCGGCATCGAAATATCCAGTAGCAGAAGATCGACTCTGGCCTCACCAAGCACAGCCTCGCATTCATCGGCACCGGAGGCTTCGAGCACGGTAAACCCGAGGGGCGATAAGGTCTCACTGATCAGCCCACGATGTGATGGTTCATCATCCACAGTGAGTACGACTCGTTTATCGCCTTCATAACCAATGATTTTCTGTGCCGGCGCTGCGGGTTTATCAGCAAGGTGAACTTTTCGTTCAATGCTGGATAGCATCATGGTTAAGCGGAACGTACTGCCGGAACCCGGTGCGCTTTTCAGTGTGATTTCACCGCCCATAATATCGGCAAGTAATTGACTGATCGTCAGGCCAAGACCGGTGCCCGGCTGCTGCGGATGGCCAGGTTTGCGAATACGTTCAAACGGTTGGAATATCTTTTTGTGCTCTTCTGCGCTGATCCCCGGCCCGGTGTCTTTTACCGTAAATTCAGCAACCTGGCTACGGTATTTTACGCTCAGCGAAACACCGCCGGTCTCCGTATATTTCACGGCATTCGATAAAAGGTTAGTGAGAATCTGGCGCAGATGTTTTTCGTCGGTACGTACCATATCCGGTAAATACGCCGGCGCCTCGTACGTAAACGTAATGCCCTTGGCGACCGACTGCAGACGGAACATTTCGGCGAGATCATTCAATAAGCGCTTGAGGTTGACTTCATCACGACGAATCTCAAGCCGCCCGGCTTCGATGCGCGACAGGTCGAGCAAGCCTTCAATCAGGTCAGCAAGATATTCGCCACTACTGCGGATCAGACTTATCTGACGTTGCTGTTTATCACTGAGGCCGTCACTTTTTTCGAGTAACTGAGCGTAACCCAGCACAGAATTCAGTGGGCTTCTTAACTCGTGACTGATACCACCGAGATAGCGACTTTTTGCCAGGTTAGCAGCCTCTGCTAATTCTTTCGCCTGCTGCAAAGCACGGTCTGTCTCTTCATGCGCAGCAATTTCCTGCGATAACAGATCCGTCTGTTTTGTGGCTTCATCTAGCGCTAACTCGCGACTCTCGTTAGCGAGTACAAATAACCAGATCAGAACACCGACGATAATCATCAACAATACGTAAACCTGCAACAGACTACTGCCAAGCAAAGCCTGCATGCTGTTATCAGAAGGTGCCTGCATGTACACCAACCAGAACAGGAGCCCAACGATGCCACCGATAATGGTCAATAAACCCGAAAACTGCAGAATACGAGGGTTAAGACGATGTACTAAGCGGTCGGGAAGTAGGGTCGTCAGCGTCGCGGCAATCTGATCGCTGAAGCGTGCGTTTTCTTTGCACTGGTCGTGGCAGCGTGATTCCAGCGTGCAGCATAACGAGCAGATGTGCCCGTTGTAAGCCGGGCACACGGCGATATCTTCGCGGTCGAATTCGTTCTCGCAGACGCTGCAGGTTAACTGCTCAGTGGCTGGTGACAGCGGAATAATCTCACGCGCAAGATAGTATTTACCGCCGGTGATCAGAGCGATAACAGGTGCCAGAAAGAACGCAGTAAATAAAGAAATAAACGAAGACAGCGCCTGTGCCGTCTCACCCCAGATACCGGTAAATGACAAAATGCCGCACAGAGATGCGAGCACCATAGCGCCAAAGCCCACAGGATTAATGTCGTAGAGATACGCCCTCTTAAACTCAATATGTTTAGGGCTGAGGCCGAGAGGTTTATTAATCACCAGGTCAGCAACGAGCGCACCGACCCAAGCCACAGCGACATTCGAATAAATACCCAGAATATGTTCGAGTGATTCGTACACACCCAGTGCCATTACCAGAATGGCGATCATAACGTTGAAGTATAACCAGACCACACGACCTGGGTGACTGTGAGTCAGACGCGAAAAGAAATTCGACCAGGCGATTGAGCCCGCGTAGGCGTTAGTGACATTAATCTTCACCTGACAGAGCACTACAAAAATCCCCGTCAGTGCCATCACCGCCAGTGGTGATTCGGTCAGGTAGCTGAACGCAACAGCGTACATGTGGGTCGGGTCACCCGCCTCGTCGTAACCCAGCCCGTGACTGAGTGCCAGCACAACCAGAAATGATCCGGCCATGATTTTAATGGCGCCCATCAGAATCCATCCCGGCCCGCCGATAATCAATGCAGTCCACCAGCGTAGTCGCTGATCCGGTTTCGGCTCCGGCAAAAAGCGCAGGAAGTCGACCTGCTCTCCGATTTGAGCAATCAACGAAAAGATGACGGCAGATGCGGCACCAAAATAGATCAGACTGACGCCGTTGCCCTCTGACGGTGCAACCGGCGATTCAAAGTTGATCCAGTCGCTGATGGCCTGAGTTTCCTGCCAAAGAATGAACACGAACGGCGCCAGCTGAAGCAGAAACCAGAGGGGTTGAGTCCATAGCTGAAACCGTGAAATCAGGGTAATACCGTGAGTTACCAGCGGAATCACGATCAAGGCACTGATCAGGTAGCCAAGCCACAAGGGCACCGAAAAGAGGATATCCATGGCCGACGCCATGATGGCAGCTTCGAGCGCCATAAAGATAAAGGTGAAAGATGCGTAGATCAGCGAAGTCACCGTCGAGCCGATATAGCCGAATCCGGCTCCCCGGCTGAGCAGATCAATATCGACCCCATAGCGGGCCGCGTAATAACTGATGGGAATTGCCGTCAGGAAGATAATGGCCGACACCACCATGGTCGCCAGAAGCGCCGCATGGACGCCATAGACCAGAGTGATCGCAGCCCCGATGGCTTCCAGCGCCAGAAAGGAAATCGCTCCCAGTGCGGTGTTGGATACCCGTGCCGACGACCAGCGGCGGGCGTTCTTACCGGTAAACCGAAGCGCAAAGTCTTCGAGGGTCTGGTTGGCAACCCAGCGATTGTAGTTACGGCGGGTAGTCAGTAGTTGTGGGTTTGCCATCCGGTCTCCAGGAAATCTGCTGTCGTATCCATGAATCTGCTTTCGCGTTCATAAAATCTGTTATCGCATCCTGGCGACTTATATTAATCATATCCCGTGCCAACTCGTATGCGTCAAATGACGTACCCCGGTGGAGCGTTCAACGAATGTTCCAAAACCGTCGCTACAGGCAATCTGAAAAGGTCACAGCAACCACAAACTACCTAAGTGAGGCCTGACTATGCGACTACCAACCTTTGAAAACACAGCGCTTGCACGGCGCGGTTTTCTGAAAAATTTACTCGCAATACCTGCCGCTCTGATGCTTGCACATACAAGTGTTCCAGCGCTGGCGGACGAAGTGAACAGCACTGGGCTGGCAGTAACGGACGATACCGTTAAAGTCGGTATTCTACACTCTGTTACTGGCACCATGGCGATCAGTGAAACAGGTTCAGTACAGGCTGAGAAGCTTGCCATTGAGCAGATCAACGCCATGGGCGGTGTACTGGGTCGTAAGATCGAATACATTCAGGAAGACGGCGCCAGTGACTGGCCGACCTTCGCTGAGAAATCCAAGAAGCTCCTGGTTCAGGATAAAGTCGCGGCCGTCTTCGGTTGCTGGACTTCAGCGTCACGTAAAGCCGCTCTGCCAGTCTTTGAGCAGTATAACGGTATGCTCTACTACCCGACTTTCTACGAAGGTCTGGAGCAGTCACCTAACGTGATCTACACCGGTCAGGAAGCGACTCAGCAGATTCTTGAAGGTCTGGACTGGGCAGCCCGCGAAAAAGGTGCGAAGAAATTCTACCTGCTCGGCTCTGACTACATCTGGCCACGTACCTCAAACAAAATTGCACGTAAGCACATCGAAAACGTACTCGGCTCTAAAGTTGTGGGCGAAGAGTACTACCCACTGGGTCACACTCAGTTCAACTCTGTGATCAACAAAATCAAGCTGAAAAAACCTGACGTTGTATTCATCTCAGTGGTGGGCGGTTCTAACGTTGCTTTCTACAAGCAGCTGAAAGCGGCCGGTATCGACATGGGCAAAGAGAAGCCATTGTTCCTTACCATCTCGGTGACCGAGGATGAAATCCTGGGTATTGGTGGTGAGAACATTGAAGGTATTTACGCTTCAATGAAGTACTTCCAGTCTCTGCCTAACGAAAACAACCAGGCCTTCGTAAAAGCATTTAAAGAACGCTGGGGTGACGACATCGTGATCGGTGACGTAACTCAGGCAGCTTACCTTGGCCCATGGTTATGGAAAGCAGCGGTCGAAAAAGCCGGTTCTTTCGATATCGATAAAGTCCGTGAAGCCTCTCCTGGTATCGAGCTGACAACCGCACCAGAAGGTTATGTCCGTGTTCACGAAAACCATCACCTTTGGTCGAAAACCCGCATCGGTCTCGCCGAGCCTGACGGTCAGTACAAAGTGGTTTATGAAAGTGATGAACTGATCGAGCCTGATCCATTCCCTGAGGGTTACCAGTAAAACCCCACGCATGACCCGGGCTGAGTTTTCTCAGCCCACCCTTCCGGTAGCGCGCCGGTAACCACCAGCCGCTACCGAATTCTGATCCACCGGGGAGAAACATCATGTTTGCCGAATATTCTGCATCCGAGCTTACCTCCATCTTTGCTATGCAAGGTTTTGCCGGACTTATCCTGTTTTCTGTTTTTGTTCTGATGGCACTCGGTCTGGCGATTATTTTCGGCCAGATGGGTGTGATCAATATGGCACACGGCGAATTTATGATTCTCGGTGCTTACGTTACCTACATAATTTCAAATCTGTTTGCTGACTACCTGCCAAGTATTTATGGCAGTTACTTCTTTCTGGCCATGATAGTGGCCTTCTTTGTCACGGCCGCTCTCGGGGCCTTTGTCGAGTGGGCGATGATACGCCACCTGTATCACCGCCCTCTGGATACTCTGCTTGCTACCTGGGGCCTGAGCCTGATTCTGCAACAACTCTACCGCACCGTATTTGGCGCGCGTGAAGTAGGCGTCACTCTGCCTGACTGGTTGATGGGTTCGTACCCTGTAACCGACATGGTTGAAGTGCCGGTTAATGGTCTGTTTGTGATGGGCCTGACGATCGTGATTACCGTCGGTGTTGCATTGATGATGCAGAAATCCCGTCTGGGTAAACAAACCCGCGCCGTTGTACAGAATCGTCCGATGGCTGCTGCTGTTGGTATTAATACCGAGAAAGTTGACCGTCTGACCTTCGCACTCGGTTGCGGCATCGCAGGCATCGCAGGTTCTGCGTTCACCATGATCGGTTCTACCGGTCCGACGTCAGGTCAGCTGTATATCGTTGATACCTTCCTTGTTGTTGTGTTCGGTGGTGCATCCAGCCTTCTGGGTACCGTCGCCTCGGCCTTCACCATCTCTCAGGCCCAGTCAACGATGGAGTTTTTCCTCAGCGGCTCAATGGCCAAAGTACTCACCCTGCTGTTTGTGGTCGGCATTCTGATGCTTCGTCCTCAGGGTCTGTTCACTCTCAAAGTACGTCACTGAGCAGGAGTCTAATTGATGAATAAATTTGCCGATTTTATTGCCCGCAATCAGTACAGCCACATGATCATTCTTGCAGTTCTGCTGTTGGTGATCCTGCCGCTGTCGATGGATATCTTCCGCCTTAACCTGGTGGGAAAATATCTCACTTACGCTTTCGTTGCCCTCGGTCTGGTTCTTTGCTGGGGCTACGGTGGCATTCTCAGCCTCGGTCAGGGGGTATTCTTTGGCCTGGGCGGTTACTGCATGGCGATGTTCCTGAAACTGGAAGCCTCGTCACCTGAAAATACAGCGATTCAGTCGACTCCCGGCATTCCGGACTTTATGGACTGGAACCAGCTCACCGAACTGCCATGGTTCTGGGAACCCTTCCACAGCTTTGGCTTTACTCTGTTCGCTGTTATTGCTGTGCCCGCTGTCTTCGCTTTTATCATTGCTGTTGCCATGTTCAAGCGTCGTGTCGGTGGTGTGTACTTCGCCATTATCACGCAGGCGGTTGCGGCCATCCTGACCATCCTGATTATCGGTCAGCAAGGTTACACCGGCGGCGTAAACGGTATTACCGACCTGCGCACACTGCATGGTTGGGATATCCGTACTGACGAAGCGAAGTACATCCTCTACTACATCAACGCGCTGCTACTGTTTATCTGCCTGTTCGTTGCCGCCTTTGTGATTAAAAGCAAACTCGGCCGCTTATTAGTCGCGATGCGTGAAAGTGAAGAACGCGTTCGCTTCTCTGGCTACGACGTCTCTGGATTCAAAATCTTTATCTTCTGCCTGGCTGCGGCAATCTCCGCGATCGGCGGCGCAATGTTCACGCTTCAGGTCGGATTTATGTCGCCTACCTTCGTTGGCATCGTTCCTTCGATTGAAATGGTGATCTTCTGCGCACTGGGTGGTCGTCTTTCTATTCTCGGCGCTGTGTACGGCACATTACTCGTTAACTGGGCTAAGACCAGCTTTTCGGAAAGCTTCCCCGAACTCTGGCTGTTCGCTATGGGTGCTCTGTTTATCGGCGTTGTAATGGCCTTCCCGAATGGTCTTGCTGGTATCTATCAGCGCTATATCGAACCCATACTGCTGCGTATGTCCGGTAAGTCTCAGGATGATTCACCCGCCACGCCTGGTCCGCAGGAACCCACTGCCAAAGAAAATTCGCCTGAAGAGGCTCTGACTGACGAATCCCGGACAGAAGAGGAACGCAAACATGCTTGAGTCAACGAAATCCATTCCAGCAAAAGACTTTGTCTTGAGCGTAGAAGGTCTGACTGTGTCCTTCGATGGCTTTAAAGCAGTGAACGATTTATCGCTGTACGTCGAAGAACAAGAAATCCGCGTCATTATCGGCCCTAACGGGGCCGGTAAGACCACGGTACTGGATCTCATCTGTGGCCGTACCAAGGCCACTGAAGGTTCGATTAAATTTAAGGGTAAAGAATTAACCAAGCTGAACGAGCACCAGATTGTTCACGCCGGTGTGGGTCGGAAATTCCAGAACCCATCCATCTATGAAGACCTGACGGTATTCGAAAATCTTGAGCTGTCGTTCCCGCGTGGACGCAACGTCTGGGGTGCCCTCTTCTTCCGTCGCGATAAAGAGGTCGTCGACAAAGTAAAAGAAATCGCCGACATGATTTTTCTCGGCGACAAACTGGATACCTCAGCTGACCTGCTCTCTCACGGTCAGAAGCAGTGGCTGGAAATTGGCATGCTGCTGATCCAGGACCCTGAGCTCCTGATGTTGGACGAGCCGGTTGCAGGTATGTCGGTCTCTGAGCGTAAACAGACAGCAGACCTGCTGCACCGAATTACCAAAGACCGCTCAGTACTTGTGATTGAACACGATATGCAATTCGTTGCCGACATTGCCGACCGGGTGACCGTGCTTCACCAGGGCAAGGTTTTATCTGAAGGCTCAATGGAACGGGTGCAGTCTGACCCTAAAGTCGTCGAAGTCTACCTGGGCCATTAAGGGGAACTACCATGCTGCAATTAAACGATTACTCCGTCGCCTACGGCCAGAGCACCATCATTGATGGTATGAACCTGACCCTTAAAGAGAACGAAATCATCGCCATTCTCGGTCGCAATGGCATGGGCAAAACCACATTGATGAAATCCCTGATTGGCATGATTCCAAGCAAGGGAGGCACGGTTAAATTGGCGGACAAAGAACTGTCGCCATTAAAGAGTCACGAGCGTGTCAGTGCTGGTCTGGCCTTCGTGCCCCAGGGCCGGATGATTTTCTCGACCATGACGGTAGAAGAAAACATCGAAACCGGACTGACCAGCACCGGTGAGCGCAACATTCCATCTGACCTCTACAGCATCTTCCCGGTGCTGGATGAAATGAAACATCGCCGCGGTGGCAACCTGTCGGGCGGTCAGCAACAACAGCTTGCGATCGCACGAGCACTGGCAAGTAACCCGGATGTCCTCATTCTGGATGAACCTACCGAGGGGATTCAGCCCAGCATCATTAAAGATATGGCCAAAACGCTGAAACAGATACGTACACAGCGTGGCTTGTCGATTCTGGTTTCCGAGCAGGTACTCAGTTTTGCACTGGATGTCGCTGACCGGATTCTGGTGATTGAAAAAGGAAAAATTGTACTGGACGTACCGGTCGAAGAAGCCGACCAGGAAACCATTTCAAAATACCTTTCTGTTTAAGCGGAGAACATTATGCGTCACGGTGATATTTCCAGTAGCCCAGATACCGTTGGTGTTGCGGTCGTTAATTACAAAATGCCACGTCTTCACAGTAAAGCTGAAGTCCTCGACAACGCCCGCAAAATTGCCGACATGATCAAGGGCATGAAAGTCGGATTGCCCGGTATGGATCTGGTCGTATTCCCGGAATATTCAACCATGGGAATCATGTACGACGAAGAGGAAATGTATGCCACTGCTGCCACTATCCCGGGTGATGAAACGGACATCTTCGCAGCTGCCTGCAAAGAGGCCGATACCTGGGGCATCTTTTCACTGACAGGTGAACAGCACGAAGAACACCCGAATAAAGCGCCTTATAACACGCTAGTCCTGATCAATAACGAAGGCGAAATTGTTCAGAAATATCGTAAGTGCATTCCGTGGTGCCCGATTGAAGGCTGGTATCCCGGTGACCGTACTTATGTAAGTGAAGGTCCTAAAGGGTTAAAAATCAGTCTGATCATCTGTGATGACGGTAACTATCCGGAGATCTGGCGCGACTGTGCCATGAAAGGCGCAGAGCTGATTGTTCGCTGTCAGGGCTACATGTACCCAGCCAAAGAACAACAGATCATGATGGCGAAAACCATGGCATGGGCAAACAACTGCTACGTAGCTGTCGCCAATGCAACAGGCTTCGACGGTGTCTATTCCTACTTTGGTCACTCTGCTCTGATCGGCTTCGATGGCCGTACACTCGGCGAATGTGGCGAAGAAGACATGGGTGTCCAGTACGCCCAATTATCTGTGTCACAGATTCGCGACGCCCGTAAAAACGATCAGTCGCAGAATCATTTGTTCAAACTTCTGCACCGTGGATACAGCGGTGTTCATGCCTCGGGCGATGGTGACAAAGGCATTGCCGATTGCCCATTCGAGTTCTATCGCACCTGGGTAACCGATGCTGAAAAAGCCCAGGCCGATGTCGAAGCCATGACGCGCACAACAGTCGGCGTAGCAGATTGCCCGGTCGGTACTCTGCCCGTTGAAGAGCGCTCAATGGAGGCTGGCGAGTAATCGCCAGATTGCCGATGGTCTTTGTCACTGATCGCATTCGTTCACAGACACAATCGCAGAGCCAACCGCTTCTGTCGCGGTTCGCTTTTCAGCCGGCTGAAGTATCAGCTCACCTGAAAGCATGTATCCGTAGTCAGGATGCCGTGATTGATCGGCTTGAATCGCAACTGAATGTGATCAGTGCCGGACTTAACGACCGTCGGCGCCCGCTTCTCTCAGCTTTATTTATCGGCGCGACCGGCGTTGGTAAAACCGAAATGGTGCGACAGGTTGCGCAGGCGATTCACGGTCGCAGCGATGCTTTCTGTCGTATCGATATGAATACTCTCGCACAGAGCCACTACAGTGCTGCTATTACAGGGGCACCTCCGGGCTATGTGGGCAGCAAAGAAAACCTCAGCTTACTTAATGAAGAACTGATCAGTGGCACAAGCTCGCGCCCGGGCATTGTCCTGTTCGATGAAATAGAAAAAGCAGACCACTCGGTGGTACTGAGTCTGATGAATATCCTCGACAACGGCACCCTGAAGCTGGCGTCGGGACAGAAGTCGATCAGTTTTACCAATACGCTGGTGTTTATGACGAGTAATGTCGGCAGTCGCCTCGCTGAGTCATTACGCTGGCTGGACTCCGTTCCCGGAGTTAACCGCAGTGGTCTTTATAAACGCGCACTGGAGCGCCATTTTAATACGGAATTTATCAACCGCATTGGCATTGTTGAGTACTTCTCTGCACTGACATCGGAGGATATGCCGAGTCTGGTTGAAGGCCTTGAGCAGTCGCTGAATTCTCAACTGAAACGCCACAACACCAGTATTGAACTTGAACCGGCGGCTCGTGATTTTATCGTCATGACATCCGGATTCCGTAAGTACGGTGCCCGCGCCATCGAACGTCGTTTCCGCGACCTGGTTATTACCGAGGTGGCTCGTCACCTCACTGCGCACAACGACACTATGAATACACACCTGCAGGGCGTTCTGTCTGAACGACAGATCACTCTGCTCCCGGTTTCCCTTGCGGAAACGCACTCTGAATTCCCTTCCGAACCGGAATTTACCCCGAAAAGCCCCAAGGCTACCTAAGGAGAAAACCATGACTGATACCATCATTAAAATTGATCTCAGTAAATCCGCTTATGAAAATGACCAGGTTCACAACCGCTGGCATCCGGACATTCCGATGGTAGCAACCGTAAAACCCGGTGATGACTTCATTGTTGAATGTTATGACTGGACCGGTGGTCAGATTGAAAATAACGACGACGCTTCCGACGTCCGTGATGTCGACCTGAGCCAGGTTCACTTCTTATCCGGCCCGATTAAAGTCGAAGGCGCAGAGCCAGGCGATCTTCTCGAAGTTGATATTCTGGACATCGGTGCTTTCCCTGATAACCAGTGGGGCTTCAATGGTTTCTTCTCGAAAAAGAACGGCGGTGGCTTCCTGACCGATCGCTTCCCGGAAGCACAGAAATCCATCTGGGACTTCAACGGCATGATGACCAGCTCACGTCACGTTCCAGGCGTTGAGTTTGCCGGTATTCTCCACCCCGGTCTGATCGGCTGTCTGCCAGACAAAAAAATGCTGGATATGTGGAATACCCGTGAAAAAGCTTTAGTCGACACCGATCCAGAACGCGTCCCCGAACTGGCGACACTGCCTTATGCAGAAACGGCTCACATGGGTCGCCTATCAGGGGACGAAAAAGCGAAAGCAGCAGCCGAAGGTGCGCGTACTGTGCCTCCTCGTGAGCACGGTGGTAACTGTGATATTAAAGACCTGACACGCGGTTCTAAAGTCTATTTCCCTGTCTATGTTGATGGTGCGGGCCTGTCTGTTGGTGACCTTCACTTCTCACAGGGTGACGGTGAAATCACCTTCTGTGGCGCGATTGAAATGGCGGGCTGGATTCACATGCGCGTTAATATCATCAAAGATGGTATGGCGAAGTATCAGGTTAAAAATCCAATCTTTAAGCCAAGTAAGATGGTACCGAAATACGACGATTATCTGATTTTTGAAGGTATTTCTGTTGATGAAGACGGTAAACAGCATTACCTGGATACTAGCATTGCCTATCGTCAGGCCTGTCATAACGCGATTAACTACTTAACTCAGTTCGGTTATAGCGAAGCTCAGGGTTACGCCATCATTGGTTGTGCACCGGTACAGGGCCACATCAGTGGTGTGGTTGATATTCCGAACTCCTGTGCGACGCTTTGGTTACCAACCGATATCTTCGAGTTTGACGTGCAGCCGAATTCCGAAGGGCCTAAGAAACACCTCGATGGCAGCATCGATATTCCAAAAGCGCCGGATCTTTAATAAGGGGATTTAACTATGCCACTCTATGACTATAAATGTCCTGAACACGGTGTATTCCAGGAACTGGCTTCGATGGAGCACCACGATAAACCCGCGTTCTGCCCGCAATGCCAGACTATGTCTGCGCGGGTGATTGTGTTGCCACCAGAGATTGCCAGCATGATCAAAGAGCGGCGGGAAGCCATGGAAGCGAACGAAAAAGCAAGTCACTCACCCGAGGTTATGACCGCCGGTGAATTCCATGCGCGCGAGAAGGAAAAGCAGGAGCGCCATGCCCACAAGCATGGTAGCAACTGTGGTTGCAACGCGAAAAAACGTCGGAGCAATCTGATGTATACCGCGGAAGGCAACAAGATGTTCCCCTCGATGCGGCCATGGATGATCAGTCACTGACAGCTCATTACAGCTCTCGAATCACCTTGCAGTTTTTTCGGGGCTGTTTCTGAGACGATCAGTGTTTTGAGACTTCCCCGGGCATCTGCCCGGGGCTTTTTGATAAGGCGACGAAGTAAACCTGTCGCCTTATTTAACCGATAAAAGATTTATCAGTCGGCTTTACGTGCAGGCGCGTTTCCGCCTTTACGGTGAGGCTTACGTGGCTTGTCTTTAAAGTCGCGGCTGCCTTTAAAATCACGGTCTTTAGAACCTTTGCCTTTAAAGCCGCCGTCACGGCGCTTAGGACCACCCGGCTTACGCTCAGGAATACCCGCCTCGCCTTTAAACTCTTTAATTTCCAATGCACGGCCACACACGCGCGCATTGCGCAGTGTTTTCATTGTTTCTGGTGGCATGCCCGCTGGCAGGTCAACGATAGAGTAATTTTCCAGAATTTCGATATGACCGATATAACGGCTTTCGAGATCGGCTTCGTTCGCCACAGCACCCACGAGGTTACCCGGACGCAGGCCGTCATCGTAGCCAACACTAACCATATAACGCACCATATCGACATTTGGCTGACCTTTTAATGGCAGCGGATTAATGTCTGGTGTCGCCTTACGGCCACGGCTACCGCGATCACCTCTGTCGCGAGGTTCACGCTGCTGACGAGGTTCACGATCATCGCGGTCACGTTTTTTGCGTTCCTGCATTTTCTGATCGGCTTTTTCATCAATAAACAGCGCTTTGTCACCCTGAATCAGGCTGGCGCAAGCGGCAGCAACGTCGAGTGCATCGACCGGATGCTCGGTCAGTACAGACTCAATAATCTCGCGGTAAAGTGCATTTTTCTCAGTGTTGAGAGCATCAATAATACGCGCTCGGAAAGCTTCGCGACGCTTTGCATTCACCTGGGCTGCGCTTGGCAACGGCATTTCTTCAATCGGCTGACGCGTGGCTTTTTCAATATCACGCAGCATGCGCTTTTCACGACCACGTACAAATACAATCGCTTCACCTTCACGACCGGCACGGCCAGTACGACCAATACGGTGAACGTACGACTCTGTATCCTGTGGAATGTCGTAGTTGATAACGTGGCTGATGCGTTCAACGTCAAGACCACGAGCGGCAACGTCGGTCGCCACAATCATGTCGAGCTTGCCTGCTTTCAGCTTTTCAACAGCACGTTCACGCTGCTGCTGCGGAATGTCGCCGTTCAGAGGCGCACAACGGAAGCCGTTCGCGGCCATAAAGTCAGCCACTTCTTCCGTTGCTTGCTTGGTGCGCACGAAAATCATCATGGCATCAAAGTCTTCGGTTTCGGCGATACGCAGCAGTGCGTCGTTCTTATGTACACCACCTACAAACCAGTAACGCTGACGGATACGGTCATTGGTGGTTGTCTTTGATTCAATCTTCACCTGTACCGGTTCGTTCAGGTGAGTTTCAGCGACACGCTGGATTTCTTTTGGCATGGTTGCCGAGAACAGAGCGACCTGGCGTTTCGCCGGTGCCTGCTCCAGAATCCAGTTTACGTCGTCAATAAAGCCCATGCGCAGCATTTCATCGGCTTCATCAAGCACGACGGCCTTGATGTCAGCCAGACTCAGCGTGCCGCGACGCAGGTGATCCATAACACGACCCGGCGTACCAACCACCCACTGTGGTCCGCGCTTAAGATCACGCAGCTGGCTACCATAGTCTGAACCGCCATAGATTGCGGTCACATTGATGCCACTCATGTGCTTGCTGTAGGTTTTAGCGGCTTCCGCTACCTGCTGAGCAAGCTCTCGGGTTGGCGCCAGTACCAGCACCTGCGGTGTGCGGAAGTCTGGGTTGGTACGTACCAGCAGTGGCAGCGCGAATGCTGCGGTTTTACCGGTACCCGTCTGGGCCATACCCAGAACGTCTTTGCCTTCCAGCAACGGCGGAATACTGTTTGCCTGAATGGCAGAAGGAGTTTCGTAACCCAGCTCTTCAAGAACACGGAGTACAGGAAATGGCAGGCCCAGGCTCGCAAAGCCTGTGCTGTTCGAATCGGTCATATTTTCACCTGTGTACAATCGCTTAGGGGCTTACCGTTGACGGTCAGTTCTCTGCTGTCCGTGCAATGCTCAATGAGGCATCTGTTGACCCCGAACACCCCTCAGGGTGCTGCTGACACGGTGTTGCCCGACGATCTGATTTAAAAGGGTGGCGGAGTATACACAAATGATGGGACTTTTGCTCGTCTATTTTGCGCTTATGGACAGTGCCTGCGTATAATCGCCCGCCAGATCCACAGGAGAATCTAAAATGTTAAAAGTAAACGAGTATTTCGACGGCAAGGTGATGTCGATTGCCCTGCAGACCGAGACACTGCCAGCGACTGTTGGCGTTATGGAGCCAGGCGATTACGAATTCGGCACCAGCCAGAAAGAAGTCATGACTATCGTGTCAGGCAAGATGGACGCTCTGCTCCCAGGCAGCGAAGAGTGGCAGACCTTCACTAATGGTGAATCCTTCGAGATTGAAGCTAACGTGAATTTCAAAGTCCGCCTGTCAGGTCAGACGGCTTACTTCTGTACTTACGAGTAAGTTGCTCGGGTACAAGTCTTGGGTACAGGTTTAAGTACCTGAGCGTCGTGATCGGGCAGACAACCGCCCGATCACGCTGAGACGTCATCAGTTAAGTCTCAGTTCTTCTACCGGCACCGGGCGACTGAAGAAGAACCCCTGGCAGGTTTCACAGCCGTTATCCCTCAGGAAGTGCAATTGACCTTCCGTCTCGACACCTTCAGCCAGCACCTGTAAACCCAGGCCTTTCGCCATCTGAATGATGGTACGGGTAATGACTTTTCCTTCATCTTCAATTTCGACGCTCTGAACGAAGCCTCGGTCGATTTTGAGCTTATCAACCTGATAACGATGCAGATAAGACAACGAAGAGTAGCCAGTTCCGAAATCATCAATCGCCAGAGCCACCCCTAAGGCTGTCAGTCCCGAAATGGTACTGAGCACCTGAGAACTCGGCTCCAGTAAGGCACCCTCGGTAATTTCCAGTTCAAGCCAGCCTGGATCAATGCCGGTTTCCTCCAGCAATGCCGTCAGACGCCCCACAAGGCCACCGGCCATAAAGGTTGGCTGGGTGATGTTTACCGCAACCGTAATTTTATTTATCCCCTCGTACTGCCAGTCCGCTATCTGGCGACAGGCAACACCCAGCACGTAGCTGTCCAGATCAGGCATCATGCCGCCCTCTTCTGCCACTGGAAGGAAGCGCCCCGGCGGAATGATTTCGCCGTCCGGCGTATGCCAGCGGATCAGTGCTTCAACTCCAACAACGCGACCTTCGGTGAGCTCTACCTGAGGCTGATAATACAATCTCAACTCATCTTCTGTAGTGAGTGCCTGGCGCAAACGGTTGCCCAGTTCAAGACGGTCAGCAACGACCTGAGTCATTTCGTTGCTGTATACCTTGTACTTGTTACGGCCTTCTTTCTTAGCCTCGTACATAGCCACATCGGCGTTACTGAGCAGCTGAGTCACATCAGCCCCATGATCCGGGAACATGGTGACACCTATACTGGCGCCGATATAAAAATCTTTGCCAACCCCCACATCAAAAGGTGTCTTGAGCAACTCAAGAATAATACCGGCAACGTTCTCGATCTGAGAGACGTTACCCACACTTTCCAGCACGACAACAAAATCATCACCACCCTGACGTGCAACGGTATCCGAATCTCTCAACCTTTGGCGCAGACGTTTGGCAAAGTCCTGCAACAAACGATCGCCCGCGGGATGTCCGAGGCTATCATTAATGTGCTTAAAGTGATCCAGATCGATCGCAATCACTCCGACCTTGCGCTGATTAATCGTGGCATCAGCGATCGCACCTTCAAGGCGACTTAGTAGTAAATGGCGATTAGGAAGATTCGTTAAAGAATCGTAATTGGATAAATGTTTGAGTTGTTGTTCGTGCTCTTTTATACGCGACATATCCGAGAATACACCGACGTAATGCGTCACTCGTTTCTGTTCATCACGAACTAAGGTCAGAGTAAGCCACTGAGGATAACTTTCGCCGTTTTTACGTGTATTCCAGATTTCACCGCGCCAGTAACCGCGTTCATTCAACTGACTGTTAATACGCTGGTAAAATTCCCGGTTGTGCCGACTGGAACGAAGAAAACCAAGATCTTTGCCCAGAGCTTCTCGTTCAGAATATCCGGTAATGGTACTGAACGCCGGATTAACCGCTTCAATTTTCTGGTCAGCATCGGTAATCACCACACCTTCCATTGAAAACTCGAACACTGTCATCGCCAGGCGCAGGCGATTCTCCCGTGCCTGCTGTTCAGTAATATCCTGCACCGAACCAACACGAGCAACAACCCGGCCCTCAGCATTAACAATAACTTCAGCACGGCCGTGAATAACTTTCTCTGCTCCGGACGGTAAGCTGATCCGATAGGTCATGTCCGACGGCTTACACTCGTTCATGCTTTCCGTGAGTGTCTGCGCAACACGCTCTATATCTTCGGGGTGAATGTACTCGAAATACTGAGAAAGACTGACGACTTCAAGATTTTCATCCTGCTCAAAAATTGCTGCCGTTTGGGGAGTAATAGTGATCTGATCGTTTTCAACGTCGTCATACCAGGAACCAATATTGGCAAGACGCTCTGTCTGACGTAAAAGATGCTCACGATCTTCGAGTACTTCCATGACATGCAGGCGTTCCTGCATAAGCAGGCAGAACTGCGCGAACGTTCCCAGCTGAGTCAGCTTACGTGGAGAAAGGCGCTGTGTAGGATCATCGAACGTGAGAAATAACCAACCAGTCACGCCATAGTCATTTAACAGGGGAATAGTAGAGAGGCGGTTGCCTCCGAGATAATGACGTAATGCTTCTTCGTCCGCATTTTCATCATCAGCAAAAGAGCAGCGTGGAGATATACTGCCACCCTCTATAGACCATCCATCGCGAATAACCGTCGCCAGTTGCTCCGTATCATTCGGTGACACAGCAACGGCCAGCTCGGGACGTTTTCCTGAGCCGTCTGTCGCGATATAGAGTGCAGCCGCCCTGGCCTTGAGGACTCGGGCCATCTGGAACAACGCTCCCTCAACGTCAGTCGCAAAGGTTGCGGCACGGGTAGTAATAAATACCCGCATGGTTCTCTCCAGAATGGTTTCCAGACGCAAATCAGCCGCACCGAAACGTCCACCATTGGTGACGCCAGCGCGACGACTTTCTTCTTCTACGCGTTTCCATCCCTCACTAGGCTGATATTTCCCTTCAGCTGTTGAGGTCAGCACAACCATACAAATTCTCTGACTCCTGATATTACTGTCTCTGGCACACCCTGATGACCCGTGGTCATATGAATATCAGACGAGCCTTACTACTTAATGTCCGAGCGCCCTAACAACTCTATCACCCGGTAGATCTCTTAAAGTGTAGACTATCAATATGAGGTTTAACTGACTTTTTAACAATTTGAAAGAATCTGGGGAACTTTTTAGAATCAAAACTGTTGCTGCATTGCCCCCAACCATCCATACAGGCCAAATAATGTATACCAAAGAGCACCTTCTACAGCTGGTTCAGATGACCATGCCGTTCGGTAAATATCAGGGAAAACGCATTTGCGACATTCCTGAAGAATACTTGCTCTGGATGCAAAAAAAGGGGTTCCCACAGGGGCGTCTGGGTGACTTGCTTGCTATGATGCTCGAGATACGGATTCATGGGGTCGAAGATGTCCTTCTCCCTCTCAAAAAAGCTTATCCGGCAAAGTTGATACAACCAGCAGCAAAAGGGAGCCATTGATCTATGGCCGCTCTCGGTATCCTTGAATGTGATGTTCTCTATGATGACCTTATCGGCGATTATGTGTCCTATGGCGTCATGTTGTCTGAACTTCTCGCCAGCATTGATCCAAACCTGAACTTCACTTTCTATCAGATTCATGACGGCGAGTTACCGTCAGCGGGGGAATGCGACGCCTACCTACTGACCGGCTCAAAGACCGGTGTTTACGACACCGACCACTGGATTCAGCCATTAATGGAATGGGTGCGCGAAGCCCACTCACGTAAAGAACGCATGCTCGGCATATGCTTTGGCCATCAGTTGTTGGCCCATGCATTGGGTGGCCACGCAGGCTTAAGCAACAAGGGTTGGGGCGTCGGTAATCATATGACGGAGATTGATCACCGCCCCATGTGGCTGAATGATGATCAGCCAGCCTATCAACTGATTTACAGTCATAAAGATCAGGTTTCTGCGCTACCAGAAGGGGCCCGTAGACTGGCGGGTAGTGACTTCTGCCAATACGCCGCCTGGTATAACAATGATCTGATCCTGAGCTTTCAAGGGCACCCGGAATTTACGCCCGAATACTTCAGAAGGTTACTGGAGCGCCGCCGCGAAGACGTTGGCGATGAGCGTTTAACTCAGGCAATGAATACTTTGGAACAACCGAATGACAGCAAAACCATCGCTCGCTGGATGACTGAATTTATTCACCTGCCGCGCGCTTAAGCGTGGTATCGATGGCTCTATTTTTACTGACGATTTTCTCGAGTCCTTATGCATTCAGCATTTAGTTCTCTCTGGACAGAAATTCGTAAGTATCAGTGAACGTCCTGCCAGGTCTGATGATACCTGAGCACACACAATTCACTATGGATGAGGCTATCGAGTGTGCAGATCAGACAGGTTGTAAATGCTTACAGAAATTTCTTCACATACCAACAACTGGCCTTGATAGTAAGAGAGTTGTCATTAGCCCATTGAAGCCCGGTTTTAACAAGTTCTTCAGCTAACCCCTTTCCGCGCAAAGCGAACGGGACATAGGTGTGTGTAAAATTCACTTGATCACCTTTCAGTACGTAATCAAGCACACACTCTTTACCGTCCTGTTCAATCACGAAGCGGGACTTCTCTGATTCGTGGTTAACCATTATCTCGTTCCTTGTATGAAGTTGTTGATGGCAGCGAATCAGGCCTGTGGATCAGAATGCACCGCCAGCACCACAGATACCGGCCGGTAGCCCTCCAGTACCAGTGAGCCCGGGTAGCGATCACCGCCGTCGACACTGAATTCAAATTCGTAGCCTCGTACCAGCACAGGTCGCCCCTTAGTAAACTTAAGACGCATACGTGCCAGCGACACAGTGTCATCGAGCAGCTGCAGATTCTCCTGCTGACACTGCTTCCGCAGATACCTGAGCGCCAGCACCCGCGCCGCCTGTTGCCGCTGAATTGCGGGCCAACCAAGCAAAGCCAGCCCGGCGAGTACCGCTATGATCAGTAATTCCACCCGTACCTCACCTCTGGGCCTGTGATACTATCCGCGCTGAGAGTAACACACCTGTATGACCCGTCAGTATTCCGGAGGTTTCCACCATGGCCAACCGCGCCTGCGCCTGCCATATTCTTGTCAAAACCCGTGAGGAAGCCGAATCTTTGCTGAAACAGCTCAACAAAGGGGCTGAGTTCGACAAGCTGGCGCGTAAACACTCCACCTGTCCGTCCGGCAAACAAGGCGGCTCACTGGGAGAGTTCGGTCGCAACGATATGGTGAAGCCCTTCGTCGATGCCGTCTTCAAAGGCCCCCTGTTAAAAGTACAAGGGCCGGTGAAAACCAAATTCGGCTGGCATCTGATCAAAACACTTTACCGTCAGTGAAGACGCTGACGCCCCTGAAAATACGGAGAACCCCATGATGACACCCGGTCTGTTTCACACTCTGACGGTCGCCGACACACAGCCCCAGGGCCTGTACCTGAGCGATGACAGCGGCGAGCGCGTGCTCCTGCCCAACCGTTTTGTGCCCGAGGGCATAGAAACCGGCAGTACGCTTGAAGTATTTATTTACCTGGATTCCGATGATCGTCTGATCGCTACGACACAGCGCCCGCGGGTACAGCTGAACCAGGCGGCCAGTTTGATGGTGAAAGACGTGAACCGTACCGGAGCGTTTCTCGACTGGGGCCTGCCGAAAGATCTGTTCGTTCCTTTTGCTGAGCAGAAGCAACGCATGGAAGCCGGGCAGTCGTACGTGGTCTACGTCACCAGCGACAATACCGGGCGTTTAATCGGCACTACACGTCTGAATCGCTTTATTAAAGACGAAGCAAGCGCGAACTGGCCGGGCGCTGCTGACCCATATCAGATGGGCGATAAGGTCAAGCTACTGATCGCGCAACGTACGGATATTGGCTACAAAGCCATCGTCGATAACACCTACTGGGGTGTGCTTCACAACAGCCAGATTCATAAAGCGATCCGCGTTGGACAGAAGACCGAGGGCTTTATCCGTCAGGTACGGGAAGACCAGCGTCTGGACCTGAGCCTCGAGCCCATTGGCCATCAGAGAGCCGATTCGCTATCAAAGCGCATCCTGCAGAAGCTCAAAGACTCCGGCGGCACTCTGGGCCTGAACGATTACAGCCCGGCAGAACTGATCGAAATGCACTTCGGTGTCAGCAAGCGTGCGTTTAAGATGGCCGTAGGGAAGCTCTACAAAGAACGGGAAATCATAATCGAGGAGAATGGCATCCGACTCGCCAGTGAGGAAGAGCGTAAGAAAGCCATCAAACATGCCGGTGGCAAGCCCGATGCTAAAAAGAACAAGCCCAAAGGCCAGAAAGCAAACAATCGCAAGCCTGAGAAGCATACCGCCCGGAAAGAACAGCCCAAAGACAGCAAAGATGACAGCAGCTCATCTGCACCGCGCAAAAAGACGGTATACCGCAATCCTAAGAACACCTCGGGCAATACCCTGCGCCTGAAAAAGTAAGTCACTCAATTAAGGCCCCCGCGACAGGTACTCTGGTGTATGTGGTGGGGGTTCAGACTCGTTTTCTGTGGCGAAAACGCGTATAGTCGCGGCCTTTGAATACGTCCCAAAATCTGCCTACGCAATTCAGGAAGTGCCTGTGATTTCTACCGCTAATATCACCATGCAGTTCGGTGCCAAGCCGCTGTTCGAGAACATCTCTGTCAAATTCGGAGATGGCAACCGCTACGGCCTCATCGGTGCCAACGGTTGTGGAAAATCTACCTTCATGAAGATCCTCGATGGTTCACTGGAGCCAAGCGCGGGCAACGTCAGCGTATCACCGGGCGAGCGTCTCGGTAAGCTGCATCAGGATCAGTTTGCGTTTGAAGAATGCACTGTGATCGACACCGTGATGATGGGCAACAAAGAGTTGTGGGCCATCAAAGAAGAGCGCGATGCGATCTACGCTAATCTGGAAGCCACCGAAGACGACTACATGCGCGCCGCTGAGCTTGAAGGTGAGTTCGCAGAAATGGACGGCTACACCGCCGAAAGCCGTGCCGGTGAGCTTCTGTTAGGCGCGGGCATTGAGACCGAACTTCATCAGGGCCCGATGTCTGAAGTCGCCCCAGGCTGGAAACTGCGTGTTCTGCTGGCGCAGGCGCTGTTCTCAAACCCGGACATCCTGCTGCTCGACGAACCGACCAACAACCTCGACATCAACACGATTCGTTGGCTGGAAGGCATCATCAATGACATGAAGTGCACCATGATCATCATCTCGCACGACCGTCACTTCCTGAACTCTGTGTGCACGCACATGGCCGACATTGATTACGGCGATATCAAGATTTATCCGGGCAACTACGACGACTTTATGATTGCCTCGACCGCAGCCCGCGAGCGTCTGCAATCAGAAAACGCCAAGAAGAAAGCTCAGATCGCTGAACTGCAGCAGTTTGTATCGCGCTTCTCGGCCAACGCGTCGAAAGCGAAGCAGGCCACCAGCCGCGCTAAGCAGATGGAAAAAATTAAGCTCGACGACATCAAGCCTTCGAGCCGTCAGAACCCATATATCCGCTTCAATCAGGAGAAGAAACTCCACCGTCTGGCGCTGGAGATCGAAGGTCTGGCACATTCTTACGATGGCGAAGCACCGCTGTTCAAGAACACCAACCTGCTGATTGAAGCCGGTGAAAAAATTGCCGTGATCGGTGCCAACGGCGCCGGTAAGACGACCTTCCTGAAGTGTCTGGTCGGCGATGTCACGCCAACGGCCGGCACCATTAAGTGGGCTGAAAACGCCGACCTTGGCTACTACGCACAGGATCACGAATACGAATTCGATATGGGCGGCAACCTGTACGACTGGATGGAGCAGTGGAAAACCGATAAGCACGACGATCAGGCCGTGCGCGGTACTCTTGGTCGCCTGTTATTCAACCAGGACGACATCAAGAAATCCGTCAAAGTGTGCTCAGGCGGTGAGAAGGGTCGCCTGCTTTTCGGTAAGCTGATGATGAACGACCATAACGTTCTGCTGATGGACGAACCGACCAACCACATGGACATGGAATCCATTGAGTCTCTGAACATGGCACTGGAGATGTACGAAGGCACCCTTATCTTCGTCTCCCACGACCGTGAGTTCGTGTCGTCACTGGCGACCCGTATTATCGAGATCCGCGACAACGAGATTGTCGACTTCCACGGCAGCTATGACGAGTACCTGAAGTCACTCGGTATCGAATAAGCCAACAGCTATTGAATAATGGTGCCCCCGCAGCCGGCGGGGCCATCCTCCCCCGCTGTTATCTCTTTCTTTTTGCACTAAATATCATCTATCCAACTGAAACATGCCCTCAGTCAGTGCAGGCCTGCGTCCTCAGATGGCCGGAGTTCGTGGATTTCCGGCCACCTGTCTTTCATGACAGCTATATTTCACTGGTGGCTCGTATCTTGCTGCGTTGCTTATAAGCCAGCCGAATCAGGCGAATATTAATCAACTAAGCAAAGGATATAACCGTGAGAAGTCTGCTGTTCACACTTATGATTACTCTCATGCCCCTGACTGCTCCGACTCTTAGCTGGGGCCTCACGGATGCAGAAGCCATCAATGTATCAGGCCGTCAGCGTATGCTTTCACAACGTATGATGAAGGACTACCTGATGATCGGTGCCAACGTAAAAACTGAAACGGCACAGCGACAGCTGGATTCTGCCGTTGCACTGTTTGAAGAGCAGTTTCTGGCCCTGCGCGATTACGCTCCCAGTGATAAAATCAATGCGAAACTGGATGCCGTAGAGGAGATATGGCTCTCGCACCGGGTTAAAATCATCTCTACACCCGACAAGTCTCTTGTGCCGGAACTACTGAAAGAAAACCTGAATCTTCTCACTGCGTGTAATGATGTCGTGAAAGAGATCGAGAAGCACTCGGGCATTGCCAGTGGCCGCCTGGTCAATATGTCGGGCCGCCAGCGAATGCTATCCCAGAAAATCGCTAAGGCTTACATGGCGATGTACTGGAAGGTCGATGCTCCCGCTCTCGAAGAGGAGTTTAAGCAAGCGATTACCCTCTTCGATGAGTCACTGCTTGAGCTTCAGGCATCGAAGAAAAATGACGACCCACTCAATGATGCACTGAAGCGTGTACAGAATCAGTGGAAGTTTTCACAGTCAGGCTTTCAGCTCGGTGATCAGGGCCGGTTTGTTCCCACCGTGATTTCAGTAACCACCGAATCAATCCTGAAAAAGATGGACAAAATCACCGGCCAATACCAGGAACTGATGAATTCAGATCAGCTTCTCGCCGGATCAGACTGATCAGAGACAGCTTAAGTTGAGTCTGTCGCCCAGCTCGGGCGGCAGCACCAGCGCCCCCCCCAAGACCGAACACCTCCCCAAACAACACCGCGATCACTTCCCTCTTACTGAGTCTCCAGCATCGAAAGAATTTTGTGTAGAGTAGTTATTGCAAGAAGCAATAATGAACAGAGCATCATTTTATAAAGCGATGACATCATAGTGAGCTACTCTTAAACAGACGACGTGATAATCTGCCACAATGCGGGCCGATTCTCATTTTCATCGTAAAGCGAGTGGTATGCTCCCGTCGTTCGTATGTGGCTGAGCCGGATTACGATTGGAGCTACATAAATCATAGGGCATACCTGAGCGTTAGGTGTGCGTTAGACAACAGGATCTTTTATGCGCCCCGTCACCCGGGAAGAGTACCCGCTTGAAAACCTCCACAGAATCGTTTCCGGCGTCACTTTTTTCAAAGAGCTACTGAAGACTGATCCAGAACAATTCGAGTTATTGATGACGCAGGCGCGATTTGTGACCGCCGAGCAGAATGAAATTGTGCTGCATAAAGGTGATGGCGCAAACGTATTGTATTTTCTGCTGCGCGGTGAGCTCGACGTCATTGCCGATGATCACGCAGAAGAAGTCTTGGGCACAATCAACCCCGGCGAACCATTTGGTGTCATGGCAATGGTGCTGAATTTTAAGCGCTCAGCATCTATCCGGGTCTCGAGTAAGAACGCCCTGCTGGCAGGCATTGAGTTCGACCACTTCCGTCACAGCGACAGCGCCAGTATCTTCAGCCTGACAACTCGTATTACCTTCTTCCGCATGCTGAACAGCAATATCCGCTGGGCACTTGAGCGAAAAAAAATGGAATCACCGGACCACGCACTCGTACAACGCATCCGCTCTCTGCCTATCTATTCTGGCGAGAAGAATACAGCTGCCGAACTGCATGCATTGATGGAGCTTGCTCATCTTCAGGCAGAACTATTGCGCGACTGGAATGACGCCAGCCTGTCAGATAACTGATCTCACGTAACAGCCTCTGAGCTGGATCAATTTGTTCAGCAATTAGGACATATGTCTGCTTTCGCACCTATGGTGATGGGCATAGAATGAAGGTTCTCATGCCCTGAATAAGCGTCGCTCATGCCTGAATTTGTTTCCTGGATTCTGATTACACTCGCCGTGCTGGCGTTGATCGGAATTATCTTCGAAGAAGTTATTCACATTAATAAAGCCCAGTCGGTATTGTTCTTCGGCTCAATTTCCTGGGTCATTCTGTTTGCCGCCAGCATCGGGACACCGGAGCATCATAGGATTGAGGAAGGGCTGAAAGAAAACATCGGAGAAATTGCCGCACTCTGGCTGTTCCTCACCGCAGCGATGACCTTTGTCGCTTACCTTAATAAAAAGGGCTTGATCGAAAGCGCCATTTTCAAGGTGCTTCCGCAGCAAATATCCGAACGAAAACTGATGCTGCTCACTGGTTTATTTGCCTTTGTCTTCTCATCGCTCGCCGACAACATTACCGCGACACTGGTATCCGTCGCTCTCATTCTTTCGTTGCAATTACCTGCTCAGAAGACACTGAGGTTCGCCGCGATTGCTGTCTTTGCTGTGAATTCAGGCGGCGTGGCCATGATCACTGGCGACGTGACGACGTTGATGATATTTCTCGCCGATAAAGCAGAAATTACCAGCCTGCTGATGCTTTCTCTGCCAGCCTTCTGTGCCGTTCTCGTTCTGATCGCTCTGCTGATGTTACCGATGTCCGGCGAGGTGACTGTCACCAAAACATCGCACGACCTACAGCAGGTCGACATTGTCGTAGCGGGTATTTTCCTGCTGACGATCATGACTACCATTGCCTTCAATGTACTCTTCGATATTCCACCTGTACTTACCTTTCTGACCGGGCTGTCCATTATGTTCCTGGTCGCGAAAGGGATGGGAGAAGATACTGAGGATGATCCTATTATGGATTATATCCGTCGTATCGAATTCGATACCCTGATGTTCTTCCTCGGCATTCTTATGGTGGTCGGCGCGCTGAAAGAGATCCGAGCACTGGATTCGTTTGTTGCCGTCTATGAGTATCTTCCTGCGTGGCAGGCGAACTATCTGATGGGGCTGTTTTCATCCATTATCGATAACGTCCCTCTCACTGCTGCCCTGCTCAAATCAGACGTTGTGATGAGTCCAGCGGAGTGGTTGGCACTGACCTATGCCGTAGGAGTGGGTGGTTCACTGCTGATCATAGGTTCAGCCGCAGGCATTGTCGCAATGAGTAAGATTGAAGCATTAACGTTTGGCACTTATCTGAGATTTATCGTCGCTTTACTACTGGCATACACCCTGGGGTACGCTCTGACGATGGGGCTCGGCACCCTGATCTTCGCTCAAACCTGACGCCTTAACGGTTCTGTTCGTAGCGAATAGCCAACGATTGCAGGGCTCGCTCGTGAGACGCTTTCCAGTGTTTCATTTCGGCGGGTTCCTCGACGTCAGTCGGCCACTTAAGGCCATAGCCATTCGGTCTGAATAAAGGTGCAAACAAAGCGCAGGCAGTGAGATCAGCACGCGTAAATTCATCACCGACCAGATATCGGGTGTTCGCATATATCTGTCGCAATTCGTTCAGCAATTCATCCATGTCGTTCATTGCTTTGTGAGCACTGGTTTCGTTGATGTTCATCCAGCCACGTAAGGTATTCGAGAGCTTACGATAACCAACGTAAAACATCATGCTCACTACCAGGCTCTGTTTTGCAGTAAGCAAGGGCACGATTGCTCTCGGGAATGGTAACAGGAAATGATAATTAAACGTTCTGACCGCTGGGCCAGCGATCCGATCCAGACGCTCTTCCCAAGCCCTGGCTTGCTCTGCCAGCGAAGGGTCTTTTGGCGTGAGTGAGCGTTCGGGGTATTTCGATTCGAGGTAATCAATAATCTCTGCACTGCCCTGCACTATCACTTTGCCGTCTTCAAGAACCGGCACCTGTGATCTTGAGGCCATCTGCAGAACCTTGCGCACATGAGGTCCAGGTACAAGATTAATTTTCCGGTATTTCAGCCCCTTAAAATCCAGCGCCCAGCGAACTTTTTCGCAGTAGTGCGACACCGGGAACTGATATAGCTTTATCATCGGACCTCCTCAGCGGGGTCCCGATGCACTCCGGACTTCCGCCTGAAATTGCTGCCAGCTCTCCACGATACCCGCAGCACTCTGTGGACTTTCTCCACTGAAAATATCTTCCGGGGACAGAACTGCTCCTTTGGCGACACACGCTTCCTTCACGATTCCAGTTGCCACCAGTTTTTTCCCCACGTAAAAATCGTGTCTGAAATATACGTACTTCTTATCCCACCCCAGAAGAGTGGTCTCCATATCCAGCCGGGCGAGAAAACCTACCGGGCGGATATAAATCATGTCCTGCGCGGCAATCAGACGCATCCCCGCAGGCCGCTTCAGTTCTTGTTTAAGCCCTCTCCAGAACTGAAACCTTCCTAATTCCATAAAACTCAGAAAGCGGAAATTTGGAAGATGGTTCCGCCAGCCCATATCATGCGGCTGGATGCGGTAACTCTGCCTGACCGTATCGCTCTTGCTATGCTGTGTCTGGCCGCTGAACAGCCAGAGAAGAAAAAAACGTATTAACAGATTCATGGCTTATCCTGTCAGGGCAAATAGAACTGCAGTTCTACCTCTGCGCCTTTAATTGTATCTTCGATCGGCATTTGCCTAGCCTCTTCTGATTCATCCCAGAGCAGTTTTCCGGAGAAGTTCAATGTCGACTCCTGCGGTATTTCCCGGAATACATCGGGGAGCACGCCGCGAGAAGAACCGTCACCTCCTATCGTCTCCCAGGACATCGAGGGCAAAGATAAATTCAGGGGCCTTTTGTCTTTATTTTTATTCTCTTCTTTTACTTTCGTTACTGTCTTCAGAAAAGTCTTTTCAGCCTCAGAACTCTCTTCTGATCCTGATACGCCTTCCGGATCAGAATTCTGATCTGACTTACTCTGAGCTGAAGTATCGTCGCTTGCCTCTGCCTCTGTCTGAGAGGCAGTCCCCATTTCAGACCATAAATTTGAGACTGGCTTTTCTCCACGCAGTATTTTTGCGGTCTGGTCCTCACACCCGGCCAGAAAGATCAGCGATACAATACTTATTACTGCAGACATCCTTATCCAGCAGCGCTTCGTTTTGCAAGTTTGCTTTCTGCTGTCTGTCATAGATAACGTCATAATATCATTCAGTCGTTTCCCTCCAAATAGCGCCCTGGCGCCATTTGAGGCTTAAAATGTCTACCGGTTCACATTCAGGAGAACATTCATTCATCAAACCCAGAACGGCCAGAATATCACCCTGGTAAATCAGCATGGGCCAGTCATCTCTGAGCCAGACCGGAACACCGTTTTCCTGCCACACGTTCTTCAATGTTTTCGTCTGTTGCCCTTCTCGGCGCAGAACTTTCGACGCACATTGCCGGGCGGGCAATACCGACCAGCCCTCAGGCAAGAGTCGACTATTTTCTAAGGGCGCGATGGTACCCCGCCCCCATGTCACCGGTATACAGTCGACACTATCTGGCGTCTTTTGTTCACTCCATGCATAAAGGTGCTGTTTGAAACGCTGTAGTACGACACCGTCAAACCGTAAGCTCGGCTGGCGGTCTGGCCCTGCGCTCAAGGCCTGTTCCAGCCAGTGCCAGACCTTCTTTCCCTGAGGTATGGGTAATCCATTTTTCTGAAGCCAATACCTGACCTGATGAAAACGCACCCGCGGAGACCGCTCATTAACTGCTTCGACAGAGAGGCAAAAGGGGGCAGTGGCCGGCCAGTTACATTCTGAGATCGCCTCATCTAATACCGGCGAGAGTAGATCCATCAATAACTGATGGTCAGCGGACAGGTGGTGTGTGGTTTCGATGAGGGTTGACTCAATAGACGGATACCGGGCCTGCAGTGACGGCAGTAAACTGTGCCTGATCCAGTTACGATCGAAGGTCTGATCCAGATTAGAATCATCTTCAATCCAACTCAGCCCTCTTGCGGCCAGGGCCAATTGCTCTCGCGTAAACCCCAACCACGGACGCACGACTGTGCGTTCATCGTCAGGGTGACGGGTCAGCTTACGACTGGGTGACATTCCTTTGAGTCCGGCCAAACCGCTGCCACGAAATAACCGCAGCAGTAGGGTTTCCGCCTGGTCAGAACCGTGATGTGCGGTCAGTAACAGAGCCTGGGGCGGGAGCAACTGCTGAAAAGCGGCGTAGCGGGCGTCCCGGGCAGCGGCTTCGGTTCCCTGCCCTTTGTATTCCAGCGTTACCTTCCGGCCGATGAAAGAAACACCACAGGCTTCACAGTGACGCTGGCATTCCTGCTGCCAGAGGTCTGAATCCGGGCTAAGGCCATGATTAACATGAATCGCCGTCACCCGTGAGCACCACTCTGGCCGGGAGGCAATGCAATCGAGCATCAGACGGGAGTCCATGCCGCCGCTCAACGCGAGATACACAGCCGTACCGGGGTATTCTGAGAATACCGGTGCGAGTGCCTCAGTTAACTCAATACGCAGCTGCTCAGCTGAAGACAAGCTCAACGGAGGCCTCGCCGAATTCGTATCTCAACTCCTGTAATAGCTCATCGGTTGGATTGATACGCCAACGATCATCGAGACGGATATCACAACTCGCAACTTCGTTGCGATAGTCCAGAACCACAGGGCAGCCGTTTTCTAAGGGTTGCAGTAGCTTAGCAAGGCGCTGACAGAAGGTATCGGGGTTGACCTCACCATCGACGCTGACACGAACTGAATTGGCGTAAGTGAGGCGAGCCTGGCTGATTTCCATAGCATTGCGCCCAGTAGCTTTCAGGCCGCCTGAGTAATCGTCGTGGCTGATCTGAGCTTCGACGACGAGCACCTTATCTTTAGCGACGACCTCGCGCACCTGTTCATAAACATCGGAGAAAAGTGCGACTTCCATCCGGCCAGAGCGGTCATCCAGAGTGACGAAGCACATATTGTCGCCGCGCTTATTCTTCATCACCCGCATATCAACCACCAGACCAGAGAGCTTCTGCGGTGCTTTGGCTTCCTGCAGGTGTGACAGGCGGGTCGGCACTAACTGGCGGACCTCTTTCTCATATTCATCGAATGGGTGACCCGTGACGAACAGACCGAGCGTATCTTTTTCGCCTTGTAAGCGCTCTTTCAGGCTCCAGTCACGCAGACGACGATGACGTTCATAAACATCGCCAGTGACGGCCTCTTCAGCTTCGACTTCACCAAACATGTCGAACATGCCGGCGGCTTCATTTGCGGCGCTCTGGTTAGCTGCCTTGATGGCATCTTCGATGCTGGCCATCAGCACCGAACGCGGTGCAGTGTACTCAAGACGGTCAAAGGCACCGCAACGCACCAGCGCCTCCATTACCCGTTTGTTGATTTTCTTCGGGTCAACCCGCTTGCAGAAATCAAACATGTCACGGAAAGGGCCGTCTTTACGGGCAGCAATAATGGCGTCAATCGGGCCTTCACCCACGCCCTTCACCGCGCCGAGACCATAAACGATGGCGTCGTCATCATTCACGGTAAAGCCGTACTGGCTCTGGTTTACGTCCGGTAGGATGAGCTCAATGCCCATCTCCCGACACTCTTCGATAAAGACCACCACCTTGTCGGTGGTCTGCATGTCCGAGGTCAGTACCGCCGCCATAAAGGGCGCAGGGAAGTGCTGTTTCAGCCACAGAGTCTGATAAGAAACGACAGCGTAAGCAGCGGAGTGAGACTTGTTGAAGCCGTAACCTGCAAATTTCTCTACCAGGTCGAAGATCTTCATCGCCAGATCCGGGTCTACCCCCACCGAGATAGCACCCTCACGAAAAGTATCCCGCTGTTTGGCCATCTCTTCTGGCTTTTTCTTACCCATGGCACGACGCAACATGTCTGCGCCGCCCAGCGTGTAGCCCGCAAGGATCTGGGCGATCTGCATCACCTGTTCCTGATAGACGATAACTCCGTACGTAGGCTCAAGCGTTTCTTTCAAGGTTTCGTGTTGGAAATCTGGGTGTGGATAGGCGACTTCGGCACGACCGTGCTTACGGTTAATAAAGTCGTCCACCATGCCGGATTCCAGCGGCCCCGGACGGAACAGGGCCACCAGTGCGATCATGTCTTCGATGTTATCCGGCTGGAGACGGCGGATCAGATCTTTCATCCCGCGCGATTCGAGCTGGAATACCGCGGTGGTTTTGGCTTCTTTCAGCAGCTTGTAGGAGGGCTCGTCATCGAGTGGAATCATATTGATGTCCACCGGCTCCAACCCTTTTTCCGCTTGCTTGCGGTTAATGGTTTCGAGCGCCCAGTCGATGATGGTCAGGGTCCGCAGACCCAGGAAGTCGAACTTCACCAGGCCGGCTTCTTCCACGTCGTTCTTATCAAACTGAGTCACCAGACCGGTACCGTCTGGTTCACAGGCTGTCGCCGAGAAGTCGGTCAATTTAGTCGGTGCGATCACCACACCACCAGCATGTTTACCGGTCTGACGGGCAATCCCCTCAAGCTTGAGGGCCATTTCCCAGATTTCCTGGGCTTCTTCGTCTTCGTCGAGGAATTCTTTCAGCAGGGCTTCGGTCGACAAAGCTTTCTCCAGCGTCATGCCCGGATCACCCGGAATCAGCTTAGAGAGCTTATCGGCCAAACCAAACGACTTGCCCTGAGCACGGGCCACGTCACGCACTACCGCCTTCGCCGCCATGGTGCCGAAGGTTACGATCTGAGACACCGCCTCACGGCCGTAGTTGTCGGCCACGTACTGAATCACCTTCTCACGATCTTCCATACAGAAGTCGATATCGAAGTCAGGCATGGAGACACGTTCCGGGTTCAGGAATCGTTCGAACAGCAGGTCGTATTCGAGCGGATCAAGGTCGGTAATTTTCTGCGCGTAGGCCACCAACGAGCCCGCACCGGAACCCCGCCCCGGGCCAACCGGAATATCGTGATCTTTGGCCCACTGAATAAAGTCCATTACGATCAGGAAATAACCGGGGAATCCCATCTGAATAATAATATCCAGCTCGAACTTCAGACGGTCATCGTAAGGTTTGCGCTTTTCGGCGTATTCCGGTGAGTCTTTAGGTATCCCAGCCAGAATGACGTCCAGGCGCTCATTCAGACCTACCTCAGAAATCTTGCGGAAAAAGTCGTCCTCGTTCATACCTTCCGGAATCGGATAGTCCGGCAAGTAGTAGGTGCCCAGTTCGACTTCTACCGAACACCGCTTGGCAATCTCCACGGTGTTTTCAATGGCGGACGGAATATCACTGAACAGCGACTCCATTTCTTCGCCCGAGCGGAAATACTGCTGCTCACTGTATTCACGTGGACGACGTGGATCGTCCAACGCAAAGCCCTGACCAATAGACACACGGGTTTCGTGAGCTTCAAAGTCATCGGCTTTGATAAAACGTACGTCATTGGTGGCGACAAGGGGTACATCCAGCTTACTGGCCATCGCCATGCCCGCGCGGACAATATTTTCATCGCCCTCACGCCCAGTGCGCTGGACCTCAAAATAGAAGCGATCCGGGAAATGCGCCATATACTCTTCGACCAGAGCCTCAGCCGCTTCAAGCTTACCTTTAATGATCCGCTGACCAACATCGCCATCACGTCCACCCGATAACAGAATCAGACCGGCTGACTGTTCGAATAGCCATTCTTTTCGAACAATGGCTTTATCAAAGTGCTGATTCTGGCTGTACCCACGAGACACCAGCTCACGGAGATTTTTGTACCCATCATCATTGATACATAAAGCGCAGACGCGGAAAGGCGCCGTCTGGTCATCGGGGTTTTCCAGCCAGAGGTCCGCGCCCAGAATCGGTTTAAGGCCTGCTCCCAATGCGGTTTTGTAGAATTTAACCAGCGCATAGGTATTGGCCTGATCCGTTAAAGCAACCGCCGGCATGCCCGCATCTGCGGCTGCCTGAACCAGTTTTTTTACACGAATTGTACTGTCGTAAAGCGAGTACTCGGAGTGAACTCTGAGATGAACAAAGCGACCGGCCATGTTGCCCCCTGTTAATGATCGGGAGATTGTACCGGTTTTCTCTGAACGCCAAAACAGACGTCCTTTGACCTGAGCGGCCCATATGCCTATATTGGCCGCCCCCTGCAAAGGGGAAACAACCATTCTCGGGGCGGGGTGCAATTCCCCACCGGCGGTATAGCCCGCGAGCGCCTGTTAAACAGGGTCAGCAGATCTGGTGAAACTCCAGAGCCGACGGTCACAGTCCGGATATGAGAGAGAGACGATATGAGTACTACGTTTGACCCAAGCAAAGCCCGCTTTGCCTTTATCCATGCCAGCTGGCATACCGACATTGTTCTGAAGTGCCTGGACGGTTTCCGTGAAGGTCTGGCAGAACGCGGTTACAACACCGACAACATCGATGTTGTTGCCGTACCCGGCGCTTATGAAATCCCACTGCAAGCCAAGCTTCTGGCAAAAACCGGTCGCTATGACGCGGTTGCCTGCAGCGCATTAGTGGTGGATGGTGGCATTTATCGCCATGACTTCGTGGCCAATGCCGTCTGTCAGGGGCTGATGCAAGTGCAACTGGAGACCGAAGTGCCGGTACTGACCGCAGTGCTGACACCACATAACTTCCACGAGCACGACGAGCACAAGCAATACTACACTCGCCACTTCGTGGTGAAAGGTCAGGAATTGGCCAATGCCGCCGATGGCTCTCTGCGCGCTAAGGCAGCGATCGCCTGAAGAAACACTCGTTTGTTCGGGTATGTTGAGTGACGCCAATCAAACAGCGCTCACTCAACACCTTTTCTTACCATTACTGAACCACAAACGTCGATAATTCAACGGTGACCCAGCACAGACTGAAAGCGCCGGATTCGCTGGCACTCACTGGCAATATCGTCACACACATCGCGGAGGTCAGCCTCAGAATGCGAGTGAGCTTGGGGGATGTTGTCGACTGTTGTACCGGTTGCTTCGGAGTGAAGTACTTCAATGGAAGCATCGTTCGCCGAAAAACGACACGGTCCACACAGATTACGTACCAGGTTGGCACATAAGTGCTTCAGGTGATGCTCTATCTGAGGTTCTGAATGACTACTCACTGTTCATACCTTCACGTGTGGGGCTCGTTCTTTTAACCATAGCGGCTATCCTGATTTCTGCCCGTCACACTGAACTGTCATACTCGCCTTTCGGCCCGTATAATGACTTCGATCACATAATGACCAATATCCTAGGGTCATTGCTTAATCGCACATCATCCCATTCATGACTTTTTATCATATTCGACATGGCCAAAAAACGCAGAGATATCCCCAACTATCAGCAGCCCATCATTGAAACGCACTTTCATCTGGACTATCTGAAGGAACAACCGGCATCAGACATCCTGCAGCAGGGTCGTGATATTGGTGTCGAGCGCTTTATGACAATCGCTGTCGCGCCAGAGAACATGGGGCAAGTACTGGCTTTAACAGAAGAGCACCACGACGTTTATGGCACACTGGGAGTGCACCCGCACGATGCGGAAAAGTACACCGAAGAAACTGGCAGCTTTGTTCGGGAGCATTGTCAACGCGAGAAGATTGTCGCCATAGGTGAAATTGGTCTCGACTATTTTTACGACAACAGTGACCGTGCCGTGCAGCGCAAGGTCTTTGCTGAGCAGCTTCAGATCGCTGTCGATACCGGCCTGCCAGTCGTCATCCACACGCGTGAAGCCGACGACGACACCATGGCGCTACTGCGTGAATACGCCCCCCAGATGAACCGCAAAGGCGTGGTTCACAGCTTCACCAGTGGCATGGAACTGGCCCAGTTGGCGGTTGAGCTGGGCTTCTGCCTGGGAATCAACGGCATCGTTACCTTTAATAAGGCAGACAACGTTCGCGAGGTCGTTGCCGCCACCCCTATGAGCCGGCTGCTTCTGGAGACTGACTCTCCGTTTCTGACTCCGGTCCCATACCGTGGGACAGAAAATGCGCCCAAATATCTGCCCTTTATCGCAGAGAAAATCGCCGAGGTGAAAGATCTCTCTGTTGAAGAAGTTCTCAGCGCTTCTTACGATAATTCGTTACGTACCTTCTTTAACTGATAGGCACCAGCTCCCGCAACAAGTAGAGCGACAATCCTTGCAAACTGCCTGACCTGTCGTCATTCTGAGCGATTAACTCACTGACGACAGACTCAGGAACAGGGAATGGCACTACAGAACTGGTTCGGCCGTGGATGGCTTGCGTTGGCTTTTGCAACCATCTACATCATTTCGCAAGCCACTATTGCATCAACCTTGCACAGTGCAAATGCATCGCATCTTCTGTTCGCATTCCAGTTTACTTACGATGCGGCCAGCTTCAGGGAACTGTTAGCGTCGATCAGTGCCGTACAACAAGCCGGTCTTCAGGCGCATTTCACTTACGATCATATCCACCCTCTCTGGTATGGCGGCCTGATTGTGACCCTGACGGCCTGGTTACTTAAGAAGAATGACTTGGGTGGGCGCTGGAATCTTCTGATTATTTTCGGTGTTATTCCCTCACTGATGGATATCATCGAGAACAGTATTCACGAGCCACTGCTGTTTGAAACAGCCATTCCCACTGACCCTGCTGTTACCATCGCAGCGATCTGCGCTACCATTAAATGGTCCATGGCATTGGGCTATCTGCTGATGGCCATCACCCTTGGGGTACGAGCAGCGATTCAAGCGAAGAATGAAAAAACGAGCTAGTAAGCAAGAGATTCGTGACAGCCTGAAACAGGATATCGAGCGATACCTGAGCGATGGTGGTGAAGTCCACGAATTTGAACGCGGAGAGAGTGGCCTGATTGATGGCCGCTACAACGAACAGGCCATGTCGTTTGAAAAACGACAGGAGCGTACCCCTGTGTCTGACGTTCTGCGCGCTATTGATGAACGCCGTGATGCCCGACGCAAACCCCAGAAGAAAATCACAGAAAAACGCTCGTCCGGCCCAAAAAAGAAAGTCATATACGACGACTTCGGTGAACCTTTACGGGTTGTCTGGGAAGACTGACCTCAGGAAACGTTAAATGAGTAACGACCCTCTCCTGCTGATTCTTGCGGCAGGTTTACTCACCTTCGGGTTGATATCCCAACGTATCGCGCGCATTGCGCTCACTGCCCCCATGCTGTTCCTGCTTCTGGGTGTTATCAGCGGGCCTGTATTACTGGACTGGAGCGCCCCCGCGATCGAGAGCAGTGCACTCAAAATCATTGCTGAACTGACGCTGGCATTAATTCTGTTTACCGACGCCAGTCAGGTGCAGAGATCGCATCTGGTGAAGTTCGAGAATCTTCCGATACGGCTTCTCGGCATTGGTCTGCCTCTAACCATGCTGGCAGGCGCCGCCGTCGCTTTCTTACTGTATCCAGGGTATTGGCAGGTCGCGATTATGATCGGTGTGATTCTGGCCCCTACCGATGCGGCGCTTGCCCAGAGCGTATTCTCAGCATCGGCCATCAAAGAAAAACTCCGTCATTCAATCACAGTTGAAAGCGGCCTGAACGATGGCCTTGCTCTTCCTTTCCTCCTTTTGATTATTGCCATTGCCAGTGCCGGTGACCTCAGCACCGTAGACCCATGGTACTGGGGTAATTTTCTGTTTCAGCAGATTGCACTCGGGGCCTTAACAGGTATTGCCGTGGGCTACTTTGGTGGATACCTGCTTGAGCAAGCCGGAAGGCATGATTGGATGGATCCGGTATTTCAGCGGTTATCCTCTGTCGCACTTGCTCTGGTAACCTACACCGGCGCTGAACACGCCGGCGGCAACGGCTTTATTGCGGTGTTTATGGCGGGGCTGTTTCTTCATGCCGGACGGACGATGGTAGTAACCCGCCTGAAAGAATTTGGCGAAGCAGAAGGTCAGTTACTGACCCTGGTGATGTTTTTTCTGTTTGGTCTCATCTACGTCCCTGATGCGTTACCTCAGATAACCCTTGAAACGGTCATTTACGCACTCCTCAGTCTCACCCTGATACGCATCATTCCAGTCGTATTAGCCCTGACTGGGACAGGGCTTGATATCAAAGAAAAGCTGTTTCTGGGATGGTTTGGTCCCCGCGGAATTGCCAGTATTCTGTACCTGTTAATGGTGATTGAGCAGTTGGGTTTTGCAGAGCAGCTACCCGGGTATCAGCTGCTTTTCCCTACCGTAGTGACGACAGTGGTGCTCAGTATTTTTGTACACGGGATGTCGGTGCCTCTATGGGTTCGATGGCTCAAACGCTAAGTACGGACACTCCGTAACAGCACCACCGCGTATCCAACAGACACCAGGGCAACCCAGATACCGTTAATCAGTACAGCATCGTAACCTAGTTGCTGAAAACCGAGAGTGCCCGCCGCAGCCCCCAGGATAAAGGCGAGAAAAATAGACAATTGCAGTAGCAACTGTTGCCTGAGCAGACCACGCCCTGCAAAGAAATTCCCGAGCACAGAACCTATATCAGACACGATGCCGGTCAGGTGGGTAGTACGAATGACTGAGCCGCTATAGGTCGCCACCATAGCGTTCTGTAAACCGCAGGCCGCTGACGCCAGCCACTCCGCCGACATGTGATCAGTACGGAAAGCGTACCAGGCAAAAAACAGAAGAAAGGCTTCAATGGTCAGCGCCAGACCGTAGCGGCGGCCGAGTTGCAACGCCTCATTACCAACGATGATACCGCTGATAATGGCCCCAATTACAAAGCTGAGAAGTATGCTCGCTGTATGGAATAAAACTTCAGACCGCCCTGACACCAGCGCATCCGCTGCAATGGTCGCCGTCCCTGTTACATGTGAAACCGCATTATTCGCGAAAGAGAGTAAAGCGACGCTATTGATAAAGCCTGCGTTCAGCGCCAGCATCACACTGCCCGCCAGAACCCAGACGGGAAGTTGACGAATCATTCTGCCTGCTCCTGTCGAGCGTTTTATTCTATCGGATTTGCGCACTCAAAGTGATCGGGTTGAAAACGACAGCGCACTTTGCGTTGCCATGTCAGCATTTGAAAGAAAAAAAATACCCAGCAATGCTGGGTATTTATCTCAATCACCGGTGATGTTCTCGTACTCTACCGGCTTATTCTACTGGGTTAGCACATTCGAAATGTCCTGGCTCAAACTTACAACGAACCTTACGCTGGAGCTTCAGCATATCGGCATCATAGTATTCACGCTCACGCAGCTGAATACGGGCTTCCTGCATCATAACCTGATATTCCGCTTTATCGTCGTCAGGAATATTGATCCAGTACTGTTCCGGAATCTCACCTTCCTGTGCTTTGACCAGTTTTTCGATTGTTTCGAACCGTGTCAGGAAGTCTTCGCGAACCAACTGCGCCAGTTCATTCGGGAATTTATCAGCACGCCCTACAAGCTGCAGAGTGATCTGTGAGAACGGATAATCAACGATACCGCCGTTATCCCCCAACCCTTTGTACAGCTCCATGACCTGATACGCAGCCAGTGGTGCTGCCAGAACATCTACAATCTTGTTATTGAACTTAGTACCCGCGTTCACGAGTGCCGTTGGCACCGGGTTGGCACCGATCTGCGATACCATTTCAGCCTGCACCAGATCGTAATCAAGAACGGCTACACGTTTACCTGCTGCTTTCGCCAGCGTATTAATCTTGCGGTCATTCACGAAGATATACGCGGCACCCATCGGAGCGTAACCCATCACAACGTACTGACCATCAAGCATGCGGTCGGCATTTTTCGGGCTGGTAATAGCCTGCATCAGCAACTTCATGTGATCACGGCTTGGCACCGCACCGATTGCATCAATGGTGCCTGTGTAGCGGTTAAACAGACGTGCGCGTAAGCCAGTAAACAATGCTGCATCACACATACCCGCTTTGAGTTCTTCAGTCAGAACAGATTCGCTGGTGTAAGCATCCAGTTCAACGGTAACGCCCCACTCCATCAATTGAGCAGCCTGATCGACTGCGGCATTGTAGATAGGGCCATTTTTACCCGCAATATCCCACACACAGATACGGCGCGATGGAATCGAACCATCTTCATTCAGCATATCGGGATACATGGCCTTGATCGCTTCAACACGCTCAGCTTTAGCGACCTTAGGGTCCATGGCTTTGATTCTGAGGGCCTCAGTATCGGCAGCGATGGCCGACGCCGAAACCAGAGTCGAAACAGCACATACGGCTGTGGCGATAAAACGCTTCATAATTTGTTCCTGTTCTTATTTTAATCTCAGCGACTACTCTAAATATGCAGTGCCGGTTATTTTTGTTGTCACACCGGGCACAGCATCTGCCGGGTGTTTGTCGTCGGAATAACCCCATACATCGACGAACACGAAATACTTTACACCTGTCTGTAAAAATTAACCAGTACTCAGATATGAGTCGCCCGGTAAGGGCGGCGGCTGCGTTCTTTCCGCATGCAGTGTAACCACCAGATGCAGCAGGTTGGCGCCAGAATCAAGCCTATCGGTACGCCCACCAGTAGCGTCCAGCCCAACATTGACAGCCCGTAGAGAAGATCAGCAATATTCACGTCCCCCAGATGGCAGACGCCTCCGACCGAGGATATCAGGTCACACCCCAGAAACTCTGCCAATGAAGTTGCAAAGACAATAAACAGGAAAGGAGAAATCAACAGGAGGGCTGATGTCCAGAGGCTGATCAACGCTTTGTATGATAACTGCATCTGGCCCTCCAGACTGCTCACTTAGTGACGGTTCTTCGCCTCTATCCACTGCGCCATATACTGGGTGCTCTTGAGGCTATGGTGGCGAAGCATACCACCAATAAAGTCGCACTGGCGGTGTCTTTCGAGGCCATTGAGCAGGTCATCAATCCGAGTCAGTAAATTCTGGCCATGAATGGCCTCATTGAACCTGCCGATGGCCAGATGCGGCCCCCTTGCACTGTATTCGGACCACAGAAATTCATCCCTGTAGAGTGCAACCGCCGATTCAACGAACTCACTGGGTTCGTCGGCGACCATGGCTGGCGATGGTTCGCTACCGAACATGCCTTCCGCACCAATCCCTGAGGTCACCGCTGGCGTCCCCAGTGTGGCAGCATCCAGTAACTTCCCTTTAAGGCCCGCACCAAAGCGCAGAGGGGCCAGCATCACACGCGCGTTACTGATCACAGCCTCTGCGGAGGGTGCCCAGCCTTTGACTCTGAAACCAAGGCCCGGATTATCCAGCTGCGTTGCTTTCTTTGGCGGGTACGCGCCGTAAACGTGAAGCTCTGCAGATGGGAGCTGACGACGAATATCCGGCCATAACTCGCGTAACTGCAGCACGGCATCCCAGTTCGGTGCATGGCGAAAATTCCCGATTGCGACGAAGTGTTCACGCTCATTAAATGCTTTGATCTCCCGATCGGACGGACTAAGCATAAACGGCAGATACAGGATCTTTGATCGATCAACCGGAAAGTTATCTTGCAGCCAGCTCATTTCATATTCAGAGATGACAAGCGTCAGGTCACAGCGCAGCAGCGAAGCGATTTCCCGGAAAGCCATATCCGTCTGCCACTCCAGCTCAGTCACCGGGCGCCCTGCCTTAATCGCGCGGTGTCGGGCATCACGCAGGCAGTGAACGTCTTCCATATCAAGGATACGAAGCGCCTTCGGGGCAAACTTCTCGACGCGCCAGCCGAACTGCTCCTCCATCATAAAGCGGTCAAACATCACGATATCAGGCGACTGTTCCGTCAGCCAGGTATCAAAGGTCGATGAGTTCAGCTCAATACGATGCTTCTCTATGTCCATCGCAGCGAGGTTAACCGCATGATCACTGTCATCGGCGGGAGAGGCAAACAGCACACGGTAGCCGCTCGCACGCATCAGCGAGAGAATCTGCAGCATACGACTGCCCGCTGCTGATGAATTGGGTTCTGGCCAGACGTAGCCAATAGCAATAAAGGTTTTCATGGCGCGATTATAGCGCGTTGCACCGCACAATTTGGTCTTAACACGGAGACGACCAAAAACAGCCCGGATGCTGGTATACTCCGCTCCTGTTTTTAATTGCCCGACGGTTGAATAATGAGCGAAATTACCACTCCTGATTACCTCAAAGACGCCGAGCAACTGCTCAGCGAGAACGGTTTTGCAACCAGTGATGACTGGTATCACGGCACGGCCTCTGGTCTGGTAGACACGATTCTCAAAGACGGCCTGAAAGGCGGCGGCGATACAGAGACGGCTCAGCGTGAGCAGGGTACTCTGGGCACTATCGGCAACCGCCAATTCGAAACCAGCGAACCGGTGTTCCTCACGCAAAGCAAAGAGTTGGCGTACTTCTGGGCCGCACGTAAAGCCCACATGCGTAACCTATATTTCCGCAAAGAAGAGACGCCTGTCGTTCTCAAGGTGACGGCGCCTGAAAAAGTGACTCCGGATGTCGGCGGTACCGCTATCCTGCTGGAGCCTTCCAACACGTATATTATGATGTTGAAAGAGCTCTACGAGAAGAAAGGCATTGCCTGGATCGACGAATCGAATCCACTCAAGCTGCCACGTGAGACCTATCTCACCATGCTGGGGCTTGGCTACAGCTACAATGACATTCCGGCCGATAAAATCAGCCTTGTCAGTGAGTGACATGGCCTGAATTAAAGGTCTGAATAACGGCTGACATAGTGCTTTATCAGGCACTTGATATGGATAACTAAGATGAAGATCTATCTTGCGGGTCCGGAAGTCTTTTTCCCTGACGCGGATGAGCTCGGGGCCCGCAAGAAGCAGATCTGCGAAAAGTACGGTTTTACCGGCCTGTTTCCCCTCGATACACAGATTGCACCGGCCGCAACGGCCTCGGCAACCGGGTTCCTGATCAGCCATGAAAATGAACAACTGATCCGGGCCTGCGATCTGGTGATCGCCAACCTCACGCCTTTTCGAGGCGCCAGTGCCGACGTTGGTACCGTCTATGAAATCGGCCTTGCTCGCGGCCTTGGCAAACCAATCCACGGCTACACTAATGACCCGGAGCTATACCACTCCCGTCTGAACGCTCTGTTTGGAAGCGGGACGGAACAGCCACAAGGTCAACTCTGTGACCGCGACGGCCTGAAGATCGAAGAGTTCGACCTGCGCGACAATCTTATGATTGATGGTGGTATCCATGCCAGCGGCGGACACTTTATCGCGGCACAAAAAAAGGCCGCCATCACAGAGACAGCGGCCTTTGAGAAAATCCTGATCAGGCTCAGCCGTTAAGCTTCACCCCGGACATTCTGCGCACCAGAACATAGAAGAGCGGGATAAAGAAGATCGCCAGTACAGTTGCGGCAACCACCCCACCAAACACCCCGGTACCAATCGCATGACGTGCACCTGAACCCGCGCCGGAGCTGAGCATCAGTGGTGTCACACCCAGACCAAAGGCCATCGATGTCATCAGGATCGGACGTAGACGCATACGGGTGGCATCAAGCGTTGCCTGAAGCAGTGTTTTACCCTGATCTTCCAGCGCTTTGGCAAACTCAACGATCAGAATCGCGTTCTTAGACGACAGACCAATGGTCGTCAGCAGGCCTACCTGGAAGAAGACGTCATTACCCAGTCCACGGAAATTAGCCGCAGCAACCGCACCAATAACACCCAGAGGCACAACCAGCATCACAGAGAACGGAATCGACCAGCTTTCATAAAGTGCCGCCAGGCACAGGAAGACTACCAGCAACGACAAGGCATACAGTAGTGGCGCCTGGTTACCGGCCTCAGCTTCCTGATAGGAAAGCCCGGTCCACTCGAAACCAAACCCGTCCGGCAACTGCGAGGCAATTTCTTCCATTGCCGCCATGGCATCACCGGTACTGAAACCTGGCGAAGCTGAGCCCTGAATATTTATCGACGGCACGCCGTTATAGCGTTGCAGCTGCTGTGCACCGTAGGTCCAGTTCCCTTCAGAGAAGCTTGAGAACGGTACCATTTCACCGCTGGTATTACGTACATACCAGTCGGTAATGTCATCCGGCAGCATGCGGTATGGTGCATCCGCCTGAACGTACACACGCTTGATCTGACCGCGGTCGAGGAAGTCATTCACATAACTCGAACCCCAGGCAACGGCCATGGTGCTGTTAATTTCAGAGACTGGGATACCCATCGCCAGCGCTTTCTGGTGATCCACTTTCAGGTCAAACTGAGGCGCATCAGGCAGACCACTGTATCGTACCTGATTCATTTTCTCGTGTTGATTGGCCTGGCCAAGTACCTGATAAGTCGCTCCCATCAGCGCTTCGTGCCCCATACCACTGCGATCCTGTAGCTGGAAGTTAAAACCGCTGGCCACACCAAGTGCAGGAATCGCTGGCGGGTTGATCGCGAATACAAAGGCTTCACGGATTTGAGAGAAAGCCCCCCATGCACGACCAACCACAGCCTGAACACCGTCTTTTTCAAGATCACGCTCATCCCAATCTTTAAGACGGATAAAGGCGATACCTGAGTTCTGACCACGACCTGAGAAGCTGAAACCAGCGGCCGCGAACATTGACTGCACAGCGTCTGATTCATTATCGAGGAAGTGATCTTCAATCTTCTTCAACACCTCAATCGTCTGCTCCTGTGACGAACCCACCGGCAACTGAACCAGCGCGATCAAGATGCCCTGATCTTCTTCGGGTAAGAACGCACTTGGCAGACGCATAAAGGCAAAGATCAGCACGCCAACAATCAGCACATACATCACCACATAACGAACCCAGTGGCGGATGGTGCTATCAACGCGATTACGATAGCCGTTCGTTGCTTTCTCAAACGTGCGGTTAAACCAGCCAAAGAAACCTCTTTTGGTCTGATGATCACCGTCGTGAGGTTTGAGCATAGTGGCACACAGTGCCGGCGTCAGAATCAATGCCACCAACACCGACAACACCATGGCCGACACGATAGTGATCGAGAATTGCTGATAAATTGCACCTGTCGAACCAGGGAAGAAGGCCATCGGAATAAATACAGCAGACAACACCAGGGCAATACCGACGAGAGCACCGGTAATTTCACCCATCGACTTGCGGGTTGCCTCAACGGGCCCAAGGCCCTCTTCAGCCATGATCCGCTCGACGTTTTCCACCACTACAATGGCGTCATCTACCAGAAGACCAATCGCCAGCACCATACCAAACATGGTCAGGGTGTTTACTGAGAAACCAAAGGCATAAAGAACCGCAAAGGTACCCAGCAGAACCACGGGCACTGCAATAGTAGGGATCAGTGTTGCACGGAAGTTCTGCAGGAACAGGTACATCACCAGGAAGACCAGTGCGATCCCTTCAAACAGAGTTTTCACAACCTCGGTAATAGAGATCTCAACAAATGGGGTCGTATCGTACGGGTAACTGACATTGAGGCTGTCCGGGAAAAACTCCTGCAGTTCAGCCAGACGCTCTTTTACCAGTTTTGCCGTGTCGAGCGCGTTTGCGCCAGATGCCAATGTGACGGCTAGACCAGCGGCCGGCTTACGGTTAAAGCGACCACTGATTTCATACGACTCAGAACCGAGTTCAATACGGGCAACGTCAGACAGCGTGACGCGCGAACCATCAGGTGTCACTTTCAGAAGAATCCGCCCAAACTCTTCTGGCGTTTCCAGAAGCGTCTGCACAACAATCGACGCATTCAATTGCTGGCCTTCAACAGCCGGCGTACCACCTAACTGACCACCAGCCACCTGATTATTCTGCACCTGAATCGCAGAGGTTACGTCGTTAGGCGTCAGGCTGTACTCATTCAGTTTGTTCGGATCCAGCCAGACACGCATTGCATACTGAGAGCCGAACAAGCGCGTATTACCCACGCCTTCAACACGGGCAATTGAGTCCTGAACATTTGCACCGATAAAGTCTGCGATATCAGAGCGCGTCATGCTGCCGTCTTCAGAAGTGAAACCAATCACCATCAGGAAGGTATCCGACGACTTAGCTACGCGTACACCCTGCTGCTGAACCGCCTGAGGCAGGCGTGGCGTCGCCATCTGCAGTTTATTCTGAACCTGAACCTGGGCGATGTCAGGATCAGTCCCAGCAGCAAAGGTCAGTGTGATCGACGCGTTACCCGATGAGTCACTGCTGGCCGACATGTAAAGCAGATTGTCGATACCGTTCATCTGCTCTTCAATCACCTGCGTCACAGAGTTCTCAACGGCTTTCGAAGACGCACCCGGATAGGTCGCAGTAATCTGAACTTCGGGTGGCGCCACCTGTGGATATTGCTCCACAGGCAGGTTGATGATCGACAGGGTACCCGCCAGCATCAGAATGATGGCGATTACCCAGGCGAAAATCGGGCGATCAATAAAGAAACGAGCCATAAATTATCAACCCTCAGCTGACGATTGTGCAGATGTTTTTTCAGCGTTGACGTCTACTGGCGTCACCGGTATCCCAGGGCCAATTTTCTGCAGGCCGTCGACAATTAGCTTATCTCCAGCCTTCAGACCAGACTTAATTAACCAGCTACCGCCCACGGCTTTCTCAGTTTTCACCGTGCGCTTCTCAACGATATTGTTCTCACCAATCACCAGCGCAGTGGCAGAACCGTTAGGCTGACGGGAAATGCCTTTCTGAGGAACGACAATGGCATTTTCACGCTCGCCCTGAGGCAGACGCGCACGAACAAACATGCCCGGCAGCAACGCACCATCAGGATTTGGAATCAAAGCGCGCAGAGCGACAGTACCTGTCTGTTCATCCACTGCGTATTCAGAAAACTGCAGAGTGCCTTTGTGTGGGTACACGGTACCGTCAGGGAGAGCCAGCTCGACGGTTGCCTGATCTTTACCGGTTGTGATCAGTTCGCCACTGGCCATCGCCGCACGCAGACTGCGTAGCTCTTCATAAGACTGAGTTAAGTCCACATAAATTGGGTCAAGCTGGCGGATCGTCACCAGCGCTGCTGCCTGATTCGCGGTGACCAGAGCACCTGCGGTCAGTGACGAACGACCGATACGACCGTTAATCGGCGCCTTGATCGTAGTGTATTCAACATTGATTCGAGCCGTATCCAGACGCGCCTGAGCAGCCGCCACCTGAGCTTCAGTGACAGCAAGATTCGCGTTGGCATCCTCCAGCTCCTGCTGGCTGACAGCCTCGGACTTACTCAGTTTGTCGTAACGGCCATCAGTAAGCTTCGCCAGTTCCCGGTTCGCTTGCGCATTCGCCAGGTCGGCTTCAGCACTGGCCAGTGCTGCCTGGTAAAGCTTGTCGTCCAATTGATATAGAGGCTGACCCGCCTTTACCCGATCCCCTTCCTTGAACAGGCGCTCTTCAATAATGCCTGTTACCTGCGGACGAACTTCAGCAACCTGATAAGGCGTTGTCCGGCCCGGCAACTCGTTCACCAGGGTAAACGGCTGTGCAGTCACTTCCACATATCCAGCCTGAGGCGGCGGCATCTGCCCACCACCGGCGGCTTGTTGGCCAGACTGCTCACCACAGGCAGCCAGAATAAATGAAACCGTCAGCGCAGCTGCTGGTAAACGGAATGATGTACGCATGAGTAACCTCAGTCTGGTGGTACTTTAAAGGGCACAATATACATACATGCACGAATGTATGTATAGTGTGAAACAGTGAGTTGTCATTCGTAGTACAGTGAGCCCGCCATGCCCCGCCGCACCAAAGAAGAAGCCCTACAGACCCGCGAGACGCTCATCGAAGCGGCGGAGGTAGTCTTCCACCGGAAGGGCGTTTCAGCATCCTCATTAAACGACATCGCGAAAGAAGCGGGTGTGACACGCGGTGCCGTCTACTGGCATTTCAAAAACAAACACGACATTTTCCAGGCCATCGTCGATCGTCTATTGGCTCCACTCGATGCCTTACACGACCAGATAGAAGACCCTTCGGAGCCTGATCCACTCAGCCGTTTCCGCGAGTTACTTGAATACCTTACTCTAGAAATCGCCCGTGATCCACGGCGCCGCCGCGGGTTTGAAATAGCATTTCTGAAATGCGAGCAGACCGAGGCCAATGCGGTGCTGAACGAGCGTCATCGCCAGAACTATCTGGATGGGTCAGAACGGATAAGAAAAGCTTTGGAAGCAGCCGTAAACAAAGGGCAGCTTCCGGCGGATCTGGACATTGAGCGCGGCGTTGCACACCTTCATATTCAGCTCACCGGAATTATCTACCTCTGGCTGGTACTGCCAGACGTAATCGATTTTAAGAAAGAAGCCCTCCACATGATCGACAGCTTCTTTTTGACGATTAAGCAGAATTTTGGCTCTCACTCCCAAGGCGACAATGAAAGCCAATAAGGGATTCAGGCTTTAGCGGCTGAAGCACTCTTCAGATACACCCAGGCAAAAAAGACCATAAACACGGCGTCGTTCAAGCCATAGATACTGTAGAAAATCCCCGCAAAGAGATCCTGCTCGTACACCGCCTGCAAATTATCTCTACTGAACCATGTCAGCCAGCAAACAACGTAGACCAGTTTTTCAACTGCAAAGGCTCCTGCGATCCAACGCAAATTGCCCGGTGTAAAAGCGGCCCCCAAATACGCCAGCCCCCAGACCATGATCATGATCAGACCGAAAGACGACATAACCACAGGGTCGGCTTCCATTAAGGCTGTATTCGTCAGGCCCTTTGAAAAAATAAGAACACCACTGATGTTAGCAATGGCAGCGGCGATAAAGCCTTGCTTAACCAACGAAGGATTCAACATTTAATTATTCCTGACGTTCCTTCAGTTTTTCTTGTGCGCGTTGCATCAATTTTATGCCCCACTCCTGACCAACCATCATGGATTCCTGCATGATCAGCGGCTGCACTTTGATCATTTTCTGACCTACATCTGACTGCAGAAACTTCAGCTGTGCATCGACATCCGCCTGAGTGAGGTGCTTCTGATAGATCGGGATCACCATATTTTCCAGCTCGTCGCCATCGACCTGGCTTGCAAATTCCTCCCAGAAAGCCTCAGGTGCATCCGGCACCATACGCTTCATGGAAGGTATCATCTGCTCCATCATCTGCGTGGCCATATTACCCGCGCCGGTTACCTGAAGAAGCTCTTTAACGCTCTCACTGCTGGGGGCCTCTGCCCACGAAGTCGCAGAAATAATGAACATCAGGCCCGTGAGAAAAGTTAACTTAATTGGTTTCATGCGATAGTACTTCAACAAATGAAGGCCTATGCTAATCCCATTGCGGAGCAAAGTCAGGGTCAATTTTACGGTCGCCCCGATCAAGCTTGCCGATTGCGATCATGTCTTCAGCATCAAGCTGTAAACCGTGACTGTTGAAGTTATCTTTCAGGTGATCTTTATTGGTCGATGCAGGAATGGTGATCAAACCGTTCTGTAACTGCCATGAAATGGCAACGTTTGCCGGCGTGACACCGTGCTTCCTGGCAATACGAACGATTTCTGGGTCAGAGAGAACCTCACCCACGTAGAATGGGTTATAGCCCGTGACCTTAATATCATTAGAAGCACAGAATGCGCGCAAATCATGGTTCTGAAGATACGGTTGTACTTCCACCTGATTCACATACAACTCGCCTGCCGGAAGAATACGCAGTGCATCTTTTAGCTGAGCGATAGTAAAGTTTGATACACCGATGTGCTTTGTCAGCCCCTGCTGCTTCGCTTTTAAAAGCTCGCTCAGGTACTCATCCATTGGTGCATTATCTTCTGGCGATGGCCAGTGAATCAGTAAAAGATCCACGTAATCCACAGACAGTTTTTCAAGGCTTTCCTTCACACTGGGTATAAATCCGGTCCGGTTCAGATGACTGTTCCAGACCTTAGTCGTCAGAAAGAACTCGTCACGCTCTAATTCAAAATCAGCGAGTGCGGAACCCACTTCAGATTCGTTATCGTAAATCTGAGCGGTGTCGATGTGGCGGAACCCCACATCAAGAGCGTCAGTAACTGCCTGATACGCGGTTTCGCCCTTCAGACGAAAAGTGCCCAACCCCAGAGAAGGAATATTTTTCATTACGCTACCTCATTATTAAAAACACAATAAGTCCGATAACGGAGAGGCTCCTAAGTTCGCAACATCTGTAAATGAGGCATAAAAAAAACCGGCCCTCGTGAGGCCGGTTTTAATTGCTCCCCGGTAAGGTCGCAATGTTCTTAAATACATAGTGAACAGCGTGAGCTTCTAGAGCTTGAGTAAATTGAAAGCTGAGGGCAGTTCAGTCACGGCGCTGGTTTCGATGCTCTGCAATCTGTTCGATGATTGAACGAGGCGTGAGCTTCGACGTGTAGTTCACCTACACGAGAAACCAGCAACAAAGAATGAACAACCTCAGGCAGCAATGAAATCGACGACTGAGGCAGGCTGATCAAGGCGTATTGAGCGACGCTTAGTTCACCTAAGCTAGCGAGATACAACAAAGAGCAGCCAACTTCAGTGGGCGATTTTTACATCATGCCGCCCATACCGCCCATTCCACCCATACCACCCATGTCAGGGGCAGCAGGCGCATCCTGAGGAATCTCAGCAACCATGGCTTCGGTGGTGATCATCAGACCTGCCACAGAGGCTGCTGCCTGCAGAGATGAACGGGTCACTTTCGCTGGGTCAAGAATACCCATTTCGATCATATCGCCGTATTCACCGGTGGATGCATTGAAACCGAATGAACCTTCACCGGCTTTTACTTTATCAACAACGACTGAGCCTTCAGCACCGGCGTTACCAGCGATCTGACGGATCGGAGCTTCCATCGCGCGCAGGGCCAGAGCAATACCCACGTTCTGGTCTTCGTTATCACCTTCGACGGTGATTCCGGTCAGAGCGCGAACCAGAGCAACACCACCACCAGCGACGACGCCTTCTTCAACCGCAGCACGGGTCGCGTGCAGAGCATCATCTACGCGGTCTTTCTTCTCTTTCATTTCAACTTCAGAGCCTGCACCGACTTTAATAACGGCTACACCGCCAGCCAGTTTCGCAACACGCTCCTGCAGCTTTTCTTTGTCGTAATCAGAGGTAGAGGCTTCCATCTCAGCACGGATCTGCTCAACACGGGCAGTCACGTCCTGCTGTGAACCAGCGCCGTCAACAACGACTGTGTTTTCTTTGCTGATAACAACGCGCTTGGCAGTACCCAGCATATCCAGAGTGGTTGTCTCGAGCGACATGCCCACTTCTTCAGAGATCACCTGACCACCGGTCAGCACTGCGATGTCCTGAAGCATGGCTTTACGGCGATCACCGAAGCCTGGTGCTTTCACTGCAGCCACTTTGAAGGTGCCGCGCAGGTTGTTCACAACCAGAGTTGCCAGCGCCTGACCTTCAACGTCTTCTGCAATGATCAGCAGCGGACGGCCAGATTTCGCAACGTTCTCAAGAACCGGAATCAGTTCCTGCAGGTTATCAATCTTCTTATCGACCAGCAGCAGAAGAGGGTTATCCAACTCAGCAACCATCTTTTCCTGGTTGTTGATGAAGTATGGAGACAGGTAACCGCGGTCGAACTGCATACCTTCAACAACGTCCAGCTCGTCAGTCAGGCCTTTGCCTTCTTCAACGGTGATCACGCCTTCTTTGCCGACTTTCTCCATCGCTTCGGCGATGATACGACCAACAGTTTCATCAGAGTTTGCGGAGATAGTACCTACCTGAGCAATGGCTTTGCTGTCTTCACATGGTTTTGCCTGAGCTTTCAGCGCTTCAACAACGGCTGCTGTTGCCTTATCGATACCGCGCTTCAGGTCCATTGGGTTCATGCCAGCAGCAACCGCTTTCAGACCTTCGTTAACAATCGCCTGCGCCAGTACGGTCGCGGTGGTTGTACCGTCACCCGCCTGATCGTTCGCTTGCGAAGCAACCTCTTTTACCATCTGGGCACCCATGTTTTCGAACTTATCTTCCAGTTCGATCTCACGTGCTACAGATACGCCGTCTTTTGTAATGGTCGGGCCACCAAAAGCCTTATCCAGAACGACGTTACGGCCTTTAGGACCCAGTGTTACTTTTACTGCGTCAGCCAGAATATTTACGCCGTCGAGCATTTTTGAACGGGCGTCATTACCAAACTTAACTTCTTTTGCTGCCATGGTAGTTTCCTTAAAATTCGTTGATTTGAAGTATCAGAAGACGGATAACAATTAGTCTTCGATTACACCGTAGATTTCGCTTTCGTTGAGAATCAGCAGTTCTTCGCCGTCTACAGTGATTGTGTTGGAACCTGAATACTTACCAAACACAACGATATCCCCTACGTTTACAGCCAGAGCCTGCACATCACCGTTATCCAGAACTCGGCCATTACCGACGGCTACCACTTCACCCTGATTCGGCTTCTCAGCCGCAGCGCCCGGCAGCAGGATGCCACCAGCAGTGGTTTGCTCTTCTTCCTTGCGACGAACTACGACGCGATCGTGTAAAGGACGGATTTTCATTTGAAGTTCTCTCCAATGTATATGCAAATAAGTTGCGTGTTATGAAACCCCGCTGTCAGCGTGCTCGCTGATCAGGCGGCCCCAAAATCTGTGTGGTTTTCTTTATTGGGGTGGTGATCTGGTTTTCAACACCCCGAAATGAAATTTTTTACTCTTGTCACTTTTCGATCTTCACGCTTCAGTCTTCGCGTTTATAGTCGCCCTCAATCACATCGCCACCAACCCGGCCATCCCGCTGAGGTCGTTGTGATTGCTGACGCTGATTGAACGGCTCCTGAGTGCCGGGCTGCTCGAATGGATTCATTACCTGAGGTTTGAATCGCTTCATGATCGACTGCGCCATCACTCCACGCACACCGGGAAGCAGAAGACTGAAGCCAAAGGCATCAGTAATGAATCCGGGAGTCAATAAAAGTGCACCGGCGAGCGCTAATAAGAAACCTTCAGCCAATTCCTGCGCCGGCAGGCTACCCTGCCGCATACGTTCACTGGCACGCATCAATGTGGCGAGACCCTGAGCACGCAATAGAGTGACACCGACCAGAGCGGTGAGAAGAATCAGAGCGAACGTCCACAGTATGCCGATGGCACTGCCAACTTTGATCAGGACGGCCAACTCGGCCATAGGAACAAGAATAAATATAAAGAGTAAAGGCACGTATAACTCCCGTAAGCTTTGCTATCTGAAATGGGGGCCAATCTTCTGAATACAACCCCAGCGGGACTGAAGCACAAGTCCGAGGATGGCCCATAAGTGTCACGATTGCCCGTAATTTGTCTTCTTTTGCCCTACTATTTGATACCTACACAACGGATAGTGCCCGCGTCAGATAATAATTGGAGTAAAAAAATGGCAACTGAACATTTCGACGTATTGATTGCAGGCGCGGGACTCTCCGGGATCGGGGTAGCTTGTCACCTGACAAAAAAGTGCCCTGATAAGTCATTTGCCATTCTGGAAGCCCGCGACGCCATTGGCGGCACCTGGGATCTGTTCCGCTACCCTGGAATCCGCTCTGATTCCGATATGTTTACACTGGGCTACCGCTTTAAGCCCTGGACCAGCGATAAGGGCATCGCCGACGGCGGTGACATCCGCCAGTACATACGTGATGCTGCGACTGAAAATAAAGTCGATGAGAAAATCCGCTTTAAGCACAAAGTTAAGAATGCCGACTGGAACAGCCGTGAAAAACTCTGGACTGTGACCTCGGACGTTGACGGCGAAACCCGCACCTATACGGCCAAGTACCTGGTCGGTTGTACCGGTTATTACGATTACGATGAAGGCTTCACGCCAGAATTTGCAGGACGTGAAGACTTCAAAGGTCAGGTGATTCATCCGCAGTTCTGGCCGGAAGATCTCGACTACACCGGTAAGAAAGTCGTGGTGATCGGTTCAGGTGCAACGGCGGTTACATTAATCCCGTCTATGTCACGCGAAGTTGAAAGCATTACTATGCTACAGCGCTCGCCAACCTACATCGTGCCAGTACCGAGCAAAGACAAACTCGCTATCCGCCTGCGTAAGTTCCTGCCTGAGAGTTTCGTATACAGCATCATCCGTAGCCGTAACATCATGCTAACCATGGCGTTCTACAACTACTGCAAGCGTTTCCCGCAGAAAGCCCGTGACTTCATTTTCAATTTCAACAAGAAGATTCTGCCGAAAGACTTCGACATGTCGCACTTCACTCCGAAGTACAACCCATGGGATGAGCGTTTGTGTGCCGTTCCCGGCGGCGACCTGTACAAGGCCATTCACAAGGGCAAAGCAGACGTTGTGACAGACCACATCGATAAGTTCGTCGACAATGGTATCCTGCTGAAATCAGGTAAAACGCTGGAAGCCGACATCATCATTACCGCTACCGGTCTGAAAGTTGTTGTGCTTGGTAAAATCAACGTCACTATGGATGGGCAGCCGTTCGATGTCACGGACAAGATGAGCTACCGTGGTGTGATGTTCGAGGGCATCCCGAACGCCGCCATGGTATTTGGTTATACCAACTCATCATGGACGCTCAAAGCCGATCTGATTGCTGATTACTTCTGTCGTGTTGTGAACTACATGGATGATAAGGGCTACGACGAAGTTATTCCGGTCAACCATGATCCGGGTATGGCAAAGAAATCCTTTATCGACCTCACATCAGGTTATATCTCCCGGGTAAAAGATCAGCTACCGAAGCAAGGCACCAAAGGCGCCTGGAAGCTGCATCAGAACTACTTCCGTGATTGGCTGTCTCTCCGTGCCAGCCGAATTACCGCAAAAGAGCTTCAGTACGGTAAGAAGTAAGCTCTATCGCTCTGCTTGTCCGGGCACCCGCCCGGGCAAAGCGGACAGAGCTGCCAGTACCTGCAAGGGACACTGGCTAGCCGCTATACTCTCAGGGCATTCAGCCGCCCCAGGAGCTTCCCATGAACATTCACGGACACACAATTGCAATCACTGGCGCAGGTCAGGGACTCGGCCGGACCATGGCTGTCGAACTCGCCAAGAAAGGCGCCCGCCTCGCTATTATTGATCTCAACCCTGAGCCGATGCAGGAAACACAACGCCTGATCAGTGCCCTGGGAGGGGAAGCTCGCTTATACGAATGCAATGTCGCCGATGAAGATTCCGTCGTCTCCACCTTCAATACGATTAACACCGACTTCGGTGGGATTCACGGCCTGATCAACAACGCTGGCATCCTACGCGACGGGCTCTTCGTTAAATCAAAGAACGACGAAATTACAACCATGAGCCTGGCCAACTGGCAAATGGTGATCGACGTTAACCTTACCGGTGTTTTTCTGTGTGGGCGGGAAGCCGCCAGCCATATGGTGCGTAACAAAGAGCCCGGCTGCCTGATCAATATATCCAGTATCAGTCGCGCAGGTAACGTTGGCCAGACCAACTACTCTGCCGCCAAGGCTGGTGTTGCTGCAATGGCCGTTACCTGGGCAAAAGAGCTGGCGCGCTACAACATACGTGCGAACGCAATTGCACCCGGCTTTATCTCAACAGAAATGACCTCCGGTATGCGCCCGGAAACACTGGAGATGATCTGCTCTGGCATTCCGGCGTCACGTATGGGGACGCCTGAAGAAATTGCTCATGCCGTCGTTTTCCTGCTCGAGAATGAATACGTTTCCGGCCGGGTCATTGAAGTCGATGGTGCATTACGTATCTGAGTCTATGCCCGAAGAGATCCAGACACCTTCTGATGAAGAGAAGCTATACATTGCCTTGAGCAGCGTGCCGGCTGGGCGGGTCATTGCCTATGGAGAGCTTGCCCGGTTGGCCGGGCTTCCCGGCCGTGCCCGCTGGGTCGGACGCACCCTGTCGCAACTCCCTGAGGAATCAGCGCTGCCATGGCACCGGGTAATCAATGCCAACCGAAGAATAAGCCTGCCTAGTGGCTCCCCAGGCTATGCAGAACAACGGCAGCGCCTGCTCTCAGAAGGCATTCTTTTCTCTCCTGCGGGAACAATCGACAGGAAATACCTCCTGACCTGAATGCACAACTGCAACGTGCATGACGTTAAAACACCCTCTCATGGACTGGTTGGCAAAATAGAACCCACCCGACTCCTACGTACGTAACACCTTCACTGAAGAACAAAAACTATCAATTACGAATTTTTAATTGTTTTTATCTATAAAAAAACAGAACCGTGTTTAATGCTTATAAATGATAGTGAGTACAAACTAATAAACAGAAGCGGACACCGCTATAACAATACCGGCCAGCACTATCATCCCAGCAGTGACGGGGCTTTTAGAGCCACAGAGCACTCTATTCTGTCCCCGGTTCAGGACGAGTTTCTCGACATGTGTCAATTAAGTACGGATTTATGTCGGTCAATCACCTTTCCCCCTAGCTTTATTTCAGACAAATTACAAACCACCAGCCGCAAGGCACCCTTGAACAACGAGGGCCTGCTACCGACATAAGCCGTTCAGCAAGCCGACTCATACGATAACAACAGGTGTGACTATGTCTCAGACTAACGAATATTTTGACCTTCTAATCATCGGCGCAGGCCTGTCAGGCATTGGGGCTGGTTGCCACATGAAGAAAGAATGTCCGGGAAAAAGCTTCGCCATTCTGGAAGGCCGTCAGGCAATTGGTGGCACCTGGGACCTGTTCCGCTACCCTGGTATCCGTTCAGACTCTGACATGTACACTCTGGGCTATGAATTCAAACCATGGGTAAACAAAAAAGGCATCGCTGATGGCGACGACATCCGTAACTACATCCGCGAAGCTGCTCAGGAAAATAAAGTAGAAGAGCACATCCGCTTTGGCCACAAAGTGATCGGCGCTGACTACTCGAGCAGTGAATCACTGTGGACAGTCACGGTAGAAGTTGATGGCGAGACACGTACCTATCGCTCACAGTTCCTGCTGAGCTGTACTGGTTACTACAACTACAACGAAGGTTTCACGCCTGACTTCGAAGGTCGTGATGACTTCAAAGGCCAGATTCTTCACCCACAATTCTGGCCTGAAGACCTGGATTACGAAGGCAAAAACGTACTCGTAATCGGCTCTGGTGCAACGGCGGTTACTCTGGTGCCGGCGATGACCGACAAGGCTAAGAGCGTTACCATGCTGCAGCGTTCGCCGTCTTACGTGATTTCTGTACCGCAGATGGACCCTATGATTAACTTCATGCGTAAAATCATGCCTGAAAAGTGGGTCTACAAAATCACACGCGGTCGTAATGTGACTATCACCCTGGCTATCTACAATTTCTGTAAGAAATTCCCGGGGCTGGCTCGTAAGCTTCTGCAGAAGCAGGTATCCAGCCAACTGCCTAAAGACTTCGATATGTCGCACTTTACGCCTAAGTACAATCCTTGGGATGAGCGTCTGTGCGCTGTGCCAAATGGCGATATGTTCAAAGCAATCAAGGCCGGTAAAGCCAACGTCGTTACCGATCACATTGATCGTTTCGTCGAGAACGGTATTCTGCTGAAGTCCGGCAAAGTACAGGAAGCGGACATCATCGTAACGGCGACAGGCCTGAAAATTCAGTTGCTCGGCAACATGAACCTGACGATGGATGGTCAGGAAATTCCAATGCCAGAGAAGATGAGCTACCGCGGCGTGATGTTCGAAGACATCCCGAACTTCGGTATGATTTTCGGTTACACCAACGCATCCTGGACACTGAAAGCCGACATGCTGTCTAAATGGTTCTGTGGTCTGATGAAGCACATGGATCACATTGGCGCCCGTGAAGCTAAGCCTGTGAACCACCACGGTAAAATGGAAACGCGTCCATTTGTAGACATGCAGTCTGGTTACATCGCGCGTATGGCCCACACTCTGCCTCGTCAGGGCATGGAAAAGCCATGGAAGCTTTACCAGAACTACTTCGCAGATATGGCAGCCCTGAAAACGGCTAACTACGATGAAGAAACCATCGAATATGGCAACAGAATAGAAACGACTGAACCGCGACCTGCGTGATCATCCTCTGTTACTGATGAAAAGAGCCCACTCTCAACGAGTGGGCCCGTATCGACCTACGTCGCGGTCAGTTAACTTTAAACTGGTCGACTTTATTGCCCAGCGATTCAGCGATTGAACGGGTCTTGGCAACGGCCTGAACCGTACCTTCTGCATTGCGCGACGTTTCTTCACCCGTACTGCGGATCTCACTAAGATTTGTGCGCAAGCGCGTCGCCGCCTCGCGCTGCTGTCCAGCGGTACCCGCAATCCGGTCAGTACGCTGCTGAATATCGCCCATGCTCTGTTGAATTTCTGCCAGAGTGTCACTGACTTGTACCGAATTTTTCACGGTTGCATCCACCATGTCGCGGTTGACGCGCATGGTGTCGACTGCTTTCACAATGTTTTCCTGAACATCGCTGATCAAGGTTTCAATCTCCTGAGCGGACCCCTGAGTTCGGCTCGCCAGTGTCCTCACTTCATCCGCGACCACAGCAAACCCACGGCCTTGCTCTCCAGCCCGAGCAGCTTCAATAGCAGCATTCAGAGCCAATAGATTGGTTTGTTCCGCAATACCTTTAATCGTTTCAAGGATAGAGCTGATGCTGGTCGAGTTTTCGGCCAGGCGGTTTACAGCCGCCATCGAATTTTCCATTTCGTCAGACAGACGGCCGACCTCGCCCATGACGCGTGTCACAACCTTGCCTGCTTCGTCGGATTTGCCCTGTCCTGAGCGGGCTGCCTCTTCGGCTTCTTCTGCAAGACGGCTGACATCAGCCGCACTCTCAGCAACCTCTTCAATGGTGGTGCTAACCTCGTTCGTCTGCGCTAACTGCACGGTGACTGCCTCGCGACTGCGGTCTGCGATGGATTCAACTTCAGATACATTGCTGCCCACCTCAGATGCAGAATCTTTGACCGCGGTCAGAGTCTGACGAATATTATCGATCATCTGATTAAAGGCATCCCGCAACTGCCCCATTTCATCACTGCCAACCACTTCAATCCGCCGGGTGAAGTCACCCTCTGCGACCACGCCCGCAGTTTTGGTAAAGCTTTTGATCGTCGCCCGAACAGACATAAAGAACGAGAGGTACAGGTAAACAATAATAGAGAGTGTTACGAGCAGCACAGTAACGAGTGTGGTGACCCGGGTGGTCTGGCCAGCCAGTCGCTCTTCAAGTCGGGTCTGAAGCAGAGGGAATGCATTACCACGCATGTTATCGAAAACGGACGATGCCTCAAGATAGTAATTATGGAAATCCTGCCAGGGCCGCTCAATAGAGGCAGCCATAATGACCTGTTCATCCAGGGTCATTCTCAGGTCATTCAGAAATGCCAGGACATTACGTGCATTATCGGCAAGTGCCGCATCACCCGTCACTTCAGCGTTAGCCATAACCAACTCTGTTCCCTGCTCAGCCGCCAGAATCTCATCATAAATAAGATTCATAAGATCGTAAGTCGATGACTGTAGATACTGCTCAGCAAAGGCATAAATACCTGCGGAGTGGCCAAGACCAGCAGCTTTCTCGACCTGAGGGAGATCAATCAGCAAGGTAGACGTCAGACGTTGGATAGTGTCATCAGAGTCCAATGTAAGCCCGGACGTCTGCGCATACTGGCGGGCGGTCAGATAGATCTCTTCGATGTTCGTCTGGAAGTAATTAAATTGATCAAGAAAAGCCGGTTGGCGTTGCTCACCAACGATACTGAAACGTCCCAGGTATTGAGAGCGCCACTCTTCGATAGTGGTGATCAGGTTATCGTCATCAAGTTGGTCGATCAGCGTATTGGTTTTTTGCGGCAGCAAACCAATCAAGCGCGTCGCCTCATCTCTTAGCGCCTGATCACTCTGAATCACCGCCGCTGCAGAAATGTCGCGAACATTTTCAAGCTCTTTGGCAAAAGCGAGCAACAATTCAACAGAATAAACAGCGTTAATCTCACGCTCAGTTTTCTTCATGGAGTCGAATGCGGCCAGAAAGACCTGGCCGCTGAGGATTACGAGAGGCACCAGAAACAGGAAACTGATGAGGCTGAACTTTGAGGCATAGCTTAAACGCCCCATAAACTTGATACCCGGAAGCATCAGTGACCTGAACATATGTACAATCTCCGCTAAAACATCACATCAAGAGCTGCCGCATATCCTCCAGATAACTCACGAGTTTCTGGCTGAAGCGCGCTGCTTCAGCCCCGTCGATCACCCGATGGTCGTATGAAAGCGACAGAGGCAACATCAAGCGAGGAACAAATTCAGATCCATTCCAGACGGGTTTCATTTCAGACCGTGACAGGCCCAGAATGGCAACCTCTGGCGGATTAACAATCGGTGTAAATGCAGTACCACCGATTCCGCCCAGACTGGAAAGACTGAAGCAACCTCCCTGCATGTCCTTTAAGGATAGTTTACCTTCACGGGCCAGGCTGGCCTTATTGCCCAGTTCTTGTGTAATTTCTGTAACCGACTTCTGATCGACATCACGAATTACAGGGACCAGCAGTCCTTTCGGTGTATCTACCGCAACGCCAATATGAACGTACCCCTTCATAATCAGCGATTCACCGTCCGGTGCGAGCGACGAGTTGAAGGTAGGAAACTCTTTCAGTAGTTTCGCGATGGCTTTTAGTACGAAAGGAACAATCGAGTAGCGCACGTCTCCGTTGGCGTTCTGTTCCTTACGGAAAGCCTCCAGCCCCGTGATATCAGCGTGGTCAAACTGAGTTACCTGAGGCACGTTCAACCAGGCCGTCGTCATCGAGCGTGCTGTAGCTCGCTTAATGTTGTTCAGAGCCTCTGTAGTTACCGGGCCAAACTGCGAGAAGTCCACCTCTGGGACTGCTGGGATGCCTGTTCCGCCTGCGCTTGCAGGACCGTTCACACGCTCTTTAACAAAGGCCTGAACATCCTCCTTAAGAACACGCCCTTTAGGGCCAGAGCCCGCAACTAACGCCAGATCGACACCAAATTCCCGTGCCACCTTACGGACCGCAGGGCCAGCATGAACCTGCTTCGAAGGCGATGCCGCAACGGCCGACATCGCCGGTGCAGCGTTGCTCTTAGCTGGCGTAGCTTGAGAAGCCGTTGACGCAGGTGCAGACTCCGGTTTCTTATCCTTGCTTTCGCTAGAGCTGGCGGGTGCTGGCTTGCTTTCCTGCTTAGCAGTGGCAGCGGTTTTTACCACCACCATAGGATCACCTTCGCTGACCTTATCGCCCATCTTAATCAGAATTTCTTCGACCGTACCGGCAACTCCAGCAGGAATTTCCATGCTGGCTTTATCGGTTTCGAGCGTGATCACTGACTGCTCTTCATCAACCTCTTCACCAACGCGAACAGACACTTCGATCACTTCGACGTCTTTAGATCCTCCCAGGTCAGGGATAGGGATGGTTTTGCTCTCACCGCTTCCAGCAGCTTCTTTACTCTCGGCAGGTTCATCAGAAGTCTCTGCTTCAGACGCAGTGTCAGCATTACTGTCGCTGTCGTCGCCATCTGAACTTTGAGCACTGCTGTCACCTGACGAAGCACTGTCCAGTTCCAGAAAATCGTCTCCCTGGCTGACTTTATCACCGACCTTCACCAGCACACCGGTTACTGTGCCCTCTTCTTCAGCCGGAATTTCCATCGTAGCTTTGTCTGTTTCAAGGACAATCAGAGCCTGCTCTTTCTCGACGCTGTCCCCATCACTGACCAGTACCTCGATAACTTCGACGTTGCTGGAACCACCCAAGTCAGGAATTTTCAATGTTGTCATCGGTTCCTTCCTCAGCTGTACAGCGGATCTGGTTTAGACGCATCAATAGAAAGCTCTTCTCTCCAGCTTTCCAGCTCATCGGCAGACAGAGTGCCCTCTTTCATCAGCTCATAACCTGCGGCCCAGGCGATGTGCTGCCAGTCGACTTCAAAGAAGCGACGCAGGGCGTCACGGGTGTCACTACGACCAAAGCCGTCGGTACCTAACACCTGATAGCTGCGACCCGCCGGGATGTAAGGACGGATCTGATCCGAGTAGGCTTTCATGTGGTCGGTTGCAGAAATCAGCGGACCTTCGCTCTGTTTCAGCTGAGAGGTCACATACGGCTCAGGTGTGCGCTGTCCTGCGGACAGCAGAGCTTCACGTTCGCAGGCCATACCGTCACGGCGCAACTCGTTATACGAGGTCACTGACCAGACGCTGGCAGCGATACCTTTTTCGTTAAGCCATTCGGCCGCTTTTTCAACCTGACGAAGAATAGAGCCTGACCCCATCAACTGTACTGGTTTGTCGGTGCCAGCCGACTCACGCAAGCGATAAATACCGCGGCGTATGCCTTCTTCAACACCTTCCGGCATGACTGGGTGTGGGTAGTTCTCATTCAGAGAGGTGATGTAGTAGAAGACTTTCTCTTTCTTCTCGTACATGCGCTTCAGACCATCCTGAACGATCACTGCCATCTCATAGGCATAGGTCGGATCGTAAGAGATACAGTTCGGAATGGTCGACGCCAATAAGTGACTGTGGCCATCCTGATGCTGCAGACCTTCACCGTTCAGTGTTGTGCGTCCGGAGGTAGCACCAATCAGGAAGCCCTGACACTGCATATCGCCAGCCGCCCAGGCAAAGTCGCCGATTCGCTGGAAGCCAAACATCGAGTAGTAAATGTAGAAAGGAATCATAGCCAGGCCGTTAGTGCTGTATGAGCTGCCTGCAGCCATCCAGGCCGAAAATGCACCGGCCTCGTTGATGCCTTCTTCAAGAATGCGGCCTTTCTTATCTTCGCGGTAGTACATGACCTGCCCCTGATCGACTGGCTCATAGAGCTGGCCTTCAGATGAGTAAATCCCCATCTGGCGGAACATGCCTTCCATACCAAACGTGCGCGCCTCATCCGGCACGATAGGAACAACGCGTTCGCCCATGTTCTTGTCTTTCACCACCTGTGACAGGATCCGCACAAACGCCATGGTCGTTGAAATTTCACGTTCTCCAGTACCATCAAGCTGGGCCTGGAAGAACGACAAGTCAGGCGCAGTAAGGCCCTGCCAGTTTTCAGTACGTACCGGCAGGCTGCCGCCCAGTTTCTCACGTTGCTTACGCATGTAAGTCATTTCAGGGCTGTCAGCAGGCGGACGATAGAACGGCAGGTGCTCCAGGTCTTCGTCACGTATAGGAATACCGAAACGATCCCGGAAGGCTTTCAGGCTATCGATATCCAGTTTCTTAACCTGGTGCGCCTGATTCTGACCTTCGGCTTCGCCACCCATGCCATACCCTTTTACGGTATGAGCCAGAATTACCGTGGGCTGCCCTTTGTGATTCACGGCTTCGTGATACGCCGCGAATACCTTGTACGGGTCATGTCCGCCACGGTTAAGTTTAAAGATGTCCTCATCGCTGAGGTCTTTAATCAGATCTTTCAGCTCAGGATACTTTTCGAAGAAATGCTCACGCGTATACTTACCGCCTTTGGCCTTGTAGTTCTGATATTCACCATCAACGGTTTCGTCCATGCGTTTCTGAAGGAGGCCTTTACGGTCTTTCGCTAACAAAGGATCCCAATGGCGACCCCAGACGACTTTAATAACGTTCCAGCCAGCTCCACGGAACTGACTCTCCAACTCCTGAATAATCTTACCGTTACCCCTGACCGGGCCGTCGAGGCGCTGCAGATTGCAGTTAATAACGAAGATCAGGTTTTCGAGCTTTTCGCGCCCGGCAAGACCGATGGCGCCCAGAGTCTCAGGCTCATCACACTCGCCGTCACCGAGAAACGCCCAGACTTTACGACCTTTACGCGGCACGAGTCCTCGCGCAGACAGATAACGCATAAAGTGCGCCTGATAGATCGCCTGTAACGGTCCAAGGCCCATCGAAACCGTAGGGAACTGCCAGTAGTCTGGCATCAGTTTCGGATGAGGGTACGATGACAGTCCCGGGGCCAGTGCTTCCTGTCGGAATCGTTCAAGATCGTGTTCGTCGAACCGCCCCTCAAGATAACTGCGCGCATAAATGCCCGGTGATACGTGACCCTGGTAATAAATCAGATCGCCCAGCGGCGATTGCTCGCTGTCAGCATTTGGAGCACGGAAGAAGTGATTGAATCCCACATCGTACAGCGTCGCACTGGAGGCAAAACTGGAAATATGGCCACCAAGATCACCCGCGCCTTCTTTATTTGCTCGCAGTACCATCGCCAACGCATTCCAACGCACCAAAGAGCGGATACGTCGTTCCATGAAAAGGTCACCCGGCATCGGCGCTTCTTTTTCAGGTGGGATAGTGTTGCGATACGGGGTATTCAGGGCATACGGGAGTGGCATCCCGTCCCTGGTGGCCCTTTCGGCGATACGTTCAATTAAGAAGTGGGCTCTGTCTAACCCTTCAGCTCGAATAACGGAGTGGATTGCATCCACCCATTCTTTGGTTTCCTGAGGATCTGCATCGTTCGTGTAGACCTGATCATCCATTCGCTAGGCTCCTGACCTTGGGCATGTGCTGCTTTCAGTATAGATAAAGTCTGGGAAAACACTCACTCGGGGCCGCAAAGAAATTCGAGGCTGGTCGCAAAACTCCGAACCAGCCCCCAATCATTTCCACAAATGTTGCTGCTCCCGTCACAAAGGTGACTATTTTGTCATTTAAGACTTTCACGCAAATATTGAGACACCGATATGTCCGTAGGGTTTCATCCTGCCCATTGACTCTTTTTGTCCGGATTGATGAGCCCATTTTTACCAGTGTCCCTAAGCGACACTCCGAACAACCTATTCCTCATAAGATCTAGAGTTGAATGTATGGAATTAGTTCAAAAGCTTCGCGCCAGAATCACGAGCGGCGGAGGATTTCCCAGTACTGAGTCAGTGTATTGGTGAACGACTATCGGTGCGTGAGCACGCCTGACTGATCCGAAATTGACGTGGCAAAATTGGCCTTGAGCTGTTCTAGCTCCTGAGGACGGTCAAACAGATAGCCCTGCATCAGGTTACAACCGTGAATTTTCAGAAAATCACGCTGAGCTTCGGTTTCTACACCCTCTGCACACAGTTCTATCCCCAGACGCTTGGCCATCTCAATAATGGTTAAAACCAATGCATCATCGCGGGCTGTAAGGCCAATATTCTCAACAAACTGCTTATCAATTTTGATCAGATCGATAGGAATACGAGTCAGGTAACTGAGCGACGAATACCCTGTGCCGAAGTCGTCTAATGCGACGCGACAACCAAGTTCGCTGATGTCATTGAAGAATCGATTCGCCATCTCAAGATTATCGAGATATGCATGCTCCGTCACTTCGAACTCGATCAGTTCAGGACGAACGGCATAAGTTTCAAAGGTACTGCGGATAAAATCAGAAAACTGGTAGCGTTTGAGGTCGTAAGCCGACAGGTTAAGAGAGACCAATATAGGAACAGGAAGGTCCTGAAAGTAATCCGCAACGTCGCGGCAGACACGCTCAACAACCCAGTCGGTCAGCGCAGAAATCTTGCCTGAGCGTTCAGCAATAGGAACAAAATCTGATGGCGACACTCTGCCAAGCGTTTGGCTGTTCCAACGCACCAGTGCCTCAACACCTCGGGGTTCACCATCGCTGCTGACCTTAGGTTGATAACAGATGTAAAACTCGCCGCGCTCCAGGCCCGGCTCAATGGCATTGGCAATGTCAATTTTACGCTGATGCTCAATGAGCATATGTTCCTGGAAGAAGCAGTACTGAGACTTACCCTCTTTTTTGGCAACGTACATAGCGACATCGGCATTACGTATCGTGTCCTGCGTATCAAAACCGCCTTCGGACGCCCGCGCAATACCGACGCTGGCGCTGATCCGGACCTCCCATGAATCAATCAGAAAAGTTGTTCTCAGGCCACTGACAATGTCTTCAGCCATACTCTCCGGGTGATCAGGAGAGGTTCGACACAAAACAAGGAATTCATCACCGCCATGACGACTGACAACGTCTTCTCTCGGGATGTACGATTTCAGCCTCTCCGCAACCTCAACCAGCAGTTTGTCACCGACCTCGTGGCCCAGCGTATCGTTGACCTCTTTAAAACCGTCCAGATCGACGAACATGACTACCAGGTCGCCTTCCCCGCTATCTCGCAATTCACGTAATGAAGCATCGAGAATGCCCATAAAGCTCTGTCGATTAAGCAGATGCGTCAGGCTGTCGTAGTTCGCCAGGTATTCCATTTCTTCCCGGCGCTGTTCCAGAAGTTCGACGTACTCCTGATTAATGTCGGACTCAACACGGATCGCATCCATCATATTGTTGATATCCTGCGTTAACGACGACACCTCGTACTTACCGTATACAGGGATCTTGAGTCGATAGTCTTTAGTCTCCTGAACTTTTCGGGCAAATTCAGATAACTGAGTCAAAGGCCACAACCAACGACTAGCCTGTACATAGAACAGACCCACCATGATCAGGATCACAGCAATCGCGACAGGAAGAATGCGTAATGCCAGGCTGATAGTGCTCGAAAGCAGCGGCCCTTCAAGGTCAACGATCAGGGCCAGATGCCCCATCACCAAAGGTGGCTCGCCGATACGTCTGACAGCAATCAGACGTCCGTCGTCGCGTAGTACCCCGGACTCGAAAAACTTCCAGTCCGTGAAATCAACGGGGAAATCACCCTGGCTCTCAAGCATGGCCTGGCCAGCATACAGTTCAAGTACGTTCCACTGCGGGTCAAAGATGGCGGCACCAACCACATTTTCGTAAGGCTCAAGGCTCAGCAGATAACGCTTCAAGTCGAAAAAATGATCCGACTTGCTGAGAATCCCAACCAGGTCGCTGGCCATGTTGTCGGAGAGTGCACGGAGATCGCTTTCAACGTAACGGGTGTAGAGCTCCCTGTGCTCGCGCAGGGCAGAATAAAATACAGAAGTGGCGACCAGTGCAATCGAGATAAGACTCAATAGCATCACCGCCGTTCTGATACTTCTAATCAGCATGTAGCTCTCTCTGTTCCCTGACGTCGTAAATTTTTTATACCTGCCATCAGATCATAGTTCACTATAAGTTCAATGTCTGGCCGTTAAGGAATGATATTTATCCTTCTCAGCCCACCACTTATATGACATATTAGGCCAAACTGTCTGAAGTGGGACATCCCGCAAGCTGTATGGGCAGAATTGATTACTATACTCCTGCAACAGAGCCGACATTGAGTACTCTGGCGCAACTTGGAGCAACCATATAATGATAAAAATACCGGGTGTTGCTGCCGTTGTATCTGCCCTCCTTCTGGGTGCAGAGGCATGCTATGCAGAAAAACTGACCGACAATCTGGAAATCTCGGGCTTTGCCCGCGTCATTGGCGGCTACCTCAGCCACAGCAGCCGACGTTTCGATGGCTATACCAATGAAGTATCTCTGGATGAGCAATCACTGTTAGCGGTTCAGCCATCCTATTCCTTCAACGATAAGCTGTCCGTTTCGAGCCAGTTCGTCGCACATACCGGTGACGATCGTGACAGCGGACTGGAATGGGCTTACCTGAGTTATCAGCCAAGCAGCGCCTGGCACTTCAGGGCAGGGAAACTACGTACACCGTTTTTTATATACAGCGACGGTTACGACGTTGGCTACAGCTACCCGTGGGTAACCGCACCTGTTCAGGTTTACAACAATTACCTGTTCTCTAATTTTAATGGCGCCAGTGCCAGTTATTACCATTCAGGCAACTCTCTGGCACTCAACCTCGAAGCTTACTACGGATACTACGAAGGCGACTTGTTCCTTGCCGGCTCAAAAGTAGACGTTGAGACAGAAGTTGAAGACCTGGCGGGTATCGTCGCTACGATTAGTCGCAATAACCTGTCTTTACGCATGTCATACCATCAGGCGCGCAACACGACTGAGATTCCGAATGTATCTGAGCTGCGCTCACAACTGTATGCCCTCGGCTACAACGACAGTGCCAAAAGTCTGGAATCTTCCGGTAATGTATACGCTCTGCAGACGTCTCTCAGCTACGACACGTTAAATTCATTCTATAAAGCAGAGTGGGTCAACATAGTCACTGGGTACGAAATTGCTCCTGAGATCACGGGTTACTACCTGATGGCGGGCCGGGTTATTAACGACTGGACACTGCACGCGACATACAGCCGCAGCGAATACAGTGCAGTCAAAATGTCGAACGAGCTGCCGATACCCCCGACCGGAAACCCGCAGCAAGATATGTTATCAACGGCCTACTACCAGGTATTTGCCAGCACACCGAATGGCAACCTGGATAGCTACACCCTGGGAACACGTTGGGACTTTCGGATGAATATGGCACTGAAAGCAGAAATAACTCTGCTTGAAGAGTCACGAAGCCGCAGCGGTTTCTTTATGAGCCCAGCAAATGACTCCACTGAAAATGCCTACCTCTACCAAGTGGCGTGGGAGTGGATCTTCTGATGAGACTCATACTTAGCTCTTTACTGGCGCTGACCTTATTGTTTGCACCAGGGGCATTTGCTGCCTTCGCCAGTGAACGCATCATTATCGTGACGCATTCCGATAATACCGGCGTGCGATTATCCCGTGAACAGATACGTAACCTGTTTATGGGGGCCTCTGTGGGTCGTGATCTGCAGCCTGTTGCCCTACCTCCCGGCAATCGTACACGCAGTCTGTTTAACATAAAGATCGTCGGCCTTTCTGACTCACGGGTTCAGTCTTATTGGGCTCAGATGAAGTTTACTGGTCGCCGCCCGCCGCCTCAGATAGTCAATTCTGAGAAGGCGATGGTTCAGTATCTTCTTGATACGCCAGACAGCATTGGCTACCTCACTGCGGACACAGACCTACCGGAAGATCTGATCGTTATTTATGCCACCGACTGACCGGTAGGCGTACGCCGACCAAGACAAAATACTGAACTAAGAAAGGGCCTGCGAGGCCCTTTTTTCTTCTGTCTTTTGTGCTCTGTCGTATCGACTCCTTGAACACTGTTTTTATATACAGTACTGTATATAAAAACATTCATAGGAGAGAGAGGTATGCCAGAGACACAATCACATTCGTCATCCGGTCCGAGTTACCCTCTCGACCTGGCTCTGAACAAAGGGCTGGTATGGCAGGCGGCTCAGCAACCCTGTAGCAGTGCCAGAGTCATCTCCTCTGGGTATCCGCAGCTGAACCGTGAACTCCCACAAGGGGGCTGGCAAGCTGGCCAGGTCTGCGAGATTTACCCTCATAGGTACGGCTCCGGTGATATGCATATTCTGCTACCCGTGCTGGCGACATTAAGTCATCAACAGCAGTGGATCATGATGGTAGCTCCTCCTGCTATTCCCTACGCGCCAGCCCTGACAATGGCAGGAATAGATACCCGACGACTGTTGATGGTCCACCCCAAAGATCGTAAAGAAGCACTCTGGTGCGTCGAAGAAGGGCTTCGGTCTGGTCACTGCAGCGCCGTCATGGGATGGCTGCCTGAATCGGACCCTAACAGCATTCGCAGGATTCAACTGGCCTGCGAAGCAAGTAAGAACTTCTGCTGGCTATGGCCCGACGCCAAACACCAGAACAGCGCTTCAGCCGCACCATTGAGACTTCAGGTCACACGAATCTCAGCAGAACAGGCAAACCTGCGCTTTATTAAACGTCGGGGACGCTGGCCGGGTAATGCCTTTTCACTGTCACTGAACAGCGCAACCCGGACAGGTTAAGCCAATGAACGCCTGGCTCTATCTCTACTTTCCGGATATGTACCTGCACAGTCTGGTCCATGATTATCACAGCCCGGTTATTGTGATTACTCAGGATCAGCAGCGGGTCGTTCAGGTTTCAACTGCTGCAAGGCAATGCGGAATTCGGCCAGACATGCCTCTCGCCAGTGCGTTATTTCTGTGTCCGGAAGTTGTCTGCCATACCCTGAACAAGGAATACGCAGAGCAGTTACTGCAACAAAGGGCACTGTGGGCATATCGCTACTCTGCACAGATATTCCCGGACCCAGCGGACGGCTTATGGCTCGAAGCAGGGAGCATGCTGAGGCTGTTTGGTGGCATTGAAGCCTTCGCTAACACGCTCAAAGACGGCTGTCAGCAGCATCAGTGGCCACTGCAATATGGCTTAGGCCTGACGCCTGTTTCTGCGCGCTGGCAGGCACTCGCTGATATACAGACACTCTCTCTGAATACCGTACAACAACAGCATGCGCTACAGGCACTTCCTTTGGATAAATTGCATCTCAACGATGCACAGCTGCTGGCACTACAGCGACTGGGTATCCAGCGTCTGGGAGAGTTATTACAACTGCCACTCGCAGAAACTGGTCGTCGTATCTGTCCGCAGTTGATGCAACAACTGCAGCAACTACACGGACAACAAAAACCGCCCTCTAGTCTTTTTACTCCGCCGCTGAAATTCTCTGAGAAAGTCATTTTCAGTCATGATGCCGAGCACAGAAATGGGCTATTTTTTCCATTGGCTCGTCTGCTCGACAGCCTCTGTGGATTTCTCCACCACCATCAGCTTTCAGTCCGCTGGCTGGCCTTACGCCTGTTACACAGAGAACTTCCGGAAACCCGTTGGTTATTCAGCTTTGCCAACCATGAATACCGCTATGAAGAACTGTTACAACTGTGCCGTTATCAATTGGATAAACAGTCTCTGCGGGCCCCGGTCACTGAGCTTCAGCTTAGTGTCACCCAGTTCACTTCAAGACAGCATGAGCAGGCATCATGCCTTGCAACAGACGACCAGACGCCTCTGTCAGGCAGTCTGATTAACCGCTTACAAGCCAGGCTATCAGCCAGCCAGGTGTCGGTACTGCAAAGCACTGGAGACCCGCGACCAGAAGCTTCATGGCAAGCACAGCCCGCAGATGAAAGCGTAACAGACAGCCTGAGCCGAACCGGAGACTGGCCTATCTGGTTGCTGCCTGAGCCAGTTCCCTACCCGCCTCCCGCAGACATTATCCAAGGCCCTCTGCGCATCACCAGCGGCTGGTGGGATAGCCGGATGACGCGCCGGGATTATTATCAGGTCATGCAAGATGAACAATTGCTATGGGTATTCAGAGATGACCAGAAACGTTGGTTTCTGCATGGCTATTTTTCATAGGCTGACACTCCGTGACTACACCATATGCTGAGCTTCACTGTCTGAGTAACTTTACCTTTCTTCGGGGCGCTTCTCATCCCGAAGAATTAGTCCAGCAAGCCGCTGATCTTGGCTATCAGGCATTGGCTCTGACCGATGAATGCTCTTTCGCAGGCGTTGTGTGCGCCCACCGGGCCATTAAAGAAGAAAATCTGTCACTGAAGCTGATTATTGGTAGCGAATTTCGTCACGCCAGTGGCCTCTATATTGTGCTCGTTACCGGGCGCAAAGCGTACGCTGAACTCTCAACACTGATTACTCAATGCCGGCGTCAGGCAGAAAAAGGACATTATACGTTTACGCCCGCACAGCTCACTGATTTGCAACATTGTCTGTTGCTCTGGCAGCCAGCTGAACAAGAGATACTCTCTGAGTACGCAGCATTAATCCGACATTTTCATCAACGTCTGTGGCTATTGGGAGAGCGGACGCTGGATGAATTTGATGCCCATCACTATATCGGTATCGCCCGCTGGGCAGATACCCTCGACCTGCCTGTTGTCGCAGCGAGCAATGTACATATGCACCACCCGTCACGGCACAGCTTACAGGACTGCCTGACAGCTATACGTATGAACCAGCCAGTTCAGCAGATAAAGCATCACTTATATGCAAATGCCGAGCGTCACTTACGGTCACTTAAAAAATTATCACATCTTTATCCTGAACATTGGCTACAGGAAAGCGTCAGCGTCGCTAATAAATGCACATTTAATCTTGATGAAATTTCCTATCTTTACCCCACAGATTCAGTTCCTGATGGTCTGTGCGCCCGGGAATATCTCAAAACTCTGGTAGAAAAAGGCCAGACAATCCGCTTCCCTGAAGGTACCCCTGCTCATATCCAACAAACCATCGATAAAGAGCTTCGCCTGATCGCACAGAAAGAATACGAGCATTACTTTGTCACGCTCTACGATATCGTCCAGTTCGCCCGCTCAAAAAATATCATGTGTCAGGGACGTGGTTCCGCGGCCAATTCCGTGGTCTGTTATTGTTTATTTCTGACCGAAGTAAATCCGCAAGAGGTACAACTACTTTTTGAACGCTTTATTTCAGAAGAGCGCCACGAACCGCCAGATATTGATATTGATTTTGAAAGCCAGCGACGTGAAGAAGTTATTCAGTACATATATCAGAAATACGGGCGCGAGCGTGCTGCACTCGCAGCTACTGTCATCCGTTACCGTCCGCGTAGTGCTTTGCGTGATGTCGCAAAAGCACTGGGAGTCAATACTGCAGAGCAGGACCGTATTGTTGCCCGCTACGCTGGCCGCTATCACGGTCACGAATGGATGGATCATGTCTATCCAGACTCCGATCAAAGCCCTTTAACGCAACGCCTTCGTTCACTGACTCAAGAGATTCTGGGTTTTCCTCGCCACCTGTCACAGCATGTTGGTGGCTTTGTTATTGCCGAAGGTTGTCTGCATGAATTAGTTCCGGTCGAAAATGCCAGCATGAAAGAGCGCACGGTGATTCAGTGGGGTAAAGACGATCTGGAAACGCTTGGTCTGATGAAAGTGGATATTCTTGGCCTGGGCATGATGACAGCGATACGTCGTAGCCTGAATCATTTAGAAATGCAGATCAGTGACATTCCGCGGGAAGACCCGGCGACGTATAAAATGCTGCAGAAAGCAGATTCCGTGGGTGTCTTTCAGGTCGAAAGCCGAGCTCAGATGAATATGCTACCGCGCCTGAAGCCCGCCTGTTATTACGACCTGGTAGTCCAGGTTTCAATCGTACGCCCGGGCCCCATTCATGGTGATATGGTGCACCCTTATTTAAAGCGGCGTAACGGTCAGGAAGCCGCAGATTATCCTCTGCCTGAACTCAGACCTATTCTTGAACGCACCCACGGGGTTCCATTATTTCAGGAGCAAGTCATTGCCTTTGCCATGGTCGCCGCAGACTTTACTGCCTCTGAGGCCGATCAATTAAGACGCTCCATGGCCAGCTGGCGAAAGAAAGGCCAGATGCACAGGCTACAAAATCGTCTGCGTGAAAACATGCTTCAAAATGGATTTTCAGAAGCCTACATAGAGAGAATCCAGCGCCAGCTCGAAGGCTTTGGTGAATACGGTTTTCCAGAATCTCATGCCGCCAGTTTTGCTTTACTGGTTTATCTGACCGCCTGGTTGAAGTGCCATCACCCTGGCGTCTTTCTGGCGGCCCTACTCAACAGCCAACCTATGGGATTTTATAGCCCAGCACAGCTGATCAATGATGCGCGACACCATAAGGTTATGATTCACCCGGTCGATGTTAATCACAGCCACTGGGACCACGAAGCACTTCCTGATGGCTCAGTCAGACTTGGCCTTCGTCTGGTAAAAGGTATGAATCAGGATGCAGCGACGCGACTGTTAGCAGCGCGTCCGGAAGCAGGATACAAGAGCATTTCTGACTGCACCCAGGCTGCTCAGCTCAATCGCAAAGAGCGTGAGGCGCTGGCTTCTTCAGGTGCATTCGGTGCCCTCAGTGAGCATCGTTACCATGCACGCTGGCAAGCCGCTGAACCCGCTGCGGCATCTTATCAACCCGACCTTCTTGAGAACCTTTCACAAGCCACAGCCTGGGAGCTGGCAGCGCCAGATGAAGTCGATAATCTACTGGAAGATTATCAGAGTCTGGGCGTGACGCTTGGACGCCATCCGATGGAAGTCCTGCGTGAACAGGGTCTCTTAGGGAACAGTGTGACAGCAGAAGGTTTAAAACAACTGAAACACGGAGACGAAAGCTATATCAGCGGTATTGTCACGTGTCGCCAACGCCCCGGAACCTCAGCAGGCGTGACCTTTATTACGCTCGAAGATGAAACCGGTTGCTCGAATATTGTGGTCTGGCTGGCTACGGCAAAACGTCAGCTGGATACTTTGATTCATGCACGGTTACTACAGGTATACGGAAAAGTTGAGCAAGACCCCGAAAGCGGCATTACCCATATGATTGCATACCGGCTACTCGATCTGAGTGGTTCACTGGAGCGGCTGAAAGTACAGTCGCACGACTTCCACTGAGTGCTACGCTCTTAGTCACGGGACAAGAAGTTGCGGGCCTGCAACAGACGAATCAACCACCAGAGAATCACCAGGCTCGGTAAGACCATCAGGGTGGTTAATACAAAGAAGGTCGCCCAGTCACCGTTGAGGTAATCGACCACATAACCGCTGGCACCTGACACTGTCGTCCTGCCAAAATTCGCGATCGATGCCAGCAAAGCGTACTGAGTCGCTGAAAATACCCGGTCAGTCAGCAGAGTTACGAAGCTGACCAGTACCACGGTCGCAAATGCGCTGGTGAATCCATCTGCAATCACCGCAAACAGATAGAGGCTCTCCAGCGGCCCGGTAACGGCAATCCACGCAAACAGGAGATTGGTTCCGGCCATCGCCAACCCACCGATCAGTAGCCCCCTGAAAATACCCAGTTTCTGATTAAAATACGCACCTATCAGGCTGAAAACGATGGTCACCCACCAGGTCACCATCTTCGAATAGGTGGCAATCTGAGCATCGGTAAAGCCAATTTCCTTGTAAAAGGTAATCGACATACGTCCAAGGAATGCCTCGCCCATTTTGAACGTAAACAAGAAAGAGAGCAGTAAAAGTACTATCGTACTGCCATAACGGCTGAGCAACGCCCGGAAAGGTTCAATCAGGGTGAATTGAAGTTGTGCGCTTAGGCTCAGGCCAGAAACACGACTCTCGAGTTTTTCGCGACGGCGATTGTCTCGTTCCACTAATACCGTCACTAACGCGGTAATAAAGAGACAAAACATGGCCAGATAGAAAAACACATCGGCCCAGTCCATCGACGACAGACCTTTCATATAAAACGCCGCAGCACCAAGCAAGCTGTACCCCGTCCACCAGCCGCTGGTAGCAAACGCCGCGGCATAGGGAATAAGTGCCTCTTCAGCTTCTGGATCGAAACTGTCTACCCTGAATCCATCAATAGCGATGTCACAGGTCGCTGATGCCAGTGCAATCGTCATGGCCAATATGCTCAGCCAGACCATGCTGGCCTGCGGAGAAATCTGACTGATGCCCCAACATGCCAGTGTCATTACCAGCAACAGAAACACAATCCAGGATTTGCGGTCACCTAAACGCCTGAAAACAGGCAGCTGAAAACCGTCGACGAGCGGCGCCCAAAGAAAATTAATGGCGTATACGAAGAAAATAGAACCAAACAGCCCGATGCTGGTACGGGACAAACCTGCATCGGTCAGCCAGCCAGTCATTGCCGAGCCAATCAGAACCCAGGGAAAACCACTGCAGATGCCTAATAAAAAGATCATCCGCAGACGAGGTTCACGTAGCAGCTGCGTCAGCGGCATCCCGCTCATAAATATCAGTCTTTAAAGTTCTTGAATGCCAGTGGCATATCGATGGATTCTTCGCCACGAAGCATCGCCATAACCTGTTGCAGATCATCGCGTTTCTTACCCTGCACCCGCACGGTATCGCCCTGGATACTGGCCTGAACCTTAATCTTGCTGTCTTTAATCAGCTTAGCTATCTTCCGGCCCAGATCTTTATCGATCCCCTGACGCATGGTTGCCAGAATTTTCACCTGTTTCCCAGTTCCCTGAGGATCAGAAAATTCGAGGCAGTTCGCTTTGATAGAGCGCTTAATCATGGCGCTGATCAGCATAGACTTCATCTGATCAAGCTGAGTGTTGTTATCAGCGATCATAGTGACAACAAAATCTTTCAGCTCAAAGCTGGCACTGACACCACGAAAATCGAAACGGGTACTCAGTTCGCGGTTCGCCTGATCAACGGCATTCTGTGCTTCGTGCTTATCTACTTCTGATACTACGTCAAAGGATGGCATATTGAGTCTCCTGTAAATGTCGCCATATATACCGCGCTGTCTGAGATATTGCAAAGAAACGCCCCGCCCGGAGACTGGCGAAACTTGCTAAACGCACTAGTCTTAAAGCATATCTGCACCACTATTCAAGGCATTGAGTAGCCCAGGTCGCTGAACAGGCATATTGAGAGCAACGCATGGATAATCGTCAGAAAACTTTGCATGGCCCGGGAATCTATTACTTCCGGCTAACCGGAGCCCGACAGCAAGCGATATTCCGCTCTGTCTTTGAGTACGACTATGCTGCTCAGCTGCTCAGTCATATTGAAGGATCAACGCTCCTCGCCTACGTATTCTTCGATCACGAGATTCATTGCGTGCTTGATTGTCAGCGCGACTGGCCCGGTATTATCGACGATATACGCGATGCCTTCACTGACCAGCACGAACGCCTCTGGGATGCCCACAAGGCCGTCATTTCAGAAGAGATCAGTCCGGTTCTCGTTGACGAGCAGGCGTGTCTCGCTGATCTCATCATTACCCTCCACCAGCTACCTGTCAGCAGAAATCTGGTACCTGATGCCAGCATGTATTCGTGGAGCAGCGATCATCACTATCGCTCATTGAATCCGCCAGGCTGGATCGACTGTGGACGCATGCTCAATCAGCTCTGTCAGACCCGGCACAACCGCTCGCTGCGTTACGAATCACTTATGAATACACCGCACGTGACACAGCTCAATCTCAATGAAAGCAACCACCCGGAATTTCTTCTGTTTGGTCGCCCCGCATTGGCTGAGAAACAGCAGGCACGCGCTGAAATGAATCAACCCGGACGCAGCGCAAATGAACTGAAGCGACTGAGGGACGACGCCCTGCAACTCATCGCCGGCCGCTTTGGGATTACACTGGAATCATTGCAGGACTCATCGTTCAGACGACAGTACCAGCGCCTGATGCCGTTGGTCGCCTGGTTACTGGAAAAACGCCAGCTCAGCAATGAAACCATTGCTGAGCTGCTGGACGAAGATGAAGGCACCATTCCGTTTTGGTTGCGAGGGATTCCCGCAGATCACCCCCAGTCGCTTCTCGATAAACTGAGTGCGCTCTGGTCGCCTGCGGATTCACCCAGTGCGTCTCCACAAAACCAACTTCCCGCTGATACTCCGACTGATGATGCCTCCGCCGACAGCGAAGAAAACGGTTCCATTGCCCCCGCTGACACTGCGGAAGACGCCGACAAGCCAGAAAGTAAGGACGTTGTGAATCAGTAGTCATATAATCGGATTATGACGAATATCGATATTCATACCGCCCAGAGTTCTACCGAGCGCCTGCGTATTGTAGTCGCGGGTCTTGGTGCTCTGGGCACCCTGATAGCATGGCACTGTCGCTTTGAGGCGCTCTTTACGCACAACCGCCGGCAACAGACAGAGTTCTCTTTACAAACATCCGCCAGCGCCTCAGATACCCCTCCCAAGGTCGACACGTTTTCCGCTCCCCTCTGGCGTGGCGAAGAGGCCGACTGGCTGATTGTTACAACCAAGGCAGCTGCAACATTAGAGATTTTAAGTGATCTTAAAGATCACCTTAAAAACACTTCCCGGATTCTTCTGCTTCAGAACGGAATGGGGCAGCAGGAAGAAGCTTCTGCATGGTTAAAACAGAATAGAATCAGCGCTGAACTCTGGGTAGCTTCATCCACAGAAGGCGCCTACAAGGCGGATAACGGAACCGTTATCTACGCTGGTAAGGGGCAGACAGTGGCAGGACGCTGGCAGCTGTCAGGAGACATTGGAACGGCTCAACTCCCACCCGCCATGAAGTTGGCCACCGAAATAAAACAGGTCCTGCACGAGAAGCTGGCCATCAATGCCATCATCAATCCACTGACTGCACACTATCGCTGTCGTAATGGTGAACTGCTGACCAGTTCAGAAAAGCGTAGCGACTTCAACGCCCTCAGCAGTGAAGTAGCGACACTGTTTAATCAACTGAATTGGAAAACCGGTTTCGATATTCAACAACAGGCAGAGAAAGTAGCTGCAGCAACGGCTCAGAATCAATCGTCAACCTTTCAGGATGTATTGCATCAGCGCCGAACTGAGTTACCTTATATCTGTGGGTACTTACTGCAGCATGCAAGACAAAATGGACTGAATGCACCGCTGACAGAAAGTCTGTACCAATCAATTTCTGCCCTGGAGGCAGCATGGTGATGCGCAGAAAAGGAAGCCGGTTCATATGATGTTGGCGCGACAGAAATCGATGCTCGCCATGGTACTGGTTTGTTCAGGCATCATCCTGGTCGCAACCCTCGCATACGTTATTGCCGCTGAACGCATTGGCCGCGAACATCTGGCGCCTGACCTGTCACGCACCATGGGGCATATCATTGAAGCCCAGATGGCAGCCTCTCCCGGTAAGCTACAGGCCGTACAGACCACCCTGTATCACATGGCACAGCACTACCAGATTCAGGAGGCTGGGCTTTACAACGAGCGTGGAGAACGTCTGGCGCACAGCCACTCAGGCGAAGGCCCCACGCTTCTGGCGTCCAATCTTCATGCTCAGCCTCTCCCAGAGGATTACTTTGAATATCGCTTTGCCATTCTCGGAGACGAGTTCGATTTATTCATCAGGAACGATGTTTCCTTGCCAGGCTTCTTTTACATGGACACCCTGAGCACCAGCCTGGTTATCGTTACCTTATCAGCGATGCTCGTATTTATGTTGTATCTGATGACCCGGCAGTGGCAGCAGACCCCCTACATGCATTTGCTTGAAGACATTCGCGAAGCCAACACTCGCGACGACGATGGCCGCATTACCCTGAAACTCAGAGATCCTGACCTTCACCCCCTGATCGAGGCGTTGAACGATCTTTTCTGGCGCCGCAATCAACGCACTCAGCACCTGAAAACAGCTCATCAGCAAGCAGAACATGCCCGTTTACGCGCAACACGATTATCGACGGAAACCCGCCAGATGAACGAAAACCTGGCGAAAGAGGTCTCCGTCCGCCGTAGTATTGAAGTGCAGCTGAAAAACACTCAGACACTGCTCGACGGTATCCTGAACTCCATGCCCACCGCCCTGTTCGCGCTTGATTCCCGTAATCGGATCGTGCAGTGCAACGAGCAGGCCGGTGACTGGTTGAACATGGAGTATTCACAACTCAATGGCCTGCCTCTGGCGCAGCTGATACCTGAGTTGGGCAAGCTGAATCTGATGCCAACGCACCCCGGCGAAACACCCCATCTGGTGAAATCTGAGCGGGTAAAAATCCGCTTCGATGACAAAATTCTGGTCACCGATGTGCTCGCGTATCCTTTGCCCAGCGGTCAACAGGCGCGTCTTGTTATACGCATTGACGATGTATCACAGCGCCAGCGCATGGAAGAAGTTATGGTACAGACCGAGAAAATGATGACGGTCGGTGGGCTGGCTGCCGGCATGGCCCACGAAATTAATAATCCGCTAGGGGCGATTCTTCAGAATTTACAGAATACCCGGCGCCGACTTGATCCGGGGCTGGCGGCAAATCAGCGCCTTGCTGACGAACTCGGGTTAAGTATGGAGATTCTGAATCAGTACCTTACTGGAAGGGGCATTGATCAGTTTTTTAATCATATTCAGAACGCCGGTGAGCGTGCGGCTCGCATCGTCGCCAATATGCTGCAGTTTTCACGTAATGATCACCTTCAGAAGCGCGACATCAGTATCACTGAACTGATCAACACTACCCTGAACATCGCGCACAACGATCTGTCACTGAAACATATAGACCTAGATATCGACAAGGCCGCAGGCGATGCCCAGATACACTGCGTGCCGAGTGAGATTGAGCAGGTACTGCTGAACCTGCTGCGCAATGCTCAACAGGCGCTGGAAGAATACGATGGCGGCGATGGCTGGCACCCTAAGGTGAAAATCAAAGCCAGCCGTCAGAACAACATGACCTGCCTGGAAATTGAAGATAATGGGCCGGGCATCCCTGCGGATGTCGCACCGCATATTTTCGAGCCTTTCTACACAACGAAAGAAGTCGGAGACGGCACAGGTCTGGGGCTGTCGGTATCGTATTTTATCGTTACATCACACCATCAGGGGCGCCTCCGTTATCAGCGCAGTTCGCTTGGCGGAGCCTGCTTTGTGTTGTGCCTTCCCGCCGAAGAAAACGGATGACCAACCTGCCCTCAACTTGACCAAACCGGTCACCACGAGTACTCTCCACCGCAATTCAGGTGCCTCTGTCCACCAGACAGAAGTTAAACGGGAAGACTGGTGAGTTTCACAACAAACCCAGCGCTGCCCCCGCAACGGTGATCGACCAGGTATTGATACAACGCCACTGTGCATAGCATGGGAAGGCATCAATGCCGGAAATCCTTTGAACTTCAGGGTTTCAGTCGTCAGCCCGGATACCGGCCTGAATCCGAACCAACAGTATTGCGGTGGGCGATACAGGTGCTAAGTGAGCTCCAGGGCTCTCCTTCGCCTATTCTTTCCCGCCGACTGGTTGCCCATTAAAACCATTCGGAATCATGATGAAAAAATCACTCCTTACTGCGGCCGTACTAATGACCGCCACAGTGTCATACGCAGAAAACACCCTGGACGATGTCGTCACTATCGCTAACCGCATTGCAGCACCTTCCATCAATAGTGCACAAATCGTTGTAGTGGATCGTGACGATATAGAGACGTCAGGTGCCAACAACCTGTACTCTTTACTGGCGAGCAAAGCTGGCTTCCAGTTTTCAAAAACAGGAGGAGTACCTCACTCTTCGAACCTCTATATCAATGGTCTCGATGGCAAGCAGGTACTATTTCTGGTGAATGGGCAGCGTGTCGGAAGTGCCACTTCCGGTACCACAGAAGTCCAGTTAATTGCGCTGGAGCAGATCGAACGTATCGAAATTATTAAAGGCAGCCGCAGTGCTATATATGGTGCGGATGCGCAAGCCGGTGTCATCAATATCATCACACGTCTCGATACCTCACTGAACGAAGTGGCTGCAACAGTTGGCACCAACCAGACGAAAGCTGTCTCACTGCGTACACGTCACCAGTTTGGCGATGTCGACACCTACCTGAATTTAAACCATGATCGTTCAGCTGGTTACGACATTAATAACGACACAGAGAATGATCGCGATGGCTACGAGCGTAACGGTCTGAATGCCGGTGTCGGTTATGCAATCTCGGAACAGCAGAGCGTAAATTTTGATGCTCAGGTGAACCGCGGATCTTACGACTACGACAACAGCTTTGGCGGTACTGACGAAGCCGACTTCGATAATCGCGCTATGAACCTCGGCTACACATTGAATACTGACGGCCTGCTGCTGAATGCCAGAGCCGGTCGAGGCTACGATCGTAGCTGGAACTACGGTAACGGTGTTACTCGCAGCGGCGATGCTCAGTTGTTTGGTAGCCGCAAAGATGTTGCAGAAATCACGGCCCTTATTGGTCTGACTGAACATGTCAGCCTGCTGGCTGCTGCTGATACTCGCTTGGTTAAACTACTCACGCGTCCTGTTGAGTACGACACAGACAACGAGCGCAACCATGGCGGATTACTTGGAGTTCGTTACAGCAGCGATAGCTTGGCCGCTGAAATTGGCGCTCGCATCGACGACAACAGCAACTACGGCCGCTTCCGCTCGTTTAACACCTCTGTTGCCTTCTATCTGACCGACAACCAGGAACTGGCTTTCGGACAGGCTACAGCCTTCCGCGCTCCTACGTTTAACGACCTCTACTATCCAGCAAGCGACTTCGGCGATTACTCAAACGAAGATCTGAAGGCGGAAACATCACGCATCTGGTCGGTCGATTACACAGCCGCATACGATAATTTTGCAGCTGGCGGTTCTGTCACAGTGAGTGGTCAGCGCAGCCTGTTTAACAATCAGATCGTATCAAACAGTGCGTTTTATCCAGTTAACCTAGGTGAAAGCTACGTTAATTTTGCGAGCGTAACCTGGGCTCAGAACTGGGATGACGCGTGGAACAGTGAGCTGATTCAAGAGTGGACCGAAGCTCGGAATCAAGACACTGGAAATCTGATTGAGCGTCGTCCAATTCGTGCAACCAAGCTCAATGTACGTTGGACTTCGGGCAAGCTATCGAGTGCACTTGAGAGCCAGTACCGAGGCCAGGCACCATCGAGATCCGGCGGCTATATCGCTCCGTTCGTTCTGCTCAACCTCAGTGCAACCTGGGAGGCTTTCCAGGACTTCAGTTTGACTGCTCGCATCGAGAACCTGACCGATCGAGAGTACGAAACTGTACCTGGTTATGAAGCACAGGGACGCTATGCTCAGCTCACTGGACGCTATAGTTTCTGATCCAATGAGCGCCCGGGCAGTCCGCCCGGGTATTTAGTTTAGATTTGGATTCCAGAAACAAAAAAGCCCGCATCAAGCGGGCTTATTTGCGTTACGTATACCGGATCAAATATCCGGCTCTGTAAGCGGTGTTTACTCAGCTGGTGCCGCTTCTTCAAGCAGAGTCTTCAGCTCACCTTTTTCGTACATTTCAGTGACGATGTCACAACCACCGATCAGCTCACCTTTTACCCACAGCTGCGGGAAAGTCGGCCAGTTGCCGTATTTAGGCAGGTTCGCACGAATGTCCTGGTTAGACAGCACATCAACGTACGCAAACTTCTGACCGCAATCCATAACCGCTTGTACGGTGCGGGCAGAGAAGCCACACAGTGGCTGGTTCGGTGAACCTTTCATGTACAGAAGGATGTCGTTGTTTTCGATCTGATCTTTAATGACCTGCATGATATCCATAGCGTCTGTCTCTCACTGTTCGTATTAACTGAAACTGGCGGCAGTCTACCATAATCCCGACCATGATGCTCAGGTATGAAGTTGCCAGCGCAGATCAGGCACCAGATCAGTTGCGGGCCGGGATGGAGGTCTCAGCCTGCGACAACTGCTGTGCAAACACACGCTCGTCAGGATCAAGGACCGCCGTTACTTCTTTGCCTTTCAAACTGCTGAAAATAACGCGGTATGCAAGTACGGCTTTGACGTAGTCACGGGTCTCACGATACGGGATGCTTTCAATGAACTGGTCGTAAGCCACCGGCGCGTCTTTCAGCCAGCGATCGACCTTGTGTGGGCCAGCATTGTAGCCGGCCAGAGCTGCAATCAGGTTCCCCTGATAACGCTCCAGTAGAGAGCGAACATAGTAACTGCCCAGCGGGATGTTGGTGCGATAGTCCATCAGGTCTTCATTGACGTCATGTAAAACCAGATTCTTCTCTCTGGCTACCTGCTTCGCGGTCGCCGGCATGATCTGCATCAGACCGCGCGCACCAACAGGAGAGCGGGCATGAGGGTTGAAGGCGCTCTCTCGCCGGGCGATTGACATCAACAAGGAAGGGTCGAGGTCATACTCTTCTGCCCAACGGCTGAACTCATCCTGATACGCCAGCGGGAAGCGATGCTCCAGCAAGTTCCAGTGGCGTCCTGAAATCGTCGCCTGCACTGCCAATGCTGGCCAGCCATTCTGCTTCGCCAGCTCGGCATACACAGGCGTATCAGAAGGATGACGCAGCAGAGTGAAATTCCATTCATCGGCCGCCAGCCCTTCTTCACCGATAGCCCAGAGAGCACGAATACGGGCAATAGCTGGTGAATCAGCAACGGCTTCGAGCTGCCCTTCCTGCAGACTGGTCTTTGTCTGTTTCAGCTCATAAGGCAGAGCGAGTTTTTCTGCTGCAAGAAAGCCATAAAATTCGCGGGCCGAGGCGGCTTTCGTGTAGGCGTGATGAGCAGCTTCAGATTGCCCAAGCGCTTCCAGTGCGCGACCACGCCAGTACATGTGGTATCCAGATTCTCTTTCACTGCCCTGCACTTTATCAGTCCAGGCCAGCACGGCGTCCCAGTCAGACTGGGCGATCGCTTCACGAAGTACGGGGCCAATAAGGTTGCCATCGCCCAGGTCGGACAGGAGCTGGTCGACGATATCAGGACGCTCCTCCGCATCGAACTTGTAACTGCGGGCAGCTAACATATTCCCGAGGCGCGCGAGCTGCGCTTCACTCAGCACTCCCGCTTCGGACAGTTGCGGATAAAGCTCGGCAACGTCCGCGGGTTTGCGACGCACCAGATAAGCAAGCACTGCGTATCCCATATCACTGCGCTCTACGCCGTCAGGAAAGGTTTTATCCAGCGTCAGGAGCCTCTCTGGTGACGAACGCAACTGGCGAAAAGTACTTGAGGCAACCTTCCATTCTGCTGGCAACTTACGCAGCAGGTAATCAGATAAGCTTCGGTTACCAGCCTGCAGTGCCAGAACAGCGCGCTGCCAGATCGCCTGCTCATTAATTTCGCCACGGCTCAGCATGGCTTTGAACAGGTCATCGCATTGCTCAGGGCGCGAGCTTCCGCTAAGCCACAACTGACGACCGCCATCGAAAGCTGCCGCCTGATCTTTAATCAGTTTCGCCCGGTAATAAATGCAGCGCCCCGGGGCATCAGCCGGTGCGTATTCATTCAGAGAAAGAACTTCGTCCCATTTACGGGCAGCACCGTAGGTCAGTGTTGCATGGCGTACAATCCAGCGTGAAAGAGGCGAATCCGCATTTTCAGTAGCGTAGGCTCTGACATCCGCAGCAGATACATCAGGCAGGTTACGCTTGATACGATGGTATTCAATATAAGGGGCGAGCACATGATCCGATGCGTTCTCAGAAACCTTATTCCACTGCCCCTGACGAGCAGCTTCCAGAGACGTTCTGAACTCCGCATCCGATAACGCAGACGCAGTGATACTGAGTAGCCCCAGAAACAGGCCAGTGACAACTTGCAGATACGTTTTACTCATCGGCTTCGCAAAGACCCCGAAAAGAGATTGTCTGTACAGGTTAGTTCTTATATTCCAGAAAGACACAATACCAATGGTAATCTGGCACAACCCGCACCGCTGGTTACTTTCTGTTACTGACACTACCGGAGTTTGGCTCAAAATAACACCAATTTACAGTTCTCTTCACCGTATAGTGCAGGCTGTTTCTCAACTTGGTCATTCACAGGAGCCAACCATGAACGCCAGCCAGACCCTCGGACAGCCACTTACGCTTCCAAACGGCAGTGTTGTACCGAATCGTTTCGCGAAATCTGCTTTAAGTGAAACTCTGGGTAGCGTCGACCTGCGTGTGACCAAAGCACTACCGAAACTCTACCAGCGCTGGGCCGAAGGTGGTACCGGCCTGAGCTTTACCGGCAACGTTATGATCGACCGTCGTCACCTGGGTGAGCCTAACAATGTCGTTCTGGAAGACGATCGCGATATGGATATGCTCAAAGCCTGGGCCGCGGCCGCCAAATCTCAGGGAGGCCTTGTCTGGATGCAGCTCAACCATCCAGGGAAGCAGACACCGAAGATGCTTAATAAAGATCCGATGTCACCGAGTGCCATTCCATTTCGCAAAGAGATGCAGGCCTTCTTCGGTACGCCGCGAGCGATGACCGAAGACGACATTCAGGATTGCATCAAGCGCTTCGCTAATGCCGCTGCACTAGCCAAACAAGCCGGGTTCGACGGCGTTCAGATTCACGGCGCACATGGTTACCTGGTCAGCCAGTTTCTGTCCCCTCACCATAACCAACGTGAAGACCACTGGGGCGGCTCGATAGAAAACCGTATGCGCTTTGTTGTCGAAGTCTACAAAGCGATGCGTGATGCGACAGGAAAAGATTTCAGCATCGGCATTAAAATGAACTCCGCAGACTTTCAACGTGGTGGCTTTGATGAGAATGATGCAGCGACCGTTGCAACCACCCTCGCTGAGCTCGGCATTGATCTGATTGAAATTTCAGGCGGCACTTACGAAACACCCGCGATGGCTCAGGGCAGCGAGCATCACAATAAAAAACTGGGTAAAGACGAGCCAGTAAAAGAATCTACCAAGCTGCGCGAAGCCTACTTCCTTGAGTTTGCTGAAATGCTACGCAGTAAGGTCGATGTCCCTTTGATGGTCACCGGAGGCTTCCGCACATCAGAAGGCATGGCCGCTGCCGTAGAATCTGGCGCATGCGATCTCGTCGGCCTGGGTCGTCCACTGTGCGTTGAACCCGATCTGGTAAAACGTATTCTGAGCGGTGAAGATTTCACCAGCGTGGTGCGTCCTATCAAAACCGGTGTCAAAATGATCGACAAAATGGCTCTGATGGAAGTCTCCTGGTACGAACGCCAGTTGCATCGTATGGGCAAAGGAAAAGCACCACGTCGTCAGGATCAGGGCTTCTGGTCATTGATCGACGTACTCTGGCTGATGACCTACCGTGGCCTGTTCAACCGCGTTGGTCGTCTACGGGCCTGACCGATGAAAGTACTGCTCAACCGCTTAAAAGCCGCTTACGTTTCTATTTATCTGGCCGTTGCTTCTGTGATCGCAGCCTATGCAGCCTGGCAACTGTTACAAGGTCATGATGTTCTGACGTGGGCTGGCGTGCTCTTATCGGCCGCGCCTATGGCTCTCGTTATCGGATTTTTAATGGTCAAACCCGTGATGGCGCGCACCAGTGCAGATCTGCCCGAGGCCCATGTGCCGATTGCCGCTGGCGTCGCTCTGACTGCGTGGGGCTCATCAGGCGACAGCTGGCTTCCACTGAGCCTAGCCCTGATCAGCTACGTAGGTTTTCTTTTATACGTCTACTGGTACTCCCGCTACGGCCGCCTGAAGAGCGAGTCGCTCACGGTGGGCAAGCCTCTGCCAGCATTCACGCTCACCGACAAACAAGGAACTGTTGTCTGGACCCATGAAACAGATAACTATCGTGTACGCCCCGAACCAGAGACCTTTCTCGAGGTTATCCGGGCGATTTAACCTCGCCCGAACGCCGTAGCGTTTTACAACGTCGTGCTCTCTACTGCCAGGTTAATTACTGTATAGTGGGTAGCCTGTTTCAAGTCGCTATGGATTCGCTATGCCACGCCAGGTTGTGACCACCGCTCTACTTATCACTGCTCTACTCAGCGCGCTTCTTTCGGGCTGTGTCACCGTTTCTCCTGAACGCAAAAACGAGGTGGCCGAAAAGCTTGGCTGGGTAACTGGCAGCTGCCTCGCCATCCACAACGAAAATCTGAAAATAGGCGATGAGTTCACTCTGCACCAGGTCTCTGATCAGGAACATAGCCGCTCGATAACCGTTATTTCAAGAGCCACCTCGTCCGAGCAGTGTAAGCCCCTGCAAAAAGACCGCCGCTTCGTAAACCAACTAACCGATGCTACTTTTTACTACGTGAACGCAGAAGAGCTCCCTGAGCTGGCAGTCGCCAGCATCAAAGGCTATTCCACACGTGGCATTAAATTCCGCGCCTGTTACAGCAATCAGGCTGTGCAGTTCTTTGCGTTCAAAGGCGAAAAACAGATTTGGCAAGGCTACTACTTCGTCGCCGCCCAAGTGCCGGAAACCTGCCGCGGGTCACGTTAAGAACTGCTTTGGCTATTCCAACCACCACCACCCGGTGTATGGATACAAAAGGTATCGCCCGCCGCTACGTCCATCGCGGCGCAACCTTCGAGCCAGTCTATCTGGCCAGTATGACGTAGTACGAAATTGACACCGGTTTTGCCTTCACCAGCACCATTCAATGCAAACGTAGGCACCGAACGATGGCCACTGATGATGTTGGCCGTCATGGGTTCAAGGAAGCGAATATGACGCTCAACGCCATTTCCACCAGCATGATCTCCGCGACCGCCACTTAGCTGGCGAACATGAAATACGTCCAGTATTACAGGATAACGCTGCTCCAGAATTTCAGGGTCTGTAAGTCGGGAGTTGGTCATATGCGTATGCACTGCATTTGCTCCTCGCCCGTCCGCCGTTGCTCCCGCACCACCACATAAGGTTTCGTAATACTGGTAACGGTCATTACCAAACGTAAAATTATTATTGGTTCCCTGCCCGCCAGCCATCAAACCAAGCGCCCCCATTAAACAATCCACCAGGTATTGAGCCGTCTCGACGTTGCCAGATACCACAGCAGCCGGATATTCCGGCGCAATAATCGACGCGTCAGGTACTCTGATGTCCAATGGTCGGAAAAAACCTGCATTCAGAGGCATCTGCTTATTAACGAGTACGCGGAAACTGTAGAGAACAGCCGCCTTAACCACCGACGTCGGTGCATTAAAGTTGCCAGGGTGCATTGGCTGGCCTTTGCGATATCCGGTGCCTTTAAAATCAATCAATGCGGTGCGATTTTTATTATCAACATCGACCGAGACTTTAAAGCGCGTCCCATCGTCCATGTCATAGCTGAAACTTCCCGATGGCAAATCAGCCAGGCAATCCCGCAATGTCTGTTCAGCGTTGTCCTGCACATAGATCATGTAGGAATGAACCATCGCTGCTCCATACTGCTGACAAAGTCGCTTCAGTTCTTCTGCGCCTTTTTCGCAGGCCGCCAGCTGAGCCATCAGATCGGCAATATTCTGATCCGGGTTACGGGCTGGATATTTTGCAGATAAAAGTACTTCACGAAGTGCAGACTCCTGGAATACTCCGCTTCGCATAAGCACCAGGTTATCTAACAGTACACCTTCCTCTTCGATATGCTGACTGTAAGCGGGCATAGAGCCCGGTGTAATGCCTCCAATATCAGCATGGTGACCGCGTGCCGCGACGAAAAAATCAGCGCATTCACTCTGGTCAATAAATACGGGTTTCACCACAGTCACGTCCGGCAAGTGAGTACCACCGTTGTATGGGGTATTTAATACGAAGGCATCACCCGGCTGCATATCTTTATGCTCACGCATCACGACATGAATACTTTCACTCATGGAACCCAAATGAACGGGAATATGTGGTGCATTGGCCACCAGCTCGCCCTGACGATCAAAGACAGCGCACGAAAAATCCAGACGCTCTTTAATGTTCACGCTGCTGGCTGTTTTTTCGAGGACAAAACCCATTTGTTCAGCGACTGACATAAACAGGTGATTAAATATCTCAAGCGTCACTGGGTCGTAGTTTGCTGCAGTTTTCTTAATTTCAGGCGCGTTAATCGCCTCTTCCTGAACTGCTTTTTCGTTGATTCGTTTTTCAAGAACAAGCGCGCCGCTTGCGAGCACTTCAAGGTGCCAACCCGGTTCAATAAAGTGTGTTGAGTTCTGATCAGTCAACAATAATGGGCCGAAGCCTTTATAGCCTTCAGGTAAGTCGGATCGATCATAAACATCGACCTGATGCCAACTTCCCTGAACGTATAACTGAATCGCGTTGCGGGTTTTTACGTCATCTACAGATACGTCAGGTAAGCTAGCTTCAGGCAGTGTCTCGCCGCTTACAGTGACCTCTACTTGCAACGCATCAAGTAGTAGCGCTTTTTCTGGATATATGAACCCAAACAATTGTTTGTGCTGTATTTCAAACGCCTTTTTAGCCTCCACCGCATTTTGCCAATCGACCAGTAGTGGCGTATCCGAGCCTTCGTACCTTAGGTAAACACGTACTGTGTAGTCGCCGTCCAACGGACTCGTTGCTAAAAGCTTTCTCACACGAGTATTAAGTTCTGTTTCAGCCACAGACAATTCTTTCTCAACCGCCTCTTCACCCAGCCAGCGCTGATCGGCGATGCCAATACCGTAGGCCGATAAAACCCCTGCCATCGGATGCAGGTATACCTTGCTGATTCCTAAAGCTGCGGCAACGGCACACGCGTGCTGACCACCTGCTCCGCCAAACGCACTGAGTACGTAATCCTGAACATCGTATCCACGCTGCACAGATATTTTCTTCACCGCTGCCGCCATATTTTCTACAGCGATATTGAGGAAACCTTCAGCCAACTGCTCTGACGTCCAGGCTTGTCCTGTCGCATCAGCGACCTGCGCTGACAATGCCGCGAACTTATCCTGCACTGTCTTCAGATCCAGCAGCTGATTTTGCTGGGGGCCAAACACGGACGGAAAGAACTCTGGGGTTACCCGGCCAAGTAACAGGTTGCAGTCGGTCACTGTCAGCGGGCCACCGTTACGATAACAGGCGGGGCCTGGGTAAGCACCGGCCGACTCCGGGCCTACCTGTAACCGGCCATCAGCAAAGCGAACGATAGAGCCACCGCCGGCTGCGACCGTATGAATATTCATCATAGGGACGCGTAAACGTATACCGCTCACAACGGTTTCGGTTTCCCGCTCAAGCGTTCCGGCGTAGTGACTGACATCGGTGGACGTGCCACCCATATCAAACCCGACAATACGATCAAAACCATCCGCCTCGGCGGTTCGCACCATGCCGACAACACCACCTGCAGGCCCGGACAGAATGGCATCCCGCCCCTGAAATAAATCGGCTTTGGCGAGACCGCCGTTGGACTGCATAAACTCCAGATCCACGGTCTGAGAAGCTGACAAAGCGTCGGCGACCTGATTGACATAGCGCCGCAGAATAGGCGAAAGATAAGCATCCGCGACCGTTGTCTGACCACGCGGGACAATTTTCACCAGAGGGCTGACTTCATGACTGAGTGAGATCTGTGAGAAACCAATGTGCTGGGCTATTTCCCGTATGCGTTTCTCATGCGCTGGGTGGCGATACGCATGCATAAGAACAACGGCAACGCACCGGAAGCCTTGATCATAGGCTTCCTGAAGCTGAACCAGAGTGGCCTCTTCATCCAGCGCATATTCCACTGTTCCATCCGCGCGAACCCGTTCAGGTACTTCATACACACGGTCATAGAGAGGATCAGGCAAATCAATATGGGTCGCGAAAATATCCGGGCGGGTCTGATAGCCAATATCCAGCTGATCCCGAAGCCCCTTACTGATCAAAAGAACCGTCGGCTCTCCTTTGCGCTCAAGCAGAGCGTTGGTCGCGACAGTCGTGCCCATACGCACTGACGAAATATCGGTCGGTAAATCCGGATGGCGAGCCTGAAGACGCTGAATCCCTTCAACGGCAGCGTCTGCATAATGATCAGGATTCTCTGACAGGAGTTTATACGTCAGCACCTGCTGATCTGGCGTCAACGCGACAATATCGGTGAAGGTACCGCCCCGGTCGACCCAGAACTGCCAATGTGTCTGCTGTGAAGCTGATGCCATGATCCGCGCTGCCCCTGAAATTCTTAAACAGCGCGGATGATACCATCAGGGCATATTCGCAACCCAGCGTGCGACGGCCCTGAGATCTTCATCGCTCAGATTTCCGACGACGGCAGTCATCGGAGAGTTCTTTCTCGACTCGTCACCCTGCTTGAATTTCAGCAGTGTTTTCTCAAGAAATTCATAGGGCTGACCCGCAATGCGGGGATACGTATGACTGCCGTGTCCCTTATCACCATGACAGGCAAAACAAAGCGATTGATATACCTGCTGGCCCTTCATGTCGGGCTCGGGCCGGTTATCACGAGGAATCACTGGCTTATCTGAAAAGTACACGGCCACCGCGACACGCTCGTCGGCGCTCAGAATTTCTGCCAGTTTACTCATCACGTAGTTTTTACGTGTGCCTGAGGCGAATTTCTCAAACTGAGTAAAAAGATAAGCAGGGTTCTGGCTGGCGAGATTCGGCACGTAATCACGTACAGAGTTACCGTTTTTGCCATGGCAACGAAAGCAGAACTGCGCGCGCTCCTGCCCTTCTGCATTGGCCTTCTGGCGGGCCTCTGGGTCGGCAACGATGTTATCAAACCGCTGCAGCAACTCAGTCGTATGTTCCGGATCTTTTACTGCCAGCGTTTCCGCAGTCGCCGTGGCTGAAAAAGGCGTCAGCAACAACAAAGACAAAACACAAAGGCTGAAATTGATAAAACGAATATTCATAGAGAATGACAACTCTTTCCGGCATAACGATCGTAAGCGCCGACCATACTCAAGGCCGCCAGCTTATGGCCAGCGGCAAATAATACCTGAGTGTCTATTTCTCGCTGAAAACTGATTCAGATCAGTATTTACGAAAGCTGTTTCACATCGGAGAAATTAAACGTGCTGTGTGTGCTACGCACTCTGAGTTATCGAAACAAAAGGTCATAGGCAGTTCGCTTTTCAGCGGCGTTTTCAAGCCGAATAACATCAGATGAAGACCACCTGGCTCCAGAGTTACGCTCTCGCCTGCCGGTACTTCGAGCGATTCGATCTGACGCATTTTCATAACACCGTTTTCATGCAGGTGAGTGTGGATCTCTATCGAGCTGGCCCACGGAGCAGAGACCGACACCAGCCGCTGTGCTTGATCACTGGTGTTAGTCAGTGTCATAAAGGCTGCACTCATGCTCCGACCCGGAACGGGTTCACGAACATAAGGATCGTGGACAAGTACAGACTCCGCCGTAGCGGAAAATGAAGCAACGGTGAGGAGAACAGATCCACACACACGTTTCAGACAGAATTTCATAGCAGACAGCCTTAATTGCAACCAATATCACCTTTCTGCCCGCACGGGGCAGAAGGTGCATCAGGATACGGCATTTGCTTCAGTTTTCAGAGCGGCAGATTGTCGCACAGATGACTGAAGGTCACACTGTTGGGCGCCAGCTCACGGCATCTTCCAGGCTGTCGAGAGGTCGGGTGAAGTAGTAACCACCCAGACCATCGACACCAGTCTGGCGAACTGCATTGACGTCTGGTGCCTCTTCCAGCCCTTCCGCGAGCACCAACAGATCCAGGTTATGGGCAATCTGTACCATACTCTGGATGTAGAACTTATGATCCTGAGCCAGGTGAACACCCCGGTTAAAGCTCCCATCAATACGAACATACGCCAGAGGTAAGCGCTGCAGGTACGCGAACGCCATAGTACCGGTACCGACCTGATCAATACCCACATCAACACCAAACGGCTGAAGCTTAAGTGCAAGTCGGGCTATCGCGTGTTCTGCGGAATACAGAGCAAACTCAGGTACCTCAAGCGCGATACGGCGGGCCTGCTGAGGATAACGTGCAAGAAGCTCCGCCAAAGACTGATGAAAACTCTCATCCAGCACCGAGGCAGGCGACAGGTTGATGCAGAAGCGAACCGGCTCGGCGTCTTTATCGAGGTCATCCATTGAGTGAAACACTTTCTCGATCACTACCAGGTCGAAACGCGCGGCCAGTCGATGCTGTTCAACCATCGGCCAGAAGCGGGCCGCAGATAACGTCTGCCCTTGCCAGCTGACACGACTGAAAACCTCTACCTGGAGCAGTTTCTGATCGTGGTTAGAAATAACAGGCAGGTATTGCAGCTGAATACTCTGCTCTTCGAGCACGGTATTCAACAAGGTACGCCACTCACCGGCGGTCCATTCATCAAACTCAGAATCACTACGCTGGTATAACTGATACTTAGCGGTCGGCTGACGCTGCGCCTGACGTAATGCAGCATCAGCGCGGCTGAAGGCATCCACAGGATCATCCTGATCCCCTTGCAGGAACACGGCGCCCATGTGGAAACAGAGCTCATTTCGTTGAGACAGGGCCGACACGCTCATCAGACTGAACGCCTGCTGCACAATATCGTCGGCCTGCGTACGATCGGCACAAGGCACAAACAGAGAGAAATCAGCACCAGCGCGACGGCCCAGCAGACTGTGCGGATAATCTGTTCGCCATTGCTCAAGCGACTTACCCAACAAAGCCAGAAGATCATCACCGGCCTGACGACCGGCATTCAGGTTGAATTCAGTAAAGTTCTGAATCTGCATAATGACAAGCACACCACTGTGTTCATCATCGCGTGAAAGAATGTGACCAAACTGCTGATCAAAGCCCCGACGGTTAAGCAGGCCAGTCGGCGCATCGAGGTATGACTCTTCGCGCAGGCGCTCGGTCATTTCTGCCTGTTCGGCAAAAATCGCCTGAAGCTTACGTACCATCTTATTCATGGCTTCCACGACGCGACGCAGTTCACGCGCGCGCGGTATGTTTTCCTGTACCTGAAGATCACGTTCAGATATTGCCAGCGCCTGTTTCTCTACGCGCACGAGTGACCGGAACAACAGCCGCAACAGCAGTTGCAGTGCCACCAGAGCAATCAGAAGTACCCAGGCAAACCAGATCATTTCTGCGCTGATCATGTTCCACAGGTCACGATACGCAAAGTCTGCATGACTGATCACAGTCACAGTCCCGAGGCGCTGCCAGCCACGGGTAACATCGGCTTCGGCCGGAATAAGCTCAAGCGGTACCAGTTTCTGGAACCATTCGGGCGCACCGCCGCTGCTGAACGCTTCGCGTGCACGGCGATGCAGAGTTTCACCGTCGGTCCGGGCGAAAGTAATGTCTTCGAAGAAGCCACGATCAAACAGTACGTCCATCAGGCGAGTCTGTTGCACCGAGTCTTCCGCATCAATCTGCGACATAGACAACGCCAGCGAGGTAGCCGCGTCGTACGCACGCCCGTTGAGTTGTTGCTCAAAGTAGTCTCGCCCGTTGATCACGGTAACGACCAGGTTTCCTGCCAGCAACACGACGACCAGCAGACTGGCGAGTAGAGAGAATTGTTGTCTGAGTGTCATGAGCTTATAAGTCCATACCTAGGTTATTCATCCGGACACGCAGGTCCGTCCACAAATCGAGTTTGTTGGGGTCTCCCAACAGTATCCCCTGCCCCTTCATCTTGTCGAGCCACATTCCATTCGCATTGAAGCTGTAAACCGGATCGAGATCCGGGCGTTTACTGGCCGGGCGTATCTGATTAATCAGATTATCAAGCACCAGAGGGATCGCATCCGGGGTGGGGAAATACGTCAGCACCATGTGTGCCTGATTCAGTCGCACGGCCTTAACATAGGTAATACGCAGTTTTGAGACGTCGATTCCGATCTTGGACAGGGTGTAATATTTGGCAATGACGTAATCCTCGCAATCACCGCCATTAGTACCCAATGCCTCGTAGGGCGTCGCCCAGTAGTCGATCTTGCCCCAGTGCTTATCATCGTTATAAAAAGGTACACGCTTGTTGAAGAAGTAGTTCACCTCTTCAAGTTTTCTGTCTTCTGGGTAATTCGCTACCCGCTCCATCATACGGCGCCAGTCTTCTATTCGGCGACCAGCACTGTAGTCATATTCTTTTTCAGCACGCGCAACCAAGTCCTCAGGAACCCACTGGTTCACGTCTGCCACCAGCGTTGCTGATATCAGCAGCGAACTCCAGAAAAGCTTTCCGGACAAGGCGATTGTCAGACGTTTCAGCTTCATTAACAGTAATGCCAGACTCAGGTGAACAGTGGATGCCCAACAGACCAGAATCAGGGGCTGTATAAACTATAGACGTTCCCAGCATTTTCGCCGGCAATCGGCCGCTCAATGCCCACCCGCTGGACGCTGCGGCGCTTTTTCGGCAAACTCGCAGCAGAAACACACGCATCTGGATACAACCATGTCACGCATACTCCTTCTGCAAGGGCCAAACCTGAACCTTCTCGGCACCCGCGAGCCACATATTTATGGCTCGACCACGCTTGCAGACATAGAGCAAACACTGGGGCCAATAGCAAAAGCCGCAGGACATGAGCTGGAACAGCTGCAGAGCAATGCCGAGCACATCCTCATCGACCGGATTCATGCTGCACGCGACGACGACACCTGCTTTATTCTCATCAATCCCGGTGCCTTCACTCATACCAGCGTGGCGATTCGCGATGCACTCGCTGGCGTTGCGATCCCCTTTATCGAAGTTCACATCTCTAATGTGCACGCGCGTGAGCCATTCCGTCAGCACTCCTATCTGTCGGACATCGCTCAGGGCGTCATCTGCGGACTGGGCGTACAGGGTTACGAGCTGGCGCTTCAGGCTGCAATCACACAGGTAAACGCTTAACCATGTCCTGGATCCAGATCCGAATTCATACCCACAGCGAGCTCGTCAGCAAAGTTGAAGACACTCTGATGGAATGCGGCTCGCTGTCCGTTACCCTCAAAGACGACGCAGATCAGCCAATTCTTGAACCCGAACTGGGCACTACACCCGTCTGGGATGAAACCTGCGTCATCGGCCTGTTCGAAGCGACACGAGACCCGGCTGAGCTGAGTGCAGAACTGAACACCGTGTTCTCTCTGAAAGCAAAAACTGAGCTGCCGCGCCACAAGATCGAGATCCTCGAAGACAAAGACTGGGTTCGCGAATGGATGGATAATTACCATCCGATGCAGTTCGGTGAGCGACTCTGGGTGTGTCCAAGCTGGAAAGAACCTCCTCAGAAAGATGCGGTCAACCTTATGCTCGACCCAGGCCTGGCTTTTGGTACCGGCACCCACCCAACCACATCACTGTGTCTGAAGTTTCTGGATCGTGAAGTGGAAGGCGGAGAGCTGGTTGTCGACTTTGGCTGCGGCAGCGGGATTCTGGGCATCGCAGCTCTGCTACTGGGCGCACGCCATATGGCAGGTACCGATATTGATCCACAAGCGCTGTTAGCGACAGAAGACAACGCTAACCGCAATGGGATCAGTCGTGACCAATATGAAATATATCTGCCAGAGAATACGCCTGAACTGCAGGCCGATATTATGGTCGCAAACATATTGGCTGGTCCGCTTGAGCAATTAGCGCCAACCATTGCCGGGCTGACACGTAGTGGTGGTAAACTCGCCCTCTCAGGTCTGCTGGCAGAGCAAGCCGAAACCATCAGTCAGTGCTACGGCCAGTGGTTTGATATGAACGCACCGGAGCAAGAAGGCGACTGGGTCGTACTTACAGGGAAAAAACGCTGAAAATGATGTTGTTTACGCAGGTAACCCGTTGTCCTCATTGTCAGACCAGCTTCCGGGTTGGCGATGAGCAGCTGGAAGCAGCTAACGGCTTTGTCCGTTGTGGTTCCTGCCTGCAGGTGTTTAACGCCACCGACTACTTTGTTGGTGAGCGCGAAGGAGCACAAAACGCTGCTGAAAGCGAAGACGCTGCGACCGAAACGGTATCTGACATAGTCAGCGAAGACGCCGAAGAGACAACAACTGAAGAAAAGCCTGCCCCGCAATCGTTCGCGTTTACCTTTGCCGACGACGAGCCAGAGCCAGAGCCAGAGCCAGAGCCAGAGCCAGAGCAGCCTACGGCTAAGATTTTCGAATTCGAACCCCTGTCTCCATCCCGGGCGGCACAACAGAAGTCTGCGGTTGCAAACCATCTGATTGATCTTTCAGAAGAAGATCACGAAGACACCACCGACGACGAGCTCGATCTTGAAGGCTCTATGCTGATTTCGGACGACGGCATTATTCACGCGCCCTCCAAAGACAACGACCGCAGAAATAATGACGAAGACGAGCGCCAGCCTGACGAATTTCCCACTGAAGACACCAAACCGTTTGTAACTGACGACATCACAGCGTTTGATGTCAGCAGCGTATTAGATGACTCCGATGCAACCTCTGACGATATACCGGACGTCATCGAAGACATTATCGCAGCAGATGAGCCTGATCTGCCGACCGACACCCCGGAAGAATCGCCGCTACCATCGACGGATACACCAGAGATTGATCTGCCCGATAACGATTCTCCAGGAATAGAGTTCCCTCAGGGAGAACCCGCAGAGCCGGAGCTACCGGACGAAGCACCCGAGCAGATACCGGATGAAGTTCCGCTGCCTGACGTTGAAGTACCAGAGGAACTGCCACCAGCACCGCCTGCGAATATTCCAGCGACCGAACCTGCTGAAGTACCTGGTGTGCCAGAACAAGAAGTGCCTTTCATCCCTGAACAGGATAATGACCCTGCACCGATCGACTTTATTTCTGGTGCACCCGAGAACTCAGACGACGACTTTGCCAGTCTGCTCGATGATGCCGTTGCAGAAGCCAGCGACGACAACACTTCACTGGATGAGCTGTTGGAGAACGCCAGTGACGATGACCTGCTGATCAGCGATCTTACCAATGACGAAACGCCGGCAACCCAAGAGGCTGATCCCGCCCCGGAAGACGATGACGACGATTTCCTTATCCATGATGATATGGAGCCGGGTGACACCCTTGCTGACCTGATCGGTGAAGACGAGAAATCTCCGACAGAGACCGACGACAGCCTGCTCAACAACCTCGAAGATCTGGTATCAGACGATTACTCGGATATTCTCGCTTCTACACCCGAAGAGCACGATGATAGCCAGTATGAAGACAAATGGGCGCTGGAACTGATCAATCAGGAGCCAGCGACAACTGAAGCTAAAGACGACCTCACAGCACCAGACCTGGATACCATTGAGGCCTTCGAGCAGGGCGAAGAGTTTTCTTTTACTGATATCCACGACAGTAACAGTGGCAAGCAATCTGCAAAAGAGACAAGTTCTGCAGATACGATGGGCGCTGCACTCGCGGATGACAGCTACACAGACGATTACTTCGATAGCTATGTAGACGATTCTGACGAGGATCTGCCCGCAGGGCCTGAGCCGTTCGTCGAAGAAATCGCCTATCCGGAAGCGGGCTTCCCCGAAAGCCCGTCAACACAGCGTGAAAGCGACACCACGTTCGCCAACGTCTCAGAAGCGCAGCACGAAACCGAAACCCTTGATGGAAATCTGAACTTCAGCCAGGGAATCAGTCTCGATATACCAACAGCCGAACTGGACCCACTGAAACTTGAACAACAGCAGAAACCAGGCAGCTATACCGGGCTCTGGTCTTTTGCAGCGGTCGTTATGATTTTGATCGCGGTTGCACAGGTCGGCTGGTTCCGCATGGACACCCTGGCTAAAAATGATCAGCTGCGCCCACTCTACTCCGCTGTCTGTGACCTTGCCGGATGCACACTGCCGGGGATTCAGGACACTAGCCTGATTCGCGCTGCAAACACAGTATTCAACCCGCACCGCAGTATTGCCGATGCGCTAGTCATCGATACTCTGCTGACCAACAGCGCGGGATATGCACAGCCTTACCCTGATCTTGAGCTCGAGTTCCGCGACCTCAATGATCGCATTGTTGCCCAGCGCACCTTCTCTCCCGAAGAGTACCTCGCGGGTGACGTCATGCCCGGTGACCTGATGCCTTCCCGCGTGCCGGTTCACATAGCAATCGAAGTCATTAACCCGGGCCCTGAGGCCGTCAGTCGCCAGATTTACATACGCCCCAACCAGTAAAAGTCAATGCTGAAATTGCGCAAAATATGCGCAGTTTTCCCTTTATTCACAAAGGGGTTGGGAGTATCATAGCGCCTCTTTTTCAGCACACTTTTTAACCAGAAGGCCACCGTCTTCTATGCCCTCAATTGGCCCTTACACGCTACCGAACCCCGTGGTTCTGGCTCCTATGGCGGGAGTCACCGACCGCCCGTTCCGCCAGCTCTGCAGAGAACTGGGCGCTGGACTGGTTGTGGGTGAAATGGTCTCTGGCAAGCCTGAACTGCGCAATACGCGTAAGTCAAAGCTGCGCCTGGATCATACGGGTGAGCCGGAACCGATTGCAGTTCAGATCGTCGGTGGTGATCCGGAAATCATGGCCAACAGCGCCCGCTTCAATGTTGAGAACGGTGCTCAGATCATCGACATCAATATGGGCTGTCCGGCGAAGAAAGTGTGCAATAAGGCTGCGGGCTCCGCATTACTGCGCGATGAAGCTCTGGTGAAAGATATATTGCAGGCCACGGTAGAAGCCGTCGACGTACCAGTGAGCCTGAAAATCCGCACTGGCTGGAGCCCTGACTCCCGCAATGCGGTACGCATCGCCGAGATTGCCGAAGCCGCAGGCATAGTATCGCTTGCGGTCCACGGACGTACGCGCGCGTGTGGCTACGCCAACACCGTTGAATACGACACCATTCGTGATGTTAAAGCGAGCACCTCGTTACCTGTGTTCGCAAACGGCGATATCACCAATGCCCGCAAGGCCGCCGAAGTCATGCAATACACCGGCGCCGACGGCGTATTGATCGGCCGCGCCGCTCAGGGGCAACCCTGGATTTTCAGAGAAGTCGTTCATTTCCTGAACACCGGCAATGAACTCGCAGCGCCAGACCTGCACGAGGTAGAAACCATCCTCCAGCGTCATCTGGTTTCTCTCTACGATTTTTACGGTGAGTACTTAGGGGTACGCATCGCACGGAAACATGTCAGCTGGTACCTGAAAAGCCAGCCGGGTAACAGTTTCCGGAAAAAGTTTAATCAATTAGACAGTCCCACCGCACAGATGGAATCCATTGCGGAGTATTTCCGGGACCCATCGTTAAGGAAGGAAGCAGCAGCATGAGCTCAGAAGCAATTATCAGACAGGTTGAACCAGTGACAGAACCAGCGAACTCCGAGAACCATTTCACCACCATCGCAGACTCCACACACACGCTGCGTGAGAGCGTAGAGATCGCGCTCAAGAATTATTTTGATGCTATGGACGGCCAGCCAGTATCTGAACTCTACGAAATGGTTCTGGCAGAAGTTGAAGCGCCGCTTCTGGAAACTGTTATGCGTTACACCCGCGACAACCAGACCAAAGCGTCCATCGTGCTGGGCCTCAACCGCGGCACACTGCGTAAGAAACTCAAGCAATACGGCATGCTCTGAGCAGCACCCAATAAAAGGTTTTCAGACGGCTGAGATACTCAGCCGTTTTCACTTCCCGACTAGTTAAGATGACAATGACTGAAATCACACAAATCCGACGCGCCCTTATCAGCGTTTCTGACAAAACCGGAATCGTAGAATTCGCTTACGCACTGACTCAGGCAGGTGTAGAAATCCTGTCAACGGGCGGTACTTACAAACTGCTGGTTGATAACAATATCCCGGCCGTTGAAGTGTCAGACTACACAGAATTTCCTGAAATGATGGACGGCCGTGTAAAAACACTGCATCCAAAAATTCACGGTGGCATTCTTGGTCGTCGCGGTCAGGATGATGAAGTCATGCACGAGCACCACATCAACCCGATTGATCTGGTGGTTGTGAACCTCTACCCGTTTGCAGCGACTGTTGCCCGCCCTGATTGCGACCTGCCCCTGGCGATTGAAAACATCGATATCGGTGGTCCGACCATGGTGCGTTCAGCAGCGAAGAACAACGCCCACGTTGGTATCGTCGTAAACGCCTCTGATTACGATCAGGTACTGCAGGAAATCAATGCTCACCAGGGCCTGACGGCCAAACTGCGTTTCGACCTGGCACTGAAAGCCTTCGAACACACAGCAGCTTATGACGGCATGATTGCAAACTACCTGGGCACCATCGACCAGACAGCTGAAGTACTGAGCGTTGATGAGCGTGACGCCTTCCCGCGTACATTCAACAGCCAGTTCATTAAAACGCAGGACATGCGTTACGGTGAGAACCCACACCAGAAAGCGGCCTTCTATGTAGAAGCCAACCCAGCGGAAGCATCCATCGCTACTGCCAAGCAGATTCAGGGCAAAGAGCTGTCTTACAACAACGTTGCTGACACTGATGCGGCCCTGGAATGCGTTAAGTCATTCACTAAACCCGCCTGTGTCATCGTTAAACACGCGAACCCATGTGGTGTAGCTGTTGTACCTGATGATGAAGGCGGTATCCGCAAAGCCTACGATCTGGCTTACGCAACCGACAGCGAATCAGCTTTCGGTGGCATCATTGCCTTCAACCGTGAACTCGATGGCGAAACGGCACAAGCCATCGTTGATCGTCAGTTTGTTGAAGTCATCATCGCACCAAAAGTCTCTGCCGAAGCTATCGCCGTGGTAGAAGCGAAGAAGAACGTTCGTCTGCTTGAGTGCGGCGAATGGTCTGCGGAACGCGTTGAAGGTTTCGACTACAAGCGCGTAAATGGCGGCCTGCTGGTTCAGGACCGTGATAACGGCATGATCACCAAAGACGACCTGAAAGTCGTGACTAAGCGTGCACCAAGTGAAGCCGAACTCAACGACCTGATTTTCGCCTGGAAAGTCGCTAAGTTCGTTAAATCAAACGCCATCATCTACGCAAAAGACCGTCAGACTGTTGGTGTAGGCGCTGGCCAGATGAGCCGCGTAAACTCTGCACGTATCGCTGCAATTAAAGCAGAGCACGCAGGTCTGCAGGTTGAAGGTGCGGTCATGGCATCTGATGCCTTCTTCCCGTTCCGCGACGGTATCGATAATGCGGCCAAAGCCGGTATTAAAGCGATTATTCAGCCTGGCGGTTCGATCCGTGACGAAGAAGTGATTGCGGCTGCCGACGAGGCAGGCATCGCTATGGTGTTTACAGGAATGCGTCACTTCCGTCACTAATTCGGAGCTACTGCGCTTGGCCTGGCGGTGTTAAAAAGGTTTTCGGGATGCTCATGTAGGTGAACTACACTCCGCTCCCTCAAACCTTTTTGCCTTGCCAGACCTGCGCTCGTGACGCTTCTACACCGTAGATAACGCAAAAGTTAGAGCGGTGCGAAATAAAAATTTTGCGACAACGAATTTAATTCGCTGTCGCGTTGAAAAGAATTGGGCGTTGTAGCCCCGGGAGATGAAAGGTTTCTGAGCAAGGCAAAACCTGAGGAAAAAGCGGAGTGTACTTTAGTACATGAGCATTTTGACGAAGGTTTTAACACCGCTCAGGAGCGTTTCAGACCCGCAATAAGAGAAGTCAGCTATGAAAATTTTGGTTATAGGGGCCGGTGGTCGTGAACATGCTCTGGCCTGGAAGGCGTTACAATCCCCACTGGTTGAGAAAGTATTCGTTGCTCCGGGCAACGCTGGTTCAGCCATCGAAGAAAACATCGAGAACATCGCCATCGACGTATTGGACTTCGATGCGCTCGAAAGCTTCGCTAAAGAAAACGAAGTAGGCCTGACCATTGTTGGCCCAGAAGCTCCGTTAGTCGATGGCGTGGTTGATCAGTTTGAAGCCGCGGGCCTGAAAATCTTTGGCCCTAAAAAAGGTGCTGCGCAGCTGGAAGGTTCCAAAGCCTTCACCAAAGATTTCCTGGCACGCCACCAGATTCCTACGGCGGAATACCAGAACTTCACCGACGTTGAGCCAGCACTGGCTTACCTGCGAGAAAAAGGCGCGCCTATCGTGGTTAAAGCCGACGGGCTTGCTGCGGGTAAAGGCGTGATCGTTGCCGAAACTCTTGAGCAGGCTGAAGAGGCTGTGAAAGACATGCTGTCTGGCAACGCCTTTGGTGATGCAGGCTGCCGTGTTGTAATCGAAGAGTTCCTCGCTGGCGAAGAAGCGTCTTTCATTGTGATGGTCGATGGCAAAAACGTGCTGCCAATGGCCACCAGCCAGGACCACAAACGCGTTGGCGATAAAGATACTGGCCCGAACACCGGTGGTATGGGTGCCTATTCTCCAGCGCCTGTCGTCACACCAGAAATTGATGCCCGCATCATGAAAGAAGTCATCATGCCGACCGTTGAAGGCATGGCCGCTGAAGGCAACGACTACACAGGTTTCCTGTACGCTGGTCTGATGATCGACGAGTCTGGTGCGCCTAAGGTGATCGAATACAATTGCCGTTTCGGTGATCCAGAAACTCAGCCAATCATGCTGCGTATGCAGTCCGATATGGTGGCCCACTGTCTGGCCGCTCTGGAAGGCAAGCTGGATTCAGAAACTGCCAAGTGGGACCCACGTCCTGCACTGGGTGTGGTTCTGGCAGCCGCAGGCTACCCAGCGGACTACCCGAAAGGTGATGTCATCTCTCTACCAGAAAACGACGGCGCAGACCGCAAAGTTTTCCATGCCGGCACTAAGCTGAACGACAAAGGCGAAGTAGTGACAGCTGGCGGTCGCGTACTCTGTGCAACCGCTCTGGGTACTAGCGTCAGCGAAGCTCAGGCACAAGCTTACGAGTTGGTGAAACTGGTCTCATGGGAAGGCATGTTCTGCCGCTCTGATATCGGTTACCGTGCAGTAGCGCGTGAACAAGAGAACGGCTAACGCCGACTACCCAAGCCGGGCCAGCAACGTGCTGGCCCGGTCTTATCGCTAATGCCTGTCTGGCTGGTTAAACGCCACGCTCTATAGTGAGGGATCACTGCAGTAATGACCGCTCAACAATTCTTCCATCGTATTTTCCGGGTTCTGGTTCTGCCGGTCATGTTGTTACTGGTCGCTCTGCGTGCTTATGCGCTTGGCCCAATTATTCTGCCCGAGGGTTCTTTCAGTCAGTCCATTACACCCTATACGTCTTTCTATGAGGACAAATCGGCTTCTCTGACTCTGCCTCAGATACTGGCCAGTGACCGACAACTCAGCTTCACCCCAACGCACACGATATCCCTGAAACGCGGAGTTAACTCCGGAGTCGTCTGGATAAGAATGTCAGTCTTAAATCCATTCGCTCAGGAAATGGACACCATACTGACCCTGTCGAACTCACGAATCGACTCGGTGCGTATCTTCAATATCTCTGACACTGAACGTCCGCTGGAGCTGAATGCACCTCAACCCCAGGGGTCGTTAAGTCAGGCACACGTTTTCAGCCTGAATGTAGAGAGTAAGGCCACAAACAGTTATCTGATCCGCCTCGAAACTGATGCCATAATGGCAACCCGCATCGCCCTCAAAAGCCTGGATCAGTTCAACCTTGTAGAGCGTATCAGTAACCTGTTGACCGGGGCGCTCCTTGGGTTGGTATCTCTGGTTTTACTGTATTTTCTGTTCGCCTTTGCCCGCGGTGATAAAGGTATTCGCGCCGCTGGAGTTCTCGGCTCAACGTCAGTCATGTTCTTTGTGCCCGCCAGTGTAGGCATCAGTTTCGACCTCCCGATCAATGTCTACCTGCCAAACGGTTGTATCGAAACCTACTCAGTAGGTGGAATACTCATCGCCCAATTGCTGGCCCTCTTAAAGCTCAAGTGGCGGCAGGTCTGGATACGCGCACTTATCAAACTGAACATCGCAGCCCAGGTCGGCATTCTGCTCAGCGATGTTGTTACGCCCAGCTATCTGACCGAAACCATGCTGTACACCACCACGACCTTTGCTCAGCTGCTCACCATTTTTGTGACCACGGTATATCGCAGTAAGTATCCGGAGTGTCATGTATATCTGCGCAGTGCGGCCATCGTGATCACTCTGGGGATGGTGATCACACTCATGCACAAAATGAACTTAATCAATATGCCAGTGACCGAGCAGGTGTTGGTGTTTCTGTTACCTCTGGCAGCGGCTGCGGGCCTGTTCTTTTCACAACTGGCCATCAGCGCCAAACACAGCCATCGCGAAATCAGCGGTCAGCCGGGGATTCCGCCTGAGACCATGGGGCAGATCAGCCATGAGCTCAGAACCCCGATCAACGGCGTGATTGGCATGAGCGAGCTGCTCACTGACACGCCGCTATCGATCACACAACGCGACCACCTTGAGACCATCAAGATGGCGGGTACCGATTTGCTGGTACTGGTAAATGAACTTTCAGACCTCGGCAAACTGAAAGCCCGTGAAGTGTTTCTTGATATCAAACCCGTTCGGGTCATCAATCTTCTTAACCGCACACTCGGACACTTCCAGCAGGAAGCCGCGCGTAAACAGGTTGAGTTGATTCTCGACCTGTCTGACAATTTTCCTGAGCGCCTGCTGTGTGACCGCAACCGCCTGCTTTCCGTCTATTACAATCTGCTGTCACGCACTCTGGCATACACCGAGCACGGTGCCCTGACCGTGTATGCCTCTTACTACTGTGGTGAACAAGCACAAGGCCTGCGCCTGCAGCTGCAGATCAGTGGTACGGTCATCAAACAGCAGGAACTCGAGTCTCTGTTCCGCATGCTGCAACCGGGCAACACGAAAGTCGATGGCAACGACCCACACACCTGGAATCTAACGGTTGTCAGGGGTCTTATACGCCACATGCGCGGCACGTTGGATATCGAAAGCCTGAGCAGCCAGGGCGGCTCAGTTACCCTCTTCCTGCCGATGCAGACCGACACCAGTGAAGACCTCTCACAGAAAGAGCAGGACTCCTCTCTGAAGGGCCTGAATGTACTCATCGTTGATGACAACGCTACGCTGCGTTCAGTCATCGAAAAACAGCTGAAACGCTGGGGAGTGAACTCCGACAGCACCTACAGCGGCAAAGAAGCCCTGGCCATGCTGAGGACAGAACACCGCAACGGAACACCTTACGATATCGTTATCATTGATCACGATATGCCGGTGATGTCGGGCCTTCAGCTGGCAGAGCGTATTCACTCAGATGAAGAAATTCGCCGTAAGCCCGCCAACCTGATGCTGACCGGACTCAGCACCAACAGTGTCGAACGCAGTGCCTCCGCCGCCGGTATCGACTATGTGATCGCCAAGCCAGCCAGCGGTAATCGCCTGCGCGAAGCCCTCGCGATCCTTCAGAAACGGCGCACACCGGCCTACTGACCTGCATCATGCAGCTCTACGTTCAATAGGGTAAAATGGTTACCAGATTTCAAGAAGGTGACCTTCATGACCGCCAGAAGACAATTTTCTCTGTTCGATAAACTCATCACCAATGCCGATCAGGCGCTCCGCACACTGGTACCCGGTGCCGCAACTGCCGAGCGCGCTTCACCAGCGCAGAGCCGTGAATACAGTGAACTGTCAGAGCAGGAACGACAGCACGCGGCCGGATTGATGCGCATTAACCATACCGGTGAAGTCTGTGCACAGGCGCTGTATCAGGGTCAGGCCCTGACAGCGAAACTGCCTGAAGTGCGCGAAGCAATGGAAGAAGCGGCCGAAGAAGAAATCGACCACCTGGTCTGGTGTGAAGAACGTATCAAAGATCTTGGCAGCCACACCAGCCGCCTCAACCCTGCGTTCTACGCACTGTCATTCGGCATCGGTGCAATCGCGGGTAAGATCAGCGATAAGGTAAGTCTGGGCTTCGTCGCCGCCACAGAAGAGCAGGTCTGTAGCCATCTGAGCAAACACATGACGTCCCTGCCGACACAAGACGAAAAGAGTAAAGCTGTACTACTACAGATGCTTGAAGACGAAGCGAAACATGCGACAACGGCCATTGAAGCTGGCGGAAAGCGCTTTCCTTTGCCCGTAAAAATGGGAATGACTGCGCTCTCAAAAGTGATGACAAAAGCCACATACCGCATCTGAGCCCCGCCCTCCTGCCCCACTTTGGTTCAGAAGTGGGGCATCTATCGTTCCCCCTTTTATAGAACAAATCGCTGTAAAGAGGTATCTCTTCTGTAAACACTTGTCATATGGCCTACTCTGAAAAGTGGGCCTAATCTGAAAAGAGACAAGCGGGAGACAGATATGCCATCGTTCAACCTCATCAGTAAGATCCGCCGTTTTTATAAACTACCTGAGAATCACCCAGACATTGAGTGGACCAGAACTGAAACCTATCGCAGACGCCTGGAGCAGGTAAAAACAGGCTGGATTATCAGTGGTGTATTTATGTTAGCCGCAGAAAATGTTGCTGCGATTCTTGGCATATTCTTTTTCAGTAGTTTTATGAGCTTCGCATTTCTCGAACGGGACGAAGAATAAGCAACTTTTTTTATACCCGCTCTGCTTAAAGTAAAACAAACCACAAGCTGCAGAGCTCAACACGTCGCAACATCTTGAATCATCAGTATTTTTTCTGCAGTTTTTCCGCTCTCACTCTCCTGTTAAAACTTGTTCATCAAAAATCCCCTGAACTATTCACCGGATCACCGGTCGTAAAATTGACAGTAAAGAGACTGTAACGCCGGGAGAGGCCCTTTTTAACGCCCTCACGCGAAATCAATCTGAAGCCCGAAACAATCCCAAAAGGAGAGTTATTATGGCTAATGCAAACTCAAAATCAGCAAACAATTCAGTCGATAAGCAGGAAGAACTGGCAGCAAGTCGCGAAGCAGTTTCTGAAGCTTATAACAAGCTGATCGACGCCAAAAATCACTTCAAAGTAGCCGCAGAATCAGCAGGTGTAGATGTCAAAAATGACGCCACTGAGCAGCTATTAAAAGGTCGTGATAAAGCCTCTGAACTTGCAGACCAGGCAACCGGCTACATGAAAGAAAAGCCACTGGTGACTGCGGGTATTGCATTTGCTGCAGGCTTCCTTGCTTCGAAAGTGCTCTCAAGTAAATGAGCCCGAAAAGCAATAAAAAGCCAGAGCAGAGCGAACAGGAAGCTCTTGCTCAAGCGCTGACAGAACAACTGTCAGCGCTGTCTGGCCAGACCACAACGGCTGCAAAAGAACTGTCTGAAATATTCAGACTGGAGATGCAGTTAACGGTCGATGATACCCGAAGATTACTCATCACCTGGCTGGCGATTATTCCAGCAATTATTCTGGCATGGGTTTCTTTGGGTGGATTAATTGCCTGGTGTGTTTATGCCCTGTCAGCATCTGTGACCTGGGCAATTTCCAGTTTTACTTTGCTTCAGATTGCGCTCTGCATAACGCTGCTTTCAATGAGAAAACGATTCCGCAACGGTATCGGTTTTCGGCGCACCAAGTCGCATGCACGTCGAATCATACAGGAGGTATCCGGTGAAGCGTCAGACTATGATCAACCGACTCGATCAACTTGATGAACAGCTGACGCTTCGCACAAAAGCGATCGGCGTACTCGCAAAAGACTCTCACGAGACTCTTAAAAAAGTCCCCCCAGTCTGGTTAATAGGCACTGGCGTGGCAGCAGGTGCACTGGTCGGCTTTCTTGGCCCTACCCGTATCTCTGCCCTAAGCATTCAGGGCAGCCGGTTAATTCCGTTTACGCGTGATGCCTTCGCCTTAGGCCAGCAGTTCGGAGCCGGCGAATGAGTCAGCTTCGGCAGATTGCCCTAAAAAATCAGAACGATGAGTCAGAAGATCAGCCCAAAAAGCTGACCTCCATGCAAATGGTAATGTACTGGCTTATCGCATTTGTCGTTTTCTACACGCTGTACATTGCGCAGACACTCTTCCTGCCCGTTGTAGTGGCCGCACTGTTCGCACTGCTACTCAGCCCATTGGTACGAATACTCAAACGCTTCTATATTCCGAGATCATTCTCTGCCTTGCTGTTACTGGCCTCACTCGGTGTACCCTTTACACTGCTCGGAATGCAATTGGTCGAGCCCGCAGAGCGCTGGGCAGAACGTATTCCAGAGCTGTCGACACAGCTGACCACAGAGCTGAATGAAATCAGCGAAAAACTCGCGCTCAGCGAACAGGCGCCTCCACCAAAAGCTGAACCAGAAGAAGACAGCGGCGGATGGTTCGGCTGGTTCAGCAAAGATGAGCCCGAACCGCCGAAACCCGAACCTGAGCCAGACCAGAACGCTGTCTCAGACCGTTTCAAACAAGGCGGTGTTGAGTTAATGATTCAGATACTGGGCGCAACACCGGTCATGCTCACCCAGTTCTTCACCTTTGTGATTCTGGTCGTTTTCATGCTGGTATTCGGGCCGCTACTCTACAGTAACTTTATCAGTGGCTTTACTCAGCAAAGCGACAAGCAGGCGGCAAACTCGCTGCTCGACGAAGTACAACGCGAGCTATCGCGCTACATATTAACAGTGAGTGTCATCAATACCGGCCTTGGTATCGTGACAGGAGCAGCGCTCTGGGCCGCTGGCGTGCAGGATGCCCTGCTGTGGGGGGTGATGGTCGCCCTGCTGAACTTCGCCCCTTACGTGGGCCCGATTGCAGGAATGATGGTGCTGTATCTGGCTGGAATTATTCAGTACGGTGCAAACTGGATGGCGTTCATGCCGCCACTGATCTTTTTTGGTATTAACACCATCGAAGCTCAGTTCATTACGCCTACCGTGCTGGGCCACAATATGAGGCTGAACCCTCTGGTACTCATTCTCTGGCTTATTCTGTGGGGCTGGATGTGGGGTGCTGTAGGCGTCTTAATTGCCGTGCCTTTGCTGGTCTGCCTGAAACTGGCGGCCGCCCGCCTGAACATCTTCTCGAGATGGGTAAAGCTGATCGAAACTCCGGGCTAACGGAAACATAGCTACAAGAACGGCACAGGGGTATAAACAGTGCCGCTCATCCCTTCTATCGGATATCAGCCAGATTCGGGTTATCAGGCCTTTTTAACGAACTTGGCTGTCACCATAATCTCGCCAGCACCGGCAAACTTGCAGTCCAGCTCATGATCCTTGCCTTCAACGATGCGGCGGATGGTCGTCTTAGAACCAATCTTCAGCGGCTGCGATGAACCTTTTACCTTCAGGTCTTTAATCAGAGTGATCTGATCGCCTACTTCCAGCACCTTGCCGTTCGAATCACGAACCACAAACGCATCGTCATCGCTGTTATCTGCTGGATTCCACTCGTGACCGCATTCCGGGCATACCAGGTTCGCCTGATCTTCATACACGTATTCAGACTGACACTTAGGGCATGGAGGCAAAGACATAATGAACACTTCTTATCGATTTTTAAGGAGGCCGGAGTATACCCGAATAGCCCTACAAACGGTATGGGGTCTCAGTCATCATCCTGCATGGGGATGCCGTAAGTACCCGCATTCAGCCCAGCCAGCCGCTCATTGATGGCCGCCTGCTCTGCCGCCGTAACCTCAACAACATCAGCAGGCTGATAGAAGATATGCCTCCCTTGGGCGTCATCGAAGCGAATCTTGCCCAGAATCACACCGCGTTCGCTGATGCAGTCCAGCTCCTGCTGGATAGGGAAAAACAACATACTGAACAGAACCTGAATAACGTAAAGGGGCGGCGATTATAGCTATCGGGGCAACCTCTCTCAATTTGTACAACTTACGTATAAGTTCTGGATTTTATCACCACTTCTCGTACACAATGAGACGACTTAGCTATCTGTCTTAACTCACCGGAGTCATGCATGTTCTCATTCTTGAAAAGTGATCCGACCAAGAAACTCAGAAAACAGCACGCCGCGCTGCTTGAACAAGCCATGCATGCCCAGCGAGGTGGCGATATCCGCACTTACTCTAAGCTATCAACGGAGGCTGAGGATATTTATAAGAAGATTCAGGAGATAGAGGCTGCAGAGAAGCTGTAAGACAGCTACTCGCAGGGTATAGCGAAATCCACATGGTAGTGCTCGTCATGGCGCACCCAAGAGCGCTTTTTCGAAAACTGAATATTGTCTTTAAGATACTGCCCGTACTTAGTATCAAGCAAATTTGGTTGCAGGGCCGGATCAAAGATTACCCGCCATAAACCGTGCCCGTGCGCTTTCGCCTGTTGGTCCAACGCTACTATATGAGCAGCGAGCGCCTCGTAATCAATGTGCATTTCATCGAAATGATCTCTGCCATCGAACTCGATATTGTAGCCAAACTTATTTAAAGGATTCGTTGGCAGGTGAACGGATTTACCATTCCCATCCACGACTGGAGTCATGAAGTCGACAGATAGTCCGTTTCTGTGAGTCTTATGAGGTTTAAACTGACCGCCCTCTTTAAAACCTGTTTCTGCGTACTTATAAACCTTATCAGGTTGCTCTTTTTCCAACTGTACGTAGGCAGACACTACAATATCCCTGACTTCAGAATGAACATAAGTGCGACCAGCCAATCGGGCAATGGAGCTGTAGCCCACATAGTTGCTTCCTTCAGAGGGTAGCTGCACACCTCCAGACAAGCTGCCATTGGCTGTTGTGCCATAGCAGGTGCTCGTTTCGGCGTGTAACATCACAGGGAACGATAAGATGGCGAGTAGTATGTATCTCATAAGCATATTGGGCTTCGTTGACTGTCTTTGGTTTCCGTTTTATCGGGGCAAGATCATTGGTCCAATGCTTGTGCTTGTTATGCGCATGCTGCACTTTAACGTTTTTAATAGGATTTTATTGGTACGAAATCATAAGATCCTTTTTGGACCAATAAATATTCTGATGCGGAGTTTAATCGATTAATTAAGTGGTGCCCATCTAGTGGCTGAATATCAATAAAATTTCCCGGCTTTAAAATATTTGGATCACTACTAGAATCCAGCACAACTTCTATTTCACCACTTAAACATACTATGCTTTCAATAACATTCGAATGATAGTGTGCGGGTGAAATCTCTGCTGCTTTTAAACAGATTCTTGAAACTCTTACTTCATCTGTCTTGATTAAATCAATTTTATTCACTGACTTTTCTCTGACTCATAACGCCGCGTTCAGTTGCGGCCGGAATGGAGTTTGCTTTGTGCTAATGTTTTCTAGCACAAAGCAAGCGGAGTGTAGGGCGTCAATTGCAACGCTTTGTTATGCACTTATTCCTTGCCTTTAATAGGGGTTAATTTAGGCTTTGCCCCTTCAATATCCGAAATCTCTTGGTTTACAAGAGCCAAAAGTCGATTTAAGTAAAGACGATCATCTTGAATTTCAGAAAATTCATCGTCGTCCGAGCATTCATCTTCATTTACCTCAGAAAGGATGCCCTCATAGGCTTGAATAGATGCCCGTATATATGTTAGGTCCTTGTATGAAAAAGCCATATCATACCTTCTGTTTCATGTATTTTTTAAGCTCTTCAAGTTTTTCAATGTACTCAGATAACAGCATATCTCTATCAGGCTCTATTGAGTAGTGAGTATTTCCTTCGCTATCAGAGAACATATCCTTAGCGATAACTAAACCTTCTTCTAGTTTGGCATTCTTAGTTATTACCCACCAGCGATCATTTTTTCCGAGTTTGACCTTGCTGCTCATCCCATCAAAAAGTGAAACCCCGCCGGATTTCGCTAATACGTATAAGTCATCAGTTCCACCTTTTTGGTAGGTAACTATATCATTTTTCTTATCTTGCTCAGTTTTTGTCCTGCTGTTATAAGACTTTTGAGGCCTTGAATCTTCCTTGTATCGAACCTTGCCAATTTGCTCGTCACTCTTTTTTCCTTTCCGAAATACCACGTCGACATCGAATTTATACATATAAATCTGATTCGATCGCTTAGTTCGGTTAAGGTAGTCAATAGCTTCATTTTCAGTGAAGGTTAATATATTGGCTTTCATCATTACTCCTTTAATAGATGGTGATTGCATAACAGCTTATTAGTGTGCGTGCGCATTTATCCTAGGACACTCTTTCGAGGTTTCCTAGGTAGCCTATTGATTGCATTGAAGAATCCTCCATAACTCAAATTTCCCTTCAAGAAAAACGCGCACGTCTTTTACTTCGGCGGTGGCTTACTCAATTACTTCATCCGAAGTTCATAAGTTCTGATTTGATATTGGGTTAAGTTACTACGCTCCCCAAAGACGGGCAAGCGCATCTGCCCTACGTGATGATATTCAGGTGAGCAGGCAACAAAATCGACCAACAAAAAAGGGCCCGAAGGCCCTTTCTGTGAGTCGATAATTTAAGAGGTGCGCAGTGCACACCCTACATCAGAGACTCAGTACTTTCTCACCGCGTGCGATACCAGATACCCCGGTACGTACGGTTTCGAGTACACAGCCAGCACCGATGGATTCGATAAAGGCTTCGAGCTTGTCACTGGTTCCAGTCAGCTGGATGGTGTAAACGCTTGGGCTAACGTCAACAATCTGGCCGCGGAAGATGTCGGCAGTACGTTTGATTTCAGCACGTTGTGCACCAATCGCTTTGACTTTAATCAGCATCAGCTCGCGCTCAATGTGCGGGCCTTCTGACAGGTCAACCAGCTTAACCACTTCTACCAGTTTGTTGAGCTGCTTGGTGATCTGTTCGATCTTGCGCTCGTCGCCGGTGGTGGTCATGGTCATGCGCGACAGGGTTTCGTCTTCTGTTGGCGCGACCGTTAAGGTTTCGATGTTGTAGCCGCGCTGTGCAAACAGACCTACAACGCGGGACAAAGCACCTGGCTCGTTTTCAAGCAGGATTGAAATAATATGTCTCATGATCAGGTACGCTCCGTCTTGCTCAGCCACATATCACGCATGGAGCCGGTTGGCACCTGCATTGGATATACGTGTTCGGTTTCATCAACTGCTACGTCGAGGAATACCAGACGGTCGTTGTACTTGCCGAAGGTGTCTTCAAGCGCTTGTGGCAACTGATCGCGATCGGTCACACGGATACCCACGTGGCCATACGCTTCTACCAGCTTAACGAAGTCAGGCAGTGACTCCATGTAGGAGTGTGAGTGACGACCTTCGTAGTTCATGTCCTGCCACTGGCGAACCATGCCCAGTGAGCCGTTGTTCAGACACAGAATTTTTACCGGAATGCCGTACTGCAGACAGGTCGACAATTCCTGGATGTTCATCTGAATCGAACCTTCACCGGTCACACAGACGACCATGTCATCCGGGAAGTTCATCTTGATGCCCATGGCCGCCGGGAACCCAAAGCCCATAGTGCCCAGACCACCTGAGTTGATCCAACGGTTTGGCTTGTCGAATTTGTAGTACTGTGCAGCGAACATCTGGTGCTGACCTACGTCAGAGGTGATGAAGGCATCACCTTTGGTGGCAGTCCACATGGCCTCGATCACTTCCTGCGGCTTCATCAGCTGGCTGTCGTTTTTCTCGTAACGACCGCCATGACGCTCACGCCATTCGTTGATCTGTTTCCACCAGGTTTCCAGTGCTTCTGCATCGGGTGTTTCGTTGGCTTCGTCGAGCAATGCCATCATTTCGTCCAGAACCGCACCTACCGGGCCAACAATTGGCACGTCAGCGATGATGGTTTTAGAGATTGATGATGGGTCAATATCGACGTGGATGATTTTTGCATCCGGGCAGAACTTGCTGGTCGCATTGGTTACGCGGTCGTCAAAACGCGCACCAATACAGATAACAACGTCTGCGTTGTGCATGGTCATGTTGGCTTCGTAAGAGCCGTGCATGCCCAGCATGCCGATAAAGCGCTCGCCAGTGCCCGGATACGCACCCAGACCCATCAGGGTGTTAGTGCATGGGAAGTTCAGACGATCAACCAGCGCACGCAGTTTGTCGGAGCTGCCATCAATGATGACACCACCACCGGAGTAGATTACCGGACGCTTAGCAGCCAGCAGCAACTCAACGGCCTTTTTAATCTGACCTGAGTGACCACGCTGTGGCGGCGTATAGGAACGCATTTTAATTTTCTTCGGATAGACGTACTCGTAACGCTCGTTTGGCATCGTCATATCTTTCGGAATATCGATCACAACCGGACCAGGGCGACCGGTGTTGGCGATGTAGAAAGCCTTAGCAACGATCTCTGGAATGTCTTCAGGACGACGAACCGCAAAGCTGTGCTTAACGATAGGACGCGATACACCCAGCATATCGGTTTCCTGGAAGGCGTCGTCGCCCACTAAGTGGCTCATTACCTGACCAGAAATAACGACCATAGGGATGGAGTCTGTAAAGGCCGTCGCAATACCCGTAATGGTGTTTGTTGCGCCCGGACCAGAAGTAACCATCACCACGCCCGCTTTACCCGTCGCGCGCGCATAACCATCAGCCATGTGAGCAGCGGCCTGCTCATGACGGACGAGTACGTGCTTCACCGCGCTCTGCTTGTACAGCGAGTCGTAAACGTGAAGCAGCGAACCGCCCGGATAACCATAAACGTATTCAACACCTGCTTCGTGAAGTGCACGAACCAGCATGTCTCCGCCGGAAATTAATTCCACCGTAAAATCCTCTGTTCTTGTGCTCACCGTTGAGCACGAGTTACGTATGTTCGAGTCGGGTCTGCACCAACAACAGCTCAAACGGAACCGTTGGGGCAATCCCTTAAAAGGCTGGATGAGTCACTCTTAGTTCGTCATCAGATACCGGGTGCCTGGTCCAGGAAACCGGGGTCAGGGCCGGACACGGAGGGTAACCGCATCAAAGGCCATGTATGACAATCACCGCGCTCCGGGTGTGTAGCATTGGGTGAGCTGTCATTTATGGCGTTTATTCTATCAGTACTTGATCAATGTGTGAACCACCAAACCCCTGTAAAATCAAGGCTCAGGCCGGTTTTTATCACTGTATTTAATAAGGTTTCAGCAACGGTATTATCCAGTCTGAAAACGGGGCAGGTTTGACGCTTTCCAGATCAGGCTGACCTGACGACCGGTGACACCATCACGACGATATGAAAAATACCCACTTTCGTCTTCGAAAGTGCAGATCCCTCCTCCGTGCACACTGCCAATTCCCGCACGGATGAGCTGCCAACGAGCCAGCTCAAAGAGATCTGCATACCAGCGATCTCCCTCTCCGTTGCGAAAGCAGGTTTCGGGCGCACCGGGAAAGGCAGCTTTAACTTCAGGGCCAACTTCAAAGGCTTCAAATCCGATCGCCGGGCATAAGTAAGCACTTACCTGAGATGCATCAGAGAACTCGTTGAGTGTGTTGAGCAAGACGCCCGATGCCAGGCCGCGCCAACCGGCATGGGCAGCAGCGACCTTGTCGCCGCTCTGATCACAGAACAACACGGGCAGACAGTCGGCCGTCATCACAGCACAGGCGATACCTGCTTCGGTGGTGGCGGCCGCATCGGCTTCTGGGATTACTCTGAGTGAGTCAGCGGTTGCCTGAAATACCTCAACACCGTGCACCTGCTTCAGCCACTGGATGCCTGAAACGCCGGGCAAAGCATCGAGCAGCGTCGCTCGATTAGCGGCCACGGATTCGGGTAAATCACCCACATGATCGCCAAGGTTAAATCCGTTATACGGCGCTAACGAAACGCCGCCGCGCCGACCCGAATAGTATGCGTGAACGCCTTCCGGCAATGGCCATTCGGGTTGGTGCAGGTCGATCATTAATAGTCGTCCTGCAAGGCTTCGTCGTCGGCCAGTGTATTCAGCAGTTCAACAAAATCATCCGGGAGTTCGATTTCCCATTCCATGATTTCTTCGGTACGCGGGTGAATCAGCGTCAGGGCTTTTGCATGAAGTGCCTGTCGTGGAAATTTCGCCAGCATTTCGCGTAACTCTGGGCTGACGCCTTTCTTCAGTCGGGTACGGGCAGCGTACGTGGCATCACCAACGAGAGGATGGCTGATGTGCGACATGTGCACACGAATCTGGTGCGTGCGGCCAGTTTCCAGCTTGCAGCGAATGTAGGTATGCGACGGAAACTTATGCAAAACACGATAGTGAGTGACCGCTTCTTTACCCATGGGGCTAACGGCCATCTTGGTGCGTTGCGTACCGTGACGGCCAATCGGTTCATCGACTGTACCACCCGCCACCATGTGCCCTTGCACTACCGCCTCATACTCACGTCCCATGCTGCGATCCTGCAGTTGAGCGACGAGATGCGTCTGAGCCTGTAATGTTTTGGCAACTACCATCAGGCCGGTGGTGTCTTTATCAAGGCGATGAACAATGCCGGCACGGGGAATATTAATCAGCTCAGGGCAGTGAAAAAGTAAGCCGTTGAGTAAGGTACCGGTACGATTACCTGCGGCAGGATGCACCACGAGGTTGGTCGGTTTGTTCAGTACCAGAATGTCATCATCCTCGTAGACGATATCCAGCGGGATATCTTCTGGCTCCCATTCGCCCTCGGCCTCAAGCTCGGCGGTTAAGGTCAGGGTCTCACCACCAACCACCTTATCGCGCCCCCGGACAGATTTGCCGTTCACCAGCAGCTGGCCATCTTTGATCCATTGCTGCAGGCGCGAGCGTGAGTAATCAGGGAAGAGCTTGGCGGCCACCTGATCAAGGCGTTTGTTGCCCTCTTCATAGGGAACTTCAATGGTGTGGTCTATCTGGTCAGACATAGGAAACCTTTAATGTGCGCGACGGATGATGATGACGCGCAGGTGTGTTCTAATACGGCGTATCGCGAAATTATATAGATGTATGAGAATGCACTCCATAAAGTCCATCCTGTTGGCACTGATCACAGCGTCTTTTCTTTCAGCCGGCCTGAGCGCCTGCTCTTCGAACCCTGAACGTGAAGTACGTACCGAAGCCGAGTACTACGAAGAAGCCCGCGAGGCCATCGACGACGATAACATGCTGATCGCGGAAGACCGCCTGAAGCGACTCGAAAGCGAGTATCCGTTCGGCCAATACGCAGAGCAAGCTCAGCTTGAGCTGATTTACGTCAGCTTCAAGATGTCAGACATGGAAGGTGTTCTGGCCAAATCTGAACGCTTTATCCGTCTTCACCCGCAACACCCGAAAGTTGATTACGCTTACTATATGCGCGGTCTGGCAACCTATGAGCTGGGTTTTGCCTTCGTCGAGCGCTACCTGAGTGATGAAACAGAGTACCGTAACCCGGTGCCCCTGCAGGATTCATTCGCGTATTTCTCTGAGTTGCTGCGCCGCTTCCCTGACAGCGAATACAACGCCGATGCACGTGCCCGCATGGTTTACCTGCGTGAACGTCTGGCCAGCTATCAGATCAACGTCGCTAAGTATTATATGAAGCGTCATGCTTATCTGGCTGCGGCAAACCGCTGTGAAGAAGTTCTGATCCACTACCAGAAGACGCCGTATGTTAAAGACGCGCTGGCGATCATGACTGAGGCTTACCAGCTGCTGGAAATGGACGAGCTGGCTGAGAAGTCACTGGCGCTGTTGAAGCTGAACTATCCGGATCACCCACAACTGGTGGATGGCCAGCTGGAAGAAAGTGGACTGGCAGATGTCGACCGTCGCAGCTTCTGGAACATCATCAGCTTTGGCCTGATCGACTGATCAGCTCCCTGATTTTCACCCTGCCAGCCCTCTGACCCGCCCGGCTGGCAGGAAAAATGAATTTTTTGTTACCCAAACGTGCTGTTTCGCCGATAAATATTGACAGATAGCCGAACCAAGCCCATAGTCCATCTGGCAAGAAAGAAAGTCTCCTGTCTAAATACTCCATCTCGATGTCAGTTAGCTGTAATACCTCGGTTTGTAGTTTCTAAGTTCAGCCTTATTTCATGCTTTATCGTCCTCAGCGTGGCTTTGTGTCATGAGGGACACCACTGAATACAATCCGAAAGGTACAAATTATGTCTGATAAAACAACTGGCACAGTAAAATGGTTCAACGAATCTAAAGGTTTCGGCTTCATCGAGCAGGAATCTGGCCCTGACGTTTTCGCTCACTTCAGCGCGATCACTGGTTCTGGCTTTAAAACTCTGGCTGAAGGCCAGCGTGTTGAGTTCACTGTAACTCAAGGTCAGAAAGGCCCTCAGGCTGAGAACATCGTCGCTCTGTAATCAGAACGTGATGCATAAAAAAGCGCAGTCGGGAAACCGACTGCGCTTTTTTTGGTCTGCATTTCCGTTACTGCGGCGTGCGCACTACCATCAGGCGCAACTCTGTCATATCTTCAAGAGCATAGCGAATGCCCTCCCGGCCAATGCCTGAGTCTTTTACACCGCCGTATGGCATATGGTCGACGCGCCAGCTCGGCACATCACCAATCACGACACCACCGACTTCCAGCTCATCCCAAGCTTTCTGTGCTTTATACAGATCGCGGGTGAAGATACCCGCCTGCAGACCGTAGCGGCTGTCGTTTACTTTATTCAGAACAGCGTCGTAATCATCAAACGGCTCTAAAATAGCCACGGGGCCAAACGCTTCTTCCGCGCTGAGTTCGCAATCCGCTGGTACGTTTTCCAGCAAGGATGCCTGCAGCATATTGCCGTCACGCTCACCACCACACAGTAAGGTCGCACCGCGATCCAGAGCGTCTTTAATCCAGCCATGCAGACGTTCCGCTTCGCCTTCGGAAATCATCGGACCAATAAAGGTTTCCGGATCTTTCGGATCACCACTTTTCAGCGCTTTGGTTTTGGTCAGCAGTTTTTCTTTGAATTTGTCATACACATCGCTGTGCACATACAAGCGCTGAACACCGATGCAGCTCTGACCCGACTGGTAGAAAGCACCGATGATGACACGGGCAACCGCATCATCGAGATCCCAGTCGTTATCGACAACACATGCAGCGTTGCCACCGAGTTCCAGCACGACCGGCTTTTTACCAGCACGGGCTTTCAAAGCCCAGCCAACTTCAGGAGAACCGGTAAAGCTCAGAAGCTTCAGGCGGTCGTCTTCGGTAAGCATATCGGCACTGTCACGGCGACACGGCAGAATAGAAAACGCCCCTTTAGGGAGATCCGTTTCTGCGAGAATTTCACCAATCACCAGAGCGCCAATCGGTGTCATGCTGGCTGGTTTCAATACGAACGGGCAACCCGCCGCAATCGCCGGAGCGACTTTATGTGCAGCCAGGTTCAACGGGAAGTTAAACGGGCTGATAAATGCGCACGGGCCGATAGGCACGCGCTGAGTCATACCACGATAGCCTTTGGCGCGCGGACTGATATCCAATGGCAGAGTCTCGCCCAGCATACGCGGTGTTTCTTCCGCCGCGATTTTAAAGGTGTCGATTAAGCGACCTACTTCGCCTTTCGCATCGTTAATCGGTTTACCGGCTTCAATACACAAGGCTTCGGCCAGTTCGTCAGCGCGCTCGGTAAAGCGTTTCACACAATGCTCAAGAACAGCCTGACGTTCATAAACCGTCATTTTACGCATCGCTTCGGCTGCGCCTTCGGCCGCTGCAATGGCTTCATCCAGAACATCCGGCGTCGCCAGTGGCACTTCGTAAGCGACTTCTCCGCTGTATTTATCGGTAACTTTCAGGTCTGTATTGGCGTATACCGCTTCGCCTGCGAGATAGTAGGGATAGGTCTTACTCATGTCAGATCACCAGTTGCGAGAGTGCATTTCGTATCGGTTCAGGAATTGGGACGGATTTATTGGCCGCGCGTTCCACAAATACGTGAATAAAGTCGCCAAAGGCACAGGCCTGATCTTCGCCTTCTTTGAAGATAGCGACACCATAGGTCACTGAGCTGTTGCCCAGCTTGTTGACTCTCAGGCCAACTTCGATGGCGTCTGGGTAGGCAATCGGGGCAAGGTAATTACAATGTGAATTGACCACGAAACCAACAATCGGCGCATCATGAATATCCAGCCCACCCTCTTCGATTAAATGGCGGTTAACTGCCGAATCAAAATAAGAATAGTAAGTCACGTTGTTAACGTGGCCGTAGATATCGTTATCCATCCAGCGGGTAGTAATAGGGACGAACTTTTTATAGTCACTGCGTGACAGCGGTTTTTCACTGCTCATGGGTCATCCTCTTTTCAAAATTAATAAGCTGCGGTGTAAATAGCCAGCGCATCCGCTTCGGTGACTTCGCGCGGATTATTAATTAGCAAACGTTGCTGCAGCATGGCTTCACTGGCCAGCATAGGAACAGCATCTTCCGGGATGTCACACTCCCGCAGCCTCATTGGCAGGCCGGTCTCTTTGATCCGCTGTTCAAGCCAGGCGATCAGAGTGTTAGTAACGTCCTCATCGCTGCTCCCGGCTGATTTTTCTGAGAAATCAGCTCCCATAATATAGGGCGCTAATTCCGCGTACTGTGCTGCCGCCTGTTTATCCGCTGCGTTAAACCGCATAACTTGCGGCAATACGAGGGAATTACTCAGACCATGCGGAATATGGAAATGACCACCCAGTGGATACGCCAGTGCATGTACTGCCGCCACTGGCGCATTGGCAAATGCCTGACCAGCATACAGCGCACCGAGCAACATATTACTGCGCGCTTCGAGGTTGTGCCCTTCGTTAACAGCAGCCATGAGGTTCGATGACAACAGGCGCAGCCCTTCTTTCGCCAGCATGTCGGACACAGGGTTTTTCTTATGCACAGAGGTGTAGGCTTCAATAGCGTGCACCATGGCATCAATGCCGGTCGCTGCCGTAACGTGCGCTGGCAGGCCTTTGGTCAGCTCGGCATCTAATAAAGCAATGTCGGGCTGTAAAACGGGAGAAACCACGCCCGCCTTAGTCGTTGCACCTGTGGTAACGATAGCGATGGGAGTAACCTCAGAGCCTGTGCCTGCCGTAGTAGGCACCTGCAATAAAGGCAGACGTTTACCACGTGCATTGCCAACACCGTACATATCGCTTAACGGCTGTTTGCACTCTGGGTGAGCCAGTAAGGCCACCAGCTTGGCGACATCCATCGAGCTACCACCGCCAAATCCCACCACATAATCGGCTTTAGCAGCACGCGCCTGATTCGCGGCGTCGATGACCGTGCTGTCAGCCGGGTCGGCTTCAACGTCTTTAAACAGTGTTAACTGAATACCCGATTCTGAAAATGCTGGCAGTACGTCCTCAAGCAAGCCAATACTGATAATGCCCGGGTCAGTTACCAGCATGACGCTACGCGCACCCTGCTCTTCACAGATACTGGCCAGGCGCCGGGCTGAACCCGGCTCATTGATGATGGTGCGTGTCGTTGTAAACGTAAAAGCTGTCATTATTATTCTCTGCTGATTATTTAGTGGCGGACAAACTGCTCTGCTGTCAGGCCAAACAGGTTATCAGCCGACGTTTGTAGTACCTGGCGATGCAATTCTGCACGCGGCAGAATACGCTCAAAATAGAAACGCGATGAGGCCAGTTTCCCTTCATAAAAATCCTGATCGCCCGACTTTTCATCAAGCTTCTTCTGCGCTGTCAGCGCCATACGTAGCCAACCGTAAGCCAGAAGAACATACGATGAGAAATTCAGGAAGTCGGTCGCACAGGCGCCGATTTCTTCCGGATTATTGGCCGCACGCTTGATGATGTCCTGCGCCAGCTTACGCCAGTGAGCATTCATGGAAGTGAGTGCAGCGACTTGCTCACGCAAAGATTCATGCAGATCGTTCGCTTCGCATAAAGCGTCAATTTCGTCCTGCAATTTAGAAAGCTCGGCACCCTGATCGCCCATCACTTTGCGACGCATCAGATCCAATGCCTGAATACCGTTGGTGCCCTCATAAATCTGAGTGATACGACCATCGCGTACCAGTTGCTCCATGCCCCATTCGCGAATAAAGCCATGGCCACCATACACCTGCATGCCCAGGTTAGCGGCTTCTGCGCTCATATCAGTGAGGAAGGATTTCACAACCGGGATCAGCAGCGCAGCGCGCACTGCGGCCTTTTCACGTTCTTCAACGTCAGGATGGTGTTGCTCCATATCCAGATACTGAGCCGCTTCGTACGCAAGAATACGGCAGCCTTCGACCAACGTTTTCTGAGTCAGCAGCATACGGCGTACATCGGGGTGAACAATAATCGGATCGGCCGCTTTCTCTGGTGCTTTCGGACCAGAAAGCGAACGCGACTGTAAACGGTCAATAGCGTATTCGACGGCGCCCTGATACGCCATTTCAGCAACACCCAGACCCTGCAGGCCCACCTGGAAACGTGCATCGTTCATCATGGTAAACATGCACGCCAGACCGCGGTTTTCTGTACCGACAAGCCAGCCTTTAGCGTTATCAAAATTCATCACACAGGTTGCTGCGGCTTTGATGCCCATCTTGTGCTCTATCGAGCCGCATACCGCTGGGTTGCGGCTGCCGTCTTCGAGCACTTTTGGCACAAGGAAGAGCGAAATGCCTTTCACCCCAGGTGGTGCGTCCGGCAGGCGAGCCAGTACAAGATGAACAATATTGTCGGTCATGTCCTGCTCACCACCACTGATAAAAATCTTGGTGCCAGAGATTGCATAACTGCCGTCTGCCTGTGGCTCGGCTTTGGTGCGCAGCAGGGCAAGGTCAGTACCGGCATGAGGTTCGGTCAGACACATGGTGCCGGTCCATTCGCCGGAGACCATTTTCGGAAGATACGTATTTTTAAGCTCGTCGCTGCCATGCATGTTCAGCGCGAACACAGCACCGTCCGTCAGGCCGGTATACACACGGAACGACAGATTGGCGCTCATCATCATTTCCTGAAATGGCGCCGCCATCGATACAGGAAAGCCCTGACCGCCAAACTCTTCACTGCCGGTCATCGAGGCCCAGCCGTTTTCACAGAACTGCTGATACGCCTCTGGGAAACCCTCCGGTGTTTTTACTTCACCATTTTCAAAGTGAATCCCTTCTTCGTCACCACTACGGTTCAGCGGTGCCAGTACGCCCTCATTAAATTTTGCGCCTTCTTCCAGAACGGCATCGACAATTTCTGCCGTCAGATCATCACGACCGAGGCGGGCAAAATGTGAAGTAGCGTCGAGTACTTCGTGCAATACGAAACGCATATCCTGCAAAGGGGCTTTATAGGCTGTCATATCTGTAACCTGTTTTTAATTTATTATTTTCTGGGTATCAGTTAGCGATATCTGAAAACTTACCGCCACTTTCGGCGAGTTTTTTCAGCAACGGAGCTGGCGCACATGCCTCACCGAACTTATCGGTCAGTGCTTGTGTACGAGCAAGAATATCGCTTAAACCGCACTCATCGGCGTATGCCATAGGGCCGCCGCGCTCTTTCGGGAAGCCGTAACCATTCAGGTAGACCTTATCGATATCGGCACTGTTGCGGGCAATGCCCTCTTCAAGGATTTTCGCGCCTTCGTTCACCAGCGCAAGAATGCAGCGATCAACGATTTCCTCATCGCTGATATCTCGGCGGGTGAAGCCGGCTTTTTCTGAAGTTTCGACTATCAATGCTTCAACCGATTCGTCGACGATGGCCTCACGGCTGCCTTTTTCGTAGCGGTAGTATCCTTTACCTGATTTCTGACCGAAGCGCTCCTGTTCACAGAGCTGGTTGTCCACACGGACATTCAGTTCTTCAGGAGAGCCTTCAGGGAGCTGCACTCCCGAGAGCTGACGCGAGCGCCACTCAAGATCAATACCGACAACGTCGTACATACGGAACGGGCCCATCGCCATACCAAAGTTCTGCAATGCGCTATCGACCTGCGCTGGCAGTGCTCCCTCTAACAGCAGTCGGCGCGCCTGAAACACATAAGGCTCCAGCATGCGGTTACCGATAAAGCCATGGCAGTTACCTGCGACAACGGCGACTTTGCCAATGTGCTGGCCCAGATCTTCAGCCAGCTGCAGTACCGCAGGAGCAGTCTTCTCACCGCGAACAATCTCAAGCAGCTTCATAATGTGTGCTGGGCTGAAGAAGTGCAGACCGAGTACCTGCTCTGGGCGTGAAGTCGCCGCGGCAATGGCATCAACATCGAGATATGACGTGTTGGTCGCAAGGATAGCGTTCGCATTCAGCGTTTCATCCAACTGCTTGAAGATGGTTTTTTTCAGGTCGATATTTTCGTAGACCGCTTCAATCGCGAGCTGCACATCGGCAATGTCAGCGTAGTCTCCGCTCAGGCTGAAGCAGGCCAGGCGCTCGTCCGCCTGAGCCTGAGTGATACGCTCACGCTTTACCATGCCGGCATAGATGCCTTCGATGTAGCTCATAGCTTGCGCCCGTACGTCTTCGTTCAGGTCGAGCAGAGTCACTTTGATGCCTGCATTCGCGAATGAGATAGCAATGCCGCGGCCCATGGTGCCCGCACCAATCACTGCAACCTGCTGGATGTCGTTTACGCTTGAGGGGAGATTCGCTTGAGTCATATACCTTGCCTGTCCGGATTGTTATCCGGGTTACTATTGAGTTGTTATGCTTATTCGATCAGCTTCTGGGCTCATTCTGACCAAGATTGAAGAAGCACATGAAATTAAACATAGTGATATAGCTTATTGTGATGATGAATATCCGCAACTTTGACCTCAACCTGCTGGTCATCTTTGACGCCCTCATGCGCGAGCGCAACGTATCGCGGGTCGCCGACCAGCTGGCTCTGAGCCAGCCGGCCATCAGCAATGCTCTCAACCGCCTGCGCAGCCTGCTCGACGATCAACTGCTGATCCGCACCGCACAGGGCATGCAACCGACGGCACTGGCATTATCATTGGAAGGGCCGATACGTCAGGCCATTCAACAAATCGAGACCACGTTGTCCGGCGGTCATCAATTTGATCCTCAATCCAGCCGCCGCCGTTTTCGGATAGCGACTACAGACTACGCCGAACTGGCGCTGATGCCACGTTTATTGGCTTACATGCGCACAACGGCGCCCGGAATCGAATTCGACATTCTTGATCTGCCACCGGATACGCCGACGAAAGCGCTTGAAGATGGCAACTTAGACCTGTGCATCGGACGCTTCGGAGAGCTGCCGCCCCGCATTCGCCGCACAGGATTTCTGAAGGAGGATCTGGTTGTCGCCTATGACCCACAGCAACTGGACCTGACCTCCGGGCTGGATCTGGAACGATTTCTTGGCTTACGCCACATATGGGTATCGGGTGGGCAACACCGGGGGGTTGTCGATATGTGGCTGGACGATAACAACCTTGAGCGTGAGATCGTTCTTGTCACGCCCAATTACCTTGGCGCCACGCATCTCATCATTGGCAACGATATGGTCGTAGTGCTGCCAAAACGCATGGCCGACCAGTATGCAGGGCTGCTACCTATCGCGCTGGCTTCGCTGCCTCTGCCGATACCACCGTTTGATGTCGACATTATCACATCTTCCTTGCGGGGCGATGACCTCGCACTGGAGTGGCTTATCAGCACTTTACAGCAGGAATTTACTGAGATCTGACGGATGAACCGTCGCAACCCGCGTCGTTGACGGACTCGCACACTGGCAAATCCAGCCATATAGTTATACATTAGTTATACCAAACAACGTAGAAATGTATAACTTATGCACCTCGGGCTGATTCTCGGCGACCAGCTGACACACGACCTCGCAAGCCTTCGCGTTCTCGATCCGAAGGTGGACCGGCTGATCATGGCCGAAGTCCGCGATGAGGCCACCTACGTAAAACACCACAAACAGAAGATCGCTCTGCTCTTCAGCTCCATGCGCCATTTTGCACAGGAGTTGAGAGATGCGGGGTGGCAGGTGGATTACTACGAATACAACAGTCAGGGAAACTTCAAATCCCTGTTCGACGTAGTGAAGCACTATGCAAAAGAGTATTCGGCTGAGCGCCTGATCCTGACCCAGTGTGGTGAATACCGTTTGCAGAATGCGATGGACCGGGAATGGTCAAAATCACTGAACATCCCGGTCGATGTGTATGGCGACGATCGCTTTATCGCCACAACAAAAGAGTTCGCAGACTGGGCCGACGGTCGCAAGCAACTACGTATGGAATACTTTTATCGGGAAATGCGCCGTAAAACTGGTTACCTGATGAAAGACGACAACCCAGAGGGCGGACAATGGAATTACGACGCCGATAACCGCAAAAAGTGGGATGACAAAACTCCCTTTCCTAACCCTCCTGTGTTTGAACGCGATGATATCGACCGTGAAGTCATAGAGCTGGTCGAAAAGAACTTCGCAGATCACCCAGGCTCGCTCGATGAATTTCACTGGGCGACTACAAGAAGCCAGGCTTCAACCGCGCTAGGCTTTTTTATTCAGCATTGCCTCAGCAATTTCGGTGATTTTCAGGACGCTATGGTGCGCGGTGAAAAAGCCTTGTTTCATAGCCTGCTCTCTCCCTACCTGAACTGCGGATTACTGACAGCGAAACAAGTATGTGATGCTGCCCAACGTGCCTGGGACGAAGATCGTGCCCCCCTGAATGCAGTAGAAGGCTTTATTCGCCAGATTATCGGCTGGCGCGAGTACGTGCGAGGTATTTACTGGCTTCACATGCCCCGATACGCGAAACAGAACACGCTGAAGAACAAGCGCTCACTGCCCCGCTATTACTGGGATGGCGATACGAAGATGGCCTGCATGGCCGACTGTTTTAAAAACACATTTGATCATGCCTACGCACATCATATTCAGCGCTTAATGGTCACGGGTAACTTCGCGTTACTTACCGGAATTAAACCTGAAGAAATCTGTGACTGGTATCTCGCGGTATACGCCGATGCCTACGACTGGGTTGAGCTTCCCAACACACTTGGCATGGTCATGCATGCCGACGGTGGATATCTGGGGAGCAAGCCCTATGCAGCTTCCGGAAACTACATTCATAAAATGTCGGATTACTGCTCGCAATGCCATTACTCAGTCAAAACTCAGGTGGAGGAAGAGAGTTGTCCCTTTAACAGTCTGTACTGGCATTTTATCGACCGTCACCGTGAGGATTTCAAAAACAACCACCGTATGGGAATGATTTACCGGACCTTGGACAAAATGAAAGACGACAAGAAAGACCGGATTATTGCCCGTGCGGATGACCTTCTCAGTCGACTGGACGATCTTTGATATGCCCCATAAAAAAGTAAATCTTCCAGAGAAAAACTGTGCCTATTGCAAACGCCCTTTTTGCTGGCGGAGAAAATGGGCGCGTGACTGGGAAAACGTGCACTATTGCTCACAGCGCTGTAAGCGCGCTGCTAAATCAACACCCGCTGCAAATCTGTGCGCCAGCGCGAGTGTGGAGGACGAGTTCTGATGCAAAAGACGACTCAAGTATTATGGCTGCGGAATGATCTGCGCCTCCATGATCATGAGGGGTTTCGGCTGGCCGTAGAACACGGCGCCCCTCTCGCTGTCATTTATATTTTACCTGAGCATTGGCTGAATACAGATGATGATGGCATGAGTAGGCTGGGAAGCGCGAAAGCACATTTCCTGCGAGCCTCATTGATTGATCTTCATCGACAGCTTGAAGATCAGACCATTAACTTCAATATGTATCATGGTCACCCAGTCGACATCATTACTCGACTCAGAGATGAGCTGTGTGGCGACATAAGGCTGCTCACCTCGGATGCGCAGGCCCCTGAAGAACAAGAGTGGCTGGAAGCGGTTAAAGAATACGACATTGATCTGGTGACCTACGAAAGTCAGACACTCTTCAGTCAGGCACAAATGGCCACCTTACTGAACGACTTTCCTGCATCTTTTTCTAAATTCAGAAAAACGGTCGAAAAAAGACCAGAGCTTTTTTATATCCCTGAAAGCGCAGAAACAACCCGCCTTCACATCCATGAACAACCACTGAGAACCAGTGCCTCTATCAGCTGGCCAGGCAGCGAATACGCGGTTTCACTCGGCTGTCATGGAGGAGAAAGACCAGGGATAGAGTGGCTAAGTCGTTATGTGTGGGACGATAAAGCCATCACTCATTATAAAGAAACGAGGAACGCACTGACCGGTGAGAACTTCAGTAGTCGTCTCAGTCCGTGGCTTGCCTGGGGCTGTCTATCGCCGCGTTATATCTGGCATGAAATACTTAAGTTTGAAGCCAGCTATGGTGAGACAGAGCATACCTACTGGCTCAGATTCGAACTGCTCTGGCGGGAGTACTTCCACTGGTCAATGCGAGTGCATGGCGACCGATTGTTTGCACGCTCAGGAATCCAGAGAAAGAAAATCGAAGCTTCAGACAATAGTGTCCACTGGCAAGCCTGGTGTAATGCCAGTACGGGCGTCCCTATGATTGATGCAGGACTGCGCGAGCTAAGACATACCGGCTTTGTTTCAAACCGCCTGCGCCAGAATATGGCCAGCTACTTTATTCACCAACTTAAGCTGGACTGGCGACTGGGTGCCCGCTGGTTTGAGATGTATCTGTGCGACTTTGACGTTGCCAGTAACTATGGAAATTGGGCCTACCTTGCAGGTGTCGGTCACGACCCAAGACCCGTTCGTGAGTTCAACCTGAACAAACAGCTTCATCAATATGATCCAGAACTCAGTCATATCAGGCGGTGGTGCCCGGAAATAGAAGAGAATAGTCTGCAGGACGTTCTTGATCATCAGGCAGGAAGAAAACTTCTCGCGTCCTTCCCTCCGCCCGTCGTTACCGTACCCGCTTTTGATATTAAATCATGACGCAAATAGTATGGTTTAAGCGTGACCTGCGCTTACAGGATCACTCTGCACTCTGGCACGCTGCGCAATCGGGAACGGTACTGGCACTCTATATTTTTGAGCCTGATTACTGGCAATTGGATGACACCAGTCAACGCCAGTGGGCATTCACACGGGAAGCCCTGATCGATCTGAATCAACAACTGAAAAGGCTCGGTGGCGAACTCATCTGTATGAGCGGAGATGCGGTGCTTCGTTTTAATAAGCTGACAGAAGTTCTGAACATTCAGGGGATTCACAGCCATGAAGAAACTGGCAATCTCTGGACTTTCTCACGTGATCTGAAATTAAAAAAGCTACTTAAGAAATCCAATATTCCGTGGACAGAATACCCGCAGAACGGCGTGCGACGGCCTAACCGTAATCGCGATGACTGGGCATCCCACTGGAATCAATGGATGACGCAGACGCAATATCCAATACCCGATCACATTAATTTCCTGACCCTTGATCGAAACGAGAATTTTCTGAAACCCGAACAACTTCCAGAGCGTATTTCCTGCCAGCTGCCTTCTGTGCAGCAGCCGCAAAAAGGAGGGCGTGAAGAAGGTGTAAAAATACTCTCGGACTTTCTGAACCAACGCGGCGAATACTACCGTGGCTCAATCAGCTCTCCATTAACAGCAGAAAATGGCTGCTCACGGTTAAGCCCTTATCTGGCAGTGGGTTGCATCGGTATGCGCGAGCTTGTGCAGGCGGTTCAAAACCGGCGGCGAGCAGCGGAAGGGCGTTGGAAGGCGAGTCTGTCGGCATTTGAATCCCGGCTGTGGTGGCACTGCCATTTTATTCAGAAGCTCGAAGATCAGCCGGATATGGAAATTCAGAATCTTCATCCACTGACAGAGCAGCTCAACCGCCCTTTCGATGAGGAAAAATTCGAGGCCTGGAAAACAGGCAACACTGGCTGGCCGATGGTCGATGCCTCCATGCGCTACTTAATTGCCAACGGCTGGGTAAACTTCCGCATGCGTGCCATGCTGATTTCGATCGCATCCTACCCCCTAGCTCTGCCCTGGCAACCTGTGTCGCGCTATCTGGCATCTCTGTTTACCGATTATGAGCCGGGCATTCACTATCCGCAGGTGCAGATGCAGGCAGGGACTACCGGGATTAATATTCCGCGCATGTACAACCCTATCCTTCAGGCGCAACGACTGGATGCCAAAGGTCTGTTTGTACGTCGTTGGGTGCCCGAATTACAGCATGTCTCAGATCAATGGATCTTCGAGCCCTGGTTAATGCCACGAGCAATTCAGGAAAATTCACACTGTATTATTGGCGAAGACTACCCTGCTCCTCTGGTCGACTTCGCCGCGGCAACCCGACGAGCCAGAGCCGACCTGAAATCCGTTCGTGACTCTGAATTCTTTACCACTGCTCAGGTAATCGGTGAAAAGCATGGCTCGCGAAAGCGTAATTCAAGCCGACGAATGACAGGCAAAAAAAAGGCCCGCGATGCGGGCCAAATGACGTTGTTTTAAACAGCGAACTTTACAGGTCCTTCAACGCCGAAATTGTATCCTGCAGAACCTTCTTAGCATCGCCTGCCACCATGAGTGAGTTATCACGGATGAAGAGTTCGTTAGGAATACCTGCAAAGCCAGGTGACAGACCACGTTTAACAACAACGACAGTCTTAGCATGGTGTACATCAAGAATTGGCATACCGAAGATAGGTGAATTCGGATCTTCTGCAGCCGCTGGGTTAACAACGTCGTTCGCACCCAGAACAATCGCAACATCAGTCTGCGAGAATTCAGGGTTGATCGCGTCCATTTCTACCAGCTGATCGTACGGTACTTCCGCTTCCGCCAGCAGTACGTTCATGTGGCCCGGCATACGACCGGCAACCGGGTGAATTGCGTATTTAACTTTCGCACCCTGCTTCTCCAGCATACCAGCCAGTTCACGTGTCGCGTGCTGAGCTTGTGCAACCGCCAAACCGTAACCCGGAACAAATACAACGTTCTGAGCGCCATCAAGCAGCATCGCCAGTTCGTCAGCGGAAGAGAACTTCACTTTGCCTTCGTAGAAAGCATCGTTTTCTGAACGGCTTACGCCTGAGCTTTCAGACATAGAGCCACCGAACAGAACGTTCGTCAGTGAGCGGTTCATTGCTTTACACATGATGCTGGTGAGGATGATACCGGATGCGCCTACCAGAGAACCGGTAATGATCAGGCCATTGTTGCCCAGCACGAAACCCGCAGCCGCACCCGCCAGACCTGAGTAGGAGTTCAGCAGTGCAACCACTACCGGCATGTCTGCGCCACCAATTGGCATTACCAGACAGATACCCAGAATCAGACACAGAATAATCAGACCCGCGATCAGCAGATCAGAGTTAACAGGATCAACCGCAGCAAAGTAAGCTGCACCCGCCAGCAGAGCTGCCAGGCTCAGTTTTACAATCCACTTGAACAGGCGGACCTGCTTAGCGTCGCCGATTTTTCCTTTTAGCTTACCAACCGCGATAAAAGAACCGGTCAGAGTCACAGCACCGATCAGAATCGACAGAATAACGGCGATAGACCAATCGTACGTAGGAACAAACTGACCCATCTCAGCCAGCTTCTGGCTTTCAAGGTAGTTAGCCGATGCCACCAACAGGGATGCACCACCACCGATACCGTTCAATGCAGCAACCAGTTCTGGCATATCTGTCATTGCGACTTTCTTGGCGATAAACGCACCGATTGCACCGCCGATCAGCACACCAATAATGATGGATTCGTAGCTGACAACGTTATTGTCGAGCAGCGCAGCAATAATCGCCACCAGCATACCCGTTGCCGACATCTGGTTACCACGAACCGCTGTCTTTGGCTTGGTCATGCCTTTAATGCCGAGAATAAAGAGTACGGCGGCGACCAGATAACCGATGTTAATTACAGTTTCCATGAATTAATCGCCCCTTACTTCTTTTTAAACATGTTGAGCATGCGGTCGGTAACCATAAAGCCCGCCACAATATTGATGGTCGCCAGCGCGATCGCTGCAACACCCAGAACCGTCGACAGGACCGTCGTGTGCTCGCTGCCGCCAGAACTGATGATGGCACCCACAACAACAATGCCCGAAATAGCGTTAGTACCACTCATAAGCGGCGTGTGCAGAGTTGGCGGTACTTTGTTAATCACTTCCACACCAACGAATACAGCCAGCACAAAAATCGTGAGGCTCAGGATAAACATTTCCATAAGACTACTCCTTACGCGTTACCAGCCAGTTGAGCACTGAGCCCTTCGTGTTTTACTTCACCGTCTTCGGTTACCAGGGTAGCCGCGACGATATCGTCTTCCATATTTACAGACAGGTCACCTTCGTCCGCCATGTTCAGCAGGAAGGTAGAAATGTTTTTGGTCAGAAGCTGGGAAGCATGCACAGGAACACGACCCGGGTGGTCGGTATAACCGATGATCGTCACGCCATCGAGGTATACTTTGTCGTTCGCCACAGTGCCTTCGACGTTACCGCCACGCTCTGCTGCCAGATCGACAATCACTGAACCTTTTTTCATGTAGTGCAGCATGTCTTTGGTGATCAGACGAGGAGATGGCTTACCTGGAATAGCAGCGGTCGTAATTACCAGATCTGCCTGAGAGATCTTGGTGGTCATCTGCTCACGCTGCTTACGATAAAATTCTTCTGATTTCTCGCTAGCGTAACCAGAGCTGTTGCCTTCTTCCGTTTCAAGGTCGAATTCAACGAATTTAGCGCCCAGAGATTCAACCTGCTCACGTACTTCGGCACGCGTATCGTACGCTTCTACAACAGCACCCAGACGACGGGCAGTAGAAATAGCCATCAGACCGGCAACACCTGCACCGATTATGAATACTTTAGCCGGGTGGATGGTGCCCGCTGCAGTCATCAGCATCGGGAAATACTGAGGCAGAGCCATAGCGCCGGTCAGTACAGAACGGTAACCGCTGATTGCACCCATCGAGCTGAGTACGTCCATAGACTGTGCACGGGTTGTACGTGGAATAAATTCCAGAGCGAAAGAGCGTACTTTCTGTGCCGCCAGCTTTTCTACCATTGGCAGATTAAACCAGGCGTCCATCAGGCAGATCAGCGTGCTGTTTTCTTTCAGCAGAGGCAGCTCTTCTTCCTGAGGGTTGCGCACTTTCAGAATAATATCGGCTTGCTCATAAAGAGACTCTGCAGACGGGGCAATGCTTGCACCGCATGCACGATATTCTTCGTCACCAAAGTGTGCGCCATCGCCTGCACCCTCCTGAACAACGACTGAAAAGCCTTTGTCCAGTAGTGCCTGTATACCCGAAGGTATAATGGCAACCCGGGCTTCCCCAGGATAAATTTCCTTAGGTACACCAATCAGCATGGTTAGTACTCCTGTTAATTTAAATTTAAAGTCTGAAGTTTTTAAAACAAACAAGAGCCGCCTGCGGTCAGGTTACTGACTGCATAAGCGGCTTTTTTGTAAATATGGAATTAACTACATGAAACGTCTGTCAGCCAAAGGAACGGCGTTGCTCCTGTCGTTCCTGGTGGTGAGTTTCGCCTGAGGTCTCCTTGCCGGCGACTGCCTGCAACCCCAGAGTAGTCAGAGTATGACGACGAATATCCTGCAGCAGATGTGCGTTATCTACCAAAGATTCACCGTAAGAAGGCACCAGAGCCTTCAGTTTTGATTTCCAACCACCGTCCATACGCATACGGAAACAGCGCTCTAATACTTCGATCATAGCCTGGGCAGCCACGGATGCACCCGGAGATGCACCCAGTAACGCAGCCAGAGTACCGTCTTCAGCAGCAACCAGTTCGGTGCCGAACTCAAGCTTGCCGCGGCCTTTTTCATCTTTCTTAATAATCTGCACGCGCTGACCAGCATGTGCCAGCGTCCAGTCTTCTGCTTTAGCAGAAGGCAGGTATTGTTGGAGTGTTGCAACACGGTCTTTGTGTGACTGCATTACCTCGCTAATCAGATAGCGGGTCAGATCCATGTTATTCAGGCCTACGTCGATCATGGGTTTCAGATTATTAGCGCTGACGGATTTTAACAGATCTAGACGTGATCCTGCCTTAAGAAATTGCGTTGTGAACCCAGCATATGGCCCGAACAACAATGCAGGTTTGCCATTAATGATACGTGTGTCGAGGTGTGGCACCGACATAGGAGGTGCTCCAATGGCTGCTTTGCCGTACACCTTGGCATGATGCTGTTTAATTACATCTTCGTTCTGGCATACCAGCCACTGCCCTGATACCGGGAAACCGCCGTAGCCTTTACTTTCAGGAATATCTGATTTCTGCAGCAGCGGTAACGCACCACCACCAGCACCCAGGAATACAAATCCTGCCGTGATCGCTTCTTTCTTACCTGTGCTGCGATTTTTGATAGTAACGTGCCAGTTGTTGCCGCCGTTCTTTTTCAGTGCGGTAACTTCATGGCCAAGACGCAGGTCAAAATCATTTTGCTTTTCCAGGCTGGCGACCATGTTGCGGGTAAGAGAACCGAAATCAACGTCAGCACCGTAAGCAACGCGTGTCGCTGCAACAGGCTCGCCGTCAGCGCGCTCACCCATCACGAGTGGCATCCACTCGGTCAGGGTCTGAGTATCTTCGCTGTACTCAATGTCAGCAAACAGGTGATGGTCTTTCAGCTTTTCGTAACGCTTGCGCAGAAACTCAACATTCTCTTTGCCCCAGACAAAGCTGATATGCGGCGTTGAATTAATAAATTGATCGGGGGATGGCAAGTCGCCAGATTCGACGAGAGACGACCACAGCTGCTGAGAGATTTCGTAATTGGCATTGATAGTGAGCGCTCGTTCGATAGCTACATTGCCATCAGCACCCTGAGGTGTGTAATTGAGTTCGCAGTAGCCCGCGTGACCTGTACCGGCGTTATTCCAGCCGTCAGTACTTTCGGCTGCAACCTGATCCAGGCGCTCTACCATCAGGATATTCAACGAAGAATCCAGTTTCTTTAGTAATGTCGCCAGTGTTGTGCTCATTACGCCACTGCCCACGAGCAGTGCATCTACTTTATTCGTTGCCATCTTGATTTCTCCAGTAGGCGAAGATCATATTGTCCGATTAGCGCGGGTGTGCGCAGTGACTACCGGGCTTGTGGCCCTGACTGTCTTAATATGTGCCTATGATACAACGAACGCTGAACAGCTAATCTGTATAGTTTTTTATTATAAGTATAAGTCAGAGCTTATAGATAAATGTTTGCGTATCCATACGGGTTATACGAAAGTCAGGTTGTGGACAAGCGGCAGCCTTACCCTGCCGCGGAGAGGAGATACTTTCAGGAGGCCTCGGCAGCGCCTTCGGTAGGTGGGTGGAAGCCTTCCTTCCCGTATAACTCTGATAACAACCTTGCTTCGCCATTCGGCTGCACCATACGCGCATGATGCCGCTGTAACTGGCGTGGGTCTTCAACACCGCAGCTGTGTGCGATGACACCGACTTCGTTAACAAGAGTACGGGCAAAGTGAGCGACTCGCTCCGCCTTGTCTGTCGGAACCAGACCACGCTGCAGCCTGGGGTCGTGGGTTGTGATACCGGTCGGACAGGTATTTTTATTGCACTGCAGAGCCTGAATGCAGCCCAGTGCGAACATAAAGCCACGTGCCGACGTTACAAAGTCTGCACCGACACAGATTGCCCAGGCCACCCGGTCGGGCGTGATCAGTTTGCCTGAGGCTATAACTTTTATCCGTGGACGTAATTCGAATTCATCAAGGGTATCCACAAGCATAGGGAGCGCCTGAGCCAGCGGAAGACCCATGTAATCGATTAACGATTGGGGTGCCGCGCCGGTACCACCCTCAGCGCCATCTAAGGTAATAAAGTCAGGCGCACTGTCTTTGCCGCGCAGATGAATCTCACGACACAAGTCCCGTATCCAATCATTGCCCCCCAGTACGACTTTGAACCCGGTAGGCTTACCCGTAATGTCGCGCACATGGTTAATCATATCGAGCAGATCACTGACTGAGCGGACTTCCGGCTGGCCATTAGGACTGATTGAGTCCTCCCCAACCGGGATATGTCGGATCGCTGCAATCTCTTCGCCGACTTTGGCGCCGGGCAGAATACCGCCTTTTCCGGGCTTGGCCCCCTGGCTCAGTTTGATTTCAAACATTTTCACCTGAGGACGATGTGCGATTTCTATCAGCTTTTCGTCGTCCAGCGAGCCGTCTTCTTTCCGTACTCCGTACTTCGCGGTGCCAATCTGAAATACAATGTCGCAGTCGCCTTCGAGGTGATACGGCGACAAGCCACCCTCACCGGTATTCATCCAACAGCCCGCTTTCTTCGCGCCCCGTGACAGCGCTTGTACCGCTGGTTTAGACAATGCGCCGTAGCTCATACCAGAAATATTTATCAGCGAGCTGGTGCTGTATGGGTTACGACAGTTTTTACCTATGGTGAGAACCTGAGACTCGCTCAGGTCTTTGCTTAATGAAGGAAATGGGCTGTTAACGAACATCACGGTACCGGCGGTATCCAGACGCCGGGTCGAACCAAAAGCCACCGTCGTACTCAGGTTCTTGGCTGCACGATACACCCAGCTACGATCTGCCCGGTTAAACGGCATTTCTTCGCGGTCCATAGCGAAAAAATACTGGCGAAAGAATTCTCCAAGGTGCTCGAACATGTAACGGAAGCGTCCGATGACCGGAAAGTTGCGTCGCACCGTATGCTGGGTCTGGAGACGATCCGATACATAGGCCCAGAGAAACCAGAGGGTACCGAGTAGAAGCCCACCCAGAAAGAGCGCTAACAGAGCAAGAACGCCCCAGGCGGCGGCATAAAAAATATCGTCGGTCATGCAGAGTCTCCTGTGTCTCTACACAGGGTAAAACAGTACAGTGAGTCGTAAAAGTCACTTTATCAATAATATCGGCAAGACAGAGTGTTGCCCCGGTTAAAACAGCAAAAGCGGGCATAAAAAAAGCAGCCGGAGGGCCACTGCTGTCCCACAGTTTTGGGATCATATAACGAGCCTCATCTGAGGCTCGTTTTTGTTTGGGTCGGGTGGTGACGGACTTAGCACCTCCTGAAG